>Ga0137369_10008571_pt1 | contig 10192 bp, 7 predicted proteins | sample SagtaG_12_FD_104918 | JGI IMG/M metagenome (GOLD analysis project Ga0137369, IMG submission 104918) | Vadose zone soil microbial communities from Sagehorn Ranch, Mendocino, California, USA - Sage1_L_113_16 metaG | ecosystem: Environmental > Terrestrial > Soil > Vadose zone | place: USA... | reverse complement strand
GTCAAGACCGAGGAGCTCGAGCTGCCTGCGGACGCTTTCCGGCCGCAGGCCGAGCAGCGTGTCGCGTTCAGTCTGGTGCTGAACGAGATCGTCCGTCAGCACCAGCTGCAGGCTCGGCCAGAGCAGATCCGGGCGCTGGTCGAGGAAGCGGCCCAGAGTTTCGAACAGCCTGAGGCGGTGATCCGGTGGCATTACGAGCAACCCGACCGGCTGAACGAATACGAGGTACGTGCGGTCGAACGCAACGTGATCGACTGGGTGCTGCAGCGCGCGCGAGTCGAGGATCAGCCGGCAGCTTTCGCGGCACTGATGGAGCCGGCGACCGCTTGAGAATGCACCGGCAACAACTGTCAAATCGTAGCGGACAATGCAACAACCGAGGCAGGTAAACGAGCGATGAGCAAGGGCTGGAACGAGGAACCGAAGGGACTCGGCTTGATTCCGATGGTGATCGAGCAGAGCGGACGCGGCGAGCGAGCCTACGACATCTACTCGCGGCTGCTCAAGGAGCGAGTGATCTTTCTGGTCGGTCCGGTCGACGAGAACACAGCTAATCTGGTGGTAGCGCAAATGCTGTTCCTGGAGTCGGAAAACCCCGACAAGGACATCAACTTCTACATCAACTCACCCGGCGGCTCGATCGCCGCGGGATTTGCCATCTACGACACGATGCAGTTCATCAAGCCCGACGTGTCGACGCTGTGCGTTGGGATGGCCGCCAGCATGGGGGCGTTCCTTCTCGGCGCGGGAGCAAAGGGCAAGCGCTTCGCGTTGCCCAACTCGACGGTCCTCATCCACCAGCCGCTGGGTGGTTTCCAGGGCCAGGCATCCGACATCGCCATCCACGCCAAGTACATCCTGAACCTGCGCGAGCGGCTTAACCGCCTCCTTGCCCAGCACACGGGCAAGCCGATCGAGCAGATCGAGCGCGACACGGACCGTGACAATTTTCTCACCCCCGACGAGGCGCTGGAGTACGGTTTGATCGACAAAGTCTTGCAGAGACGGGCTTAAGGCCTGTAAAGTGTATTCGAGCCCCCGGTGGCTTCAAGGGCATCCAAGGCAGGTGAATGGCCGATAAAGCGTCCGGCGACAAGCTTCTCTACTGCTCCTTCTGCGGCAAGAGCCAGCACGAGGTGCGGAAGCTCATCGCCGGTCCGTCGGTGTTCATCTGCGACGAGTGCATCGAGCTCTGCAACGACATCATCCGCGAGGAGGGGGCGACCTCTGACACGGCACGCGCCGACAAGAACAAGCTCCCGACTCCGCACGAGATCCGGCAGATCCTCGATCAGTACGTGATCGGGCAGGACCTCGCCAAGAAGATTCTGGCGGTTGCGGTCTACAACCATTACAAGCGGCTCAACACCAGCGTCAAGGAAGACGATGTCGAGCTCGCCAAGAGCAACATCCTGTTGATGGGGCCCACCGGCTCCGGCAAGACGCTGCTGGCGCAGACGCTGGCGCGCCTGCTCGACGTGCCGTTCGTGATCGCGGATGCAACGACGCTCACCGAAGCGGGTTACGTCGGCGAGGACGTCGAGAACATCATCCAGAAACTGTTGCAGAAGTGCGACTACGACATCGAGAAGGCGCAGCGCGGCATCGTCTATATCGACGAGATCGACAAGATCTCGCGCAAGAGCGATAACCCGTCGATCACCCGCGACGTGTCGGGCGAGGGCGTCCAGCAGGCGCTGCTCAAGTTGATCGAAGGCACGATCGCGTCGGTGCCGCCACAGGGCGGGCGCAAGCACCCCAACCAGGAATTCGTGCAGGTCGACACGACGAACATCCTGTTCGTCTGCGGTGGTGCTTTCGACGGGCTGGAGAAGATCATCCGCCAGCGCACGTCCAAGACGGGTATCGGCTTCGGCGCGGAGGTGTCGAGCCCGGACGCCCGCAAGGACATCAGCATCCTGCTCCGCGAGACCCAGCCCGAGGACCTGATCAAGTTCGGCCTGATTCCGGAATTCGTCGGGCGGCTGCCCGTGGTCGCGACGCTGGAAGAGCTCGACGAGGCGGCGCTGATCCAGATCCTGGTCGAGCCCAAGAACGCGCTCATCAAGCAGTACCACAAGATATTCCGCATGGAAGGTGTCGAGCTGGAGGTGCGCGAGCAGGCGCTGCAGGCGATCGCCACCCGGGCGCTGGCGCGCAAGACCGGGGCCCGCGGCCTGCGCTCGATTCTCGAGCAAGTGCTGCTCGACGTGATGTACGACCTGCCGTCGCAGGCGAACCTGTCGCGCGTCATCGTCGACGAGGCGACCATTGCCAACGAGGGCAAGCCACTCCTGATGTTCGCCGAGCAGCCCAAGGTGGCTGCCGCGCATTCGTAGGAGCCGCGCGAGCCCGCGGCGAGGGGCCCCACGCGAAGCGTGGGGATCGCGCGAGGCGAGTCGTGGCTGAGGTCGACGCGTGACAGAACATTTTCCCTGTCGCGATCAGGAGGCCGTCTGATTGGCGGGGTGTTAGAGGACGGTTTCCCGGCTTGAAGCGCCGGCGGCCGCCCCCATCTGCACCGGTGATATCCGTAACCTAATCTTGAGCGCGAGCCTCCATGGCCACCGATCTCCCGAACCGCACCACCGACCTGACGACTTTTCCGCTGCTACCGCTGCGCGACGTCGTCGTCTTCCCGCACATGGTCATTCCGCTGTTCGTCGGCCGCCCGAAGTCGATCAAGGCGCTGGATATGGCGATGGAGGCGGGGGGCAAGCACATCCTGCTCGTCGCGCAGAAATCTGCCGCGAAGGACGAGCCCGCCGCCGAGGATCTGTACGCGATCGGCAGCGTCGCGACCGTGCTGCAGATGCTGAAGCTTCCCGACGGCACGGTGAAGGTTCTGGTCGAGGGCACGCAGCGCGCGCAGATCCTGCGCGTCGATGAATCCGGCGACTATTTGTCCGCCGAGGCGACGCTTCTCGCCGGTGGCGAGGGCGGCACGCACGAAATCGAAGCGATGCGCCGCGCGCTCCTCGGCCAGTTCGATCAGTACGTCAAGCTGAACAAGAAAATTCCGCCGGAAATATTGACCTCGATGTCCGGCATCGATGATGGTGGTCGCCTGGCGGATGCGATAGCGGCGCACCTCCCGCTCAAGCTGGAGCAGAAGCAGGAGATCCTCGAGATGCAGGACGTCGCCAAGCGGCTCGAACATCTGCTCGGCCTGCTCGAGGGCGAGGTCGACATCCTTCAGGTCGAGAAGCGCATCCGCGGCCGCGTCAAGCGGCAGATGGAGAAGAGCCAGCGCGAGTATTACCTGAACGAGCAGGTCAAGGCGATCCAGAAGGAGCTGGGCGAGGGCGACGACAACGCCGATCTCGACGAGACCGAAAAGAAGGTCAAGGCCGCCAAGATGTCGAAGGAGGCCGAGGGCAAGGCGATGGGCGAGCTCAAGAAGCTGCGCATGATGTCGCCGATGTCCGCCGAAGCGACTGTCGTGCGCAATTACATCGACACGCTGCTCGGCCTGCCGTGGAAGAAGAAGAGCAAGATCAACAAGGACCTCGGCAGCGCGGTCAAGGTGCTCGACGCCGATCACTATGGACTGGAGAAGGTCAAGGAGCGGATCGTCGAATACCTGGCCGTGCAGCAGCGCGTCGAGCGGCTGAAGGCGCCGATCCTCTGCCTCGTCGGTGCACCCGGCGTCGGCAAGACGTCGCTCGGGAAGTCGATCGCGCGCGCGACCAACCGCAAATTCGTGCGCATGTCGCTGGGCGGCGTGCGCGACGAGGCGGAGATTCGCGGCCACCGGCGCACGTACATCGGCTCGATGCCCGGCAAGATCCTGCAGAACATGACCAAGGTCGGTGTGAGAAATCCGCTGTTCCTGTTCGACGAGGTCGACAAGATGGGGATGGATTTCCGCGGCGACCCGTCGTCGGCGTTGCTTGAAGTGCTCGACCCCGAGCAGAACAACACCTTCGTCGACCATTACGTCGAGGTCGAGTACGACCTGTCGGACGTCATGATCGTCGCGACTGCGAACACGCTGAACATCCCGCCGGCGCTGCTCGACCGGATGGAGGTGATCCGCCTGTCCGGCTATACCGAGGACGAAAAGATCGCGATTGCCCGGCAATATCTCGTTCCGAAGCAGGTGAAGCACAACGGGATCAAGGCGAACGAGCTGCACATCGCCGAATCGGCGCTGCGCGACATCACGCGTTACTACACGCGCGAGGCGGGGGTGCGCGCGCTCGAGCGCGACATCTCGAAGATCTGCCGCAAGGTGGTGAAGGCCCTGCTGCTCAAGGCCAGCGAAGGCAAGCCCCGCGCGGCGAAGAACCCGGTCGAAGTCAACGGGAAGAACCTCGACAAGTATCTCGGCGTGCGCAAGTTCACTTACGGCATCGCCGAAAAGAAGAACCAGATCGGACAGGTAACCGGGCTCGCGTGGACCGAGGCCGGTGGAGACCTCCTCACGATCGAGGCGGTGTCGCTGCCGGGCAAGGGCAAGACGACGACGACCGGCAAGCTCGGCGACGTCATGCAGGAGTCGATCCAGGCGGCGCTGTCGGTGGTGCGCCACCGGTCGAAGCAACTCGGGATCGCGCCGGACTTCTACCAGAAGACCGATCTGCACATTCACCTGCCGGAAGGGGCGACGCCCAAGGACGGCCCGAGCGCGGGCATCGCGATCAGCACGGCGATGGTGTCGGTGCTGACCGGCATTCCGGTGCGCGCCGGCGTGGCGATGACCGGCGAGATCACGCTGCGCGGCGAAGTGCTGCCGATCGGCGGCCTGAAGGAAAAGCTGCTGGCGGCCGGCCGCGGCGGCATCAAGCAGGTGCTGATCCCGGAAGAGAACGTCAAGGACCTGACGGAAATCCCCGACGAGATCAAGAATCGGCTCGACATTCATCCGGTGCGGTGGATCGAGCAAGTGCTGGAGAAAGCGCTCGAGCGCCAGCCGGAGCCCGCCGTCGACGCACCGGTCGCAAACGCTGTCGCCGTGCCGGCAGCGCCCGTTGAGGAACCTGCCGCGCCGCCGGCGATCATGAAGCACTAGCGCGGGACAGCGAATCGGTCGCGCGTCGCGCGACGCCTTGGAGAATCGCCGCGGCCTGAAATCGCGGCGATTCGTTCTCATTCAACGAAGATCCTCCGGTGATCGGTTACGGCGCTTGACACGGTGTTTTCGCGATTGCTATAAAGCACGTTCGCCGAGTCCGTCGCTTTCTCCCTGGTTCCGCCATTATTGGCTCTCTTATTTCCGCAACACTCACTGCGCATCGAAAGGGGATCCCGTGAACAAGTCAGAACTGATCGACGCGATTGCCAAGCACGCCGATATTTCGAAGGCGGCGGCCGGACGCGCATTGGACGCGACCGTCAATTCGATTCGAGGATCCCTCAAAAAGGGCGACATCGTGACGCTGGTCGGATTCGGCTCGTTTTACGTCGGCAAGCGCACGGCCCGGCAGGGCCGCAATCCGCGCACGGGTGCGGCGATCAAGATCAAGGCGGCGCGGGTACCGAAGTTCCGGGCTGGAAAAGCGCTGAAGGATTCTGTAAACTAGCAAATTCCGCAGCCGGCTGCGGTAGGGCAGCAGGGCCGCAGCGACGTTCGCGCCCGGCGCGGCAAGCTCGGGTGCTTAGCTCAGTTGGTAGAGCGTCGCCCTTACAAGGCGAATGTCGGGAGTTCGAGCCTCTCAGCACCCACCAACACGAGCCGGTGTAGATCCGGGAGTGGTAGTTCAGTTGGTTAGAATACCGGCCTGTCACGCCGGGGGTCGCGGGTTCGAGTCCCGTCCACTCCGCCATCGACATAGCAAGGGCGAACGCAAGTTCGCCCTTTTTTGATTTATCACGCAGGTCCAATCGCCATGTACGACTTCCTTCACAAGCGCAAGCGCACAGTCCAGATCATTCTCGCGCTGATTACGCTGCCGTTCGCGTTCTTCGGCGTCGACTATTACTTTCGCAGCGGCGGCGACCGGGCCGGCGAGGTGGCCAGAGTCGCGGGTACGCCGATCACACAGTTCGAATTCGACAATACGCTGCGCGAGCAGCAGGAGCGCATGCGGCAGGCGCTCGGCGGGAATTTCGATCCCGCGGTCTTCGACGATCCCGAGGTAAGGTATTCGCTCCTCGATGGGCTGATCGGGCAGAAGCTCCTGCAGGAACAGGCGCGGCGGGGGAGGTTCAGCGTCTCCGACGAGCAGCTCCGGCAGTTCATTTCCGAGATTCCCGCGTTTCAGGAAGGGGGCAAATTTTCTCAGGCACGGTACGAGCAGCTCCTCGCGATGCAGAACCCGCCGAAATCTCCGATCGAATTCGCACGGGATATCAGGCGGGAACTCATGCTGGGCCCTGTGCAAGAGTCCATCGTCGGGGGCAACATCGTCGCCAGGACCAATGTCGAGCGCTATCTCGGCCTGCTCGATCAGCGGCGCGATGCCGCGGTGACCGCGATCGACGCGGATGCCTACCTCAAGGAGGTCAAGATCGACGACGCGGCGGTAAAAGCGTTCTACGATGCAAATCCCGCCGCGTTCCAGGTGCCTGAAGAAGTGAAGCTCGAGTACGTTACGCTGTCGCCGGACACGCTCGGCGCGCAGATCGCGCTCGATCCCGCCGAAGTGAGGAAGCAGTACGACGACAATGCGCGGCTTTATGGCAAGGCTGAGGAACGGCAGGCGGCGCATATTCTGATCGCTGTCAAGCCCGATGCGTCCGAGGACGAGAAGACGAACGCGAAAAGGAAGGCCGCGGATGTCGCGGCGCAGGCGAGGAAGAATCCGGCGCAATTCGGCGAGCTGGCGAAGAAGCTGTCGCAGGACCCCGGTTCGGCGGCGCAGGGCGGGGACCTGGGGTTCTTCACGCGCGACGGTTCGATGGTCAAGCCGTTCGAGGACGCGGTGTTTTCCATGAAGGTGGGAGAGATCGCCGACCCGGTGCAGACCGACTTCGGCTGGCACGTGATCAAGCTCATCGCGATCCGGCCGGCAAAGCAGCAGAGCTTCGATGAAGTCAAGGCGCAAATCGAGCAGGACCTCAAGCGGCAGAGGGCGACGCGCAAGTTCGCCGAGGCGGCCGAGCAGCTGCAGAACCTTGTCTACGAACAGGCCGATTCGTTGCAGCCGGTCGCCAAGGCGCTTAGCCTGACCGTGCAGTCGACGCCGCCGCTATCCCGCGCGCAGGTGCAGGCGCTGGCGCAGAACAACGTGAAATTCGTGCAGGCAATATTCAGCCCCGACTCCTTGCAGGCAAAGAGAAATACCGAACCGATCGAGGTAGCGCCGAGTACATTGATGACCGCGCGCGTAGTCGAGTACAAGCCCGCCAGCCCGCGCGCCTTCGATGAGGTCAAGGGCGAGATTCGCCGGCAGCTCGAACGCAAGGCCGCCGGCGAGCTCGCGCAAGCCGCGGGGAAAGCCAAGCTCGCGCTGTTGCAGCAGGGCAAGGAGGCCGGAGTCGCCTTCGGTAAACCCACAATGCTGACGCGCAACCAGCCGCAGCCGGGTTATCCGCCCGCGGCGCTGACCATGATCTTTCAGGCCGATGCGACGAAACTACCGGCATATGCCGGCTCGGTGAACGAGCGCGGCGGATACTCTATCTATCGTATCGAGCGGGTCATCGCGCCAGCGGCGCCGGACGCGGCACGGCTGACCGCTGTCAGCGACCGTGTTGGCGAGCAGATGGGTCGCGAGCTCGTCGCAGCCTATGTGGCGAGTCTGAAAGCGAAGGCGGACGTGAAGATCAATCAGGCCAACCTGGAGAAGGAGGGCGCCAATCCGGCGCAGAAATCCGTTAGCCCGCGGGGACGGCGGGGCAGTTGAGATCGCGCAACAGCTTTTCGGCGTCAGCGATACCCTTTTCGCGATCTGCTGGCTCGAGGTATGTCTTTTCGCCCTTCTCGTTAAAGCGGTAGACGCCAACTTGACTCGCGCGCAACGTCTGGAGGTTGCCGCGGACCTGCGCGCATCGGTCGACCTTTGCCTTGGCGTCAGCCTGGGCTTTTTCCGCCTTCGCTGCATCCTCTGTGCGTTCCTGCTGGCGCTTGTTCATCTGCGCGTCTTTCGCGGCCATATCGCGCACCGCGTTCGGGTCGGCGGGGGCCACCGCCGGATTGACGCGTTCCGCCTTGACACCCGGCGGCGGCGTGTCGCCATAGACGACGCGACCGTTCTCGTCGCTCCATTTGTACAGCGCCGCAGCGGCGGGCAAAGCCGCGAATGCGAGCGTGCATGCGGCGAGCCGAAGCAGGGATCGGCAGTTCATGTCGTGCTTTCCGAAAGGCGATGGCGACACGGTAATGCAAACGACGTGCGGGCGTCAAACTCGGGCGCGGTGACCGCGGCATCGTTTACCGGCCCAGGCGACCCGCGTATAATCCGCTTTTGCGCATAGGAGAAATGCACCATGCGTGTCGTGCAGAAGGCGCTGACTTTCGACGACGTCCTGCTGCTTCCCGCCCAATCCTCCGTTGTTCCCCGCGACGTCAGCCTGCAGACGCGCCTTACCCGCCGCATCACGCTGAATATTCCGCTGCTCTCGGCAGCGATGGATACCGTCACCGAAGGGCGGCTCGCGATCGCGATCGCGCAGGAAGGCGGTCTGGGAATCGTGCACAAGAACATGTCGCCCAGAGCGCAGGCCGCCGAGGTGGCGAAGGTCAAGCGCTTCGAGAGCGGCGTGGTCAAGGACCCGATCACGATTCCGCCGACGATGTCGGTGCGCGAGGTGCTCGCGCTGACCGCGCTGCACAAGATCTCGGGGCTCCCGGTCGTCGACGGCCGGAAGGTCGTCGGCATCGTGACCAACCGGGATCTCCGCTTCGAGACCAATCTCGATCAGCCCGTCGCCAATATCATGACCCAGCGCGACCGGTTGGTGACGGTGCCCGAAGGCACCGATCTGGAGGATGCCAAGACGCTGATGCACCAGCATCGTCTCGAGCGCGTGCTGGTCATCAATGATCGCTTCGAGCTCAAAGGTCTGATCACCGTCAAGGACATCCTGAAATCGACCGAGCATCCCTTCGCATGCAAGGACGAGCACGGCCGCCTGCGCGTGGGGGCCGCGGTCGGGACCGCGGGCGACACCGAAGAACGCGTCGAAGCGCTCGTCGCTGCCGGCGTTGACGTCGTAGTAGTCGACACCTCGCATGGCCATTCGCAAGGGGTGCTCGAGCGCGTGCGCCGGGTCAAGAACAGCTACCCTCAGGTACAGGTTATAGGCGGCAACGTCGCCACGGCGGCGGGGGCTCGCGCGCTCGCGGACAACGGCGCCGACGCGGTCAAGGTCGGCATCGGCCCTGGCTCGATTTGCACGACGCGCATCGTCGCTGGAGTCGGCGTGCCGCAGATCTCGGCGGTGCTGAACACGCTCGAGGGCATCGCCAAGCTCGACCTGCCCGTGATCGCGGACGGAGGAATCCGCTATTCCGGCGACGTGGCCAAGGCGATCGCGGCGGGCGCGTCCTGCGTGATGCTGGGCAGCCTCTTCGCCGGCACCGAGGAATCGCCCGGCGAGATCGAGCTTTATCAGGGCCGCTCGTACAAGATCTATCGCGGCATGGGATCGCTCGGAGCGATGCAACAGGGCTCCAGCGATCGTTATTTTCAGGACGCCGAGGGGGACGACGCGGCCGAAAAACTCGTGCCCGAGGGCATCGAGGGACGCGTCCCGTACAAGGGGGCGCTCGCGGCCGTGATCCATCAGCTCATGGGCGGAGTCCGGGCCGCGATGGGCTATTGCGGCTGCGCGACCATTGACGAGATGCGCAGTCGCGCCGAATTCGTCGAAATCACGACGGCAGGCATGCGCGAATCGCATGTGCACGACGTGCAGATCACCAAGGAAGCCCCGAATTACCGAGTTGAGTGAGACCGGCAGGACCGTACGTGCCTGAATCGTCCGCCCCAGGCCGCCGCGCCGCGCTGCCGTTCATCTTCATCGTCGTATTCATCGATGTGCTCGGTATCGGACTCGCGATGCCGGTCCTGCCGATGCTCGTCGGCGACTATACGCCGAGCCGGGACCTGCAAGCGTACTGGTATGGCGTGCTCGTCGTCGTTTACGGGCTGATGCAATTTTTCTGCGCACCGCTCCTGGGCGCGCTCTCCGACCGCTTCGGGCGGCGTCCCGTGATCCTCGCCTCGGTCTTCGGGCTGGGGCTGCACTATCTGCTTCTCGCCGTCGCGCCGTCGTTAGGGTTCATGCTGATCGCGCGCGTGAT
>Ga0137369_10008565_pt1 | contig 10195 bp, 14 predicted proteins | sample SagtaG_12_FD_104918 | JGI IMG/M metagenome (GOLD analysis project Ga0137369, IMG submission 104918) | Vadose zone soil microbial communities from Sagehorn Ranch, Mendocino, California, USA - Sage1_L_113_16 metaG | ecosystem: Environmental > Terrestrial > Soil > Vadose zone | place: USA... | reverse complement strand
TGATCCGGCAACCGGCGGTTGTCGGGACGGTTTGCATCCTGACCGCCCGAACGAAAATCAGGGCGCAGAATCTTCTCTCGCTTATCTACAGGCGGTGCTGGAACTGCGCTTGGCTGAGACGACAACATTGGCATCCGTAGAAACAGGAACTTAATGAACAATCAACATACCGAACTTTTTCGCCGTCACAAACGTAATCCGATCTTAAGCGCTGCTAATTGGCCCTATCCGGTCAATAGCATTTTCAACCCCGGCGCCACACTGCTGCCTGACGGAACTACTCTGTTATTGTGCCGCGTCGAAGATCGCAGGGGTCATTCTCATCTTACTGTCGCTCGTTCCGACAACGGCGTGGATAACTGGCGGATTGAATCCCGGCCGACCTTGCTGGCCGACCCTGAAGAGTTCCCGGAAGAGGTGTGGGGCATCGAAGACCCGCGCATCACCTACCTCCCCGAATTGAGCAAGTATGCTGTGGTCTATACTGCCTTCTCACGCGATGGCCCGGGTGTATCTCTGGCGCTCACTGACGATTTTCACAGCTTCGAGCGCTACGGCACCATCATGTCGCCGGAAGACAAAGATGCGGCATTACTGCCATATCGTATCGGCGGGCAGTGGGCGTTGATCCATCGGCCCGTCAGCGCGCCACGCGCGCACATGTGGCTATCTTATTCCCTGGACTTGCGCCACTGGGGCAATCACAAGCTGATGATGGAAGCGCGGCGCGGCGCGTGGTGGGACGCGAACAAAATCGGCCTGTCGCCGCCGCCGCTCGAAACGCGGCATGGCTGGCTGGTGATTTACCACGGGGTGCGCCAGACCGCTTCCGGCGCGATTTACCGATTAGGACTGGCCCTGTTTGATTTGCAGGCGCCGGAGCGCTGCCTAAAACGGAGCGACGAGTGGATGTTCGGCCCGCAAGAAGTCTATGAGCAGCGCGGAGACGTCGATAACGTTGTCTTCCCTTGCGGATACACAATTGCGCCGGACGGCGACACCATCCATCTCTATTACGGTGCGGCGGACACGAGCGTAGGCCTGGCCACCGGCAGTGTTCGTGGGATGCTCGAGTGGCTTCAACGGGAGTGATAACAACCGGCGCCAACTATCGAGGCAAAATAAGGAGCCTTTATGGCAAGTGAGACATTCAAGAAACGGCAGAAAGAAATGGCACGGAAAGAAAAGCAGAAAAAGAAATTTGACCGCCGCATGGAGCGAAAGACCGAAAAGGCAAAGCCAGAGGATAAGGTCGAGGGAGAAAATCCTGACGGCTCAACGAATTTGTGAAAATCGAGTTCATGCAACGAGATGAGTCACAGCTTCGGTGCGTGCAAACAAAATGGACAACGGAAACAGGCCGGTGACCTAGGCCATGAATAGGGCACGGTCAAACGCGTTGCACACACCAGCGACAGAGTCTCGGATCGCAGGGTGTTCATCAGGAACGGAGAATCGAATGATACTCAATGTCGGCAAAAAGGTCGTTTACCCGAGTCAGGGTCCCTGTCTCATCGGCGCAGTCGTCAAGAAGGTGGTCGGCGGCAGGCCGACGAGCTTCTATCAATTGGCGGTTCTTGACGATGGTGGCGGCGAGTTATTTGTCCCAATCGATAAAGTCGGAACGCTCGGTATCCGACAGTTAATGGCAAAGGCCGACATTCCCAAGCTACTGGGCCATCTAAAAAAGGCTGCCGTAACCGAGAAGAGCTGGAAGCAGCGTGCCATCGACAACGCCAAACTGTTGAGCTCCGGGTCGGCGTTTGACCTGGCTGAGGTTATTGAGTCGCTGACGGAACTGAGCGCGACCAAGGCGCTAACGCCGCACGACCGGCAGATTCTAGAGAGGGCGAGAAAGATACTGGTTTGCGAGATTTCCGAAGTGACGGGAGCAACAAAGAGCGCAGCCGCGGAACAAGTCGATGAGGCTCTCAAAATGCGAATCCAGGCAATGGACACCTAACAGCAACAATGCTGGAAGCTGAAAATCCGGTTGTCGCGAAGCGCCAGCGTGCCGGGCGCAAAAGGAGGGGTCATGACAAGCGAAACATTTAACAAACGGCAGAAGGTAACAGCGCGCCTTGAGAACAAGCAAAGGAAGGCGCCCGGTCTGGCGGGACGAAGAAACAGAAGCGAAAAAACCGGTAATAAGCTTCAAGAAAAAAAGCCAAACTCAGAGCAGCCGGTGCTTCGACTCGAACCAAAGGGTAAACCGATCTATTTTAATCGCGCGGCAATGCCCACAGATGCCAAGAAAAAATCCGCGATCAGTTTGCACAATCTCAAGAGTTCATGAACGCTCACGGCCATTTAGATAGGCGCCGGGGTGTATGGGGCCGAGCGCTGCATAGAGGGCTTCACCCACATTACCGGATTACCGGGAATTTTTGGGATCAGGTTTTTAAGCACTTAATTCTTCAAGCGCGTTTAGCCGGAGGTTGAAATGTATACCCGCAACGTCAGGATCAAGCTCAGGGCCAACGGTGCGACAGAATTTGCCCGTCTCCATGCGAGCGAAATTATTCCCCTGCTCCGCAAACAAAAGGGATTTCGCGATCAAATCACGCTTATCGCCTCCCAGCGGAATGAGGCGATCGCGATTAGTTTCTGGGACAACCAGGATAATGCGGATGCATACAACCATGTCGCTTATCTCGACGTCTTGAGAGCCTTATCAAAGGTGATTGAAAGCGTGCCCATAGTGGAAACCTTCGAGATTGCGGACTCGACCTTTCACGAGATCGCTGCCAGCGCGGCCTGATTAGGCCAATCTCCAACTTCGGGTGCGGCAAATCCACGTTTTTAAAGTTTGAGGGTAAAGATCCAACCGGGAAATCGCTAGAAGCGGGTTTTATCGCTCGGCGCAAATGTCAGAGGAATATTAGGAGGATCCCATTCATCAGATGATTAGAAATATAATACGGCGACCATCTTTTCCGAGCATCAGGGGACAGAAAATATTTGCTGACGGAAGTTCTGTCTTAAGTGAAACGGCCAAACCAGCTTGGTATCGGGATGTCGCCAAATACGGGCATTCGAATCTTCGCAAATCGCTCTGGCAACTCGTCGGGACGTTCATTCCCTATTTCATGCTCTGGGCGGCGATGATCTACACGGTTCAACAAGGGTTTCCCTATTGGATCACTCTGGCGTTGGCTGCGGTGGCAGGAGGGATCCTAGTGCGTATCTTCATCCTTTTTCATGATTGTTCTCACGGTTCCTTCTTTGCGTCGCGTCGCGCAAATACAATTCTTGGCTACGTCACGGGAATTCTGACTTTCACCGCTTTCGAGGACTGGCGACGTGCCCATAATTTGCATCATGCCACGGCCGGAGATCTGGACCGTCGGGGAGTCGGCGATGTCTGGACGATGACGACGGAAGAATATCTGGCAGCCCCCCGGCCAAGGCGCCTGGCCTATCGGATCTACCGCAATCCTTTAGTATTGTTCGGTATTGGGCCGTTATTGCTGTTCTTGCTGTTCCAGCGATTTTCCAAGAGAGGCGCTGGAAAGAGGGAGCAAAAGAGTGTGCTTCTCACCAACATGGCGCTTCTACTCATTGCCGGAGCGGCGACCTGGACTATTGGGTTGCAGACATATTTATTGATTCAGTTGCCGGTCATTCTGATTAGCGGCAGCCTGGGGCTGTGGCTGTTCTATATCCAGCATCAATTTGAGAACGCATACTGGGACCGTCACGAATCTTGGGATCCGATGAGAGTAGCTTTGGAAGGCAGCTCATATTTCAAGCTGCCGAAAATCCTCCAATGGTTCACAGGCAACATCGGTTTACATCACATTCACCACGTTCGACCGAGTATCCCGAATTACAACCTGCAAGAATGCTACGATGACGTCGCGGGGTTTCAGGCAGTCAAAGCCATCACCCTGCGGACAAGTTTTAGGTCACTACGGCTCGGACTGTACGATGCGAAAAAGAATATAATGGTTAGTTTCCGCTCGCTGGCGGCTCTCGACGCTGAACCTAAAGCGAACGTGAATTAATTCCCGGACCTGTGTGCGAATTAATCCGAGCCGTCGAAAGAATCATGTATAAATGTCAGCTAGCGACCTTGACGTCGGCGGTCAATACCAGTGAGGTCGCGGTGCCTCTGAGAGTTTCCATTTGAGCCATACAAGAGTGTCTTGCGGAATGCAGCGGGCGCAAGAGCTTCCGCCGTGAGCCGATGGCGAAGCCAGACGATAAGCATCGAAAATGCGGCGCAGGAGCGAAAAATGAAAAGCAGTATTTCCTATAAGAACTATCTCATTCGCGGTGAATCCTTTCAGCGACAGAAAAATGGCACCTGGGTTTCCCAATATATCTTGACGCGTCAGGAAAATGACAATAAAGGAAATCATTTTCCAACTCATCAATATCAACTTAATGAAATTTTCCCCACCGAAAGCGAAGCCGATGATTTTGCCCTAAAAAAAGCAATGGAATGGATCGATAAAAATTGACAAGAAAATGGCGGGCGCCGATCACCATCAATGCGTTTATCAAAAGCCGACGGCACTGCCTTTTGAGGCCGACCGTACATGTCGACCGTCAGGCGAGACTGGACGCGATGCGAGATCTAGTCTTCTACGGCAAGACTCTCATCGAAGGAGGCAGGACAATCGACCTTATTCTGCAGCTCTCTCGAGGAGATCGATCATTTGATAACGAGCGAAAAGGATTGGTTCTCTTTTTTAGCCCTTTTCGCGGCTCTTTTTTCCATCAGGGTCTTCAGTGGTTTCTTCTTGACTTGTTTCTTACTGTCCTTGCCTTTGCTCATGATAGCTAATCCTTATAGCGGAGTTTGATAGGCTCAGCGGAAAAAACGCATTGCCTATCGCCTGCACCGCTTTTTTTTCGAGCACAACATAGTCAATCCGGCCGCGCGACATCGGCGCCCTCGACCGCCGCCTGATCGCTCCCCGCGGCTGATTACGCTTTCGCCGCAAGCAGCTTGGCGCACGAATCGGCAACTTTACTATCGGCTTTATCTTCACCCGGCATGATCGCCCAACTCTGCTTTTCAATATAGCGGGCTTTGTCCCAAGAATCTTTATCCTTCATTTCTTTGACCTTCGAGCCCTTATCCGAGTCGTGGTTAAACTGTGCGACGCAGATCGACCCCAAGCGCTCGGCGACAGCATCTGCAGCGCTGTCCTTGGCCATTGCCGCCGCGGCACTGCTAGTAACCCATCCACCCCAGTTGAATCCGACAACGGCCAATACGATGGCGCCTCCGACGGCACTCCATGAACCTAACTTGATTTTCTCCCAATCCATAAAACCCTCCTTAACGCTCTTTGAAACACGCTAGTTAATTTCCCTCGGCAGTGAAAAATCCTGCAGCGTATTTCACGTTGCGCTGATTGAACGACAATTGCTGTCTAATATTGAACAATTCTGAAAAGAATTATTGCCAAACCCGCAGGTAGGCACACCTGGGGAGTCTGCTCCGACTCGCGGCAGCGCGCAGCCCGGAATGATTTTCAACGTTTGTTCATTAATGAACAGCAACCCCCTGAGAATCAGCATAGATTAAATATAGAACCCGGGAGCTCTCGGTCGGCTAAGGACGATCGCCGACTTAGCATCGGTCGCTTGATCGACAAGCCCGCAAAAGGGGCTGCGCCCGCGGGGCAGGGAGTGAGCTCTGCATATTTGCGAAGGCAATGATTTGTTCTTGAGGACCATTGAAAGATAGACTTATTGAGTCCATACTTTATTTAAAGGACGACTCCAAAAACTCCCCGGCCATTCCCACGCTACCGGCCGCTGTTAGTTCTCGTCCCAGAGAAAGCGTTAGCTAGAAAAGCGATTGAGCGTCGAGCGAACCAGCGACAGGAACTTCGCTGGCAATCCGCTCGTTCCTTCAAAATGGTTCACTGCCATGGCGGCAGCGATGTGCGCCGCAGCTGCTTCACCACAACGCGCTGCGTCCGTCGGGAATGAGAGGAAGCCTTTATGCCGTTAATTAATCAATTGCCCGAGACCGTTTTTACCACAAAAGTAGATGAGCTGCTTAATTGGGGACGTGCGTCTTCGCAGTGGTACATGCTGTTTGGCTTGGCGTGTTGCGCGATCGAATTGATGCAGACGGGAGGTCCACGGGCCGATATCGATCGTTTTGGCGCTGTCCCGCGCGCTACGCCTCGTCAGTCGGATCTGATGATCGTTGCTGGGACCTTGACTTATAAAATGGCCAAGCGGACCAAGCTCCTTTACGATCAGATGCCTGATCCGAAGTACGTCATCTCGATGGGAAGCTGCGCCAACTGCGGCGGGCTTTTTCAGCTCGCCTATTCGGTTTGTAAAGGCGTTGACAAGATCATTCCGGTCGACGTTTACGTTCCTGGTTGTCCGCCCCGGCCCGAGGCCCTGACAGAGGGGCTGCTGCGAATCCAGGATAAGATCATGCGGGAGAAATGGCTGGTAAAAAGTAAGCCGGTCACAGACCGAGAGTTAGCAGTCTAGGCAAGGAGCTCATTCGATATGGTTGGAGAAATTACTATTACCGATCGCGCAGCGGAAAAGATCCGGGCGCTGCTCGCGGGAGCAAAAAAGGGACACGGGCTGCGTGTTAAAGTTGTGGAGGGCGGCTGCTCTGGCTTCGAATACAAAATGGAGATTGATTCCCCCGCGGTCGACGACCAGGTCTTTGAGAAGAACGGCGCCCGCGTCTTGCTCGGCGCGAAGAGCATTCTTCATCTGAACGGCACCGAGATGGATTATAAAGACGAGTTGATGCAATCGGGGTTCGTATTTAACAATCCTAATGCCAAAGGGACATGCGGCTGCGGCACCTCTTTTAGCGCCTGAGTGGACGAGGGGTCTGTCCTGAGCAGGACCGAAGGGCTTAGCATAGACGAGCCAAAACATAGGAGTCTCGGTTAACCATGAAAATATCGATCGGTAACTCCGTAAACTGGAAAATACCGCGCGTGTGCAATCTGCTGATCGCCAAAATGGCGCAGAAAGCCGGCCCGCGAGAGCGTGTAAAGAAATTCATCGCCGACCTGCGGACTAATTACCAGGCGAGAAAGAAAAACAAGCTCCCGATGGAAAAGAAACAACGGCATTTTTCCGTTGGCTACATCATCTTGGCATTTGCGACCATTCTGATGTTCCAGAACTACTTCAGCAGTCCGCATGTCGAGATCATCAGCTACAGCCAATTCAAATCTCTAGTCAACAAGGGCCTCGTCAACGAACTTGTAATCGGTGAGACAGTCATTGCAGGCAACCTGAAGGGAGCGGCAGTTAAGGAGATTCTCACGCCCGAGAAATTGAAAAAGGTTTCTCAGGACGTAGTTGAGGGCAAGAACCTCTTCCCATTTGCAACGGTGCGAGTCGAGGATCCAGGCCTAACGGCAGAACTGGAAAAGGCCGGGGTTCCGTTTAAAGGCGAGGTGACCAGTAATTGGCTGCCGACCATTTTGTCCTGGGTGGTTCCAGTGGCGCTATTTTTTCTGCTGTGGACTTATATTGGCAAGAAGATGGCGTCAGGAAGCGGCGGCTTAATGCAGATCGGCAAAAGCAAAGCGAAAGTCTACATTGAGAAAAAAACCGGAGTTACTTTCGCCGATGTCGCGGGAATCGACGAGGCCGAAGAAGAAGTCGCTGAAGTTGTCGGCTTTTTGAAAGATCCGGATAAATATCAAAGATTGGGTGGACGTATTCCCAAAGGGGTTTTGATTGTGGGTCCGCCAGGTACCGGGAAGACACTGCTGGCTCGCGCAGTCGCGGGCGAGGCCGGCGTTCCTTTCTTTAGCCTCTCCGGCTCCGACTTTGTCGAGATGTTTGTCGGTGTCGGCGCGGCGCGGGTAAGAGACCTGTTTATGCAAGCAGTCAAGAATGCTCCCAGCATCATCTTCATCGATGAGCTCGATGCCGTCGGCAAGGCCCGGGGAGTGAACATGTTCTCAGGCAACGATGAACGTGAACAGACGCTCAATCAGCTCTTAGCCGAAATGGACGGTTTCGATCCGAATCAAGGGGTGATCATCATGGCGGCGACCAACCGGCCGGAAATCCTTGACACCGCGCTGCTCCGTCCTGGCCGCTTCGATCGGCAGATCCTGGTGGATCGTCCCGACATCAAGGGACGCACGAAAATCCTCCAACTGCATGCGAAGAAGGTGAAACTCTCGCCTGATCTGGACCTCGCCATAGTGGCAGCGAAAACCCCGGGCTTCGTCGGCGCGGACCTCGCCAACATCGTCAACGAAGCTGCGTTGCTGGCGGCGCGTCAGGATAAAGAATCGATAGAGATGGTGGAATTCGACGAGGCGATCGAAAGAGTAGTCGCGGGATTACAAAAGAAGAGCCATGTCATTAATCCCAAGGAGAAAAAGATCGTCGCCCACCACGAGGCGGGTCACGCGCTGGTCGCGGAGCTCGTACCTGGTGCTGATCCTGTTGCCAAGATCTCGATTATTCCGAGGGGCGTCGCTGCCCTGGGTTACACAACCCAACTGCCGACGGAAGATCGATACCTGATGACACGTTCTGAATTGCTTGCGCGCATCTATGTCCTTTTGGGCGGGAGAGTCGCGGAGGAGATCATCTTCGGCGACGTATCGACGGGCGCGCAAAACGATCTGCAGCGGGCCACCGAGATTGCGAGAACTATGATCACCCAATTCGGCATGAGCGAAAAACTCGGTCTGGCGTCTCTCGAAGGACCGAGACGTTCCACGTTTCTAATGGTGCCCACTCAGAGTCCCAGGGAATACAGCGAAGAAACCGCTCGACTCATCGATAGCGAGTTAAAGCAAACATTGGCGGAGGCGCACACGAAAGCTCGGGACATCCTGATCGCCAACCGCACCGCGCTGGAAGAATTGGCAAAGCTGCTGCTGGAAAAAGAAGTTGTCGACCGGCCGGCGTTGCAAGCGATTCTAAAAGTGCGAAGCATTGACAGCCTCAAGGATAAGAAGAAATCAGCGGACACACACGGAATCGAAAACAATGAGGGGAACGCCGAACACGCTCAGCCAAAGATCTAAACGCTTTACCGTTGCGTTCAGCTACGAAATCGGGAGATAGAGTCATGAAGCACGAAAAGGATCGCTTCGGCGAAAAGGTAAAGTTCGACGAGCGCGCCAATGAAGACGGCTACTTTGCCGTGAAAGAACACGAACTGATCGAGGGAATGAAGGCCGAGTTCCAGAAAATTGAAGCGGCCGGACGGGAAGGGCAGGTAGTCAACTGTCCAAAGTGTCCAGGAAGACTCGAGAAGTACGGTTTTATGGGATTCGTTTTAGATCGCTGCGACGGCTGTGAAGGGATTTGGCTGGATAAAGGCGAGCTGAAAGGGATATTGAGAAAGGCGTCGCGCGGTCCGCTCGGTGCTTTCCTCGATCGATGTTTTTCTAAGAGTGAAACGGAAAGAAGAGCAGGATAGCTGCCCGCGTCAGCGTCACCACTGTCTGGGATCCGGATAGTACAACCGGCTTGCCTACGTCCGAGCCTCGACATGTGAAAACGGACGGGCCAAGCAGTCTAAGGCGTGGAACACGCTGAGGTTTTTAGTTCTCGATGCACTGATCTACTCGGGGAGCCTTGGGCGTGCGGCGGGTCTGCAGGCCAAGCCGATAATTTCTTTTGAAGTTCGTCCAATATTAGACAGCGATCCCCCCACCGGTCAGTGTAAGTTTATAACGAGTCATGGCATAGGGTTTCGCTCCACGGCTACCTGAAATTCTTCAAGTAAGCCTATCATCCCCAACCCTCTACTCGGTCTACTCGGTCCAACCAAGGAGGTTGAAATGTATAGTCGAAACGTGAGTTTCAAACTCAAGGCCAAAAGCGCCGCGGAGTTTACCAGTATTCTTGAGGGGCTAGTCATTCCATTGCTCCGAAGACAAAAAGGATTTGAGGATGAGATCAGCTTCATCGCACCGGAACGTAATGAGGCTATGGCGATCAGTCTTTGGGATAAGAAAGAGGACGCGGAGGCTTATGACCGGAAGACATACCCTGACGTCTTGAAGGTCCTGCCGCGTGATTGAAGGGACTCCCAAAGTGGCGATATTTGAGGTCGGAAACTCGACCTCGCATCAGATCGCTGCCAGCTCGGTTAACTAGTGGACTGTAACAGTTGATTCGCGTCTAAGCTCGAAGAACCCTTCGACGAGCTCAGGGTGAACGGTCAAGGCACACGCCGTTCGTGGTGAGACTTGTATGATGGATG
>Ga0137369_10008564_pt1 | contig 10195 bp, 9 predicted proteins | sample SagtaG_12_FD_104918 | JGI IMG/M metagenome (GOLD analysis project Ga0137369, IMG submission 104918) | Vadose zone soil microbial communities from Sagehorn Ranch, Mendocino, California, USA - Sage1_L_113_16 metaG | ecosystem: Environmental > Terrestrial > Soil > Vadose zone | place: USA... | reverse complement strand
TCCGCGAAGGCCACGTCGGAGCTCGTGCCGACCATCAGGTTCGCGTAGCCGGGTGACGACCAGCGCGAGATCCAGCCGCCGTCGGTGTACTGCTGGACGAACCCGTTGACCAGCTCGCGCGCGGTCGACGGCGACAGCAGCGAGTACGCCGGCCACACAGTGCGATAGGTGTCCCAGAACCCGTTGTTGACGTACATCTTCCCGGCGACGACCTTCGACCCGCTCTGTTCCGGTGTGTCCGGCGCGACCTTCGGCGAGACCGGGGAGGCATAGCGGTACGACGGGTCGCCGGCGGTGCCGGTGTTCTCGAACCCGGCGTTCGGGTAGAGGTGCAGCCGGTACAGGTTGGAGTAGAGCGTGGTCAGCTGGTCGGTGGTCGCGCCCTCCACCTCGATCACCTTCAGCCGCTGGTCCCACAGCGCCCGCGCGGCGTCCCGCACCGACTCCACGGTTGCCGACGGCAACAGTTCCAGCTCGAGGTTGTGCCGGGCCTGCTCGACGCTGATCAGCGAGGTGGCGATCCGCAGGTTCACCGCGGTCGTGCCGGGGGCGAACGTGAAGTACCCGCCGACGTTGGAACCGCCCCCGTCGGACAGCCGCCCGGCGCCGTCCACCCGCTGGTCGACCACGCCGTAGACGAACAGCCGGCCGGCCCCGGTGGACAGCCCGCTGCGCACGTCGCTGTACCCGGTCACCACCCCGGTCGTCGGGGACAGCGACAGCCCGCCGGAGTTGCTGACGTTGTCGAACACCAGCGACGGCGTGCCGCTCGTGAACGTGAACCGCATGATCGCCGCGTGGTCGGTCGGCGCGACCTCCGCGAGGTTGCCGTTGTCGAACCGGACGCCGTAGTAGTACGGCCGCGCGGTCTCGTTGTCGTGGCTGAACGACCACGACCGGGCGGTCCGGTTCGCTGTCGGCACGGCAGCCACCGACGGCATCACCTGGAACGTCTGCCGATCGCCCATCCACGGGCTCGGCTCGTGGCTCACCGACAGCGCCTGCAGGCGCGGGCGGTTGAGATCGTCGTTCGCCTTCGCGTACTCGTACAGCCAGGACCGGCTGCCCGCGTTCGTCACCGGTGTCCAGAAGTTGAACCCGTGCGGCACCGCCGTCGCCGGGAAGTTGTTGCCCCGCGAGAACCCGCCGCTGGAGTTCGTGCCGCGGTTCGTCACCACCAGGTCTGACGGGTGCGTGTGCGCGGTCGCCGCGGCCGAGGCCGGGTCGAACGCCCAGTTCGTGCCGAGCGTGATGTCGTCCACCCAGCCGCGGAAGTCGGCGGGCCCGGACGGCTTGTCGTAGCCGACCAGGACGCGCGTGATCGTCTTGCCGGCCGCGACGTCGCCGATCCGCGACTCGACGTGGTTCCACTGGTTCGCGCCCAGGCCCTTCGACTCACCCTGCGCGCTCGGGCTGACGCCGAACCCGTGCTGGTCGGTCGCGCCCAGGTCGCTCAGGTAGGTCCCGTCCGAGAACGCCAGGTCGACCGCCGCGTACGTGCTCGGGAAGCCGAGGTCGCCCTCGATGTGCTCGGGGAAGATCCGGTAGCTCAGCACAGTCTCCGGCGTGACCGGGACGTCGACGTCCAGGATCTTGTTGTACGAGTACCCGCGCCGGGTCGCGGTCTGGTGCCCGGCGTACCGGAACGAGTGCACGCCGGTGAACCCGGTGCGCGCCCGCGCGTTGTACGCGCTGGTCGGCCCGGAGTCCAGCCGCGACTCCATCACCGGCCCGGGCGGCGGCAGCGGGTCGCCGTTCGACAGGACCACCTCGGCGAGCTGCACGATGCCGTCACCGTGGTTGCGGGTGATGTCGAGCAGGAAGAACCTGTACGGCGTCTCGTTGGCGACGTCGTACACCTTCGTCTGGAATCGGTTCTCGAAGTCCTCGCCGGTGCGGGTGTCGATCGTGGTCCACGTCCGGCCGTCGTCGGAGCCCTTGAGGGTCCAGTCGCGCGGGTCGCGGCCGGGCGCGTCGTTGGCCGAGGTGAGCGCGTAGCGTCGTACGACGACCGGCTCGGACAGGGTGAACTTCAGCCACCCGGTCGGCTCGAAGACCAGCCACTTGGTGAACTTGTCGCCGTCGGCGACGTTGGTCGCGATCTCGCCGGCGCCGGTGTTCTCACCGTTGGCCTCGACCTTGGTGACCTTGTCCATCTGGTTGCCGCCGATACCGGTCGGCGTCGGCCCCTCGATGCCGTCGGCGCGGCCGTTCTCGACCTGGTCGACGTAGCCCGGCTGCGGCTGGCCCTCCTCGAAGGACGTGCTGAAGGCGGGCGGTGCGGCCGCCCGGGCAGAGGTCATGGGGAGCATTGTCGCGGGTAGGGCCAGCGCGGCGGCGGCAAGCGCGGCGCGTGTCAGGCGGCGGGCAAGGACCGAACGCAGGTTCATGGCGGCTCCCGGCGAAGTCCGCGCGTGTTCCCGATGACAAGGTTGTCAGCGCGCGTCCTCGCATCCTGCCGAAGCCACTTACGGATGGTCAAGAGGTCGTCGCGTTGCGTGCCTCAGGATCTGGGCAAGGTGCCGGCGAGTACGACGATCGTGGCGGCCAGGAGCAGCGGAAGCGCCATCGCGTGCTGAATTCCGAGCCAGCCGGCCAGGGCGCCGATGACAGCCGGTCCGACCAGGAACGCGGCGTACCCGAAGGTGACAACGACGGCCAGCAACCGCCCGCCGCCGGCGTGCCCGGCCGCGGCGTACACCTGCGGCGCGATCAGCCCGACCCCGAGCCCGACCAGCGCCCAGCCGCCCAGCAGCACCGGCAGCGGCGTCGCCACCAGCACCACCAGGTAGCCCGCGACCGCGACCGCGCCGCCGGCCCGCACCACCCGCCGCCGCCCGTACGACGCCACCACGCGGTCGCCGGTCAGCCGGATCAGCACCATGCACCCGCTCACCGCGACCAGCCCGAGCGCCCCGTGCGCCGGGTCGATCCCGGCCACGTCGGTCACGTGGATCGACGACCAGTCGACCGCCGTCCCCTCCGCCAGCCCGAACGCGAACGCCATCGCGCCCAGCGCGAACGCGACCGCGGGCAGCCGCCCGCGCCCGGTGTGCGCGAGGTGCCCGACCGGGGGAGCGGCGGGCGCGATCCGCAGCACGACGGCGTACGACGCGACCGTGACGGCGCCGACCGTGAGCAGCGACGGTACGACGACTGCGCCGCCGGACCGGCCGGTCAGCTGCGCGACGGCGACCACGACGGCGGCACCGGACAGGTTGCCGATGCTGAAGAACGCGTGGAAGAAGCTCATGATCGGACGCGGCCTGGCCCGTTCGACCTGCACCCCGAGCGCGTTCATCGACACGTCCATCGCGCCGTTCCCGGCACCTGCCAGCAGCACCGCGGCCGCCGCGGCCGGCAGCGACCGGGCGAACGCCAGCAGCTGGATCCCGGCGATCAGCAGCGGCGCCGAGGCCAGCACCACCCGGCGCGCGCCGAGTGAGTCCGACAGCCTCCCGCCGGCCTGCATCGACAGCACCGCCGCCCCCGCGAAGCAGAACAGCAGCACCGACACGCCGCCCGAGCCGGTCCCGATCCGGCTCCGGAGCGCCGGGAGCGTCCCGCCGAACGCCCCGACCAGCGCCCCGTTCATCGCGAACAGCGCCGTCACCGCCACCGCCGCGGACCGCCTGCCCAGTGTCGAGGTCATAGGCGCCCAGCATCGCAGCCCCCGTGCGGCGCCGAGCCCGGATCTCAGGGGACAGCACCGCGAGGCAGGGATCGCACCCTCTTGTGGAGGGGTGTCAACCCTGGCCCGAGGCGAACCCACGGGACGCTCACTCGGGAGCGTCGTCGCCGAGGCCGAGGAGGAGCTTGCGCAGCAGGCTGGCCAGTTGGTCGCGCTCCCTGACCGAGAGGCCCCCGAGCAGGGCGTCCTCGCGAGCGGACGCGCCGCCGAGTGGCCGTACGACGACGCGGTCGCGACGCTGGGAGAGCAGTTCGCCGAGGCGCTCGCCCTCGACCAGCGGGTCCGCGCGCCGCGCGCCGACGCGCTCGGCCGGACACCCACACGTCTGGGCGCGCTCGACGACCTGCGCACGGGTTCGTACGTCGTACAGGAGGACGCATGACCACAACACCCGGCCCGAGCGGCCCGGTCGGCGAGCTGCGGTTGGCGCTGACGGTCGCGGACTTCGACGCGGCGGTCGTGTTCTACCGCGACGCGTTGGGTCTGCCGGAGGAGGAGAGCTGGGACCACAACGGTCGCGGCATCGTGCTCGGCGCCGGCCGGGCCACGCTCGAGCTGCTGTCGGAGGAGCACGCGGCGTACCTGGACCAGGTCGAGGTCGGCCGCCCGGTCGGTGGCGCCTTCCGGATCGCGCTGCGGGTGGCCGACTCCGTGGCGACCGCGCAAACGCTGGAACGGGCCGGCGGGACCCGCGTCGCGCCCGCGACGGTGACGCCGTGGCGGCACCGCAACGCCCGCGTCGCCGATCCCGGTGGCGTCCAGCTGACCCTGTTCAGCGAGCTGCCGGCCGACTGATGCACGGGCAACGGGCCGCGCGTCAGCGCAGGACCACGCGGTCGAAGGTCGTGGTGGTGAAGCGGACGTCGACGCCGAGCTCGTCACCGATCTCCGGCGGCGTCACCGAGGACGGCAGGAACAGCATGCTGGCCTGCATGTGCGGCGGCTCGGCGAACCAGCGCTGCTTGCCCTCTACGGTGTACGGCGACAGCGCCAGGCCGGCCGCCTCCAGGCCGCCCTTCGCCAGTGACACCGCACGCTGCCGGACGTTCGCGGCCGCGGTCGGGGCCTCCAGGCCGATACCGTGCGAGGTACCGCCGGCGACGACCAGCACGTGCCCGTCGGCCGGGCAGCGCCGCTGGCGGTAACCGACCCGCTCACCGCGGTGCACCTGGTGCACGTCGAGCACCGTGGCCCGCACGTCGAGCGCCCCGCGGTCGCCGAGCCAGAGCTGGGTGCCGATCCGCAGCCGGACGTCCTCGCCGATCGCGCTCAGGCTGTTCGCCGGCACGTGCGACACCCACGCGGGCCCGGGCCGGACCCGCCGCGCCGTGGCGGCCAGGTCGGCGGCCTCCTTGACGTTCGCCGACGCGCCGCCGGGACCCATCGGCAGGTGGATCGACCAGCCCTCGAACCGCACCCGGTTCAGCAGGCTGCCGGCTGCGAGCCGGACCAGCTCACCGACCTCGATGCCGTGCCGGCGCATCGACGTCTGCACCTCGACGAGCACCCGGGTGCCCGGCGGCACCGCCTCCAGGTCCGCGATCCGGCTGACGGTGTGGATCACCCGGTCGCTGCGCGGTACCTCCAGGAACGGCCGCCACGGCGACAGCACCACGGTGTCGCGGGACGGCGCCGCGGGCACCTCGTCGTACGTGCCGACGGCGACGGTCCGGGCGCCGAGGAACCCGGCCTCGGTCAGCAGCAGGTCGCGGCCGAAGCCGTACCCGTTGCCCTTGGCAACCGGTACCAGCGCCTCGGACCAGGTGGTGCTGAGGTGCTTGCGCCAGCGGGCGGAGTCGACGTACAGGGTGAGCGGCATCAGGTCTCCGGGATCGTACGGTCAGCGGCGGCGCATGTAGAGGTCGAACGCGGTGTAGAGCGGCTTGTTCAGCGGCAGGTCCCACTCGCCGACGTACTCGACCGCCTCGCCGCCGGTGCCGACCTTGAACTGGATCAGCCCGACGTGCGGGTCGTCCGGGTCGAGGGTGTCGGTGATGCCGCGCAGGTCGTAGACGGTCGCGCCCTCGTCGAGCGCGTCGGTCATCATCCGCCACTGGATCGCGTTCGAGCCCCGCACGTCGCGCTTGGCGGTCGAGCTCGCGCCGTACGAGTACCAGGCGTGCTGCCCGACCCGGATCCAGATCGTGCTCGCGACCAGGTCGCCCTCCTGGTGCGCGTTGTACAGCCGCAGCTCGCAGCCGGTCTGGCCGTTCAGCGCGTCGTACATGACCTCGAAGTACGACGCGGGGCGCGGGGTGAAGTGGTCGCGCGCGGCGGTCTCGACGTACAGCTCGTGGAACGCGGGTAGGTCCTCGCGGCCGCCGACCGACACCTTCACGCCGGACTTGTCGGCCTTCTTGATGTTGCGGCGCCACAGCTGGTTCATGCCCTTGAGCAGCGCGTCGTGGTCGCAGCCGGCGAGCGGGACCTGGAACACGTACTGCGGCTGGCCGGCGGCGAAGCCCTCGCCCTGCCGCGGCGGCTTCCAGCCGAGCGCCCGCAGGTGTGCCGCGACCGACGCGCCGGCCGGCTCGGTGACGTCCGGGGGGACGTCGCCGAGGCGCGGGTGCTGGCCGCCGGCGATCGCGTCCTTGATCGTCTTCGCCTGCCACCGCCGGGTCGCCACCGGCGGCCCCATCCGCACGCCGAACGCGCCCTGCTGCTTCGCGTACGACGCCAGCGGGCGCAGCCAGCGGCCCAGGTCGTCCGCACCCCAGTCGATCACCGGGCCCTCGGGCAGGTAGGCGAGGTAGCGCTTCACCTTCGGCATCTGCCGGTACAGCACCAGGCCGGCGCCGACCAGCCGCTCGCCGTCGTACCAGCCGAGCGACTCCGCCTTCCAGTCGCTCTTCACCGCCGCCCACCCCGGCGTCTGCAGGAAGCTCGCCGACGGCTGGGCCGCGACGTCCGCCGCGTGCTCGGCGGCCGGGACCGGGCGGATCACGAAGTCGCTCACGGTCGGCCAGGCTACCGGTGCCGCCCGGAACATGAACCGGCAGCGTGTCAGTGCACCAGCTCGTCCGGCGCCACCGTCACCTCGAACGGCAGCACCGCGCGGAAGGCGTCAGCACCGGCCGCCTTGCCGACCTCGACGTACATCCCGTCGCACATCCGGCTGCATGACCGTGTCGTTCGCGAGCGCGATGTCGGCCCGCGTGAGTGGACGGCCGTACGGCAGTGTGGTCACGGGTTTCCACAGGAGCTCAGCTCACGTGGGAGCGGAGGAAGTCGATGTCGGCCTTCTGGCCGTTGTCGGCGTTCGGGGTCTCGACCACGACCGGGGCGCCGGCCTCACGGACGACGTGCACGATGTCCATCGGGTCGATGAACCCGCCGTCGAAGTTGCTGTGCCGGTCGGCGCCGGAGTCGAACTCGTCGCGGGAGCCGTTGGCGTGCACCAGGTCGATCCGGCCGGTGATCGCCTTCACCTTCTCCACGATCGTGGCGAGCTCCTCGCCCCCGGCGTGGAAGTGGCAGGTGTCGAGGCAGAAGCCGACGCGGTCGACGAACTCGTTCCCGGACGCCTCGACGGCGTCCCACAGCCGGGCGATCGCCTCCAGCCGGCGGGCCATCGCGTTGTCGCCGCCGGCGGTGTTCTCGATCAGCAGGGGGATCGGCAGCTCTGCGCGCTCGATGCACTTGCGCCAGTTGTCGAACCCGATCGCGGGGTCGTCGTCGGCGTTCAGGTGGCCGCCGTGCACGACCAGGCCGTGGGCGCCGATCTCGGCGGCCGCGTTCAGGTGCTGCTGGAGCAGCTTGCGGCTGGGGATGCGGATCCGGTTGTTCAGCGTCGGGATGTTCATCGGGTACGGCGAGTGCACGTACAGATCCACGCCGTCCTCGGCGGCACGTGCCTTGAGCGCCGCCGCGCCGTCGGCGTACTCGACCTTCGGGCCCTTCCAGCTCTGCGGCGGCCCGAGGAAGAACTGCACCACATCCGCACCGCGGTCGGCGGCCTCGGCCAGCGGGTCCTCCTGGTCCACATGCGCACCGATCTTGATCATGACCGCCACTCTAGGACGGACCACGGACAGCCCGGTTGCTCCATCCCGCCGACCGGGTCACCGTGCGCCCGCCGTCCGGCGCGGGTGCGACCGGCCGACCCTCGAACTCGGTCGACAGCACCACGTGCGTGTTGATCTCGCCGTGCTCGCCGAGCCGCTCGAACAGCCCTTCCAGGTGTTCCATCGACGTCACCCGGACCCGCAGCATCGTGCACGAGCTGCCGCTCAGCTTGTGGATCTCGACCACCTCGGGCAGGTCCTCGGCGTCGGTGGTCTTGAGCAGGCACCGGCCCGGAGAGCAACGCATCTGGACGAACGCGGCCAGCGGCTGGCCCGCCCGGGCGGGGTCCACCTCCGCGCGGTACCCGCGGATCACGCCGGACTCCTCCAGCCGGCGGACCCGCTCGGCGACCGCGGGCGGCGACAGGTTCACGCGCTTGCCCAGCTGGTTGTACGACTGCCGGCCGTCCTTCTGCAGCTCCGCGAGCAGGCGCCAGTCGGTCTGGTCGAGCTCTCTGTCCGTTCGAAAGGCCATACCGCCAGAGAACCTTTCGAACCGCCGGTACGCAAGTCCTGACGCCGTTGTTCATGGCTTCATCGCGCGGCCCGGCCTTCCTACCGTTTGGAGCATGATGACGCCACTGGTCACCGCCGCCGCCCTGATGAACGCCGCCATGGTCTCCGCGAGCGCGATGAGCACCATCGTGGTCGCCGAGCTCGTGGGTCCGGGCGCCGGCGGCCTGCCCAACACCGCCGCGGTGCTCGGCACCGCCGCCGGCGCGGTCCTCATCGGCAGGCTCACGCAGCTCCTGGGCCGCGCGGCCGCGCTGCGGACCGGTTATGCCGCATCGGCGGCCGGGGCAGCGCTGACCGTGGCCTCCGTGCTGTCCGGGCAGCTGGTCTGGCTGTTCGCCGGCATGCTCCTGCTCGGTGCCGGCAACGCCGCCGGGCTGCTGTCCAGGTACGCCGCGGCGGACCTCGTCGTACCGAGTCACCGGGCGCGGGCCATGGGCACGGTGGTGTGGGCCGGGACGGCCGGCGCGGTGGTCGGTCCGCTGCTGCTCGAGCCGGCGCAGCGTACGGCGGCCGGCCTGGGCATGCCCCCGACGGTGGGCCCGTTCCTGGTCGCTGTCGTCGCCACCGTCGGTGCCGGTGTCGCGATCAGCCGCTTCCGGCGCCCGGCCGTCGACCCGCGGCCGTACGACGCCGGCCCCGTGGTGCCGAATCGGCGTACGAACGACCTACCCGTGCCGCTGGCGGGCGCGGTGATGGTGGTGGCGCAGATCGTCATGGTCGCGGTGATGACCGCCGTACCGGTGCACGCGCACCACCACGGCCACGGGCTCGTACTGCTCGGCGTGCTGCTGTCCGGGCACACGTTCGGGATGTTCGCGCTGTCGCCGCTGACCGGCTGGTTCATCGACCGCGTGGGCTCGCGGGCGGTCTCCGTGGCGGGCGCGCTGGTGCTGGTGACCGCCGCGGTGCTGGTGGCCCTCCCGATCGGCGGCGGCCTGCTCGCGGTCGCGTTGTTCGCGCTGGGGTACGGCTGGAACCTGTCCTACGTGAGCGGCAGCGCGGCCCTGAGCCGGGTCGGCGACACGACGGGCGCCCCGCACCGTACGGGTCTCGAGGGCCCGCGACTCGAGAGCCTGGTCGAGGCGTGGGCCTGGACGGCCTCCGCGGTGGCGACCGCGCTGTCCACCTGGCTGTTCAGCACCGGCGGCTTCCCGTTGCTGGCCGTGATCGGCCTTTCGCTGCTGGTCCCGGTGCTCGTCGCACTGACCGCGCGGCGACCCACGCCGATCCCTGTGGATGGCGATTAAGCGGTACGACGCGACGCTGGTACTCTCTATGCGAGCCCGGTCTCGTGACCGGGTTCGTTTCTGATTGCCGGGCATATCCCGGCGGTCGGAGATGCATCGCCCTCCTGCCACGGAGAGACCGTGGCCGCCAAGTCCGAAGGAGGTGGAGTTCGCGCATGCGTCGTTATGAGGTGATGGTGATCCTCGACCCCGAGCTCGAGGAGCGCACCGTCGAACCGTCCCTCGACCAGTACCTGAACATCGTCCGCAAGGACGGTGGCACGGTCGAGAAGCTCGACATCTGGGGCCGCCGCAAGCTGGCCTACGACATCAAGAAGAAGGCCGAAGGCATCTACGCCGTCATCGACTTGACCGCCGAGCCGGCCGTGGTCAAGGAGCTCGACCGTCAGCTCACGCTGAACGAGTCGATTCTGCGCACCAAGGTTCTGCGCCCGGACCAGCACTGATCGATCAGCGCTGACCCATCAGGGTCCGAGGGTTTGGCACCGGAACTGTCGGCACCTTCGGCTAGTCGTTGAAGTTGTCGAACAGTCAGATCCGTAACGCACACCCACAGCAGGAGGAACGGCAATGGCAGGCGAAACCGTCATCACCCTCGTCGGCAACCTGGTCGATGACCCGGAGCTCCGGTTCACCCCGTCCGGTGCCGCCGTCGCGAACTTCCGCGTCGCGTCGAC
>Ga0137369_10008563_pt1 | contig 10197 bp, 6 predicted proteins | sample SagtaG_12_FD_104918 | JGI IMG/M metagenome (GOLD analysis project Ga0137369, IMG submission 104918) | Vadose zone soil microbial communities from Sagehorn Ranch, Mendocino, California, USA - Sage1_L_113_16 metaG | ecosystem: Environmental > Terrestrial > Soil > Vadose zone | place: USA... | reverse complement strand
GTGAATTGGAAAGAGAAATACATACATGTCTTTAGGGAAGGTTCATTGGTAGAAATCAAAGGGGTAGCAAGCTCAGTGGCAGGGGAGCAGCGTTGTGTAGCACCCCTTGGTTGCAAAGAGAAAACGTGTAGTTAAGTATGCGAGGAGTTGATGTGCTTTTATTGATTTACGGGTCAATAAACATATTAAATAAAGCGAAGTAGATAAGTATGAGGTAAGAAGTATTTGATTGTCCAGCATGATCGGTTTCATAAGTCCAGTTGTGCCAGAAGCTAGAGTTGCCTTTATTAGTGGATAAGGGTGGGTTAGGCATGACATTCTTAATCGTAGACAAGGCGCGCTGCGGAAGAGCTTGATTGCTAACTAATTGCTTGCTTTTAACCAGTGACTGACTTACACGGCTACTACTTTCCTGAGTACCGCCTCAGAATCGTTCCAACTTTCCTCGGTCGATCCTCCCTTCTCTTTCCAAAAGAAAGTGGATCTCATAGCCTCAGACAATTCGAAAAGTAGGTCTCAGTCTCATTTTCAGATGAAATTTTCCACCGGAAAGAGAATCCCATATTCTTTAAGCCAAGCCGCCAATCCTAGGGTCAATGCGGAACAGGAAACCATTGCTATTTGAGCTGTTAGAGAATCGAAATTCCACTCATTTAGAAATCGATCAGCGAATGCCAGAGGAAGGATAAGGGGAGCCTACACCAACGTAGTCTTAGCCCTAGAACACATGGAGCTTGGAGCACTGATAATAAGTCTGTATGATTTTCAAGGAGTTTATGAACAATCACCACATCCATATTGAGGAGAAAGCTCACTCAGGCTACTGAACTTGTAAATACAGTTGCGCTCATGATAGGGAATTCCATTTATGGCGTGAGGTTAAGTTAGAAGCATACCAGGATATATACTCATAGTGGCTTCCATACCTATCTCCGGTAGAACTAACAAAATAGAAACCTATGACTAGTAGACTCATACGAAAACCTTTCAAGATATATTTCATTAGAAGGGAAAGTTCACTAATCTATGGCCTAGAAAGCAAAAAGAAATGATCAGTCCAATGACAGAAGGACAGAAGCGCGTTCCCTTCGTCCTCAATGTGCGTCCACAGCTTACTCGAGTGCTTGAGATATTCATTCGGTTTAAGGCACCTTCATCGTTGGAAGGAAAAAACCCAGATCCCCGGGCGGATCATTCCCTCTAACAAGCTAAACAAGAGTCCTGGCGCGAAGCATTTGAAAAAAGCTTACGGGTTAGCTGATGCTTGACTAGATCTGCCAACTCCTTATCCAAAAACATCTAAATACTAGCCTGATATTAATAAGAGATCTTGATACAAATCTCGAAGCAAGTGCTCGCTACCAACACTAGCTAGTAGTAAATTAGTTCTCATGCCTAAATCCTCGTGTAAAAGTAAGTAGCTCATGATTTGGTATGCGCTAGATGAAGCATCCATAGTAATAGGTATAGTATGAACCCTCTCAGCAGTGACCCCTCTCAGGCTCTAGGTAATGAAATGTGAAATGAATTGGAACGGTTTTAGAATGACTACTAAATGATACTAATTCATCGCACCACTTTCTTTCTGTCATATACACTAAACGATTAAAGATATCTTTACTCCTTGGAGCCTTAAGATTTATAAAAGACATATGGTGATAGGCTGTTGCTTCTAACAAAGTACGATAGCCTCCTAATGATTCAAACTAATAGCTTTCTTAGGCTGAGAAAAAGGGTATATCTATGAAAATACTCAACCCATTCATGCTGCCTATTCAATAGCAATCCGAAAGGTCAGGAAGGTTCAAACTGGCTTTATGCACGGGGACTCGACCATCAATCCTTTCTTGTGACGAGCTGTGACTGGGTGCTCTGAAACCTCCTTAAAAGGAGGGGCTGTGGGGTAAGGTAATTGAAGTAACTAGCCAGTATTAAGATTAGGCATAAGCATAATAAACTGATGCATCCGAAGACGGTGAATCTAGAATAGAGGCCGGGTGGGGAAGCAAAAGATGCAAGAGAGCCTTTTTCCGGGATTGGATTTCACTCATTTAGTGCTTGGGATGCGGACAGGCGTGGAAGATGAACATAAGAGAGCTCCGCCCTTGCCTTGCACCGGTGAACAAAAGAAAGAAAGGAGACAAGGTCGGAACTAAGACGTCAATAGCTTATTTTAAGTGACGTATTCCTGTCGGGAACAGCGAGCAAGGATAAAATGAGAGTATGAGCCCACACCCATATAGAAATCAGTCATATGCCTGATAGTCGTTATCTATTCTTTCTCAATGATAGTATTATTACCCGAAAATGATATGTACAGAGGAAGCTAGTTCTGTACTCTAGTTCTGTCCCCAAGGCGCGAGTGAAGCCCTTCTCCAGTATGGTAAAGTGAAACCAACCGCTTCGGAGTTTATGGTTCGAAAGAAAGAGAGAGGAAAGCACTTATAAAGCGGTGGGCTCTTATAGTAAACAAGAGTTCCGTTAAGCTCTGGGACTCTGGGCAAGATAGCTGTAGTTTTGAAAACGTAAATTGACCGAAGTTTGTCTTTACTTTCCCCTATTCTACGTATACCATCTCCGAGCCTCCCGTTAAATCGAATCAATTGATGAAAGATGCCCGTCCTTGCTAGGCCAGTTAGAAGTTCCTGGGGATGTGATTGACCTAAGAAGCCCGTGTTATCGATAGATGTAAGTTCATAGTTGAAGACAAGGGAGTTTTAGCTTTTTCGTACCTCGCCCCGGTGTCACTGACAGGGGAAGCGCAAGGTTGATTTATCTGTTTTCGACTCGTGAAAGTTATCACAGCTAGCCAGCCTACAAGGAAGATTTGTGGGAAGTAAGTTACAAGACTTCTCCCCAAGCTCTATTTCCGGACCTAGTTCAAGGACAGGAGCTGGGGATTTGGCCAAGCCAGTTGTTGAAGTCGAGTATGAGCTTCTATCCAATCGAAAGAAGAAGCAAAGGCTTTTCGGTAAAGTATCTGTTTTTTAGTGGTCCTTGCATTCACTCCTCCAAGGAGGTGGGAATTCATCCATAGTACGCCTATCTATGGAAAAGTTCTTTTCTTTTGAAAGATTTCCCCTTCCTTTCTTCTCTACACTTATCCGAATAGGTTAGTGTGCCAGCTTCTTCTCCTGCCTTCTCCTTCGCATCACCCCATTGTCCTAGCTTTGGTTTCAAAGTCCCCTTCTTTTAGTATTAGGTAGTAGAGGGCATCGCCACTCAGAGATTCTACGATAACCCGCATATTCTACCTTTTGTTCTCCTTCCTCTGGCCCCAGAACTCTGTTCGTCCCTAGTAGCACTCCCGTCTTCTTCCAAGGATGAAGCCTCAATGCCATTCCCTCTTTCTCGGGCACTCGATTTTGGGCTTTCTACGCCCCTTTCCCTTATTCTATTCAGGCACTGGATAGTGGATTTGAACCAGTAAAGTACTGATAAAATCCTTCTTTGACGATGACATAGCGTGTCACGCTGGGAAACTTATAAAATATTTTCTTTCTTAATGTCAGTGTTCAAGTCCTAATATCTTTAAAGGATTTAAATAGCAGCATTACAGAAAGAGCAGCCAGAACCTACTCCCAGTTGGCCAGCATCAAAGCAGAAGGAGCTTTACCCTTAGAGTGAATGAACGAGCCTAGGAAACCAACCAATACACTAATCCCGGAGCGAGCGCATTCCCCTAACGTCGAATTAGCTGAAATTTCAACCAGCGAAGCCGGAGACTTTAATCTTTCGGGAATTAGTTCACTTGTCATTCAATCTAATCTCTTTTCCGAGTTCATGTCATAGAAGGAGTACGCAATCTCCTTTTCAATCCCTGTGAGAAGCTGAACACAGCCTCCCTCTCAACGATGTCACTAGATAGGGAGGGACACGCATTTCTGCCAGGCCTTAAAATAGAAATGAAAACAATCTCTCTCTCCTACGCTATGAAGGTATTTTTCTTCACCGGATTCGAGGGATTGTGCATGCGGGAATACGATAAGAAAGGAATATCCTCCACCTCAACCGTTAAGTCAACTGGCGGAACAAACAATCCCATCTGTCTATTAGTGATAGCACCATCCTAAACTTCGATTGAATGAAGTCCTTCTGAACTGAAGTCATGAATTGGGTTCGAACCAATATCTCTGTGCGACTTTTCCATTTTTGTCGATCACGACGGGGAGATCCCATCCCCCGGCTGGGGGATGGGATCTCCCAGCCGGGGATCCCTACACCCCTCCCATCACCCGCCTTTACGTGGCGTGGGATATTTACCTTTACCAACCATATAAACCCTTCCATCTTTTAGATGGAAAGATAAGATAATAATAGAATTACCTATTCCTTTCGAAAGAAAGGAATAGGTAATTCTATTATTTATGTTTTTTGATCTTTTTATGCGAAATTCTGTTTGTTTTTCTTACTTTTTGATCGGAAAACGAATGAGATCAGAAAGGCCATCATTGGGGCAAACGATGCAATAGCTTCGGTGAGAGCAAAGCCCAAAATGGCATAACCAAATGATTGTTTAGCCAATGAAGGATTTCGCGCCACGGAATGAATCGAGGAACTGAGGACATTTCCAATACCGACAGCAGCTCCGGCTAAAGCAATTGTAGCAGCTCCGGCACCTATTGATTTAGCTCCTTCTAACATGTGGAATTCATATTTCTATTTTATTTGTTGCGTTTTTATTTCGCTGCTCTTTCTTTTTATTTGCAGCTCTTTCCTGGATTTATATTTTGCGTATATCTATTTTTATATGATATTGATGGACGGCACCTTCCTCTTCACTAGCTTCTTTAGAGCTTGGGGAATTTTTTACCCTTTATACTTAATAGTTCAGACCCGGGAACGACAGTCGCTCGACGTAAGGAGAGGAACGAAATATCAATAGAGGAACGAAAACCGCAGGGTATGAAATTAGGGTAGGGTTGGCAGGGTAAGTCCAACTGAAACTTTCTTTGATTACCTTTTTTCTCCAACTGGCTTAGAGATTGCATTTGCCCTTAACCGGTAACCTCCTTTGAATCCTTCGTTTAGACCCTCTCTATTGGTATTGGCATTGGCTCGAGAGCAAGGACCTTATTTGATCGCTTAGAACTTGATGGAGGGAAACTCACTCGCTCAAGATATGCTTAAGCTAGCTCAGGAAGAGTACTAATTTTATATGCCTTAAAGAGGGGATTCAAAGAGTAGCCTTTTACTAGGGCTTAAGTTACTCGTTTCATATTGCTTACTATTTTTATATAGCTAGAAAATTGAGTAAGAAGTTCTTTTATTCTATAGAAAAATCACTTTCTTGTTTTGTTTTTCTGAATATATAAAGGGAATATCACGGGATAGGAATGAAAGAACTCGTAAAGGAATTACGAAAGGTTCATAAATGCTATTATAGTCCCTCCATATAGAAGATAAAAGGAGAGTAGTCCTAATTAAGGGAAGAGAAAGAGACAAGAAATGGTTGAGCAACTCCAACAGAAACTCCAAGAGGGAGTCAGAGACTACCACTGGATCGCCAGCACCCACATGGAAAGAAACTACAAATAGTGGATGAAACATCTAAACTGGAAAGAGAATATGCTTTACTAGTGACAAAAAGAGGGCCTAGCTGAAAAAAAACCTAGGAAAAAAGGCATGACTATGGAAGGAAACTTCGACTAGACATATTCACCGGGCACTCCAATAGATGAAGTTTTTATCATATGCAGAAGGAAGAAGAAAGGATATAGTACCGATACAGGTAAGGAGTCCTATCATTACTAGGTCGCGTGCCTAAATTTCTAGTGCTAGTGAGCCCACTGGGAACAAAGCCCAACCAAGGGTCTATATCCCATCCTTTTCTTTACATGCAAGCCTAGCTTGGGAAAGAAAGGAGATGCATATCTCCTGAGTGAGAAGCACAAGCTATTGTATGTACCATTCCTCTTCACTCATTCTAGTCCTTAACTACTTGCTCGATAAAAGCTATCCCAACAAAGCTTTGACAGTTACTTCTTCAAGAATCCGAACCTACTTTTCTATGGCTAAAAAGGACCCGAAATGGCGTGCTGCCATGCTGGATGAGATGGAGTCAATGAAGATAAATAAGGTTTGGGACTTAGTTTATTTACTGCCAGGGCTATTAGGTAGCTTGGTAAGGGATAGGCCGCAGGTTTGTGAAACATAGGAGTAGAGGAGTAGGCATTTGGATCGGAACTGGTAGGAAGCAATGGAATAGGTCAGTAAAATAGGACTACTAGTAAAGGCACGTTATTCGCTAAGAATAGTTTCGTGATAGGTTTTTCTAAATAGGTAAGCAAGGCGTGAAACGAGGTGGGTCACAAGTAAAGAATAGGTATTTTTTAGGCATATTGGAATAGGCTAGAAAATAAGTATATGCATTCGATATTGGCTGATAGGGAAAGAGAGATAGGTGAGAAAGAAAAAGAAAAGAGATAATTTCTTGTCGGAAAGAATAACCTATCAGTGCCTATCCCAGTAGAAATAGGAAATTTGATCGGCTTAACTGAGTTTATTATGGATCGTTGCCTGGAAGGATTCCTAGTACCATAGGTAGACTTAAACGCAACGTTTTGTTGAACTTTTTTGGAAATAGCTTTTCTTTTAAGGTCCAATTCCTTTATCTGTTGGTAATCTAACGAATCTCTCTGAAGTTCACATGGGAGAAAATTCACTACTACATACCTAACGCATCTACAAGTGTAGAAAGAACTCTTACTATTCATAACGGTCAAGTACCAGTCCTGCAACCCGCTTCAACGTTCTAAGGACCACAAATGATAAGATCTGATACCTGGTTCGCTGTAATTCCAATTCTCGTAATCTTTGATGAATCTCCATAATCTTTAGAGATTCTTGTGGTGTACCCCTCCCGTGTTATCATTCACAGCTTCGTAGGGCAAGTTCACCATCTCTCTGAGAAAGAGGAGCGTAATAAAAGGAGGTTCTTTTCCCATCTCTTTTTGGCAATGGGTTAAGGAATTTAGGGCTGGAAGAGATCTAAGAGTGGATTGGGCAGCATTAATGGCATGAGCACAACTGTGATCTTGATCTCCTCGCGTCGGCTTCTTGCTCCATACAATACAGAGCGTCAACAACTCTTTGTAAGGGCCTTATCAGTGGCACTACCACCAAAAATAGAGTAAGCAGTGGAAGCATAAACATCGAAAATTTGCTAGCGCGGGCTTTGAAACTTACTACCAGGCTGGTGCATGGAGCTTTCAACGATCAAGCTTTCTCTCCGGTCTCTTCTCCGACAACACGGGAAGTGATGCTCTAGCTCGGACCATTTCGATCATTTTATTGCCTGGGCTTGGACTATTCATTTCATAAATCAATCAATTCCTGGAATGAGTGTTGTTTTCAGTGAGTGTTTTCATTACTTATATTCTTCAATGAATAAGAGTCAAAAAGCCAGGTAATTCAGTCAGTCAAGGAAGAGAGATTAGTGTCAATGGTAAATTGAATATTGAAAGAGGCTGTCTATCTTCCATTAGTAATCCTGTCATTACAAATCTCATTGTCTACATCTTTCTTCCCGTGATTGATCTATAGGAGTATAGTAAGAAGCATAATGTGCTCAAACTCAGAGAGAATGAACCTGCCGTTAGTAGTAAGTAGATTCTTTCCTGGCTATCCATCCTCCCCCTAACATCCCCTCTGAGCAATTAATCCCTCCAGAATATATTCCGTGCAGAAACCTGCTTTGCTTCCTTCTTACTTTTTCGAGTAGTCTAGAGCTGCTGGGAAATAGTGAGTTGAGAAAGGAGATAGTGAAACTTAACTAGTCTTTGTCATGGAAGGGAGCTACTTCTCTCGAGTACGTACAGTACAGAGGACTTACTCATAGGCAAAGGTTACCAGTACATAGTGGATCTATTCTAGTAGATGTATGGACCACACCAACCTCTCTTTCTAGCCTACATCGATAAGGAAGGAAATATCATGGCATGTCAAAGCAATCAATCTATAATAAATAGGTAAAGAAAGGCATATACCCTGGGGTAGGGCACCATGTGTTTCTGATTTGAAAGGTGGGTACAACTGGCCTAGTACAGCTGAAATTGCTCTTCGTTATAGGTTGTTAACATCTTAAGATTCTGATCATTTCTATGCTCACTTTAACTAAATTCAGAAGTCTAAAGAGTTCTGTACTTTGATTAGCTATCTTCAGGAAGTTCCTTTTGCTATTAACGAAGAAGTGTTCAAAATCATTGAGGATAGTATGCATGAGTTAGTATATGCCGGTCTTCTAATGCCACCATTCCTAGCTCAGGTCAAACCTAAATTAGTGAGGCAGGCTCTTAAAAATGAGCTAAACTCTGATAGATTTAAAGGTCAATTTAGGTATTCTTTCTTATATGTATCGAGTGATTGTGAAGCGCATTCAACGCGCTAGATATGAACAAGGCTTGTTAGCATTGGCACGTGCATATGTTGGGTATGATATTGACTTTCCAGCATTTATAGATTTTAGAGGGCGCATCTATCGTGCAGGAATACTACACTTTCACGAGCGGGACTTGGCTAAATGTCTAATATCTTTTCCTATTGGTAGTGGTGATGTTAAGTTCACAGGAAAAGAAGACAAGGAAGAAGCTACTACTTATATGATTGAGCAAGCTGTGGGTTTCCATCATCATTTGGCTTTGCCCTTCCTCCTCGTTTTTCTTTGAGATTGGCAATCTTATCCACTTTTTGACTTTGCTCCACACAGATGAAGGCCAGCTTGTCTTGTCTCCGCTCTATCTTACCAGGAAAGTGGGAAATACACTCCCCTGTTGGTTAAAGCAGACTCGTATGCCTATTCTGATGCGGAGGGATCAGCCACCTCTTTCTGTTCGAAAGATTCCAGACCTGACTTAAAGCCCTCTTTCACAAGACATTTGGTTGAGAAGGATTTGGTAAACCTAGAGATCTGATTCTGGGATAGGGTAAATCTGTTCTTTCTGCTTCTGCGTATGCTTGTCTTTTAGCATTCGCCTATGCCTGTGAAAGGATTGAGATACATATTGATATCTAGCTGGGCGAAAGAGCACAAAAGGGAGTGGTTTCTATATAAGTTGCAATAAAAACTACTATAACTACATTGAACTATGCCCGCTTTGGTTATCTTATCCTTGCATTGAAAAACTTTCTCGACTGGACTGATCTTTAAGCGTGAAATCGCTTTTTCATCCCGTACCCGACCCCGTCGTGGAAGGTCATATTCTCATTTTCTAGTTGCAGAAAGCCTTTCTCGAGGAAGTCCACCTTTTTAGGTTGGTAAGTCCCATCGACTCATCAAGGTTAAGTAAGCTGTCTATCCGTCTGACACCGTCGACTTCATCGCCTTGCTCGCGTCAGTATCAACATCAGATGAATGAGATCTTCTTTCAACGAGGTAGGGTGGGGCTGGTTAGAGCTTTGTGGTACCTTATAGTCTGTCTAGTGTAGATGGAAATGTGACTTCGAGATATGATCTTTCGGTAGAAAAAGAGTTGTTGGGTTTGCAAAACAGGATATCCTTTTATTAGGAAAACGTCGTGAAGAGTGAACTAGATTATCCCCTTTCAATGGTAGGTCCCAAATACCAGTTTCTTTGGTAGAATGATAGCTAAATTGGGAAAGTTTTCGTTTTCGTAGGTTGTATCTACTGTTGAGACCTATCGAAATGCTCTTGAATGTGATTGAATTTATCCAAATTATCACGCATAGCTAATACGCCGTTGGGCGAGAAGGGAAGACCGGGCTTCGCAGTCCAGTTAATCAGTAGTGGAAGAATTCCATGACATTAGTCATTCAGTAGTAGACCAGCCTTACCTTCATCGAGTTTTTCTTTACTTGAAAATACTTGACTCGATGAGAGGTTTCGCAGGGGAAGATTTGTCTTCACTAAACACTTTTCAATATCCGGTTTTTGTGGGACAAGTGCACTTGCCAATCGAAGATTCTCGTCTCGTTTCACTTGCATTTTCTTTCGTTCAGTCTCGCTCTCGTTCTGAGGTGGAATTGAACCACTAACTCTGTTTGGATTTACAGTCCAAAGGGCTAAGCAAAAGAGGATTTCCAGTCCCCCGCCCGCCCGGCAGCCTGCCAGAACCTTTTTCTTGCTTGATTTTTATACGATTTTTTGAGCAACTAGCGCGAAAGCCGTTGCGCTAACGCGCATCCGTTTTCTTGCTTGATTTTTATACGATTTTCTGACTGTCCAACTAAGTAGAAAAG
>Ga0137369_10008562_pt1 | contig 10197 bp, 9 predicted proteins | sample SagtaG_12_FD_104918 | JGI IMG/M metagenome (GOLD analysis project Ga0137369, IMG submission 104918) | Vadose zone soil microbial communities from Sagehorn Ranch, Mendocino, California, USA - Sage1_L_113_16 metaG | ecosystem: Environmental > Terrestrial > Soil > Vadose zone | place: USA... | reverse complement strand
TCCGCTTGCGGCGGCGACGATAGCGAGCTGCGGACCGGGCACGATGTCGCCCGCGGCGTAGACACCCTTCACTGTCGTGTGGTTGTGCTCGTCAATGACAATCAGCCCCGTCTCGTCCCTCTCGCACCGCAGCTCGGCGCCGATGTCGTCCGCGGGGTATTGGCCGATCGCAAAGTAGAGGCGATCGCAGTCGAGACTCATTCCGTTTGCGAGCTCGATGCAATTGATCTCGCCTTCATTCGATTTGATGCAGCTGACTACCTGCTCGAGAACCGGGATGTTGAGCCGTTTGAGCTTTGCGAGGAGCGCGGCGTCCATTCCCGCGGGCTTCCCGTTGGTACAGATGACGATCTTGTCGGTCCACGTGGTGAGCGCGAGCGCCATTCCGACGGCCTTTTCGCCGGACCCGATGACAACCGTCTTCCGACCACGGGTCTCGTATCCGTCGCAATCGGGACAGACGTGGGCGGTCTCACCGTAGCAATCCGACAGTCCAGCAATTCGCGGCCAGACGTCCTTGATTCCAATCGCGAGGAGTAGCCGCCGAGCATCGATGAGGACGCCACGGGCGAGCCTCAGTCGATAGCGATCGTCGTCGATCTTCTTCGCCGTCTCGACAGTGTCGTCCATGAACGTCGCGCCGAATTTTTCGGCGTCCGCTCGTCCCCGCTCGCGAAGCTCGGGCGAGTGAATGTTGTGGGCGCCGAGGAAGCCGTTGATCCCGCGGGTTTCCCAGTTGCGAGGGTCGCCCGAGTCGATGACGACCACCGAGTGGAGGTACCGCGCGAGCCAGAGCGCAGCGGAGAGACCGGCGGGCCCGCCGCCGATGATCGCGACGTCGTAAACGGCGGGCGGCGGCAACAAGACGCAGCTCGTCATCGGGCGCTGTACGAGCAGGCCGCAGCTGAAAACAAAACTGGCACACCGGCGCACAACCGATAGAACAGCGGAGTCATTTCACGATCCGCGCGGTCTTCACGTAATCCAGCTTCGGAAAATGCTTGGCCAGATACGCCTCGCCTTCGGCGAATATGCGAGCGGGTTCGGGACCAGCACCGCGCGGCGGCGCATCGCCGTAGCCCTTCCACAGACTGTCCACGACGCTCATGCCTTTTGTCACCTCTCCGATCGGTGCGAAGTCCCGGTCGAGATTGGCGTTGTCGCGATAGTTGATGAACAGCTGGGTTGTGCGCGTATGGGGACCGAAGCTCGCGAATGATACTCGTCCGCGCAGGTTGCTCCGGTGCTTTACCGTGTCATCCGGCATGAGGCGTTCTTTCCACGCCGCTGAGATTTGCGGATCGCCGCTGATGCCGAACTGAGCGATAAAGCCGCTCAAGGCCCGATAGAATCGCGTGCCATCGTAGAAGCCGCGGCGCACGAGATAATAAAAGCGATCGACTCCGAACGGAGACCACCCACGGTGCACTTCCATCACGAAGGGGCCCCGGGTGGTCTCGAAGCGGACACGGAACTCTTCTGGCGCGCGCTCGGCCGACTTGGAGGTGTTGAGAAGGGCCGAGCGATTGACGGGCTGGGCGCTGACGCAGGAGGAGGCTATCGCAGCCGATAGCGCGACGATTCCGAGCGCGGTGCCGCACGAGGCCAGGTGGCGTAAACGGTAACCTTTTTTCTGAGATTTCATGCACCCAAGATAGTTATCGGTCTTCCGGCTCGCCCCCGGGTCGCGGTTCCCGGTTCGGGTTCCACTTTCCGGTAGCCGATGCTCGATGCGAGGCCGGCACGTCACAAAAATAGTCGCGTGCTCTTTCCCACTGGACAGCGCCGAACTTGTTACATCGGATAGCCGAGTCCCCTCCGTCATGTCGTTCGGCGGGTGTGGCGCCGATCGGTTGCGCGCTGGGTCGCTGGGTCGCTGGGTCACTGAGTGTTGAAGGGTGGAGACGTTTTACTCCCCCCTTCTTTTGTTCTCTCTTTCCCTTACAATCGGCCGGTCAGCCTTGGCTGAAACGTCCGGAGCTCGATTGCAGTCCCGGCGCGCCATTCAGCCTCGATCAGTGGTTACCCTTACTCCAACCCGGCCGTCCGTTGACTGAGTGGAATAAGTGGCGCCACCCACCGGATGAGAGAATGACACACGGCGTTACGGGAAGGATTCCCCAAACCGAGATTCCGCGGCGGCCAGTCCCAGCGACGGCTCCGCTAAATCCGCGCGACCACAACGCGCTCCACGCGGCATTCGCGGTGCTGCTCTCGCCGCTCGACTCCGTCGACGTCGAGAGCTGGCGCGGTGAAGTCGGAAGCTTTCTATCCGAGCTGGTTGGGGCCGACAGGTCCGCGTTTCAGCTCGACGTTCCAGGAATTCCTCTTCTCTACAGTGAGGACTATCCGCAGGCGATGCTCGATGCGTACATCGGGCACTACCAGTCGATAGACCTCGGGCGGATGCGACGTGAACAGCTGGGCCTCGAGGTGTGGAATCGCTGGAGGCTCCACGGCGCCAGGCTGCGACAGTTCTGGGAGAGCGAGATTCATCAGGATTTCCTGGCCCCCAACCGGATATTCGATTCGATGGGTCTCACGGTTCCGGTGCGAGGCGCCTCGCACATGGCCACCGTCTTCTTCCATCGGGAGAAGTCGGGTACAGCGGAATTCGGCGAGCGCGGAGTCTCGATCCTCGACTTGCTGCTTCCGGCCTTCAAGGCTGGCGTCCGCGACCTTGTCCGCTATGCGCACCAGCGCGAGAGTCTTGCATCTCATCTCGATTCGCTAAGCGAAGGGATACGGATCTGCGACCCGGCGGGCCACACAGTTCATCAGAATCCGGCGTTCACTTCCGCGGTAGGCGGGGAGCGCATGCCGCACGAGCTGGAGGCGGCGATATACGACATCGTACAGTCGCTCATCGCATTCACCAGGGAGAAGCCGGGATCCTCATCGGCATTGGCGGGCAAGCGGCTGACCCGGGAAGTTCACACGTTGGCGACAAGCTACGAGGTGCGGGGCAGCTTCCTCGGCCGCGAGCTGCTTGGTGCCGAGCTCCGGATCGTGATTTCGCTTACTCGGCTGGCGTCGCAAACGACTTTTTCCGATGCGGCACTGCAGGCGCTGTATGGACTCACATGTCGCGAGCTCGAGATTGCGCGGCGTCTTGCATGCGGACAGTCGACAAAGGAACTGGCACACGCCTGCGGGATAAGCCTCCACACGGCGCGGCGGCATACCGAGAAGATTTTTCACAAGCTGGGGGTTCGGAACCGGTCGCAGGTGGGGCCGAAGCTCAGGGCCGTCTAACCCGGTAACCGGTAGCCGGTCCCCGAGGCTACCTGATAACCGCCAGACCCTGCAGCTTCTCGAGCGCCCAGCTTGCGTGCTCGCGGACCATTGAATCCGGATCGTCCGTCGATGAACGCGTTAGTGCAGGGATGTCGGCGGAATCTCCACGGTTGCCCATCGCTACTGCAATGTTGCGGGCGAGTCCCCTTCGCTTTGCACGGGTCATAGGGGAGTTTCGGAAGCGTTCTCTGAATCCATCCTCATCGTCCAAGAGCATCTCGGCGAGGTCGGGTGCGATGAAATCCTCTCGCGGGGCGAGCTCGGGAGCGGCGAGCTCACGGGAGAAGCTGACGTTCCACGGACAGACTTCCTGGCAGATGTCGCATCCGTAAACGAGGTTGCCAAGCGACTCGCGAAGCTCGAGGGGGATCGCGCTCCGCGATTCGATTGTGAGATATGAGATACAGCGCGTTGCGTCGAGGACGCGCGGTGCAATGAGGGCGCTGGTTGGGCATGCATCGAGACAGCGAGTGCAGGAGCCGCAGCGATCTGTCTCGAACGGTGCGTCGGGCTCGAGATCGAGATCGAGCAGCAGAGAGCCGATGAAGAAATAGGACCCGATGCCGGGATTGATGAGATTGGTGTTCTTGCCGAACCAACCCAGCCCGGCTTTGCGAGCGAGATCGCGCTCGAGAATGGGACCGGTGTCAACGTATGCTTTTCCCCGGACTTCGCGCCCGAGGTGTGACTCGATAGCACGGTGGAGCGACGCGAGCTTGTCCAGCATCACGTCGTGATAATCGTCGCCCCGCGCGTAGCGCGCGATCGGTCCGTCCGGGGCGGTGCCGTCGTAGTTGAGCGCGACGACAACCGCGCTCGATACGCCCGGAAACGGGAGGCGCGTGTCACGCCTTTTCTCCGCGCCGCGCTCGAGATAAGTCATCTCGCCCGCGTACCCGAACGACAACCAGTTCTCGAATTCGTCGGCGGTCTGCGCCGGTCCGAGTGTCGCGATTCCCGCTAGATCGAAGCCGAGGCCAAGCGCCTGGGTTTTGATGAAATCCGTAAGCTGGGCGCGATCAGACATCGAGTGTCTTCATCCCGGATAAGACAAGGTCAACTCGAGAACTGCAAGCTCGACGCTTGCAGTTCCCAGTTTGGGGTTCTTGCCGGCTGCGGGCCGCATCAGCCCTCCCGCGCCCAGCGAACGTACCTCTCAACTTCATCAGCCGTGGGTACGGCGTCGAAATCCCCATATGCCGTGTACATGCGCCATCTGACGTACGTCGCATCCGGGAGCGGCAGGAACGGAGAATGCCGGTACCAATCGCGGGCACGGAACCGCCATGCCACGCTGAGGAGATCCACGGCGAGTCCGGGATGGAGCAGCGAGCGGGCGGCGAGCACGAGAGAAAGGCGGCGCCATGACATCCAGTCATAATATTAAGTCCAGAAACGGCACGCCGAACCGACACGTCATCGGACTCATCTCCGACACACATGGTCAGGTGCGAACAGGCGTGCGGCCGGCGCTCGAGGGTGCCGATCTCATTCTTCACGCCGGAGATGTGGGCCGCGAGGAGGTGCTGGACGAGCTCCGCAATATTGCACCGGTGAAAGCAGTTCATGGCAACACGGATGCTGACGACGATCCGCAGCTTCCGCCAGCGGTGACCCTCGAGATCGGCGGCCTGATGATCCACGTGAGTCACGGCCACGAGGTCGGGGTACCGACGCCGGCCAAGCTGCTCGCCATCTATGCCGCGGACGTGATCGTGTACGGTCACACGCACCGCGCGCTGGTGATGCGGAATGGAACGAGGCTGGTGGTGAATCCTGGCGCGGCGGGTCCGCCCAGGTTCAACCTGAGGCCGAGCGTTGCGGTGCTGACGATCGTCGAAGGGGAGGCGGAGGTCGAGATCGTCGAAATAGAGTGAGTGAGCCTTGGATTTGATTGGTTTAATGGATCTTTGAGCTCGACACCGAGCCATCACGCGCCGACGAGCCCCCGTCGCACGAGCCTCCAATCATCTCCCAGCGCCGCGACAGCCGCCACGTAGTCCTCCGAGTAATCGATGACCTGGCAGGAATAGTCGCTTGCAATCTTGTCAAAAAGAGGATTGGACGACCCACCGTCCAACCGCATTCTCCTCTCGAGAACTTTCCAGATACCAACTCCGTACGCCTTCCCGGTACCCTCCCGCTTTACCCATAACGACAGGAACTCGCGGTCTCTCCTCTCCGGGGCTGACGATGCGACTCTCTCGTGCTCCTCCGCCAGCATGAACCGCTTTGCGAGCTCGATCGCTTTTGGCATCTCGCGGACGCGCTCCACATCCACTCCAACCGGCCGCGATTTGGCAACGCCGTAGAGAACCAGATCGCCGGAGTGGGTGAGATTGAATTCGAGCTCGCGGGCGGTGGCCAGGAATGGCTTGCCTTCGGGCGTCATGCCAAAGCGAAGGTCCCTTGACGACAGACCGGCGTATGCCGACAGAAGCTCGCGGAGCTTTGCGCGGGAAATGATGAACTGTCGCTTCGCGCGCGCGTTCGTGAAGCTCCTCGCGTATCCCTGCTCGTCGGATGATAGAAGGCTTTCATTCCTTTCCACCTCCTCATCGCCTACTGAGAGGGATGTCTCCCAGAGGTGCACTTCATCGAGCGCGATATCCAGCGGGCTCACCGGCCGCTACCCTCCGATTTGAGGCGCTCGACCTCAGCCGCAGTGTCGAGATCGTATCCGGCTTCCGGAATCGTGACGGTTGTCACTTCGTGAGAGTGCACCCCCCGCAACCACTGGCCCGCGCCGCTATCGCCACTCAGGTGCATCAGGCCCTCGACGTACTCACAGCCGAACACTGCCGGAACGCCGATCGTTCCGTTGTAAGCGGACGCGACGATGCGGTGATCGGTGTCGAGCGCACCGAGCAATCTCTTCAGGGCCGCGGCATCAACCAGCGGCTGATCAGCGAGCATCACAAGTACCGCGTCGCACCCAGCGATCTCCATGAGCGCGCGCAGTCCCGTGGCAAGCGACGATGCGAGCCCCGTCGCCCAGTGCTCGTTGACAACCGTCCGCACCTGAGGCAATCCCGACAGCGTCGCTGCGACCAGCGTCGCATCCGCGCCGAGCACGACCATTACCGGCGTGGCGCCTGCATCGAGCGCCGCCTTGGCCGCGCGCCGCACAAGCGGGTCTCCCTCGTGTACGACGAGCTGCTTCGGGAATCCAAGGCGCGCCGATCCGCCAGCCGCTAGAATCACCGCACCGACCGGCCGGGGCGATGAGGGAGCTTGAACACCCGTCACTTGAGGGGGATTTGGGACATTATCATGGGAAGCTTGACTGACGGCGGCAACTCCCTTCAATCGCGGCCATGAAGCGGCCCTCGCCTGTCGCGGAGGTGCCCGCCCGCTCGGCCGCTCAGCACGGCCGAGATCTCCGCGATGACGGCGAGCGCAATCGCATCCGGACCTTCGCCACCCAGATCCATCCCCACCGGCGCGAAGAGCTTGTCGGCATTCTTCAGCGGCTCGCTTCCTCTCGCGGCCAGATCGGCGAGCATCCGCTCGGTGCGCCCGCGAGGACCGAGCACTCCCACATAGGCGATTCCACCGTCGAGTAACGCTGCCACGTAATCGGTGTCGCGTCCAAGGTTGTGCGACATGACTACCGCCGCCGTACGATCGGTCATTTTCACGGACTCTCCGAGCTTTGCCGCCTCGCTGCATTCCACTGCGCAGGTGCCGGGGAATCGGTTGCTGTGCGAATCCGTCACCGCACGATGATCCACGACGGTGACGTTCCAGCCGAGGTCGCACGCGAAGCGCGCGATGGGAATGACGTCGGGGCCGCTTCCGCAGATGACGAGTGGGACTGCTGGCATTACGACCTCGTACGCGACGTCCACCAAGCCGATCTCGCGTACGAGTCCGCGCCTTCCCGCTGCGAGCACCTCTCCTGTATCCGCCGTCGCTTTCGCCAGCGTGATGTCGGTTCCCCATCCGCCAGTTTTTTCGATTCTGTTTCCGGTGATGAGCGCGTGGGCGCCGACCGAAGGTGAGCCGTGCACTTCGCCGCGCGCCTGAATGACCGTCGCAAGCACCGACGGCGTGTCGGCGGCGAGCGCGCGATCGAGCAGCTTCGCGAGGTAGGTGGCGCGAGCCGGCGGCAGCGGCTCGAGCAGCACATCGATGAGGCCGTTGCAGCCGAGTCCCAGTCCCCATGGGGCATCGTCGTCGTCGCGGGTGTCGTAGCGCACCACCTCCGCGCGTCCCCCTTCGTGGACGCGCCGGGCGTGCTCGGCCAGATCGGACTCGAGGCAGCCGCCGCTTACCAGGCCGACGGTCGAGCCGTCGCCGTGCACGAGCATGCGCGCGCCGACTCCCCCGTAGCTCGAGCCGGTGACGCGCACCACCGTCGCCAGCACGACCGACTCGCCATCGGCAGCGGCACGGTTGAGTCCGTTGACGATCGCGCGATGAGTTGTCACGGACCTGCGAGCAGATACATGAGATTCAATGTGAGCAGGGAGATTGGGATCGTCCAGCAGGAGTCATGAGAACTACTGAGATGGGCGCAGTGAGGCAGTGAGGAAGAACGGAAATTCCTGGAACAGCGTGTCCCTGGCAGGCAACGGGTAATGGAATCGCACTTGCTGTTCCCCTTCGATTGTCTCACCGTCTCACCGCCTCCCTGCGCTGTTCTCGGTAGTTCTCCCGTAACTCACACTCGATGGAGATAGGGATCTACACCTTCGCGGAGACTACCCGCGATCCGAGCACCGGCCAGACCATCACCGCTGCCAGGCGGCTGCGCGATCTCATAGAGGAGATCGAGCTCGCGGACCAGGTGGGCCTCGACGTGTACGGAGTAGGTGAGCATCACCGTCCCGACTTTGCAGTCTCCGCGCCAGCCGTGGTACTGGCGGCTGCGGCCGACCATACGAAAAGGATCAGGCTGACGAGCGCGGTGACCGTACTGAGCTCCGACGACCCGGTACGGGTGTTCCAGGATTTCGCGACGCTCGATTTATTGTCGGGCGGGCGGGCCGAGATCATGGCGGGGAGAGGCTCGTTCATCGAGTCGTTTCCGCTCTTCGGGTACGATCTCGACGATTACGACGAGCTGTTCGAGGAGAAGCTCGACCTGTTGCTGAAACTCCGCGACAGCGAGCGGGTGACGTGGACGGGTGAGCACCGGCCGTCGCTCAGCGATCTGGGGATCTATCCGCGTCCACTGCAGGAGAAGCTTCCGATCTGGATTGCGGTTGGTGGAACTCCCCAGTCGGTGGTGCGGGCCGCTACGCTCGGTCTTCCCATGGCGCTGGCGATCATCGGCGGGACGCCGGAGAGATTCAAGCCCTTCGTCGACCTCTATCGCACTACGGCGCAGAAAGCGGGACACGATCCGGCGGCGCTTCCAATCAGCATCAACTCGCACGCGTTCCTGGCAGATGACTCACGACAGGCTGCCGACGATTTTTATCCGTCGTACGCGGAAGTGATGACCCGGATCGGCCGCGAGCGAGGCTGGCCCCCGACGACTCGTCAGCAGTTCGAGGCGCTGCGATCGCCGCGCGGATCGTTGTTCGTGGGAACGCCTGAAGAAATAATCGAGAAGATTCTTTTTCAGCACGAGCTGTTTCGGCATCAGCGGTTCATGGCGCAGCTCACCGTCGGCACAATGCCGCATCACAAGGTGATGCACGCGATAGAATTACTGGGAACGAAAGTGGCTCCTGTTGTGCGCCGCGAGATCGGATAGACAGTCTCAACTGAAACCACGGGTCATCATATGCGAACGATCTACCTCTTCACATTGCTGCCTCTTGCGGGAATGTCGTGGCCAGCCGGGCGGACCACTGCGCCTCCGGTAGCCTGTACAACGGCATCGGCCGGATGTACGGAGCCGGTAACTATGGGCGGGGGTCCCGGCTACACTCTCATCTATCGCACGTACCCCCTCAACACGCGCAACGACGGGATTACGCGCGCGTTCATCATGGTGCACGGTGCCGGCCGCGACGCCAACAACTATTTTCGCCACGCCCTCGCGGCTGCATTTCTCGCCGGAGCGCTCGAGAACACGATCGTCATAGCGCCACGTTTCGCCTCGAACGAGGGAGGCAGCTGCCGCGACACGCTGGCGGCCAACGAGATCAACTGGAGCAGCTGCGGCGCCGACACCTGGCGCTCGGGGAGCCCGGCGATCAGCAACCGATCGGTCACATCGTTCGACGTCGCTGACGAGATCCTGCGGAAGCTGTCGCGCAAGGAAATCTTCCCGAATCTGAAGAGCATCGTCATCGGCGGACATTCAGCCGGGGGCCAGTACGTGAATCGCTACGAGATGGCAAATCAGGTTCACGACAAGCTGGGTATTCCGGTGAGCTATGTCGTGGCGAATCCGTCCTCGTATGCCTACCCTGACAGTCTGCGGCCGAGGATGAGTGCATTTCCCTCGGATGTTGCCGCTCTGCCGCCCGGCTACATCGCACCGCGTCCCGCAAATCCGCCCCCGCCGTTTGGGCGCTTCGGAGACTCGGACGATTGCACCACGTACGACGACTGGCCGTACGGATTCAGGAATCGCGTCGGTTACACCGCGAAGCTGACCGACGATCAGCTCAAGAAGCAGCTCGCGAGCCGGCCGACGACTTACTTGGTGGGCGAGCTCGACATCCTTCCACTATATGGATTCGACGGGTCGTGCCCCGCGATGGCGCAAGGTCCGACGCGGCTGGCCCGCGGGCTCGCCTACGGGAAGCACGTGAATGACGACTACGGGGCGAAGCACACTATGATGGTCGTCGCAGCTTGTGGGCATAATGCGCGGTGCATGTTCACCGCTGATCCCGTGCTCGTCGTCATCTTTCCCAGACGAGAGCATTAAAGCGAAAGAGAACGGGAACGGCACAGCTGAGGGTGGAATATTTCAGGATCCTAATGCCAGTATTG
>Ga0137369_10008561_pt1 | contig 10198 bp, 12 predicted proteins | sample SagtaG_12_FD_104918 | JGI IMG/M metagenome (GOLD analysis project Ga0137369, IMG submission 104918) | Vadose zone soil microbial communities from Sagehorn Ranch, Mendocino, California, USA - Sage1_L_113_16 metaG | ecosystem: Environmental > Terrestrial > Soil > Vadose zone | place: USA... | reverse complement strand
GCCTCGCTGGCAGACCTCTTCCGAGGGCGCTCGCAGCTCCTCGTCTACCACTTCATGTTCGGGCCCGACTACACGGCGGGGTGTCCGGCCTGCTCGGCGATCGCGGACGGGTTCGACGGGTTCGTCGTCCACCTGGCCAACCACGACGTCACGCTCTCGGCGGTGTCGCGGGCGCCGCTCGCGAAGCTGCAGGCGTACGAGCGGCGGATGGGGTGGACGTTTCCCTGGGCGTCCTCGTTCGGCAGCGACTTCAACTTCGACTTCAGCGTCGGGTTCACCGAGGAGCAACAGCGTGAGGGGGGCATCGAATACAACTACCGGCGCGAGGCGGCGTTCCAGTCACGCGGCGGCGAGGAGCCTGTCGCCGAGATACCCTCGCGCTCGACGCCCGACGGGGCCACCACGTTCGCGGCCATGACCGGAACCGACGTGGCCACGTACACCCGCGAGAGGCCGGGCATGAGCGCGTTCGTGCTCGAGGACGGCGTCGTCTACCACGCCTATTCCGCCTATGCGCGCGGACTGGACGGCCTCTGGGGCATGTACCAGTGGCTCGACCGCGCACCCAAGGGGCGCAACGAGACGGGCGTCTGGTGGCGCCGCCACGACGAGTACGACAAGGGCTGAGCGAAGTCGTGGTTGTCGTGGCGCAACTGCGGGACTGGAGATCTCACGACGCATGGCTTCCGAGCGAGCTTCCCAGCAAGCGTTGTTTGGCGTCTCAGCGCTGCTCTTCGCTGCCAGCGCGGCGGTAACGATCGTCGGGAACGGACGGGGTTGGTCGAGGCCTGCCTGCACTGGCTCCAGGCCGCGATCCGGCTGCCGCTCTCGCGCGGCGGCCGCGTGCTCATCGGATCGAGCGGCGCCGCAATCGCGGGTTCACCACTCTCGGGAGGCTACGCAGGCGCCAAGAGGATGCTCTGGCTCATGGGGGAGTATGCGAACGGTGTTTCGGCCGAGCTCGATCTCGGGATCCGATTCCAGGTGTTGGTACCGCTGCAGATTGTCGGTGACACCGGCATCGGGGACGTGCGGCATCCGCGTATGCCCGGCGCAAAGGGATTACGTCCGCCGATTTCCTTGCGCGCTACCTGGGATTAGCCATCAGCGCTCGCAAATGTTCCTTGCGGCTTTCGTTGACCGGCGACGCCGCGAGCAGCTCTTGAAACTCCTGACGGTCCCGCTCCGAGTTCGCGTATCGATCAGTCAAAAATCGCTCGAAGAAACGCATCGCACGCTCGTCTATGCGCCGAAGTTGGAGTTGGACGGAATACCGCTGCTGAGCGTCCTTGTTGGCCTTCAGCGCCTGTACATACCGCGCCCGCTCTTCCGGATCCTGGATTGACGCTGGATCCACCTCACCGGAGCTATAGACCATTCCGTGCGACGAAGGGGGCGGCGGCACCCCCTGCACCGGCACATCCTTCTGATTCCACGTCGGGTCCATATTCCGATCCAGCGCTGCGAAAAAGCGTAGCCGACGCGAGGTGGCCAACTTCCGCGCTGCTGCATCCCCGACGGGCATCGCCGATTCGGCTGCTTCAATCGAGTCCAAAATCTCGTATATCAACGTGGGGTCCCGCTTTTTCTCGAACTCGGCGACCTTTTCGATCATTCGTTGATCTATTGAGTCCATAGGGCTCCCTGCCTGCTTCTGCCGCTGCAACAACGGGGAAGCGGACAAACTGGTTATCCCGATCCCCATCCCCAGGAATAATCGGACGGAAGTCATGGGGTTGCCGATCCTTATGGACACTGCACAATTACGACGGTCGCGGCGGCGACCGTAGTATCTCCGTGAGCCCCAGCCTTGTCCGAAGTCAGCGTGGAGCCGTCGGCGCCAAGTGTGTGTACCTGAGCCACATTGATGATCGCGTGGAAAGCGCCAGCGCCAACCCTGTATTCGTAGGGAATGCTCAACGAGACACTCCCTGCTCCGAATGGCGGCGCAGTGCCGCAATGACCTGAGTAGGCACAGTCTCCGAGGACAGACTGTGTTCCCATACCGGCAACTACGGTACTAGTCATCGCTTTGTCAGGACATGGGTTTCCACCGCCTCCGGCTCCGCAGTGGCCTCCACTTGCGGGATTGCACGAGTACACACCCGTGCCGGTGCCGGCGACATCCAGCTCGCGATATCGCAGTTTGTTGAAATTTACGTCATCCGGTCCCAGGAATACCCGCGTCTGGATACCCGAGTCCGGTTGGTTCAAAGTGTGCTTGACACCCGTGCCCGGTTCGCGATCCATGGTGGCGGAGGTGGGCGCGATTATGTCGAACTGAAGTGTCACCCCACCAGCCCTCACCGTAATCCTCTGCGCGGTGTCCGGCGCGGTCAGAATGACGGTGGTCCCGTTGGCGGCGGAGAGCGTCCCGGCCGTTGTTGTCCAGGCCGCGCTGCCCGGCGCATGGGTCAGGTTAACTTCCTCACCCACTCCGATTCTGGTTCGTGTCCGCAGTCCAGGCGTTGTCGCAACAGTCTGGCTGGTGATGGTCTCGACCGGAGCAGGCGGCGGTGCAGGTCCTGGTCCGGGCGGTACAGGTCCCGGTCCAGGCGGTACAGGTCCCGGTCCGGGCGGCGCAGGCGCCGCGAATAGAGCATCCAAGTTTCCCATCGTGAGCGGCCCGACAATCCCATCGGGGTTCAACGAATGTGCGCTTTGGTAACTTCGAAGCGCGGATTGGGTCTCCGATTTAAAAATTCCATCGGCGCCGAACCTGGGCAGTGGAAATCCAGCATCGATGAGTGCCTGCTGGATTTTCACTACGGCCGGCCCTCGGCTTCCGAATCGCAGGAGTTGCTCATTATCGAAGCAAGCCTCAAGTACCGGGTCGCCGGCGAATCGTGGCGACTGAAGGTCGTGACCGTCACCGATTCTGCGCTGGACCTTGGTTGAGCTGCCATTGCTCTCGGCTTTCACTCCATCCTCCAGCGAGCGCGCCACTACTTTCGCCACGCGATCCGCTTCCTGCTCGTATTGGTCCCCCGGCTGCCCAACCATTAGCCTTGCTTGCAGTCCCTGATGCGTCTCTTGCTCGCACTCCGCACACATCCGCTGAATTGCGATCCGCTGCGCGTGGTCTGACGCGGTCGGAGCGGCGCCCTGCTGTACAACGTGCGTCAGCTCGTGCGCTAGCAACTCGCGTCCGCCCCGCGTACCCGGTTCATACGCACCCTCACGGAAGAAAATGTCAGGACCAATCGTGAAGGCAGTTGCGCTCAGCGCGCGATTCAATGAATCGGACTCCGCGTCAGTGTGAATACGGACATGACCAAAGTCTGCGCCAAACACGGACTCCATCTTGCTGCGCGTCTCCCGATCCAGAGCTTGTCCTCCACCCCGCGATCGATCGATCGCCGCTTCGACCTCTGGCATAACATCACCGTCGCCTCCTTGCCGGGCGATCGCGAGAACTCGTTGCACATAACGGTTGCCATAGGTGGTCTGCATCGGAAGCAGGGCGTGCCGGGCCCGCGAGAGCCAACCCTGGGTCATACGGTTGAGAGTTTGCGCATGGTCGGTGGGCGTAGCTTTGCAATGGGCGAAGACCGCGCTGAACGAATCTTGCGGGAGCCGAACGGCAGGCCCGCGTTCCCGATCGGACGCGGACAGCAAAGCTTGCACCGTCTTCCTGCAAGCGACGTCGCTTTGTCTCACTCGCATCTCGCTCCCCCCGCTTCAAGAACATTCCTTGATGGGACCGACCACGGTCCGCAACGCGCTCAATTCTACACCAATTTTGCCCAAGACAGAACGCAGGCTGCCCACTTTGCCGGATTCGGGCGGTTGAATACTGATCCGCGTGACGTTCGAAGGTACGTCGTCGACATTCAGGATCAAGTTCGTGTCGCCCATGCCTCGCAGGTTGAGCGTCAACCTGATGTTCACCTGATCGAGGCCTCCGAATTCGGGTTGAGGTCCGGCGTACGGGACCGGCACACTCATGCCGCCGATGGTACACGTCACGTTCGCCAGCGACGATCGATGGCGAATACCGGTGCCGTAGAGCGTCACGAACACAGGCGTATCGATCCCCAGATCGATCGGCACCGCGGTACACGCTTCCCCGTCGCACGTGAACACGCTCACTGGAGCCTGCCGGTTCGAAACCATACGGATCGCGATGGCGGCGGCCACGCCTTTGCTGCTGGCATCGGCGGTGAAGAGCGTAGTCAGCATAAACGGGGTGTGAGGCCCGTGGTCGTCGTCGGGGGGGGCGCCGGGTCGCCGTGACATAACACCCACGAGTCAGAAGTCCCCCCTCTCAGGAGCGTAGGCACAGCACATGTCAGTGGTCATCCAATGGCTCACGAGCGCGCGTTCGAGCACTTTGGAGGCCACACCCGCGAGCACCTGTACGACCGCCCGCGCACGGTGTGTCAGCCCGCCCGGGAGGGGCGCATCGAGTGGAACGCCACGTTCAAGCAGTTCGCCGACTACTGGGGGTTCGAGCCGCACCTGTGTCGGCCGTATCGCGCCCAGACGAAGGGCTACACTTCGTCCCACAGGACCTCGCCCCGATGCACGGTCCGCAGCCGGCCCTGCTCGTCGCAAAAACACACCCGGTCCTCTCCCCAGGCCTTGTGCCACGCGACGACTTCGAGCTCGCGGCCGTACTGGGGGTGGAAAGGATGGGTTATACGAACGACTCGCTGCGCTTCGTGCTGATCGGGTGTAGTTGACGACCCTGACCAAGGGCAAGGTGGAGTCCGGGGTGAAGTACTTCAAGGGGAACTTCCTCCCCGGCCGGACCTTCGTCGATGATCACGACCTGCTGGAGCAGATGCGCCAGTGGGAACGCGAAGGGAAGCCAACATCAAGGGCCATGCGAGGCGAGTCGCCACCCTTCTTGCCCCCCTCGGCGCCCGTGGCGCCCGTGAAGGCGACGTCAGTTCGGCCCCCCCCGGCACCGGAGTTCGGACTCTCGCCCGCGGACCGTTCCTGGAGCCGTAGGCACAGCGCACATTAGAACCGCAGAACCGCCGGCCGCACCGGCCAACCCGGGCATCTCTGTGAGCGGATCCTAGCCGGGCACAGCACGAGCGTCAAGGCCCTGTTTGCCACCATGTGGGCCAGCCTGACGAGCCGCGGATGGCGTCTCTTATCTGAGCGGACAACGAAGCCGTCACGGCCTGCGCCGCGCCTCGTCGCCACGCGGCCAGGACGTAGCGGCGATGGCGTCGGGTGGCGCGGGGCCCGGACTCTGCCCCGATTGGTGTTGGGCGACATGTAAAAACGCGGAAACGCGACCGGCTTGACGCGGCGCGCTGGCAAGATCGAGAGCGGCCCGCGTGCCGGCAGGCGGACGGGCGGCTGGGCGCGACCCGGGCTCTTGGAGCTGATCTGTGCTTGCCATGGCGCCACCTTCGAGCGAACTGGCCGTCCCATCGGCGGCGCCGCCACCGCACAAACCGGCAACAATGACGCCAGATTTTCGGGTACGTTCGGAATTCCGCGTTCTTCGGTGATCGTCGACACATGCCGTCCCTCCACCCCGCGGAGGTGACCCGCGATGCGAACAGCCTCCGCCTTACGCGCCGCACGCTCGTTCGGAGACGGATGTCCCGTTGGCCCTCCCCCTCCTCGGCCATCCGCCGCTCGCATCGACACGAATAGTTCAGGGACTGGCCGGATTGTCCCTTGACGCACCACGCCAATGACCGCTACGTCCCGGGGCAGCTGTCGCAACCCCGACACCTACCACTCTCACTCCCCCATCGAGCGCGCAACGACAATCTGTCCTTACTCCAACCGGGCTTGCTCGGGGCAGGCCGAGGCGATGGCGCGGTGGATTGCCGGCGACGGGTGGCGGCTCACGCCCAGCCACGGGGATCGATCGAGGTCGGAACGCTAGTGGGACCAGGTCGCGATTGCCCACCCATTTACCGCATGAAGCGAAAGCCACGGCCGGTTATAATAGGGCCCCGGTCGAGAGGGGAAACGCATCTGACATCTTTCGATGAGGGCGCGTTGCTGCTAATCCCCGATGGTCGCGGCCGCCTCGGTTCACGGCTTTGGCACATACGGTGCCCTGACGCAGTCACGAGACGCCGTCGAATCCCGCTGCGGGTCGAGGCGAAGACCAAGGACGAGCCCTCCACTCGCGACCACGCGCCCCTCACTCTGCCGTCAGCGCGCTGTCACACTGCCTCCACCAACTGCACACTTCAATCCACTCCCCTGGGCATCACCGAAACCTCGGACCGGCCGTGGCCTCGCCGTTTCAACCACCACGAGAGCCATCATTAGTGAATTCGAGGTGACATCATGACGTGGTTCATGCTCGTAGCGACGATTCTCCTCGTTACGCCCGCTCCGATCATGGCAGCGCAAAATGACAGCTTCAGCATCCGATCCGCGTTCGTCGGGCCCGAGGGGGACGTGTCGGCTGTGGTCAGACTGCCCCCCCACTCCTCTCCGAAATCAAGCGACCTTCAACTGTTGATCGACGGCAAACCTACCGCTACCGCGCGGGACACGCAGGACCAGCGGCTGAATGTGACGTTCCTCGTCGACGTGAGCGGATCGATGAAAGGGCGCCCGCTGAACGATGCCAAGAATGCGCTCACGTCGTTCATTGCCGACGTCCGACCGCAGGACAAGTTCTCTCTCATCTCCTTCGCCGACGTGGACAAGCTCCGGTCGAAGTTTGCGGACCCGCGAGGCAGCTTCACCGAAGCCCTAAGTGCCTTGGAGGCCGAAGGCAAGCAGACGAAACTCTATCGAGCTCTCTACAACGCTCTGACACAAGCACCCAAGGACGACCCGCAGGGGCGCCACATCCTCGTCGTCATCTCCGACGGCAAAGACGAAGGAAGCGACATAACGTTGCAGCAGGTCATCGACGCCTCCCGGGCCACCCTCGTGCCGATCTACTCCGTGTACCGCGGCCAGATCGAACCGTTCGCCGACGTGCTCTCCGGATTGGCGAACGCGGCGGATGCTAAGTTCTTCTCCACCAATACGCAACAAAAGATCGAGGCTGCGCTCGCACAAATCTATGAATTGGAAAGACACTCACTGGCGGTGCGCTTCTCTTACCCGGCGGACCGTACGGGACGTCAAGCGGCTACCGCCGTGATCGAGCTCCGACAGCCCGATGGGACCACGCTGCGAGACGCACTGTCCCTCCCGATTCCGGCGGTCATCATTCAGGAGCCGAGTCCGCCCCCGAAGCCAGGGCCTGCACCGAAGACGCCCTTCCTGATCCCGATCGGTTGGCCACTCTGGCTCTTGTTGGCCCTGCTTCTCGGCGGCGGGGGATTGTGGTTCTGGCGCCGTACCCGACAGACCCCACCGCCAACGCAACCTCCTCGCGTCGAACGCGAGCACGTGACGCCACCGCGCACCCTTCGCGAACGCCGCCAGACCGTCGTCATCGGGCAGTACTTTCCGGTTCCGGGGAGCGGGCATCCTGCCGCGATCCTGCGCGGCGTGGCCGGACCGGTGAATGGCCGACAGTATGCGGTCGAGAAGGAGATTTTCACCATCGGTGCCGGTGCCGGCAATGATCTTCCCATCTCGGAGGATGCGTATGTCTCCGGGAAACACGCCTATCTCCGCTACGAGCAGGGCAGTCTCTTCATCTTCGATAGCGCGTCACGCAACGGCACGTTCGTGAACGACGGGACCGTACCCGAGAGCGGGCTCGTGCTTCACCCGGGCGACAACATCAAGGTCGGCTCGTCTGCTTTCGAGGTCGCCATCCCGTCCGCGTGAGCGCTCATTAGCCACCCCACGACGACTCCGCCCACGCAGGCTCATCCAGGGTAAAGACGCGCGTGCGTTCCTCATCCCCACAATGGCTCGTCGCCGAGCTATCCGAAACTGGTCCCGTCCGCGGCGAGAACCAGGACCGGATGTGCAGCACTCGCATCGGACTGGGCCGCCTGCACATCCTCGCGGACGGAATGGGGGGGCACAAAGGCGGCGCGCTGGCGGCGCAGCTCACCATTGACGGACTTCGCCGCGATCTGGATCACGCTCCACCAACCGCTTCCGTTATCCCGTTGTTGCGACGAGCCTTCGCACGAGCGAATCAAGATGTGTACCAGAAGGCCCACTCCGATGATCCCGAGACTCAGGGCATGGGCTCAACGGCGGTCTTGCTGTTGATCGCCGATCGAACGGCCTACGTTGCCCACGTCGGGGACAGCCGCGCGTATCTCCTCCGCAAGGGCCGACTTCGTCGACTGACGAAGGACCACACACGAGCCCAGAGGATGGTCGATGCAGCCGTCCTGACACCCGAACAGGCGCTCGACCACCCCAGCGCCAGCGTGCTCGAACGCGCCCTCGGCACCAAGCCCGAGGTCGAGGTCGACGTCGCACACATCCTCCTGCTGAAAGCAGATGTCATCCTCCTCTGCTCGGATGGACTGTCCGGCTGCGTCGGCGATGGAGACATCCAGAAGACTCTGACGAGTGGTCTGCCCGTTTCCGAGATGCCAAGACGGCTGGTCGATCTCGCGCTGCGCCGGGGAAGCAAGGACAATATCACCGTTCAGTGTATTCAGTATGGCCGAACGAGCAGACTACCGAGAGTGCTGCGATGGGCACTCATCATCACCGTCGCGGCACTGGTCCTGCTGGCCTATCCCGTCTACTCCTACATGGGATACCGAGGTACGAAGATCGACGAAGCGCTCAGAGCAATCCACTCCCGCTACCAGAAGCTCTCCGAGCGTCTTGCGGGATGGCTGACCAGGCTCCAGCTCCAGCTACCGGATGCCCAGCCCAGGACGAACACGACGAAGCCGCGAGTCTTGTGACCACACGATCATAATTTGGTGTACCAGACGACCAGCAGCAGTGCCACGAGGGCCGCCAGGATGAGTACTATCTTCACCCATTTCTTCCTTGGCACCGCAGGGGTCCGACCGGCGCCGTCCGAGGGTTTCCCGACCTGGTCCAATAGCCTCACGAATTCCTGACAGCCAGGAATCCGGTCGTCAGGGTTCTTCTCCAGCGCCCTCATGACGATCTCGTCCAGGTCCTCCGGGATGCTTGCCAGTCGCCGTCGCGGGCTCACCGGCTGTTTGCTGACATGCGCCTGTTGCAGCGCGAAATCCCCATCGCCGAGGCCATCCTCGTTCTTCACGAAGGGCGGGCGCCCCGTCAGGAGCTCGTAGAACAAACATCCCACGCTGTACACGTCGCTCCTGTGATCGACCTTTCTTGGATTCGTGATCTGTTCGGGGCTCATGTACACGAGCGTACCGACCGTGATGCCGGTGCGAGTCCGGCGCTGCTCGCCCATCGCGATGGCGATTCCGAAGTCGAACAGCCACACCCGGCCGGTCTGATCCACCAGGATATTCGAGGGCTTCACGTCCCGATGCACGATCCCCTGCCTATGGGCGTAGTCCAAGGCCTGCAGGAGGTCCTTGACGATACGCGTCGCGTCACCAATGTCGAGCCGATGGCCGGGTCGACCTTCCAGCATCTTGGCGAGGGAGGAGCCCTCGATCAGCTTCATGACGATGCAGGTCTCACCGTCGGCGTCGAACACATCGGGAACCGGGACGATATTGGGGTGTTGCAGCCTCTGGTGCCGGCGCGCCTCATCCTGGATCCTGATCTTGAACTCCGGGTCTGCGATCAGATCGTTGGCCACGGCTTTGAGCGCCACCAGCTGATTCTGTTTGGTGTCCCGAGCACGCCAGACACTTCCCATTCCCCCCTGCGCGATGAGATCCTCGATGATGTACTGGTTCAACCGCGACCCCGGCCGTATGCTCATCGCCGCATGCTCCACACACTCACGAAGTGATGCGCCAAGAGACCCACGTCACGGCCACCGTGCCCGTCCGAAGGCAGCGCGCGGATGAGCGCGTCGAGGCGTCGTCCCCTCGAGACCGCGCCGAATCCCCAATGCCACGACGAACCTGCTTGGCCGGCTAGAAGATGAATTCCACGGCCACGAGTGAGATCGCCGTTCTACGGGTCCCCTTCAGCCAAAGCGCCAACGTGTGGTACTCCGGGTCGAGCGCCGTGTCCTTTTCCTTGATGTCATAGACTTCCATGAACGGTTCCTTGCGAACGATCTTCTCTTCGATCAAGATATCCCGGACGTGCTTTCGGGTGGCCGGATCCCACCCACCGCGCATCAGCAATAAAGAAATCTCTCCTTTGTTCTCCATGCCGGCAATCCGAAAGCGGGCAATGTGCCTCACACTCGGAGGAATGGGGATCG
>Ga0137369_10008559_pt1 | contig 10198 bp, 9 predicted proteins | sample SagtaG_12_FD_104918 | JGI IMG/M metagenome (GOLD analysis project Ga0137369, IMG submission 104918) | Vadose zone soil microbial communities from Sagehorn Ranch, Mendocino, California, USA - Sage1_L_113_16 metaG | ecosystem: Environmental > Terrestrial > Soil > Vadose zone | place: USA... | reverse complement strand
GGCGTTCTGGACGAACTTCTCGCGGTCGGCGCGCCGCTGGTTGACCATCGACTCGATCTCGGAGTACTTCCGCGGGTGGAGAGTCTGGAAGGCGAGGTCTTCGAGCTCCCACTTGACCGTGTGAATGCCGAGGCGGTGCGCGAGGGGGGCGTACACCTCGAGCGTCTCCCGGGCCTTCTGCAGCTGCTTCTGTTTGCCCAGGTACTCGATCGTGCGCATGTTGTGGAGCCGGTCGGCGAGCTTGATGAGGATGACGCGGTAATCCTCCGCCATCGCCATAACCATCTTGCGGTAGTTCTCCGCCTGCGCCTGCTCGCGGCTCTGGAACTGAATCCGGGTCAGCTTCGTGACCCCTTCGACAAGGTTGGCCACTTCCTCGCCGAACTCCGCGCGAACTTCCTCGACCGTCGCCGGGGTGTCCTCGACCACGTCGTGGGCGAGGGCGGCCGCGAGCGTCGTGTCGTCGCGTCCCAGCTCGGCGAGAATCCTGGCCACCCCGAGCGGGTGGAGGATGAAGTCCTCGCCGCTCCGCCGCTGCTGCCCTTCGTGGCGCTCGGACGCGAAGACGAAAGCGCGCTCGAGGAGCTCGCGATCGACGTCAGGGTTGTATTCGGCCACCTCAGCCAGGAGCTCTTCGAGGAGGTCGTGGTGCCGCTGGGCGGCTGCGGTCAGGACCTGGTCCGCCATGAACTCATCTTAGCTATGGGTGTTTCGGCACCCTTCGGCCGGGAGATTAGGCCGCGAGCGGAAGCGGCTCAAGCAACGCGGCCAGAAAAGTCGGCGACTCAAAGAGCGATCGCCACGCGGCGCCTTCGCTGACGCCGAGCTCGGCGAAGATCGCGCGCGCCTCCTCGCTCCACCCGCCCGGACCTTGCGGGAATTCGGCTGCCAGCCGCGCGCGCAGCTCCGCGTATTGCTCCGCCGTGTCGAAAACACGTTCGATTCTGATCTCGGGCGCTTCGCTCCCGTTCCAGCGGTTGATGGAGAGCTTGAAGACGACGTCGTAGAGGGTCGGCCTCCGGAGCCTGTCGAGCTCGCCGCCGCGGCCGAACGCGATTCCCCCCGGCAACGCCCGCCCGTTCGCGCGCAGTCCGACGCGGAGGTGCTTTCCCTTCTCTCCCACAGCTGCCAGCTCGGCCACCTCGCAGCCCCCGACGAGTAGCCGCACCGCGGGATTCCCGAGTCCGAACGGAGCGAGGGCACCGAGCTCCTCGCAGAGCCCGAGGGTCAGCTCGCGGCCGTCCACCGCCGCGTCCACGCGCGCGATCGGAACGAGATCTTCGTCTGCGAGCACCTCTCCCGCGTGGGCCGCGAAGGCGTCAGAGAAGGCCTCGAGATTCTCCGGCTTCACCGACAGGCCTGCGGCCGCGCGGTGCCCGCCCCACCGCCCGAGGTGGCCGGAGCAAGCTGCAAGGGCGCCGTGGAGGTCGAAAGCTGGAATCGAGCGACCCGAGCCCGTCCACTCGTCCTCGCCGCCGGCGATTAGGACGACCGGACGATGAAATCGCTCGACGAGGCGGGACGCGACGATCCCGATGACCCCGCGATGCCAGTCCTGGCCGGCAACGACGTACCCGCGGCGGCGCCGTTTTGCCTCGGGCCATTCCTCCACCTGGGCGAGGGCCTCGTTGAGGATCCGCTCCTCGACTGCCTGGCGGTCGCGGTTGAGCCTCTCCAGCTCGGCTGCGAGGCGCTCAGCCTCCTTCGTGTCGTCGGTGAGAAGGAGGTCGAGGGCGGCTCTGGGATGGCCTAATCGTCCGGCTGCGTTGATCCGCGGAGCAAGGCGGAACGACACCGATCCCGCGTCCACCAAAGCCGGATCAACGCGCGCGGAGGCCATCAGCGCGCGCAGCCCCGGCTTCGGGGTCCGAGCGAGCCGTTTGAGGCCCGCGGCTACGAGCCCGCGGTTCTCGTCCACGAGCGGAACCACGTCCGCGACCGTCGCGAGCGCGACGAGATCGAGGTGTCGATCGAGCCTTTCGGCGCCGAGCGCCTGCGCCAGCTTGTAGACGACGGCGGTCCCGCAGAGCTCCGGAAATGGATAGTCGGAAGGCCGTGTCGCGACGACTGGGCAATCAGGCAGCTGCTCGCCCGGGCGGTGATGATCGGTGACCACGACCTCGAGCCCCAGTCCTTTGGCTTGCCTGATCTCTTCGACCGCCGTGATTCCGCAGTCAACCGTAAGTACGAACGAGCAGTCTTCCTCGGCGAGACGTGCCAGCGTCTCGCCGGATAATCCGTAGCCTTCCTCGAAGCGGCTCGGAAGATGCCAGTCGACGTCGGCGCCGAGCTCGCGGAGCACGAGCACGGCCAGCGCGGTCGCGCAGATGCCGTCGACGTCATAGTCGCCGTGCACGCAGATGCGGTGTCCCGCGGCGATCGCGGCCCGGATCGACTCGCACGCGATCTGCATGTCCCCGAGCAGGAAGGGGTCGTGCGCAGAGATCTCCGCGGCGAGAAATGCTCTCGCTGTCTCAGGGTCGCCGTATCCCCGCCTGACGAGAACGCTCGCGGTCGTCTCGCTGAGACTGAGCGCGCTCGCCAGCGCGACAACCTCGGGGCGGGGGCACGGAGGAAGTCTCCACATGCCCTCCTGCATGCACTGAAGGCTAGGACCCGGATCGGACGTTATTCTCAGGGGGAGATGTCTGAGGCCAGCACTTACGTCTCCGGCGAGGACTTCGTCCAGCACGGGGGAACCCATGGTTCCCCCGTGAGCCCCCTGCTTCAAAGGAAGGGCAAGGCCGTTGTCTGAGGCCACCAATTACGTCTCCGGCGAGGACTTCGTCGTGGAGTTCCTCGGGTACCGCTTCAGCTTCAACGCCATCGACTTCGAGCAGCGCGTCAACGCGGCCGCGGTGAAGCTCGGCCTCGTCGAGTCGGGCGAGCTCGAGGAGGACGAGACCGCCGATCTCGTCGAGCTCACCGCCCACGGCCACATCGCCGAGCCTCGTAGCCCTCTGGGCGCCTATCTGGTGCGAAACTGGGAGCGCGTCTCGCTGGTCGGCAACGAGTCGCTCGTCTACTGGCTGCGTAAGCTCATCTTTCGGGGCGCCTGGCTCGACCACCGCGTGAAGGAGAACCTCCTCGAGGTCGCGTGGGACGACGGCGTGTCCGATTTCGGCTATCGCGACCCGCGAGGCGGTCGCGCGCTGCTCGAGCTGGCGCCTGTGCCTTCCTGGCACGAGCTTCAGTACCGGCGCTAGAAGAGCTCTAGAAGAGGCTCGCGTCGTCTGCCACGGCGGCGCCCGCACGCTCGCGTCCGAGCTCGGTGACGATGCGCCCGCGGGGCGTCCGCTGGATCAGCCCCAGCTGCAGGAGGTAGGGCTCGTAGACGTCCTCGATCGTGTCCGGCTCCTCACCGAGCGAGACGGCAAGCGTCGAGAGGCCGACAGGGCCGCCGCCGAACTTGAAGAGGATCGCCGAGAGGAGCTCGCGGTCGATTCGCTCGAGTCCCGTCTCGTCGACCTCGAGGAGCGCGAGCGCCTCCTGGGCGACGGCCAGCGTCACGGCGCCGTCGTGGCGGACCTCGGCGACGTCGCGAACGCGCCGCAGGATGCGGTTCGCGACTCTCGGAGTGCCACGCGCCCGCCGGGCGATCTCACTCGCCGCTCCGTCCTCGATCTCGACGCCGAGGATGCGGGCCGAGCGCCCCACGATCGAGGTGAGGTCGTCGACGCCGTAGTACTCGAGGCGGTAGGTCATGCCGAAGCGGTCGCGAAGCGGCGTCGTCAGAAGTCCGGTCCGCGTCGTTGCGCCCACGAGGGTGAACGGGGACAGGTCGAGCGTGAGCGTGCGCGCGGCCGGTCCCTGCCCGACGACGATGTCGAGCCGGAAGTCCTCGAGAGCCGGATAGAGGATCTCCTCCACCGCGCGGCTGAGCCGGTGGATCTCGTCGACGAAGAGAACGTCCCGGTCTTCGAGGGACGTGAGGATGGCGGCCAGATCGCCTTTGCGGTCTAGCGCCGGGCCCGCGACCGTCCGAATCCCGACGCCGAGCTCTTCGCGGATGATGTAGGCGAGGCTCGTCTTGCCGAGCCCCGGCGGGCCGACGAGAAGCACGTGATCGAGCGCCTCTCCCCTCCCCTTGGCCGCCTCGAGCGCGATGGCGAGCTGCTCTTTGACCCTCCCCTGACCGACGAAATCTTCCAGGCGGCGGGGACGAAGCGACGCGTCGAGGTCGTCCTCCTCCGGAACGAGGACAGCGGTCGTGATCCTCTCCTCGCTCATGCCGCTCTCAGCGCCTGCCTGACCCGTTCGGCAGGCGGGAGCTCGGGATCGGTGCTCGACAGACGCTGTTCCGCTTCGGCGACCGAGTAGCCGAGCTCGACGAGCGCGTCACGGGCCACGATGTGGCCGTCGCCGGCACCGAGGTGCGGCGCCTCGACGGCCGCGAGCGGCGTGATCTTCTCCTTCAGCTCGAGCACGACTCGCTGGGCGGTTTTCTTGCCGATACCGGGAATCGTCTGAAAGAGGTCGGCGTCCTCCCGGACGATCGCGCGCTTGAGCTCCCCGGGCGAGTAGCCGGAGACGATCGCGAGGGCCACCTTGGGCCCGACGCCGCTGACCGCCAGCAGCTGCTCGAAGAGCTCCCGCTCGCCCGCTTCCGCGAAGCCGTAAAGCTGGAGCGCATCGTCGCGCACGTGGAGATGGGTCTCGAGCACGACCTCCTCGGCGCCGTCCGCGAGGCGAACCGCGCTCGGAGTGGCGAAGAGCCTGTAGCCGATTCCGCCGACGTCCACAACCAGCCCCTCGGCGTCGAGGGCGACCGGCCGGCCGCGAACCCGCGCAATCATCGCGCGGCTCGCGCGAGGACGGCGAGTGGGGGCGCGAGGGCGTGGCAGATCGCCACGGCCAGCGCGTCGGCGGCATGGTGGGGCTGCGGAGGCTCAGAGAGGCCGAGGATCGACTTCACCATCCCCTGCACCTGCGCCTTCTCCGCCCGCCCGTAGCCGCAGACCGCGCTCTTGACGCTCGCAGGCGGATATTCAGTGCACTGGACCCGCGCGGTTGCGCACGCGACGAGCGCGGCGCCGCGCGCCTGCCCGACGGAGAGCGCGATACGGGCGTCTGCGCCGACGAACGACTCCTCGAGGGCGACCGCATCCGGCTCGTGTCGGACGATGAGCTCGGCGACCGCGTCGTGAATCCGTTTCAAGCGAAGCTCGAGTGCCTCCCGGGGTGAGGTCCGCCACCAGCCGAACTCGACCGCTTGGAGGCGGCCGCCGCTTCCTTGGACGATGCCGTAACCGCACGCTGCCGTGCCCGGATCGATGCCGAGAACCTTCACGCATCGAGGTTAGGGACGGAGGCGGACGTTCCTCCCCAGGTGCGCCCCGTTTCCTGGCTAGGCGCTCTGGGGCGGCGCTCGCACAGGAGGCAAGCGAGCGGGCCCGAGACATACGCGCTGAACGCGCGTCTAGTCAGACGGGGACCGCGAGCGCAGCCTCCTGAGGCGGGCGCCGTCAGCGTCTAACTGAACGCGGATGCGTATTCGCCCGGCTAGCCGGCTGGCCAGAGGGACTAGGTGAGGATGTTTGCGTGGACTCCCGGGTGGTCTGCGCACCATTCGCGCAGATGCCGGAAGATCTTCAGGCGGTCGGCGGTGTCCGAGCGGAGCTCGTCGGACGGCCAGAGGACGCGCACCTCGAACGTCCCCGCACCGTTCTGCTCCGTCGGGCAGCCGTTCCGCTGCAGGTACTGCCGCAGATCCTCGAGAAGGCTGGGATTACTCACTTCGATTCGCACGCTGTTCCAAGTATCGGAACGGCGCCCGGCCGGAAAAATCCCCCTTTATGCGACTGCTTCGAGAATCCCCTCGGGGATGTCGAAATTCGCGTAAACATCCTGCACGTCGTCGTTTTCCTCGAGCGCGTCCATCAGGCGCAGGAGCTTGCGCGCGGCCACCTCCTCCTCGATCTGAACGGTCGTCCGCGGGAGCATCGTCAGCTCCGCTGACTCGACCTGGATCCCGCTCGCCTCGAGCGCTGCACGCACCGCGGCGAGATCGTCGGGCGCGGTCGTCACCTCGTAGCTCGAACCCTCGAGCTGGACGTCGTCGGCTCCCGCATCAGCCGCCGCAAGCATGACGTCGTCCTCGTCGACCGAGCCCGGGACGAGGATCACGCCTTTGCGCTCGAAGAGCCACGCGACGGCGCCGCTCATGCCGAGATTGCCGTCGTTCTTCCCGAAGATGTGACGGACGTCGGCCGCCGTGCGGTTGCGATTGTCCGTGACCGCCTCGACGAGCACCGCCACCCCATTCGGACCGTAGCCCTCGTAGGTGACCGTCTCGTAGGTCTCCGCCTCTCCGGCCGAGCCCGCGCCGCGGGCGATCGCGCGCTCGATGTTGTCCTTCGGCATCGAGTTGTCGCGCGCCTTCTGGATGGCCGCCGCGAGCGTTGCATTGGCGTCCGGGTCGGCGCCCCCCTCGCGCGCGGCGACGATTATCGCCCGGGAAAGCTTCGAGAAGAGCTGACCGCGCTTGGCATCCTGCGCGCCCTTCTTGTGCTTGATCGACGACCACTTACTGTGCCCCGACACTGGTCTCCTCCCTCACGAGCTCGAGGAAGCGCTCGTGAACACGCGTGTCGTCGGTCAGCTCCGGGTGGAAGGACGCGACCAGGAAGCGTCCCTGCCGTAGCAAGACCGGCTCGCCGTCCAGCTCGGCGAGCACTTCTACCCGTGGACCTGTCTCGGCGACGCGCGGCGCCCGGATGAAGACTCCGCGCAGCGGCTCGTCCTCGCCGGCGAGCTCGATGTCCGCCTCGAAGCTCGCCACCTGTCGTCCGAAGGCGTTGCGGCGCACGGTCAGGTCGACGAGGCCGAGGTGGTCACGGTCGAGGAGGATCATGCCCGCGCATGTGCCGAACACCGGCCCGGCGAACCGGCGAATCGCCTCCTCCAGGCCGTAGATGGGAAGCAGCCGCCCAATCGCCGTCGACTCGCCGCCCGGAATGATCAGGCCGTCGAGGGCTTCGAGCTGCTCCACCTTCCGCACCTCCACAGGCTCTGCGCCGAGGCGCCGCAGGACAGCCGCGTGCTCGCGAAAGTTGCCCTGGACGGCGAGAACTCCAATTTTCAGGTGCTCGTTCGGCACCCTTCCAACTCTACCCCCGGGGCCTTCGGCCCCACGCCCCCGTCTCGAGCGTACGCGCAAAAGCGTCGCCGGTGGCGCACGAAACGTGCCGTCTTAGCGTGCTACCAGCCGCGCGATTCGAGCAGCTCTTCGGGCGCGAGGCCTGCGGCAGAGAGACCCCGCATCGCCTCGCCGAGGCCCGTCGAGACGCGGGCGAGGATCTCGGGATCGTTGAAATGTGTCGTCGCCTCGACGATCGCCTTCGCCCGTGACATCGGATCCTCCGACTTGAAGATCCCGGAGCCGACGAAGACTCCGTCGGCGCCGAGCTGCATGCAGAGGGCCGCGTCGGCAGGCGTCGCGATGCCTCCTGCGGTGAACGTGACGACCGGCAGCCGTCCGTGCTCAGCGACCCACTTCACATACTCGTACGGAGCGGCGAGCTCTTTCGCCTCGGCGAAGAGCTCGTCCCCGGCAAGCGACTGCAGCCGGCGGATCCCGCCGAAGACGGCCCGCATGTGGCGGACGGCATTGACGATGTCTCCCGTGCCGGCCTCGCCCTTCGTGCGGATCATCGCCGCGCCCTCCGAGATCCGTCTCAGCGCCTCGCCGAGATTGCGGCAACCGCATACGAACGGGACGCGAAACGCCCACTTGTCGATGTGATGCTCCTCGTCCGCAGGCGTCAAGACCTCGCTCTCGTCTATGTAGTCGACCTCGAGCGCCTCGAGGACCTGCGCCTCGACGAAGTGGCCGATACGGGCCTTTGCCATGACCGGGATCGTCACGGCCTCCTGGATCTCCCGGATCCTCGTCGGGTCGGCCATCCGGGCAACGCCACCCTCCTTGCGGATGTCCGCGGGCACGCGCTCGAGGGCCATCACAGCCACGGCCCCGGCCTCCTCAGCGATCCGCGCGGCCTCCGCGGTGGTCACGTCCATGATCACCCCGCCCTTCAGCATCTCGGCGAGGCCGCTCTTGACGCGCATGGTGCCGAGCTCGGTCATCGACGTGATTCTAGCTAGGGCGCCAGCAAATCAAGGGCAGCCGCAGGCTCCTTGAAGGGCGGGATGACGTAGATCCCGGCGGCGCGCTGATGCGCCTCGTCCATCAGCCGGCGCGCCAGGTCGAACCCGACCTGCTTTGCATCCGCGCCCGCGTCAGCGAGCTGCTGCTGGATTTCCTCCGGAATGGTGATCCCGGGGACCTCGTTGTGGAGCCGGAACGCGAGCTGGAAGCTCGAGAGCGGCCAGATGCCGACCAGTAGCGGGATCGGAGACTTCCCGCCGAGCGCGTCGAGGAAGCGATCGAGGTAGCCGATGTCGAAGAGCGCCTGGGTCATGCCGAAGCGGGCGCCCGCTTCGAGCTTCTGCCGGAAGCGAGCGAGTTCGGTATCGAGATCCTCTGCGGACGGGTTGACAGCGACGCCGACATAGAACGAGGTCGGCGCGTCGATCGCCTTGCCCGAGTAGTCCTCGCCCTCGTTCAGGCGGGTCACCAGGCTCGTCAGCCCGATGGCGTCGACCTCGTACACGCCGCTCGAGCCGGGGTAGTCGCCTACGTGCGGCGGGTCACCGGTCACGGCGAGGATGTTGCGAATCCCGGCAGCGTGGGCTCCGAGGAGCTGGGACTGGAGGCCCATGACGGAGGCGTCGCGCGGTGTCACGTGCGGGATCGTCTCGAGGCCCACCGTTCGCTCGATCTCGACCGCGGCCATGAGCGCCGAGAGTCGTGCACGGGCCATCGGGTTGTCGTTGATGTCCGTCGCATCCACGGCGCCCGAGTCCTTCAGGCGCTGCGCGACGAGAAGCATCGAGTCCATGTTCGTGCCCTTGGGCGGATCGAGCTCGACCGAGACGACCCACTCCTCGGCCTCGAGCTTGCGCTCGAGAAGAGTCTTCTCCTCCGCCCGCAGGGCCGGCACCGTCGCCTCGCGCTCGACGGCGAGCATCGCTACGCGCGGTTCCCGCGCCTCCTCGACCGCCGCATAGATCGCGGCGATCTGGGCCGGAGTCGTACCGCAGCAGCCGCCGATGATCCGTGCGCCGAGATTGCGTGCCTGGGCCGCGAACTCGGAGAAGTAGTCCGGCGTCGCGTTTGGATAGATGATCCGTCCGCCCGAGCGGCTCGGAAGCCCGACGTTTGGCTGCGCGCTGAGGGCGATGCCGTTCGAGCGGCTGCTCATCTCCGAAAGAGCCGCGAGCGCTGCCTGCGGCCCGACTCCGCAGTTCGCGCCGACGGCTACGACGCCGAGCCCCTGCAGACGATCCACTGCCTCGCCGGCCGAGACGCCGGCCAGCGTCTCCGCGTCCTCGTCGAAGGTGAGCTGCGCCACAATGGGCAGCGACGAGGCGTCCCTGACCGCTGCGATCGCCGTCTCGAGCTCCTCGAGGTCGAAGAAGGTCTCGACCATGAAGAGGTCGACGCCCCGCCCTTCGAGGAGCCGCGCCTGCTCGTGAAAGACGTCGTAGGCGTTCTCCGCGCCGTGGCTCCCTTCGAGGTCGCCCAGTGGGCCGATCGAGCCAGCTATGAGGACCGGCGAGCCCGAGACATCCCGCGCCTCCCGGGCGAGCTTCACGCCGGTCTCGACGATCTCTTCCAGACGGTCGTCGAGCAACTGCGCGGAGAGCTTGCGCCGATTGGCGCCGAACGTGTTCGCCTCGATCAGCTCGGCGCCCGCCCGAATGAAGCCGAGGTGCACCTTGACGACCGCCTCCGGGGCCTTGAGGTTGGCTTCCTCGGGACACCGCAAACGCGAAACCGCCGCTGTGAGGAGCGCGCCGGTGCCGCCGTCGGCGACGATCACCGCCCCTTCGCTCAGCCGTTCCCGCGCTCTGCTCACAGCGATGAGCGTACCGACGCTACTCCCAGGCGAGGAAGACGGGCCCGCCAGGATTCGGACACTCCTTCCGGCGGCGCGGCAGGCGCGCCCGATTTGCTCCGAACTGCCTCCTCGAGATGTCTACACCGCGGGTACCTACTAATCCCAGGAGGTGAACGCCTTCCAAACATCGTTGGCAAAGGCGCCTTCGACATTGCCCGAGCACGACGCGTCCCCGTCGGCACCGCAGGCGCGGCTGGCAGCATCTCCGTCGCCGAGCGAGTCGGCCACGGCGCTTG
>Ga0137369_10008558_pt1 | contig 10199 bp, 10 predicted proteins | sample SagtaG_12_FD_104918 | JGI IMG/M metagenome (GOLD analysis project Ga0137369, IMG submission 104918) | Vadose zone soil microbial communities from Sagehorn Ranch, Mendocino, California, USA - Sage1_L_113_16 metaG | ecosystem: Environmental > Terrestrial > Soil > Vadose zone | place: USA... | reverse complement strand
GGGTGTGCCAGCCTTTGCGGGCTACGCGATCGGCTACAAGGTGCTTCAGGCCTACCTGCGGCGAAGTGGCCAGAGCGTGGCGGAGGCAACGTTCGTTCCCGCGCGCCAGATCATCGCCGAATCGCGCTTTTTCGTGTGAACGACAATCAAGCGCGCACGCTTCCCAGGGAGGAACCAATGGCAGTTGTGTGTGCGATCATCCAAATCGGCGTGATGTGGCTATTCCCCCCGGCATTCTGGCTCGTCCTGACGAGGCGGCTCAGGGTCTCATGGAACTACGTGCTGCTCGGATGCGCGACATGGCTTGTCGCTGCCCCCTTGCTGGTCGGCCTGCCGCTAGCTGTCACGGCGCTCGTCGGCGCCACGCCACTGGCCTGGTTTGGCGCCCTGGCGGTGACGGCCGGCATCGCCGAGGAGACCGCGCGCTATCTTGTGTACCGGCGTAACGCCGCTCTGCGCGATGGTCGCAACTGGCACGTCGCTGTTGTCGCGGGCGCGGCGCACGGTGGTGTGGAGTCGATCGTGCTCGGGGTGCAGGCGCTGCTCGGGCTGATCGTCACGTTTTATACGCCGGAGCAGCTCCCCAGCGCATTCGCCACGCCGCCGTCGGCCTGGTTCTATGCGCTCGGCACCGTTGCGCGCGTGCTGATCATCATCGGCCATATCGGCTTCGCGCTGCTGGTGTGGCGAGCCGTCAGCCAGCAGCGCATCGGCTACTACCTGGCGGCTGTGCTCAGTCACATCGTCATCGACCTGATTACCTTCTGCCAGCCGATCCTGCTGCCTGGCTACGATTGGATCAGCTACATCACACTTCTCACATTCTGTGGTGGCGCGTTGTGGCTCATCCACCAGAGCCGACCGCTGCCCGAGGCCAGCGCGACGAATGTGCGTGCGCCGGCCGCAGGGCAGCCAGAGCAGATCGCGTAAGCGACACGATCAGCATTGGGCAAGCGGACGGCGGCTGTGCCGCTGCCAGAAAACACAGCCGCCGGTGCATTCCACCATCGGGCGCCCACAGACGGCACCGCCTATATCTTTACCACCAGGAGTGACAAGGCATATGGCTATTGGTAGTATCGCTCGATCCCAACCACGCTCACTGGTCGTGTTTTTTGCCCTGGCCTTTGGCATCTCGTGGGCCGTCTGGATACCTGCGGCGCTTGCGTCCTATGGCCTCCTTTCCGTTCAGGTCGATCCATTTGTCAGCAACTTGCTTGGCGCGTTTGGGCCATTTGTCGCTGCGGTCGTTACAACGGCTTGCTATGAGGGTCGAACCGGCCTCGGCGCATTGTTCAAACGCCTGTTGATCTGGCGGGTTGGCATCCAGTGGTACCTGTTCGTGCTCTTTTGGCCGGCTACCCTTTCGCTGGCGAAGACCACGCTCGCGATCTTGGCGGGGAGTGCGGCGCCTGACTTTGCACACCCACCGTTTGTGCAGCTGTATTCGCTGCCGCCCGGCCTCGCGAAGGCCAATCCGCTGCTGTTCTTGCCGTTCGTTTTGGTGTGGCAAACGCTGCTGGGCAGTTCCATGGGCGAAGAGATCGGCTGGCGGGGCTATGCGTTGCCGCACTTGCAGAGCAGGCACAGCAGCTTGCGAGCCAGCCTGCTTCTGGGTGCCTGCTGGGGCATCTGGCATCTGCCCGAGTGGCTGACCAACGGTTTCCCGCTACCAGCGACCTTCGTGGGGTGGTCGCTCCTTGGGCTGATGGCGAACACGGTCCTGTTCACGTGGGTCTTCAACAACACCAAGGGAAGTCTCTTACTCGCCCTCCTGTTTCATACATCGATTGCGATTACAGGGCTGTTCCTTGCGACAGTGGAAACACATCCGCTGATCGAGGTGGCGCTCAGTTGGGGCGTAGCTATGCTTGTGGTCGCTGCGTATGGGCCGAAGCAGCTTTCACGTGTAGCCAGTGGGACATCAATACCGGCAAAAACGCACCCGCTGCTCTAGAAGTGACACTGCGCACGAGCACGCAGCATGGATGTAGCTGTCTTCGCCGCGAGGAATGCGGCCGGATGTGCGTCCTATTTCGCCAGCGGCAATTTGGAGGACGCGCTGATGCGCATATCGCATTGTTTTAGCGTAGCCCTGCTGGTGGTCTTCCTCAGCAGCGGATGTACCTTCGACGCGGAACCAGAGGGCGCTCCGACTGCCGACACTATCACGAGTGCAGCGGCGACAGCGCCTGTTACTGCTGATACCGCGGCGTCCGTGACGATTACCTTCGCCGCCGAAGGCACCGATCGCGCGGTCTCTACCGCACTCATCCAGCGCTTCGAGCAGGATAATCCCGCGATCCATGTCCAGTTTGTGGCGCTCGACTCGCTCCTCACACCCGAAATTGCCGCCAATGGCAGTAAACAGCTCAATCTGTTTCTGACGCTGCGTGACGTCATGCATTGAACAAGGTGTCGTGGGCATCATTTGCACGCGCCTTGCGCTTCTGTGAGGACCCGTCCCAGGTCATCAAGTTGCGGCTGATCCTTCGCGGGAACAGCCTGGTTTTACTTACGGTACTGGTGGCGCTGCTGACCGACGTGGTAGCGGTCCTGCTCCATCCGCTCTCGCCGTCGTATTGGAGCGGCGCCTTACTCACCGAACTGGCGCTCATGTTCCTGCTGGTGCTGTGCGCGGCGCTCGTGCTGTTCTCGACCTTCAGGCGATGGCATCTCGGCCCATCCCCACGCGGCCTGACCCTCGCCGATGGGATCGATGATCTGTGGACGCTGGTGCGTGTTCCTATCACGAAAGCCGAAGCATTTCTGCCGCGCACATTCGTCGACTGGGTCAGAAGCTTTGATAGCGATCGCGCCTTTGCGCACACACGCTGGCTGCATCCACGCACGCACCCATGGCGGTTCGTAGGTCTGTTGGGCGTACTAGCCGGGTTCGGTCTCACGCTGGCCGAATGGCGGGAGGGGCCACCGCCCAGCCTGGCGATCGGTGTGCTCGTGGCCGCCATTTTTGTTGGGGGCGAACTGATCGCCTCACTCGTCGGATTCGCCCTCCTTGGCGGCTATTTGGGACTACGCGAACGTGCCGCGCGGCGCTGAATGCGCCGGAGATCCAGGCATTCGAGCAGGCCGGTTTTCACCCTGTTCAGACGTTTCAAGACAGCGAGCACGGCCAGTCATTCAGCGTCCTCACGGAACCAGCCTAAGGACAGCGTATCGCAGATGTGTTCGGTGTTTTGACGCTGGACGAAAGATGATCGATGGTAGTTCACCATGGATCGTCTATCATTGATCGTCGATCGTCTATTGCCCGTCAGACGGAGATGATATTTCCAGTAGGCTGGGCTAAGAGTCACTCCGAATAACTGCTTTGCTTGGCTTCTTAAAGCCTTCCAAAGTGGTTATTCGGAGTGACTCTTAGAGTAATGTATCGATCGCCGCGCTCGCCAGGGCTAGGTAGCGCCGGTAGAGCGCGCTGGTCTCGGCCTGCCAGCCGGCCGGGCGTGCGGCCAGACGCCGGTCACCGTCGCGCAGCACCTCGTACAGCGTGCGGGCCAGGCGCACAGCCCACCAGGCCAGCATCAGCAGGTGATACGCCCGAATGCGTTGCTCAATCGCTGGCTCGCCGCGCTCCGCGCAGTAGGCGGCGATCAGCCACTCCCAGCGCGCGAGCGGCACGCCGGCATAGGCCGGGTGTGTGATCAGATCGGCAATCTCAAAGGCCGGGTCGCCCCACCCACTATTCTCCCAGTCCACCGAGGCCCAGCCGCTGGGACGGCGGATAAAGTTGCGTGTATTCGGGTCGATCCGGCAGAGCACAGGGGTCGGCCAGCTCCATTCTGGCAACTGCACCCGGGCAAGCTCCTTCATCAGCGCTCGCAGTTCGACTGGCCGCTCGGGCGGCGGGATGCGCGCGAGCTGCTGGTCGATCTCGGCTCGGCCGGCGGCGGCGCTGTCCATGTTGAGCACCGCCGGCTGGATCGGCTGCGCGACGTGCGCCGGCACCAGCGTGTGAATTGCGAGGTAGTGATCGAGCAGCGCTTGCCACTCGGGTTCGCTCGCCGGCGGGGCGGCAGTGACCGATCCGGCCAGCCATACCTGCACCACCACTGGCTGCACATAGCGCTCGCGGTCGAGCCACAGCGGTGCGGGCGCGAGATCCAGCCCAGCCGCGCGCAGCGCCGCCAGCGCGGCATACTCACGGCCGGCGCGGTCGCGCGTATCGCGGATCGTCCATTTGATCGCCAGATCGTGCTGGGAGCTGGTGGCATGGTAAATCAGGTTATTCGCGCCGCCGCCGACCGGCTGGATGCGCCAGCGCCGCCACTCATGCTCGGTCGGCGCCGCTGCGGCCAGGTGGTCGAGCAGCGGGATCAAGATGTGGCAAATCCCTGGTACGCTGGATCGACCTGCTTTGCACAGCTCCCCCGCGCTTTGCCGTCTCGAACGCAGGCGAGGAATTGCTCCGTCAGCGCCTGGGCCTCGCTCAGCTCACGCTCCAGATTCTTTCCTTGCAACGCCCGGTCGATCGCGTGGAAGAACCAGAAATAGTCGATCTGGGAACGATCGAACGATTCAAGTGGACGATCGGTGGTCGGCATGTGCGCAAATGCGTCGCGGTAGGCCTGGTACACCGCAGCAAATCCCGATGGCGCTGTGCTTGTAAAAGCGTCTGAGGTGGCCAGCGAGTTCCGCGCTGGAAATCCGCCCGCGATCCCGGACAAGTCAGCGCTCAGATAGCTCAGCCACGACCAGCAGGCCTGGGCCTGCTGGGTCTGTGCCGAGATGTACAGCCCGCGTAGCAGCAAATCGTTTGCCGTGACCCTGCCACCGAGCGGCGGCGGTGCGACCGCGACGTTTACACCCTGACCTCCTGATGCCGCATTCTGGTCAAGAAACGTGCGCCCATAGCCCAGCCACATCCCGACCCGGCCACGCGCAATCGCGTCGTAGCCATCAGTGGGCGAGTCGTTTGGAGTGTAGCCCTGGAGCCGTTGATAGGGTGACGCTGTTCGCAGCAGGTCCAGGTAGGTCTGGATGGCCTGCACGACCTTGGGATCGGTGAAGTTGGGCCGTTGCGCATCGTCACTGCCAACCACCGGTGATGCCCCGAGATGATCCAGCACAAAGAACACATCGCGTGTCTGGGGACCTGGACTGGCGTAGCCATACTGTTTCGTTTGGCCAGAGCCATGCGTCAACTGGTGCGCCGCGTTCAGTAGGTCGTCGAATGTCCAGGCCGCGCTCGGGGCCGCGATGCCGGCAGCGTCAAAGGCACCCACATTGTAGTTGAGCATGCGGAAGAGCACCTGGTAGGGCAGCCCGTGCAGTTCCGCGCCACGGCGGTAGGGCGCCAACAGCGCTGGCAGGTAATCGTCGAGGGAGACACCTGCATCAGCGGCGATCAGCGGATGGAGATCGAGCGTTGCGGTGAATGTGGTCTGATCGGGCAGCTCGAACGTCGTGAAGCAGTCGGTCGTCGCGGCGACCTCTTTTAGCGGCAGGGCTGCGGCGTCAGCTGCGACGTAGCTCCTGGGCGGGCTGATCTCCGTGACGTCGACGAACACACCGCGGTCACTGGCATTGAAGGCGTCGGCCAGGCGGCGGGTCTGCTCGATGGCCAGACTTGGCGTCCCAAAGGTGATTCGAACTGTGTCGGGGGCTGCCTCCGGCTTTGGCGTGGCGACGACGATCGGGCTGGTGTCGGGTGTCGGTGTGGATGGTGGCAGCGGATGCTGGTCGTGCTCGCGCTGCGCATCGCGGAGCGCCTGAGCCACCGTCTTCGTGCCGCTGATGGCCTCGTGCCAGGCAGCCTGAATGAGGTCGTAGTCCAGTGAAGCGTCCAGGAATGACAGTGGCGCAGCGCCAATCCGCTCGAGTGGGTGGCTCCCCACCGCCTGCTTAAGCGCCGCAGCATTTTCCGCGTCGAGTTGCTGCCAAAAACCACTGTGCTCCGCCACCGACTTGCGCGCGGGCACGGTACTCGTCCACAGCGAGCGCTCGGTCGGCTTCAAGCCCGCCTGATGGCTGAGAAACGCGAGCCAGCGCCACGCCTCCTGGGGATGCTCGGAGCCGCCGCTCAACGTGTAGCCCTCCACGGGCGTGAAATAGGAGATCGCCGGTTTCGGCAGCGGGACGCTACCAATCGCGAAGGTGGGCGGTGTGGAAAGTTGCGCAGAACCACCCAGCGCTGGGGACCACATCGCGAGTCGCTCGTTGCGGATCAGATCGGCGAACTGCGGCTCACCGGGACCTGCGTTCGCGCCGAGTGAATCGAAGGACAGAATGGCCCCCGACCGAATCAGGTCGACGACACGCTGGACAGCGGCGATGACCTTCGAGTCGTCATAGCGCCAGGGCTGCTGATTGGCCGCCCCGTTGGCGGCGAGCGCCTCGCGCAGCGCGGTCTGCGCGAGCACATCCACCATTCCATACGCCTCAACGGCGTTGCCCTGCTTGTGGGCCAATTGTTCGGCTGCGGCCAGGGCATCAGCCCAGGTCCAGTCTGGTTTAGGTGCTGGCAGGCCGCGCTTGGCCCACAGGTCTTTGTTGTAGAACATGAGCGGGACATTGAACGTCCGGGGCAGCATATAGATATGCCCATCCTGGCTGACGGCATCCAATGCGCCGGGGTAGAGATCGGCACGGTCGAAGGCCGCGTCGGCGTCGATCAGCGGCGCCAGATCGCGCACCCAGCCGTTGCGGATCGCCTCGGGGGATGGTGGCTCGGTCGAGGCATCCGCCGCGCTCAGGATGGCTTTCTGCGGATCGGCAGGCTCGCCGTTACGGAACAGCGTGTCGAGCGGAATGGGCTGCACGTGGATATCGGGGTTCTGCCGTTCGAAAGAGGCAATCAGCGGCTCATAGATCGCGCGCTCGTTCTCCCAGAGTGCAAAGGTAATCGTCACAGGCTGGCTGCTCGTTCCAGCGGAAGCATCCGGGGTCTCAGCGCTGACAACCGTCGAATCTGCTCCATTGGCAGTCGTGGCGACCATCGTGTTGGTCGTAGCCGTGGGAGTATCCGCTGGGCTCGCGCCAAAGGCGCATGCGTTCAGTAAGCACGTCAGGGCGAGACAGAGCGTTGATATCCGATACAGTCGCATCTTGTATTCTCCATGCAGCATTCAGAATTCCTGATTGCTCAACTATGTGTCGCACATGCATACGCACCACAGCCAGCAGGATAGCGCGCTGGCGAGTTCGCGCTCCAGATCCTGTCACTGCAGCATCCGCTCGAATCAAAAGCGACATGCTTCATGAGACGCGTCGGATACGGTGGGCATCACACACCCCTCACGTGGAGCCGCACAGGCAGTGCCCGGGCGTGATCTCTTTCCATACTGTCTCACTCTGAGCGTGGTGACGATGCGGTAGGCCGGCTCGTCATCGTCCGTCCAAGCAGGCCAAGCAAGACTTTGTACTGGTCGGGCTCGCCCGGGTGCCACTCGAAGCGCGCGCGCTCGAACCACTGTGTGAGATAGGGTTTGCCGTCCATCGGGTTGGTTTCGACCGTCGCCGCCGTCAGCGGGGCGCCGAAGAGCAGCAGGCTCGCTTGATAAGGGTCGAGGCCGAACTGCCTTAGACCGTGGGTGAGCCAGTAGGTCTTGAACCCGATTTCGCTGCCCTGATCGCAGACCGCATGACTGGTTTGTGGGAACCAGAGGCACCGCTGTTGCGCGCCAGTCTCACGCGGCTGACGGGTCCAATCGACACCGCCCTGGCGAAGAACATCATCACCCAGCCGCCCGAGCAAAATCGTGTAGGGATCGGGATTCTCCAGGTGCAATTCGAAACGGGTGCGCTCAAACCATTGGGTGAGGTAGCGCTGTCCACTATCACGGTTGACCTCATCACGCGCGGGCGTAATCGGATAACCAAATACCGGAAGACCGCCATTGGCGTCCCAGAAGGCGAGGAACTGACCCTCGATTACAGAAGCCCGTCTCCGAGAAGCAGCGCTTGAGCGAACCAGGTGCGGCAGTGGCAGTACGGGTGGAGGCGGGGCCGATGCCGAGTAGTGTGATGATGGCTATACAGACCAGCGATGATCGTCGCAGCACGTGATGTATCTCCTGGCGATGTCTTGTTTGTGGGTGCTTATGAGGGCGCTGTGCGGGTGGAGGCCGCGATTGGACAGACCACCGCGCTACCATAGCCGCCAGCACCCTCTCTATCACTGCCACCGACATGTACACGCTACCCCACAGTGACCAACACATGCAAGCTCATTTCGCGGACTGTGGCTCAACACTTTGTGGAGGTTCATACCCTCCGTTGGTCGGATGGCCGCAGGCTGCGGAGGACTGAGCGCGCTGGTCGCCGCGCGCCCCCGCGCTGAGCCACCCCTTGCCGCGCGTGTCCCGCAGCGCCACCCCACCGCGGGGCGCGCTTGAGCTGCGCACCATCCTGCAGCAGCACGATACGCTGGTCCTAATTCACCGCCCCAACAACGACTCCGACGAACGACTGAGGACGGTCTCCACAAACTGTGCAGGTCGATTTGGTGATTTGTGGTTGGATCGACTGTTGGGCGGGGCTAGACTATGAGCAAGTATGACGTAAGGCTGCGGGGTGTATTCGGCCGGCACAGTGGGCGATCCGCGCATGAAGGCGGAAACGACGGACTGGCAGCGCTCAGGATAGCTATCCAGTGGCCGATCCTGTTTGTGGCGGCGAAGCGCAATGTGTCGTCGCTCGCGTGATGTCAGATGCTTCTTGTAGCGCCCGCTCGATCCTATGCCTACAGCCTTGGTGGCACGAGAAAGGAACCTCACATCCATGACCATCCTTGAGGTCGATGCAGTGGCGCGACCGCGTACGACGACCGCAGCGCACCGTACGGCGCGCCTGGCCTATATCGACAATCTCCGCGTCCTGCTGGCCACGCTGGTTGTCGCTCATCACGTTGGGCAGGCGTACGGTCCCACCGGCGGCGACTGGCCAGTGTTCAATCCGACCCGTGCGCCAATCCTGGGCGCATTCTTCGCGGTCAATGCGTCCTTTTTTATGGGGCTGTTTTTCCTGATCGCGGGTTACCTTGTGCCGCAGGTCTACGAGCGGAAGGGCGCCGCGGGCTTGCTCAAGGATCGCCTGCTCCGTCTAGGACTCCCACTGCTGTTTGTCTCGTTGGTGCTGTTTCTCCCACTGATCTACGCGACGCGGGGCCAGGGGCAGGCGTTTGGGTCATTTCTCATCAGCTACCTGCGTCAGCCGGAGGTGGGCCATCTGTGGTTTGCCGGCCATCTGCTTGTCTATACCGGCGGCTACGTTCTGTGGCGGCGGCGGCTCAGGCGCGGCCCGGTACCGGAGCCGCAGCACCTCGCCCCGCTCCGGCACCGCCATATCCTGCTCTACGTTTTGGGGCTCGCGGTGGCGACATTCGTCGTACGCATCGCGTTCCCGATCGACCACTGGGTGTACCTGGCGCCGTTCATTCGGGCGGAGGTGGCGCACGTGCCACAATACCTGAGCCTGTTCATCCTCGGCATCGTGGCCTACGGGCGCGACTGGCTGAGCCAGTTGCCCACCAAAACGGGCATGACCTGGCTGAAGATCGGGCTGGCCGCTGCCGCGCTGCCCTATGCCGTGACCATGCTGCGCGAACTCGGCGTGATCGATCTGCATCTGTTCGCCGGCGGTGGGTTGAGTCTGAGCGCGCTGATGTGGAGTACGGTCGAGGCGTGTATCTGCGTCGGGCTGTGCGTGGGTCTGCTCACGCTGTTTCGCGAGCGTGTCAACCACCAGGGCAGGCTCTCACGCAGTTTAGCCGCGAGTTCGTACGCCGTCTACCTGACTCACTTCTTTCTCGTCGTCGCACTGCAAATGGCGTTCGCCGCTTCGGGGTGAGGGCCACTCACAAAGTTTGGCGTCGTCACGCTCCTTGCGCTGCCGCTGTGCTTTGGGCTGGCGATGGTGCTGCGGAAGCTGCCTGGGATGCGGCGGGTATTGTGACAGCAAAACCATACCATCTCCGGGTTATGCCGCATGGCCGGCACATCCCAAGACTCACATGGAAACCAGTTCAAGTGCATTGTTGGCACGGCTAACATCGTTCGTGACACTCATTATTGAGAAGATACACTTTCTGTCCGTTGCTGTCAAAATCAGCAGTTTGTCGCGGTCAAGCAGCCCGACAAAGCGCCGGTGGTGCTGTCGATGAGCGGCATCAGCCTGATGGAAAGCATACGCATGGCTTTCGATACGCTGATGGCCAACAAACTCCATAGCATCCTCACAGC
>Ga0137369_10008556_pt1 | contig 10200 bp, 15 predicted proteins | sample SagtaG_12_FD_104918 | JGI IMG/M metagenome (GOLD analysis project Ga0137369, IMG submission 104918) | Vadose zone soil microbial communities from Sagehorn Ranch, Mendocino, California, USA - Sage1_L_113_16 metaG | ecosystem: Environmental > Terrestrial > Soil > Vadose zone | place: USA... | reverse complement strand
ATGAGCGCGGCAATGTCCTGCTCGTTTCATTCGGCGCGACTTGGTGCGCCCCATGCAGTAATGAGCTGCGCGCGCTGGAAGAACTCTTGGCTGAATACCGCAACCAGCCGGTGAAGTTCTTTTGGGTCAGTATTGAAAGGCCTGAAGAAGTCAGCGATAACGCACTGAAGCGCTATGCAAGAGAGCGAAAGGTGAGTTTTCCGGTGTTACGCGATACGGCGAAGATGGTTTTTCTCCAATTTTCGCCGCGGGTGCGCCTGCCAATGATTGTGATGCTGGGCAAGAATGGCCGAGTCGATGTACCAGTGCAATTCGGAATGCGCACGCCCGCCGAAGCGTACAAGGCGGATATTCGGACGAGGTTGAACAAGTTGTTGGCCCAGCCTACACAGGCCGAATACTCCACACGGCAGTGTGGAGATGATTCACTTACAGCCTACACAGGAGATACCGCCCCTTTTTCTTTTCTCTCGTCGAACAAGACAGGCGTCGGCAAACAGCAGGCCGGCTTAACGATGAAGCAGAAGATAGGCTGGGCTGAAAGATCTCCACACTGCCGTGTGGAGCATTGAGATCTTCCTCCTGAATGGCTCTTTAGTAGGTTGAAACTTAAACTTTCCTCAACTGAAGTTGACGGTATTCTTGAACGAAAAATGTTCTTAGCACTTCAAGCCGCCAATCCCGATATCAGCTTCTCGCTGATCGCGCCCGAAGTAGTCGTCGGACTTGCCGGCGTGATCGTCATGCTGGTCGATGCTTTTTCTCGTCGCGGTCAGCGTTGGGCGACCGGAGCTATTTCAATACTTGCCTTGCTCGGGGCCGGCGCAGCTTCGATCTGGCTATGGACCGCGGCACCGGCGCAACGCAGCGCCTTCAACGGAATGATCGTGCTCGACGAGTTACGGATAAGTTTCACCCTTATTTTTGTCGTCGTCTCGATTCTCACGGTCCTCATCTCGATGGTTTGGATCGATGTAGAGAAGCTGCCGGCGGGCGAGTTCCATTCGCTGCTATTGTTTGCGACCTGCGGCATGATGTTGATGGCTTCAGCGGGCGATTTGGTAATCGTCTTTCTGGGTCTGGAAATCCTTTCCATCGCTACGTACGTGCTGGCTGGCTTTCGTCGCACTGACGTGCGTTCGAATGAATCTTCGTTGAAGTATTTCATTCTGGGCTCGTTTGCCTCGGCGTTTCTGCTCTATGGCATTGCTTTGATCTATGGCGCTACCGCAACCGAGACCTTACCAGGTACGACAAACATAGCGTCAATCGCCGCGCGTCTCGATCAATCGCTGTATCCGCCCCTCTTGTTCGCAGGTATAGCGATGCTCATCGTTGGTTTTGGTTTCAAGATCGCCACGGCCCCATTTCATGTCTGGACGCCCGACGTTTACGAAGGCGCGCCCACGCCCGTAACGGCGTTTATGGCTGCCGGCCCAAAAGCCGCCGGGTTCGCTTCGTTCATGCGCGTCTTATTATTTGGCTTTCCGATCGCGACCGTGGCCGCGAGCACCAGCGGCTACGCGCATCAGAGTTGGGTCGGAGCGCTGGCTATCATGGCTGTGTTGACCATGACGATCGGTAACGTCGTGGCCATCGTGCAGAACAACGTTAAGCGTATGCTGGCTTACTCGTCGATCGCGCACGCCGGTTATGCGCTCGTGGGGTTTGTCGCTGCCGGCGCGGCTTCGGATGCGTCAGAGCGAAGCGCGGCGTTAACCTCGGTCACATTCTATTTGCTCGTCTACGCCGTGATGAATATGGGAGCCTTCGGGATCGTAACGCTCATCGCGCGCGGCGGCGATCGGCGCAACGAAGTCGACGACTACAACGGCATCGGCTTCAATTCGCCGGTCCTGGCCTTTTCGCTTTCGATATTTCTCCTCAGTTTATTGGGCATTCCATTGACCGCCGGATTCATGGGCAAGATCCTGGTTTTCAGCGCCGCGGTGCGCGAAGGTTACGTCTGGTTGGTCGTTATCGCGGTGCTAAATACGGTGGTCTCTGCTTATTATTACTTGCGTCTGATTATCGTCATGTTCTTTCGCGAGCGAACTGAAGCCTGGGAACCGCCGCGCATTCCGGCAAGCGTCGCCCTCGCGTTGATTCTCACCATCGTCGGGGTCTTCTATCTCGGTATCTTTCCCGGACGCGTAATCAATGCTTTCAGCTCCAAGCCTGCAATTTCAGTTCTTGCCCATTGAGACACTCGATTGTTCCAGACGATTGATGTGAGTTGACGAGCGCAGACGAGTGGTATATACATGGGCTACACGCCGGGACAAAGCAAGGAAACAAACAGATGTTGGCGAAAGTGCAAAAGTGGGGTAACAGTCAAGGCGTGCGACTTCCAAAGCAAGTCTTGAGAGATGCGCATATCTCCGTAGGCGACGAAGTCGAGGTTGCGGCCCGGAACGGGCGAATCGTCGTTAAGCCGCTCTCCAAATCAAAGTTCGACCTCGCTGATTTGGTTTCACGCATGCCACGGAATTACAAACCTCACGAGGAATCCTTCGGCACAGCCGTGGGTAAGGAAGAGTGGTAGTGCCGCGATATATCCCCCGTAAAGGAGACTTCATCGCGGTCTCGTTTGATCCTCAATCCGGTCACGAGCAGAAGGGCCGGCGGCCCGCCTTAGTCGTTAGCAATTATCTCTTCACGCGACACACCGGACTCGCGATTGTTTGTCCGATCACGAACACTGATCGCAAGATTTCGTTTCATCTTCCGTTGCCAGCCTCTTCTTCCTTGGCCGGCTTTGTCATGGCCGAGCAGGTCAAGTCAATCGACTATACGACCCGCAAGGCAAAGTTCATTGAGAGAGCGCCAAATCAGTTAGTGCAGGATGTTCTCGGAATTCTGGATGCCTGCCTGAGGTGAAAGACGCCACGTCATGTCCTTCGCCGCAGAATATGTCGAGCAAATTGAAGCTCAACTTGGCGACGAGTGGATGGGACGCATCTATCGCGAACGGATTCTGAAAATGCGCACTCGGGCTTATGAATTCGCTTCGCTCAGGAAAGGCGCCACTCCGGAGATTCATCACACGCTGCTTGGCATCGAACTAAAAGTTGGTCGACGAAGAATCCTCTGTCCTGATTTGGCGACCGCTCGCTATCTCGCAGTTTTCGCGCGCCTTGGTAGCCAAGCCGTCGCCATCCCTTACGACATCACAAAGATTTCGCTGGTTGCGGACGAACTTGAGCGGTCCTGGCATCGCATGTTTCTTCTGGCCGACCGCATGACAACTGATCGAACTCCCGCGTTCCGCACTCGCGTTCGCAAGCTATTAATTGCTAAAGTACGTGAGGAGATTGCCGCCGCCGGCCCCGGGCCGCGCATCCCTGAATTCAAACAAACAACAAGACAAAGAGAGCCGCCACCAAAAGGCACAAAATGCGCAAAAGAGTTTCAGACCCGCAAGCGGTAGCAACCGGATCAAACCGAGCCCTTCTATCTTTGATTTTTTTTATGCCTTTTGTGCCTTTTTGTGGCTAACATTTTTTTATGACCCCTGAGACACACGAGCTTATCAGCGGCGAGACTCAAAGCTCTGAATTAACTGCGCCGCTTCCCTTCCCCTTCAATCAGCGCACGTTCTGCAACTACGAACCCGTCGAAAAGAATATCGATCAGGCACGCGTGCTCATCGTCGACAACCTGCTCCGCGACGAAGGCGACTTATCGAACGTGGCGCGAGCGGACTGGGGAAAAGATATTTCAGTTCAGCTCAAGCGCGAGCGCCAAATTGCCGGATTGGCCTTGCAGAATATCGTCGCCAACGTTGAGCGTCTGGTTAAGCAACCCGAGACTCGTATTGTTCACGTGACCGCGCTCGCCGACGGCGTTAGCGAGTTTCAGCCCCATGCGACCGTGCTCAGCGGTACGCTGCGAGATTTCGATTACTACAACCCGGAAATACTTGAGAACTTTGGCGGCTTCATTCGCCAGACGACAACACCCGTGCTCGGCATCTGCGGTGGGCATCAACTCATCGGCTTGAGTTTTGGCGCGCGAGTCGTCACGTTAGACAGCCAGGAGCAACGCGAGCGCCGCGACAATCGCATCACCGAATATCAATATCGAAGGGTGCGCATCGTCGATCCTGCCGATCCGATCTTCGCTGGCATTCACCATCCGCAATCAGGCATCTGGCGGGGGTTCACCGCGGATGGACGCAACCTGCGCGTCTGGCAAAACCACGGGCTGCAACTCGATCGCGTGCCCGACGGCTTCACGCTGCTCGCGACTTCATACCTCTGCAAGAATCAAATGATGGTCAAACGCTCGGACGGCCAGATGATCTACACCGTTCAATTCCATCTGGAGAAATCTTTCGAGGACTGGAACAAGAGCCGAACCCGCTGGGAACATCCGAATCAATCGCGCGATGGAAGGATTTTGTTTGAGAATTTTCTGCGGCTGGCCCTTGACCGCGGCAATAAGACTTTGAAAAGCCACAAACAGAGATAGTAATCTCGGCTTTATTCGGAGGACTGAAGAATGAGTCAGAATTTCGCGCAAGTCGTAGAGGCCGTAAAGGAGCTTTCACTCGCCGAGAAAGAAGAGTTGCAAGAGTTGCTTCGGAAGTATGCAATCGAGCAGAGGCGTCAAGAACTTCTGGAGGATCTTGAGGCTAGTCTGCAAGAATGGCGTGAAGGAAAACTAACCTTTTCCAGCGATATCGACACCCTCAAACAAGATCTCTCCCATGATTGAGATTTCGTTCAGCACATCGTTTCGCAAAGCATTCAAGCGAAAGGTCCGCGGTAATCCAACTCGGGAAGACCGTTTCTGGGAACGAGTCGCCATCTTTAAGGACAATCCTTTTGATCCAAGACTGAGAACTCATAAGCTCACAGGGTCGATGCGTGATTGGTGGAGTTTCAGCATTTGACTATGACCTAAGAGTCCTTTTTGTATTCGTCGAAGAGGGCTTGGCTGTGTTTGGCAACATCGGGACCCATGACGAAGTCTATTGAGGGACACCGTCGGACAGTAACGCGAGCGACTCCTCTTGGTCGCGAAAGTCTGGCTGCTGCCGCCGAAGCACTGGCGGCGCGCGATCCTCATCTCGCTTCAATCTACCAGGTTCACGGAGTGCCGCCGATGTGGGGAAGACAGCCGGGATTCGTTACTCTGTTGCGCATAGTTCTTGAGCAACAAGTCTCGCTGGTTTCGGCGCGTTCAATGTTCGAGCGACTCAAATCAAACATCGAACCATTCACGCCTGAGCGGTTCATTGAATCAGGCGAAGCGTTTCTGCGTTCGCTAGGTGTAACGCGACAGAAGTCGCATTATTGCGTTCAAGTCGCCCAAGCTTTCGTCGGCGGGCGTTTGAATCGAATTAATAGATTGAATGACGAAGACGCCCACGCTACTCTGCTCGGCATCAAAGGCGTCGGCCCCTGGACCGCGAACATTTACCTCTTGATGGCCCTTCGACGTCCTGATATCTGGCCCGACGGCGACGTAGCGCTCGCCACCGCCGTCACCAAGCTCCGCAAAATGAAAACGCGTCCGTCATTCGTAGAACTCGCGCAAATCGCCGAAAGCTGGCGGCCTTATCGTTCCGTTGCCGCGCGGATGTTGTGGCAGTACTATCTGGCGGAACGCAGCACATTTGTTTCCTGATTAGTGCTGGCTGGTGCCGACGGGACGCGTGTATGTCGCGACTGATTTGATTAGCTGCGCGAGAGAGACAAACCTGAAGTGAGTGAGAGATTGCCCGACACTAACGATACCGCAAATACATTCCTGTCATGCGCGGTGGAGATCGCCCAGTCCATCGATAATCTTGAAGCGCGGTCTGAAGTTATATCTCTCATCGCAACCAAATACGCTGAATCAGGACACCTCGATGTCGCCGTTGACCTGACAGAAACCATCCGCGATTCCTACCAACGAGACCAGGCGAATGCAGCTCTTGCCGCCAAATGTATTGAAGTTGGCGCGGCTGATTACGCCGAGAAGTTAAGCGATATGATCGAAGACGATACCGCTTATGCTCTGGCGACTGAGGGAATGGCTGTTGCCCATGCAGAGTCAGGCGCATTTGAAGAGTCCATTGCTCTGGCTCAGAGATTAACGGATAGCGCCCCAGCCTTGAGCCGGATAGCGCTCGCATTCGTTGCCGGTGGTCATCCCGATCAAGCTCTCGGCGTCGCACGATCGATCGATTACCCCGATTTGAAAGCGCCGGTCTTCGTCGAGTTGGCGGCCCATGCTCTCCACGAGGGACGCAACGCCGAGGCTGCGGAGCTGCTGCAGGAAGCGACAAAAGCCGCGGAAGAGATCGAGTTTGCCGAGCAGCGGATCTCTATTCTGGTCTCAATTGCTTCTCTTAATGGAAAATGCGGACAGCCAGAGCAGGCTTTGAATATTCTGACTCGTGCGCATCAGCTTTGTAAAGAATCTGAGGACCTGGCTAAAGATCCTGCTTTAGCGCAAATCGCTGGCGGACTTGCCGAGCTACGCCGTTACGATCAGGCCGATCAAGTGATTGAGGAAATCGAAAGCCCGTTTCAATTCGCTCACGCTAACGTCAAGGTGGCGCTCGAGTGTTACCAGGCCGGTGACAGCACCAGAGCGCTGACCTTGTTCGCCGACGCGTTGGAGATAGCCAGAGATGAAGAGATTTATGGCGCCGAGACCCTTATGCTGCGCGAGACTCTGCTTTATAAGTTGGCGGTTTGCTACGCAACGGTCGGTCATCGAGAAGAAGGCTTGCAAGTAATAGGAATGATGGATTCTCACGACCAGCAACACCGCGCGCTGGGAGAGATCGCAAAAATGTATGCGCGCTCCGGGAATAATAGTCAGGTGTTTGAAGTGCTTGGGATGATCAAAGACGACTACGCAAGGGTTCTCTGTGAGATGGAAATTGTCGATGCGTTCATAGCCTCCGACCAATTCGATTTTGCTGATCACATGTTACCCGAGGCACTTGCCCGCGCAAATAAGATCGAGCGAGCCAACCAAAAGGCATCAGCCTTAATGGAAATCGCTCCCAGGCTGGCGCGAAGAGAACAAGCTACCAAAGCCTCTGAAGTTCTATTTGAAGCTCTGTCCGCACTGCAGATGATCGACGATAGTTACTACCAATCACTTGGTCTGATTAATTTAGCCGGCAAATACCGTGAACTGGGACGACAGCCGGGTCAAAGGGAACAGGCGGTCCTGGAAGCAATGAGACTCAAGCTGGAACCATGAACACGCTGTGAGCCCGCTTTCTGGAGCGCGAATTCGAAAGGTGTATCATGAAGAGGAATTCGAGGATGTAGCTGCGGCTTTGCCGCTGTCCAGTCTGGTAAGGCTCCGCCTTACCAGGAACAACATAAGTTTTTGTTTTGCGGCTCTGCCGCCCTTGGTATGGACTTCATCTCCCCAAACTCACCTGCTTACTACCTGACTTCTGTCGCAAAGAATCGTCTGCCCGTTTTTCGTCTCGACACTTTGAAAACAATCGCCTGTGCCGCGCTAAATGAAGCGAGGGATTCCGGCGGCTTTCTCATTCTTGCTTACGTGATCATGCCAGACCATTTTCATGTCATCACCGACGGTGAGAAGAAGGCTTCCGTGATTCAGCGCTTTATCAACGGCATCACTTCCCGACGCGTGATCGATTTTCTGAAGCAGAATAACCACACTGCTTCGCTCGAAAAGCTGCGGCATGAAGAGTACCGCCGTGGCCACCGCTACTCGCTTTGGGATCATCATCCGAATGTTCGACTGCTGACCAGCGAGGGGATGTTCATGCAGAGAGTGCACTACACGCACCGGAACCCGGTGCGGCTCGGGGGTTGGTCGAGAGGGCTGAGGATTATCGATTTTCAAGCGCTCGCATTTGGAATAGGATGCCGCTGGAAGATGAGCCTCTGTGGGTTGACATCGATAAGATTCGGTGGCGGAAGTAGAGACGGCGGCGTAGCCGCGTGAAAGAGTTGGGTGGCTCACAGGTAGGGGCAAGTCTTACCAGCAACTACTCAAGTGTGTTCTGCGGCTTTGCCGCTCTCCAGTGTGGTAAGGCTCCTCCTTACCAGAGCGACGTTTTTATGAATTCCGTTGAGGCTGTGCCTCAACGGCAGAAACGGAGGCACCGCCTCAAATTCAAAATATCAAGCTCCGGTAAGGCGGAGCCTTACCGCACTGGAGAGCGGCGAAGCCGCGTGGGAGCGACCAATCCACGCCCTCCCCAACGGTCGGGCTACATCACACCAAGTCGACTATTTACTATTTGCTGTGTGGCCCCATCTGACGCCACCCTGCAGAGACGATCTTGAACGTTGGGTAGATACTAATAAACCACGTTTCAAGGACCGTAGATGGGAGAAGAAGAACATCGAACGCCTTCTGCTCAAACATCCACATCTCTTAAAGAGGTACCTCCCTTCGGCGTGGAGTCAGCGACTAGAGATGGACGCATATCTTCGCGATGCTGCGACTGTCTTCCATCAGTTTCATGAACGCGTCTCCATAGTGTGGAAGAACCCAGAGGCCAAGCCTTTCACTGACCTTATCCGCTTCTCAATACGTGGGACTCCCGGCGAGGCGCGTGTCGAGAGGATCGACAACTCGCAGAGCCTCACAGATACAGAGAGAGCCTTTCTGTTCTCCCTGGCCGATGCTCTACAACATCTGGAGCGGCTTTTCAACAAGGCAATGAACATCAATGAACTAACTGCCCTTATTCGGATTGACTGGCCCGACCATCCAGACATCAGGATCTTGGTGCCTATCCCCTACACCAAGATACTCCGGTCAGATATCATGGATGGCGTGAACCGTGTTCTCGCAGGTTTTGACCATGACCGTTCGGAGGGTGCTTCTCGTGGCGTCTTGACAGGGGCCAGTTCCTGGAAGCCATTCAACGAGAAGAACCGCGTTGCTGTATACGGCATCTTCCCGAGGGTCGGGTGATATGCAAGTCCTGACTGCGCCCGCCGCTACAGAACCGCGCCGTTGCCCGCAATTAGACATCATGCGTGCGGACATACTAAGGTGGAGCAACCGTCGAGTTCGCTTAGATTTCTTGCCACGATATGAACGGTAAACGCATCCCGCAGAAGCTCATTCCCTGGTTCGAAGCGCGAAAAAGGTATCGCCTGACTCATGCTCACGTGCAAATGGCGAGGGAGCTAGGCCTCAATCCCGCCAAGCTCGGCGGTATGGCGAACGATCACCAGGAGCTATGGAAGGCGCCCCTGCCGCAGTTTCTCGAGCAGCTCTATCTCAAACGCTTTGGAGTGCCTCGGCCTGCCGAGGTGATCTCTCTTGAGGAGCTAATCTCACGACAGCAAGCCAGAAAGGAAGAGAAGCGCCAGGCACAAATAGAGAGATCTGGTTTTGAGAGAATTCAGGAGGAGTGATGAAGATAGACATTGATAAGCTCACCGAAGCGGAACTCATCGATCTCAACAACAGAATCGTGGCGCGTTTGCGGTTCTTGCGCGAAATGCGCGCCCACGCTGAGATGCTGGAGTTCAAAATCGGGGATCGGGTCACGTTTCAACCTGATGGGCATCCTCCTTTAAATGGGATGCTGACTCGCTACAACAAGAAGACAGTAACGGTCATCACGGAAGACGGCGGACATTGGAACGTCTCGCCGAGTCTACTGCGCAAAGTAAAGTCTGCTGAGGACGAGCGCGGTAGGGCGGCCAACGTAATCCCAATATATAAGAAATGAACTGTTGTGAGCGCCTATAAGCCGCGTGCAGCGGACTCCTGTTAACTCCATAGCTCGTTCGGACTTGCTGAGTGCTAAAATGCACGGCTCAGAGGACCAGCAATATGACCATCACAATTAGCTTGCCACCGGAGATTGAAGAATCGGTGAAATCACAAGCGACCAAAGAGGGAAGACCGCTGGCGGATTACGTCGAGTCGTTGATTGAGGAAGGTTCCAGGAGGCGGGACCGTATCGATCTGCTGGCCGAGAAATCTTTTGATGAAATCCTGGCGCCGTTTCGCCGCAATGTCGAGGAGAGCGGCCTGAGCGATGAAGCACTCGATGCCCTATTCACTGAAGCGCGAAAGGAAGCTTCTCGCGCCCGGAAGGAAAGGGCCTAGCTGAGCGTGGCGAAAAAGCCTCGAGTCGTCTTTGACTGCAATGTGTTCTTACAGGCGGCAGCGCGACGGAAGAGCCCGGCTGCTCGTTGTTTGATTCTAGCCGAACAGGATCTGGTCCAACTTTTCATT
>Ga0137369_10008552_pt1 | contig 10201 bp, 10 predicted proteins | sample SagtaG_12_FD_104918 | JGI IMG/M metagenome (GOLD analysis project Ga0137369, IMG submission 104918) | Vadose zone soil microbial communities from Sagehorn Ranch, Mendocino, California, USA - Sage1_L_113_16 metaG | ecosystem: Environmental > Terrestrial > Soil > Vadose zone | place: USA... | reverse complement strand
ATCCAGCTTGTCGGTTACGTCCTCGAGCTAGAGGGAGGACTGAAGCGACGTCGGCGCCCCGTGCCTCCGTGGGCACGCAGCCGAACACCCCGCGCGGAGGCCCGCGGGCATCGCTTACCTCGTTCTCTTCCTGGTCACGAAGTGCGGGATTCTCGGTAAGACGTGCTACTCGTAAAGGGCCGCGTAGCGAGTCAGAGAGAGTTGGGAACGCTTGCGGGAGGGCGGCGGCGGGCTAGGTTGAGTGGGTGCGCCGTCATTCATTTGATCTCGCCTTTGCAGCCGCCGTTTGGGCAGCGCTGGCGGGTGGCACGGTGCTACTCGTCGCGTACTTCATAACAACGCCGACGCCGCTCCTCCTCGTTGGATGGCTTCTCTTCCTCGGTTCGGTCGCTGCCGCATTCACGCTTGCCGTGATCGTCTCGCGCGCGGAAGGAATCGGGATTGTGCGCGCTCTCGGTCGTGGCGTCCGAGCGGCAGCGAGCTGGGTGTTTTGGTTCCTCCCGTGAGTTCGCAGCCGTAATGCTCGCGGAAGGGCGGCGGCGGGCTACGGTGAGTCCAGATGAGAGAGCCGACGGACCATGAGGCGCTCATCGTCTCTTTTGCCTATCTCGTGGCGACGACGACGTGGGTTTATGTCGCTCCACATTCCTCGTCGGCGGCAGGGGGGGCGCTCCTGGCGACTGTTCTCGTCATTCAGTTCGCCCTCGGCCTCTTCTCTGGGCGCTGGTGGACGCTTTTGCTGCCCTTTCTCGTTGTGGTCTTCTCGATGCCGCTTCCCGATGGTCGAGACGGTCCTGCGTGGGGCTACCTCCTGCTCTTTGGCGTTCCTCCCGCGATGGTTGTTATCGCCGTAGGGGTCGGCGCGCGGAGGCTGCTTAGGACGCGAGGTCAGGCTGGTCAGCGCTAGTGGTCAGTCGGACCGAAGCGGGACCGGAGCGGAGGGGCGGCGGACTAGGGGAGAACTGCGAAACGTGTAAGGCCGCATGGTTGGCGGGCTCAGGAGCATGCTGGTCCGGTTGGTCCCCCACATCGGACGCAGTTTTACCCCACGGTGAAGCCCCTAGCCCGCTGCCGCCCTTCCGCAAGCGTTCCGGCTTCCCTACTCTGGGAGAGTGGACAAGCAAGAGGCGCGGATCATTCTCAACGAAGAAGTCGCCAAGCTTCGGCTGCGAAGTTATCGCGAGCTACGCGAGTCGCTTCTCCGCGAAGCTAGGAACTTCGGAGTGGAGGGGCCGTCAGGAACGCCCTACCAGGTTGAGGCTCAAGCCTTTTGGGACTGCGGAAAGGACGGCCCGCTGCGGGTCTTCGTGTCGATAGATGACGGTGGGTGGCGAGGTTTGGTGCCGATGAGCGAGAGCTTCATCCTTGCTCCGGGCGAGTCCTTGGTAGACGAGTAGCCCGCCGCCGTCCTTCCGCAAGCGTTCCGACCCCTGGCACCACTTGGTTACGCGGCTCTTATGCCCGTGCGGTTTGCTCGGCGTTGCGCCCCCAGAGTCGGGCGCGTGGGCTACTCGGCGGACGCTGAGCCCACCGCCGCGGGTCGAGGACGTCGTGAAGGCCGTCGACGAGCACGTTCGCCGATAACGCGAACGCGGCGATGAAGGCGCTCGCGAGCAGCATCTCCCAAGCCCGCGAGAAGTGAAGCCCGTCCTGCGCGATGTTGCCCCAGGTCGCCGTTGGCGGGTTTGGTCCCAAGCCGAGCACGGAGATGAACGCCTCGCCAAGAATGACGGTGGGAAGCTCAAGCAGGAGAGCGATGAGGATGATGCCGGTCGTGTTCGGGAGAAGATGGCGACGCGCGACCTGCGGCCAGTTCGCCCCGACCGCGCGGGCGGCGACTACATAGTCGCGCGTCTTGAGCGCAAGCACCTGCCCGCGCACGAGCCGCGCCGTAAGCATCCAGCCGACGATGGAGAGCGCAAAGGCGATCGTCTGCACGTTCTGGGCGTTGAGGCGCAGAGCAACGAGGATCACGATCGCGACCGGGAGACGTGGAATGGCGAAGAGGCCGTCGACGAGCCTCATCATCGCCCCGTCGAAGCGACCACCCAGGAGCGCGGCCGTCGTTCCGTACAGCACACCGATCGTCAAGATGATGGCGAGCGCGATCCCCGCGATCGCGAGAGACGTCCGCCCGCCGACCGCTAGGCGGGTTAGGAGATCGCGCCCGAACTGATCGGTCCCGAGCGGATGCGCGAAGCTCGGGCCCTCTCGATTGACGCTGAAGTCGACTTCGTTGGCGCCGTAGGGAGAGACAAACGGCCAGACGACGCAGTAAGCGACGAGCCCGAGGAAGACGAGGGCGGCGACAGCCGTCATGCGATTCTGTCCGAGAAGCCGAGCGCGGCCAAACCACCGTCGCACTGCCGCCGCGATGGACTGCACCGCTTCCCAGTCGACGGTCACTAGCTCGTCGCCTCCCGGATACGAGGATCAATGAGGACGAGCGCGAGATCCGCGAGGAAGTTGGCGACGAGGACGACGATCGCGAGCGCAACGCTCATCCCCATCATCAGTGGATAGTCCCTCGTCAGCGCAGCCTCGACGAAGAACGACGAGGCGCCGGGAATACGGAAGAGCTGCTCAACGAAGAAGGAACCCGTGATGAGCATTGCGAGCATCGGAATCGCCGCCGAAAGAAACGGGACGAGCGAATTTCGGACGACGTGCATCCAGATAATCCGGCGCCATAAGAGTCCCTTCGCTCTTGCCGTCCGAACGTAGTCCTCCTGGAGCTGCTCGACGACCGCGCCGCGCACCAGCCGGGCGATGTAGCCCGTCGGCGCGAGTGCGAGCGTGATCGAGGGCAAGACCTTCGCCCGCCAGCTCTCCCACCCAGGCGGGAAGAGGTGCCATTCGAACACGAAGTAGGTGGAGAGGAGGAAGGCGACGAAGAAGACGGGGACGACAAGGAGAACGGATGCGGTCGAGGTCGTGAGCGCATCGAGGACAGAACTCCTACGCGTCGCTGCGAAGACGCCGAGCCCCACGCCCAGGGGCAGAGCCCAGGCAACCGCAAGCAGGACGAGCTGGAGCGTGACGGGAAAGCTCATGCGGATGACGTCCGTGACGTCCAGGCTCCGCTGCACCTGCGATGGCCCGAAGTTGAAGGTAAAGACGTTCTTGACGTAGACGAAGTACTGGATGACCCAGGGGTCATCGAGGTGGTAGAAGTCGCTAAGGAACCGCTGGTACGGCCCCGGCACGACGAAGTAGCCCTCGGGTGGCCGGAACGGGCTTCCCCCCGCCCCACGCAACAGGGCGAATGTCGCGAGCATCACGACAGGAATAAGGGCCAACGTCCAAAGAAGCCGCCGGACGGTGAATACCAGGAGGGACACTGTGGTAGGCCAGCCTAGTCCGAAATTGCTCTAACCCTAGCCCGTCCGCCAACGAGCGAGACGTCTCCCATTTTGGGCAAGGGACGGAACCCCCAGCACGTCCGTGGGCCAGCCACGCCCCTCCACCCCGCGCGCAGGCCGACGCGTGTTTTGCCGTGCCATGGCAAAACGCACGTCGGCCGTGGTCGTAGCCCGGACCCCCTACCCCTCCGTGGGCGCACATGCACGGACACCCCGCGCGCAGGCCCGCGCGCATTTCGTCCAAACGCGTCTAAATTCGACCGTCCCGCCCGACGTGAGCCCTATGCCATTGATGGCGGTTGGGCGTATGGGACACTGATTGATCGGGACCTTACGCTCCACTGCCGAGGCGCCTGAGTCCTTTTCCGGAATCCCTGAGCCACGAGTCGCGCGGGCTCAACCCGCCACGGCAGAGGTTGGTGGGACCTAATGCCGACCGCGCAACTTGCTGAGTCGCCGATACGCGCTACGTGCGCGCTCTGCGATCACAGAACCGTTGAGGGGAACTGTGGAGCCCTCCGGCGAGTCGATGTAAAGCTGAAACGGTTTGTTTGTGTTGCGGATGATTTCCAAAGGTCGAGATGAGGCGGGGCCCTTCGAGCGCCTTGGCGGGGGCTCGTCTGGCGCCCTTGTTCCCTCGTGAACCTCAGCAGCCACGGCTGTATTCATACATCAGCCTCGGACGACACGAGTTGAGCCCAGGAGGCTGAATGCGGTCAGAACAAATACTGCGGTCGAGCACAATGCAAGGCCGACCCACCAAAGGGTTGTTGTCCGTGAGGACAAATCCAAGGCCAGTATTGACGCAGCAGCGAATCCGCTCAGCGCCGAAATGAGGATGACTGCGCGAAGCGGACCATACAGTTGGCGGACTAACGGGTGCTCGCCCGGGATGAGGTACGCGCCAAAGATCGCGGGCAGCACGACGAGCAGACTGACGGCCGAGCTTGGCGCGCTATGGACGCTCACCCAATGGAGGACGATGCCTGTCCAGAGCATACTGGCCGTGACGCCAGCGATCACGATAGCCGGCAGGATCACGCCAGCCTTAAGGCTCATAGAGACGTCGATGAAACCGGCCTCGCTGACCTCCGTTTCGATCGCGGGCACGTATTCGCGCGTTGATGATGTGGCGCCGCTGAAGTAGAGGTGAGCGCGATCCGCCTTATTGTCCTCGGCGAAGACTTCGCGCGAGAAAGTGCGCTGGTCCGCCTCGGTATTCCAAAATTCAATGCTTCGTCCCAGAACGGCCCTTCTCACAACAAGTTCGTCGGGAACGAGGATCTCCGCGTGATAACTCTCGGCGCCGAAGACCGCGCGAACAGCTATCTGGAGAGATAGAGGACGCAAGCCCAAACGTGCGGCGGTGCCAGCAAGCACCATCCGCGGGAGGTCTCGGAGTCGGAAAGGGGTGTAGGTCTGCGGTCCGCGTGCGAGTTCCTCGCTAACCAGCTTGACGATTCGCCGTTCTCCGACTACTGGAGGCAGAACAACAAAAAGGATGTAGCGGTCCGCGAGCAGTCTGATCTGAGCCTGCATTGTCCGGTCATTCCAAAGCAGCGCACGCTGCGTCCGGATCGCGCTTCGAGAGGGCAAACCGAGGCGACCAGCCACACGGAGACGGCGCAGCGCGTGGCTCGTCCTGTTGGCACGCTCTGCTTCGGACGGGCGATCATCCTCGGTGCGTCGCGCTCCAACTATGTCGTGAAGATCGCTTACGAGTCGGGGCAGGATGCCTTGCTCTCGTGCCTCCGCGAGAACCTCCTGCGCCTGAGACGCAAGCAGGGCCGCGGCGACCTTGCTGTTTTCGTCCCTCGTAAGCACCGGAAGCGCTCTGCCGGCTTCATCTCGGGCGTCGAACGCGCGCAACAGCTGCTTGAAGGGGATCGCAATCGGGACGGCTGGAAGGTCATTTATCGGCAACGGCGCCTCGTCAACGCTTAGGGCCGGAAGGGTGAAATCGATGCTCATCGCTCGACGGATGCGTGAACCTCCGAGAAACTCGAGCGTCTCGACGCGACGGTGGACCCAAGCCGCCTCATCCGCAAGAAGGAGCGCTACCGTGACGGCCTGGCGGAGGGTGGGCTCGTCGAAGGTGTCCACCAAGCGGCCGCGCTGTCCAATGGTGGCGCCTTTAGCAGATGACTTCCCAGATTTTGGAAATAGCCGTGACCAGGCGGGCAGCATCACAGTGCCAACGGCGTTAGCGGGCTTTGGGCGCTCTCCGGCGATTGCTTACAGCTGGTTCTTCAACCATTCAGAGCCGTCGCTGCTGAACCCGACCCAAGCTGCGGCCTTCCCGGTGATGTCGACAACAAGTAACTCGTCGTTTGGGTCCATCGCCGTTCGAAGGAAGTCACGAACCTGGATAGGCGCGAGACCACTCTTGATGATCCAAGTCGAATCGAGGTAATGCCACCAAAGGCCTGGGCTCAATTGCTTGATCCGGTCGAAGAGGGTGCTGTAATCAGCGCCGGGCCGATTCAAGTCGTAGCAAACGAGGTAGGTAGGCATGTCGCAGCTTTCTCGATTGCCGCCGGCTGCATCCTACTCACGATCCGTGTGTGATCAGATCGATCGGCTGAAGGGAGAGATCGCGTGTGACGCTTCCGTGCTACCCGGTGAATTAGTCAGCGATTCGACCCAAGTAGCCAGCGATTTAGAGGATCCGACGCCGACTGCGGGCTGACCTTGCGTTATGTGATTGATCACCTGGCCGGATCTCCGTGGGCCGCGCGAGCGCTCACCCCGCGCACAGGCCGACGCGTATTTTGCCGTGCCATGGCAAAACGCACGTCGGCCGTGGTCGTAGCCGGGCCGGACAACGGACCCCTACCCCTCCGTGGGCGCACACGCAGGGCGCGGGGATGCCGATGCCTCCCGCCCACGGGAGTGGTACCGGTGAGCTCGATCGAGCGATCACGCCCCGGTCGGGGCTGCGACTCTGCTCGCCATGACCGCGGCTTATCGGCCTGCACGGCGCCGTTCTGGCGGAAGTGGCCACAACGCGCTTGGGCCTGCGCGCGGGGTGGCCGGCCGGGGCGTATCTCGTCCCGTCTGAATCGGAGAATCGAAAGTGCGGTTCGTACCGCACGTTTCGCCCAACCACGCTCTCCCGGAGGTCAGCGAGTTGGCGGCGGGATAGGGACAAGACCGAGGTACCGTTCGCTCCGATGGAAGCCGGCCTGCCGAGCCTAGTTCCGCTCTCTGCATCGCTCGGCGTGCGGCCCACACGCGCAGGTGTGTTCGTCCCGTCTGTCAACGATCTGTCCTGGCAGAACATGTTCACCGGCGCGCTCTCGGCCTTGACCCGCTTCTGGGGAGGGAGCCAAAATCTCGTCTTCTCGATTACCGAGGACCTCGCCGAACACGAGTTGTTCTGGGCGCTGGTCGATCTGCATGACGCAGACCAGTTCCTTATCTACAGCGGTTCGATCGCCGAACTCGAGCTGCTCGCGCCGGAGTGGTACGTAGCGGCCCGCGCACGTGAGGAAGAGCGGATAGCGGGTTTCGATCCGCAGGTCATCGACCACCATATGGAGGACTGGCGCGGGCTCTGGATCGTCGAGGGAGAGGTGCCCGAGGGATTAGACGAGCTCCTCGTTCGCCGGGTCGCCCCGCTCCACGGGGCAGCGCTTCACGCTCTCGCTCCGTTCGGGGGTCTCGAACAGCCGCCTTACCCGTTCTCAGACGTTGGAAAATTCGAGGAACTCACGCAGGCGCTCACGAACCCGAGCACGCCGCTCGGCGACACCGAGCGGTTGCTCCTCGCCGCTGAGGTCGGAATTCTGCCCCCCGGGCTCCGTGATCATCTTGAAGAACGTGGCGTTGGCATCGCGGACGAAGTCTTGGACACGCCGGCGGCTTGGCGCCAGTTCCTCTTCCGGCCCGCTCGTCCCGCCGCGACCTATCCCCTGCACCTGACTGAGCATGGCCTCAACTGGTACCGCCGCCGCCCGCTCCGGCCTGAGGCAGTCCCCGTCGTCGTTGGCGAAGACCCCTGGGACTTCAGCCTCTTTTATGCACTCCGTCGGTTTCGCTCGCTCGCCTACTGGATTCCGACCGCCTTGCTCGAGAGTGAGGAGTACTGCCGAAACATCCTGGCCAACGCAGAACTCCACTGGGGTGCGCCGGCCATCGCCGTCCTCACGGCGTCTGACGTGAACCTCCGTGACGAAGCCGTGAATCGCCTCGGCGGCTTACAGCAACGCATGGGCGGCCGAGCAGCGCGGCCCGAGCTTCGCGGCGAAGACTGGCGAGGCTTCCTCCGAGAAGAGCCGAATCGCCTGTTCGAGCGCGATAACTACGGGCTGTCGCAGCCACTCCTCGTCTCCGCCGGCCAGACGCCGCCGCTGTCCACGCCGCTCCCGAGGGCTTCAACTGAAACCCCCACCGACCTTCGCTGGATGACAAACGTATCTCTTCAGGGCTGGTCAGCCATGCGCAATCGGCACCTCGGCCCGCGCATTCTCCAGGCGGGCGCCTACGACGAGAACAACCTCCGCTGCGGCGCTGACGGTCCGGGGTACCACTGCCCGCATTTCTTTATTCAGGGCGGTGTCAGCCTTGAAGCGGCGACTGTCCGCCCGGTGATGCGTCCGCTCGACATCCTCCAACAACTCTCCGCGATCGTTGAAGTTCAGAACTGGAGCGTCCGACCGTCGGACAAGGGCGTCTACACGAGGGAAACTGTGGCGCTCTTTGGCGGTATTCCCACGCTTGCCGCGGACCTGCGCGCAGCCGACGCTCGACTCCTACTCGACACGTACCTCCGTCGAGGCGATGATCAAGACGCGCCCGGCCGGTGGCTGAGCGACGACCGCCGACGCTACCTGAGCCTTACCGACCTCGGCGCTCTCCTCGACGAAGACCGTGCAGCGGCTCTGCTCGCCGACCTCGAGCCGCGGGGTGTTCTTCGCCGCGGAGTCATACTCAAGTGCCGTCGGTGTCGCGCAGCCGGGTTCTACAGTGCCGCCGACTTCGAGCCGACCTTCCGCTGCTTTCGCTGCCGACTTGATCAGGCCCCTGGTCGCTGGAGTTGGTTCAGCACGATCGAGCCGGTCTGGTACTACCGCCTCGACGAAGTCGTGCGTCAGTTCCTCACACACAACGGTGATCTGCCCCTGCTTGCCGCTCACGACCGCTTTGGGACATCGGTCGACGCCGTCAGCTACGCGTTCGAGCTCGAGCTAGTCGATCAGGATTCTGTGGCGTCAGAGCTTGACCTCGCCGTACTCGAGGGTGCGCGACTATGGATCGGGGAAGCGACCGTACGAGACCGTCTCGAAACGAGCAGGGCTGACGAGCAGGCTCGGCTCTCGCGATTAGCGCAGATCGCCAATCTGGCTGACGCTTACGGCGTGATCCTTGTCACCTCGGCCGAAAGCTTCTCTGCCCGAACCAAAGCACTCGCTGAAGCAGCTCTCCCGCCACTCTGGCCCCGGCTAGAGATCATTGAAGGGGTGGTCGTTCGGTGAACCGCGCTGTCGGCCAGGAAGCGGTGCGGGACGTCGCGCCGTTCGACCCATCGCTCGCGGGGCCTATACGTCCGTGGCAGAAGGCGCTGGCGCACCGCGCACGCAGGCCGACGTGTGTTTTGCCGTGCCATGGCAAAACGCACGTCGGCCGTGGTCGTAGCCGGGCCGGACAACGGACCCCCTACCCCTCCGTGGGCGCACACGCAAGGCCACCCCGTGCGCAGGCCCGCGCGAATTTCATCCAAAAGCGGACGAAATACACCGGAAGCCTGAAACCGGCATGGAACGCGCCCTTCGCCTACTTGGCGGTGGGATTTCGTCCAAACCGTAAACGGAGGACGCTCAATCTCCGCGCCGCCGATCTTCGCGGCTCATACGTACTCCTCGGCTGGAATTGCGGGGACGACCACATGGCGCGCGCGTTCCTCCTGTTCATCGGGCGCGAACCAGCGCTCGGCGACCGCCGTCGGTACCACCGCGGAGAGGACGACCACCGTTACGAGCAGCGAGAACTGCGCGCGGTCGATGATCCCGGCGCTCAGGCCGTAGAGCGAGGAGATCGTCCCGAAGGTCAAGCCCGTACTCATGAGCAGCTGCGGGTCGAGCGCCTCCGCACCACCGGGCTCTTCGCCCCGCTTCGGCCCGCGCCCCTGTTAGTGCATGCGCGCGGTGGGTACCAGGACCTCGTGGCCAAGCCGGGCTCAGTCATCCGCTGCGAAGAGTGCGGCGCCGAGAGCGACGAGCTGGCCGCGGGCTGGCGCGCGTATCTCGCCGCGCGGCTTGACGAGGACGACGATGAGGAGGTCCTCGTCTACTGCCCTGGGTGCGCACAGCGCGAGTTCGGCCTCGACGGCGGGCTCGCGCCCGAGTAAACGGCGTCGGCTGAGCTCCTAGCGCTCAACGAGGGCGATGACGCCTGGGTTCGTCGCCCGCCAGACGCTCAGGTGTAGCTCGACCTCGCGTACCTCCTGCGCGGGGTTCGGAGCGTCGGGTCGCTCGACCTCGATCGTGCGGCTTCCTCTCCGCTTGGCCGTGAAGCCCGAGTGCCGGAAATGCGCGCACAGGTCGTCGGCATAGGAGGGGTTACTCAGTCGAATCAGCATGGGCCGCAACGCTCTTCTACCCATTCGGCCGCCGTGGTCGAACCCGCGACCCCTCGAACGAGCGGCCCGGTCGGCAAAACGGCTGCCGTAGGCGAGCCGATCTCGAACAGAGGCGACAGAAGACAGACGGCCAGCTGGGGTCTGACGCTGGCCGTCTATCTAGAGGGCCAGGGGGCCCGGAGCGGCGATTCTAGAACGGCCGCGCCGTTCAGGCAACGTCCCCGAGGGGAACCGAGTGGGCGCGACTCCTTGTTTGACT
>Ga0137369_10008549_pt1 | contig 10202 bp, 10 predicted proteins | sample SagtaG_12_FD_104918 | JGI IMG/M metagenome (GOLD analysis project Ga0137369, IMG submission 104918) | Vadose zone soil microbial communities from Sagehorn Ranch, Mendocino, California, USA - Sage1_L_113_16 metaG | ecosystem: Environmental > Terrestrial > Soil > Vadose zone | place: USA... | reverse complement strand
GTTCTTGCCATTAGCGCGCGCCGCGCTCGGCGACCACGCGCCGGACCATGGTTACGATAACGTTGGGTGGAGCGTCCTGCAGCAACAATTCCTTGACACCCAGCGCCTTCAGCTTGGCGACGTCTTCGTCGGGGATGACGCCGCCACCCACGACCAGAATGTCGTTGGCGCCGCGTTCGTCGAGGAGCCTCAGCAAGCGCGGGAACACGGTCATGTGCGCACCGGATAGGATGCTGACGCCAATGACGTCGACGTCCTCTTGGATTGCCGCCTCGACCACCTCTTCCGGCGTACGGTGCAACCCGGTGTAGATCACGTCCATGCCCGCGTCGCGCAGGGTGCGTGCGACGATCTTGACGCCTCGATCATGGCCGTCGAGGCCGACCTTGGCGATAATGATGCGAATGCGCTGATGAGAAAGCTCCACGTATTCCTCCTAATTCGGCCAGGCTCTCTGCATGCGGAATTCAGTATACGAGCTTGAATAGCCACGCAAATGCTACAAGTCCAAGAACGCCCGCAGGCCAAGAGCAGCGAGATGCTCGAGCGCTTCAACCAGGAGTTCCGACGACGGACCGGGTGGGTAATCAGGCTGCGACCCGGCCAAAGTCCGGCTAGCGTGGAAATGCCAAGCTGGGGCTGTCAGCGGTCACGTTGGTCCAGCGCCTTATCCGGGCAGTGACAATTCCGATGGTAACAAAAGGGGGGGCTTATTGACTGGCGCGGCACTCTTGCCACGGGAACAGACCCCCGCTCTGGCGGGTGAACTCGTGGGCGCGACGAATCCGCACCGGCGCGCCGGGACATCTAACCGGCATTCCCCTTTCGGAGGCCGATCATGAAAGTGTTCCTTATCGCCTTCGCGGCCCTCGTCCTCGCGGCGCTCGCCACGATCGCCGCGGTTTCGTTTGCGCGCAACACCCCGACCGGCGAGGTGGTGCGCGAAGACCGAGCCGCGACCGGATTTCACCGCCTCGAGATCGATGGGCAGGTCGAAGTGACCCTGGTCCAGGGCGCCGCGGAAGGCGTGACCGTCGAGGCGCCGTCCTCGATGTTGCGACGCGTGCGAACCGAGGTGCGCGACGGCACCCTATTCATCGACGCCGCGGAACAGCGCCGGACGTGGCAGTGGTTCTCGGGACGCCGCGGCCGCCACACGCCCCGCGTAACGGTCAACTTGCGCGAGGTCGACCGGATCGAGGCCGCCGGAGCGGTAACCGTGGCGGCCGACAGCCTCAGGGCCGGCGAGCTTCGGCTCGATCTCGCCGGAGCGTGCTCGCTCAAGATCCGCGACTTGCAGGCGACAACGCTGCGGCTCGACGGTTCGGGTGCCATCAAGGCCAATATCGCCGGCAAGGTCCAGCGCCAGCGCGTCGACCTTTCCGGCGCGGGCTCGTTTCAGGCGAGCAAGCTCGCCAGCGACGAGGCGGTGATCGGAGTCAGTGGCGCAGGCAAGGCCGTCGTCGATGCCGCCAACTCGCTCGAGGTCGATATCTCCGGCGCCGGCGCCGTCGAGTATCTGGGCGATCCGAAGGTCAAACAATCGATCAGCGGCATCGGCAAGGTCAGGCGACGCGAGCGGTCCTAGCCTCCTTGTTCTCGCGAGTCGGTATGCAGCGTTGCGTGTCGGCTAGAGCGTCGACTCGCCACGCGCGATCCCCACGCTGCGCGCGGGGCCCCTCGCTACGGGCTCGCGCCGCTAGCCCTAGGTTGCGGCGTCGGGCTCTCCGCGTTCCGGTCCATAGAAAAACACCCAGACCGCGAAGTCGTCGGAAAAGTCCTCGAAGCGGTGTACGACGCCTGCTTGCGCGAAGAGCACGTCGTGCGGTCCGAACCGATGCCGTCGTCCGCCGTTGACGAACCAGCCTTCGCCTCGCGCAATGACGTAAATCTCGTCGCGCACATGAGGCGACTGCGTATCGTTGCCGCGCGGAGCGTAGAGCTTGACCTGCAGCGAGCCGTGCTCGAACACCGTCGCGGACCGCTTTCCATCCGGAGTTGGCAGAAGCTCCGCCGCCTCCGCCAGCGTGATCCTGCAAATCTGCGCGGGATCGGTGTTCCGGGTCAGCTTTCGCATCGCGCTTTCTCTAATGCAATGAGGTGTGCTCGACGGCGCCGACCGCGTCCGGTTTGAACAGCAGCGTCATGCCGGTCTGCGGGTCGCGGTCCGGATGCACGCCGGGAAGCATTCGTACATCGGCAACCCGGCAATCGCGCAGCAGATCGACGAGCATCGACGCGATATCGACTACCCGATCGGTCGGAAACAACGGGCACCGAAAGCCCTCGGCCCGCAGGGGGTCGAACGGACTGGATAACGACAAGCGCAGCTCGCCGCCCCCGGGCGCCGCAACCGCGCGATGCGCGCTGATCACCGCCGCAGGTTCGCCAACCCGCGCACGTAGCCCCCGGATTGCGTTGCTCGCGAATAGTTGCGCGCCAATCTCGCGTTGTGCCGCCCGCCCCTGTTGCAGGGCGGCCGGCGGCGATTGCGGCGCACGCGGCAGTGCGAGCACAGAGACTTCCGGCAAGGCGAGTTGCCGGGCAAGCTCCTTGGCGAGCGGCATCGCCCAGCCGGCGCCGTCGGTAGCGGCCAGCACATCGACTTCTGGCGCCGCGAGCGTCGTGCCGATCAGGAAACGCAGGTGCACGCTTTGCTGCCCCGGCTGCACCTCGATTGGCGTCGGTGGCAGATCGCGCGCCACGATCTCGCGTCTTCCCGCCAGCCGTTGCCATGCCAACAGTTCGCTCAGTCGAGGAATGTCGATGGCATCGGCCGCGACCAGGGCGTTGGCAAGCCCGAACGCCTCGTTGCCTGCGAGCGCGCGATGCTCGAGCAGAATCGCGGCCAGGCGCGCGGTATCGGACAGGACGCCCGCGACGCTGCGGACGGAGGCCGGAGTATCCACGGCGGATTGACTGCCCGCGATGACCACAATCGGCACGGCAAAGAGCGTCGCCGCTACGCCGTCCGCCGCGCTGCGCCGCGATGCCACGCCCCAGGCGTCGATGAGGCGCCGCCACAGCTGACGCGCGATTGCGACCGAAGGCGCCGCGGCGATGAGGTCGGCGAGGAGCAATGCATCACCGGATTCGAGCCACTCGGCCAGTGCCGTGGTCAGCGTGCGATCGATCGCGTCGGCGCGCGCAGCGCTGGTCGCCGCGAGACTCGCTCCGGCGAGCTGGACCAGCGGTGCGTGCGATGGCTCCGCCCGCTCGGGAAACGTGCGCGGATCGGCAATGTCGATGGGCACGCGGCCATTTTCTCATGCGGCCGGTCGCGTTGTGGCACCAGATTGAGGCGCCGATCTTCTCGCGTAAGATAGACGCGCTAACCCGCCACCCGGAGGCAACCATGTACCGCAACATCCTCGTCCCCACCGACGGATCCAGGCTGTCGCTGAAGGCTGCTGCGCACGCGATCGATCTGGCCAAAGCCATCGGCGCCCGATTGACCGGATTTCACGCCTCGCCCGATTACCCGCTGCCGGTGTACGCCGACGGCGTAGTCTTCGAGCCGCTGTCGCGCAAGGAATACGCGGCCCAGTGCAAAAAGGAGGCCGACCGCCTTCTGAACGCCGTCGCCGTCAAGGCGCAAGCCGCCGGCATCGCCTTCACCAGCGTGTCGGCGATCTCCTCTTCGCCATGGGAAGCGATCCTCGCCGCGGCGAGGAAGCAGAAATGCGACGCGATCGTCATGGCCTCGCACGGCCGGCGCGGTGTGGCGGCGCTGGTGCTGGGCAGCGAGACCCAGAAAGTGCTGACGCATTCGAAGCTGCCGGTGCTCGTCGTTCGCTGACCGGCGCAGCGATCGCTCGAGGACGGGGGCTCGCTGCGCCCGGTTTTCGCCCGAGCTCTTGCCGTTAGTAGCACGCGCGCCACGCTTCGGTCGTGGAATGTGCAATCGGCACGCGGCGCCGGCTCCGTTCCGGCCGATTTTGCTATTCTAGCCTTCGCGCGTCGGCAAACGCGCTCAAGGGGCACGAGATGCGGATAAAGCGGCAACTCTTTCGGCCCGAACGCCGCAACAGGACGACGCCCAGTTTCGAAGCGCCGCTCTTGTTCGGCCTGGGCACCGACGGCCAGGGCACTCTGCCCTGGCTCGCGCAGAATTTATCCGCGATCTTCACGATCCTGCTCTCGGCGGTGCTGATCGCGGCGCTCGCCGCAGTGCTATACGCGATCGTGCGCGAACTCCGTCGCAACACCGTTTTCCTCGATCCGATCGATGTACCGCGCGCGCTGGCCGCGCGCGGCTACTCGCCCGCAGTCGTCGCCGAGCGATTGCTCGACGCGCTGTTGACCATGCAGCGCTGGGCGCCGACGCTCAAGGAGCTGCGTGGTATGGACGCGAGCGCGGCGCTGGTGGATTTGCTGGTGCCAGGGCGTTTTTCGCTGCAGGCGATCGTGCGCTACATCCATCGCCTGCTGCGCATCCCGGAGGCGCACGTCGGCGGGGAGATCACGCGGGAGGGCGACGGCTACGAGCTCACGCTGCGCAGCCGCGATCAGCGCAGCGTAACCATCATCGGCGTACAGCGCAGCGGAGACATCGGGAGCCTGCTTGCCGCAGCCGCCGAGGACGTGCTGCGCGTGGTCGATCCATGGATTCTGGCGCATCACTATGTTGCGCAGGAAACCAGAACGCAACCGGCGGAATTCACCCGTACGCTGGCGACCCTGGAGCACATGCTGCAGCACGCCCCTGCGGCCGAGCGACCCTGGGCACTCAACATGCAAGGCATTTGCCTGATGCAGCAACGGCAACTCATGCAGGCGATCGAGCGGTTTCGCGACGCTGTCGCGGCGGGGCCACAACTCCCGTTCATTCATCAGAACTGGGCCAACGCGCTCGATCTGATGGGACGCTTCGACGAGGCCCGTGCGCACCGCGTGCGCGCCCTCGAGATTCCGGCACGGACGGCGAATCTCCTCGCCAACGGCGCGATCAACGCATCGCTGCTGCACCGGCACAGTCAAGCCTTGGCTCTTGCGCGCCGCGGACTCGCCCTCGAGCCCGAGAGCGGTTGGGCCTGGGGCGCGTGGGGTCACGTCCTGTTCGGTTTGCATCGCTTCGAGCAGGCGGCGGGCGCTTGCGAGCGTTCGTTGGCGTTGGGAGCGCGCGAGAGATACTGGTCGCCGCCGCTGGCGATGGTCTATGCAGCGCTCGGACGGCCCGAAAAGGCGCTTGCGGCCGCACTAAACGAGATCGAGCGGGCTGGCGAAACCGAAGAGGCGCTCAAGGGCATGGGATTCGCGCGGTTGGCCGCTGGCGATGCGCGTGGCGCAGTCGCGAACTTCGATGCGGCCCTCGCGAATGCACCCGGCGCCGGCGATGCTGCGTACGGAAGAGCCGACGCGCTCCTCGCGCTCGGCGAGCTCGAGCTCGCCCTCGCCTATTATGAGCGCGCGGTGGCGGTCGATCCGTTCTACCCGCAGGCACACGCCGGCTGGGCGCACGCGCTGCGGGCGCTCGGGCGGATCGAGGAAGCGCCCGCGCGATTCGCCGTCGCGGTCCGCGTGGACTCGGCTTACGCGCCGGCGTATCGCGGGTGGGCGGACACGCTGCAAGCGCTGGGCTGCAATGATGAGGCGCGGCCGCTGCTTGAGCGCGCCGAAGCGGTCGAGCGACAGAATCGCGAACCGTTGCCGCTGCGCTAGCTCGCGCTCTCCGGGGAAGGCGCAAATTGGGTTAAAATCAAAGCTTTGCAAAACAAAGCTTGCCCATGCGTGTGTCCCGATTCTTTCTGTCGACGCTCAAGGAGGCACCTGCCGAGGCCGAGCTCGCCAGCCACCGTCTGATGTTGCGCGCCGGCATGATCAAGCGCCTGGCGGCGGGTATCTACACGTGGATGCCGCTGGGCTTGCGCGTGCTGCGTAAGGTCGAGGCGGTCGTGCGCGAGGAGATGAATCGCGCCGGCGCAGTCGAGCTTCTGATGCCGGTCGTGCAACCGGCCGAGCTGTGGCAGGAATCCGGGCGCTGGGAAAAATACGGCCCGGACCTGCTGCGCATCAAGGACCGCCACCAGCGCGACTTCGTGATCCAGCCGACCTCCGAAGAGGTCATCACCGACATCGCGCGTAAGGAGCTGAGAAGCTACAAGCAGCTGCCGGTCAATTTCTATCATATCCAGACCAAGTTCCGCGACGAAATCCGCCCGCGTTTCGGCGTGATGCGTTCGCGCGAGTTCGTGATGAAGGACGCATATTCGTTCGACGCCGACAAGAACGGCATGCTCAAGTCGTACCAGTCGATGTACGACGCGTATGCGCGCATCTTCACGCGGCTCGGCCTCAAGTTCCGCCCCGTCGCCGCCGACACCGGCCCGATCGGCGGCAAGGCTTCGCACGAATTCCAGGTACTCGCCGAGTCGGGCGAGGACGCGATTGCATACTGCGCGAACTCCGATTACGCCGCCAACGTCGAGCTCGCCGAAGCCGTCGCGCCTGGCGTCCATCGCGCCGCGCCGGCGGAGCCTTTGCAGAAGCTGCCGACTCCCGGCAAGTCAACGTGCGAGGAGGTTGCCAAGCTGTTGCACCTGCCGCTCGGGCGCACGGTTAAATGCATCATGCTCAATGCGGCGGGCCGGGTGCACATGCTGCTCATTCGCGGAGACCACGGCTTGAACGAGATCAAACTGGGCAAGATCCCAGCGCTCAACGACTTCCGCTGGGCGAGCGACGCGGAGATCATCGCCGCCACCGGTTGCGCGCCCGGATATCTCGGCCCGGTGGGCATCTCCGCCGACATGCCCTTGATCGCCGATCGAACCGTCGCGTTAATGAGCGATTTCATCTGTGGCGCCAACGAGGTCGACTATCACCTCCGCGGAGTCAATTTCGGGCGCGACTGCCGCGAGCCCGACGTGATCGCCGATATTCGCAACGTGGTCGCAGGCGATCCCTCCCCCGATGGCAAGGGCGTGCTGGAAATCGTGCGGGTCATCGAAGTCGGACACGTCTTCGCGCTCGGGACGCTCTACTCGGAGGCGATGGGTGCAACTTTTCTCGACGTCAATGGCCAACCGCAGCTCTTGGAGATGGGCTGTTACGGCATCGGGATCAGCCGCATTGTCGCGGCCGCGATCGAGCAGAACAACGACGAGCGCGGCATCGTCTGGCCAGCGGCAATGGCGCCCTTCAGCGTCGCGATCGCCCCGGTCGGCTACGATCGCAACGAAGCGGTGCGAACGACTGCGGATCGTCTGCACGACGAGCTCGAGAGCGCCGGCATGGAAGTGCTCCTCGATGACCGTGGCGAACGGCCCGGCGTCATGTTCGCTGATCTCGAGCTGATAGGCATTCCCCATCGGGTCACCGTCGGTGAACGCGGCCTCAAGGACGGCAAGCTTGAGTATCAGAGCCGGCGCGACAGCGCCGCGACGGCGGTACCTGCGCCGGATATCGTCGGGATTGTGCAAAGCAGGTTAGAATAGCTGCCCTCCATGGCGACCTTCGTGCCCGCTTCGCGCATCCTGCGGCTTCCGCTGGGCCGCATTTTTCTCGCGGTGCTGCTTTCGCTCGCGCCGGCCGCGGCGCATGCGGGCGCGCAAATCGAAGAAGCGCTCGCCGCAAACGTACAGAATTCGATGCATCGCAGCGTCAGCGACTATCCGGCGCCGCATCTCGTGTTCGCGACCGACGTCGAAGGCTTGGCATGGCTGGCGGACATGTCGTCACGCCTCGCGGCGAAAATACCGGATTGGCCGACCCGCCGCGATTTTCTGGTCACCGTGCAGTACGAAGCAGCGCGTGCCGGCCTCGATCCGCAGCTCGTACTCGGATTGATTCAGCAGGAAAGCAACTTCCGCAAGTACGCGGTGTCCTCGGCTGGCGCGCGCGGCTACATGCAGGTAATGCCATTCTGGCTGCGTCAGATCGGAACCCCCGAGCACGACCTGTTCACGCTGCGCACGAATCTCCGTTACGGCTGCACGATCCTGCGCTACTACCTCGATCTCGAGAACGGCGATCTGTATCGGGCCCTCGGCAGATACAACGGCAGCCTTGGTCGCGCCGAGTATCCGAGCGCAGTGCTCGCATTGATGCAGCGGTGGCTATCGAGCCCCGCGCTTGCAAGCGGCGGGGGACCCGGCAGCGCTCGAGTCCGCGTGAATATCAGTCAGTGAACGGTGTGCCGCGTTACCGCGGCCGTTTCGCACCGTCGCCGACCGGGCCGCTGCACTTCGGGTCGCTCGTCGCCGCGCTGGCGAGCTATTGCGACGCGCGGGCAGCTGGCGGCGAGTGGCTGCTGCGGATCGAGGATGTCGACACGCCGCGCAGTCGCAGTCGCATCGCCGATGGAATACTCGCGACGCTGGCAGCGTACGGCTTCGAGTGGGACGGCGAGGTCGTTCGTCAGAACGAGCGCGCCGCGCTGTATCAGGCGGCGCTCGACAGCCTTGCGGCGCGCGGCCGGATCTTCGCCTGCGCCTGCACGCGCAGGGAGCTTGAAACCGCGCCGTTCGGCACCGGCGGAGAACGCAGGTATCCCGGCACCTGCCGCAACGGTGTCGCGCCCGGCCGCAAAGGCCGCGCGCGGAGGCTCCTGGTTACCGACGAGGCGATCGGCTTTCACGACCGCCTGCAGGGTTGGCAGGCGCAACGCCTGGATCGCGACATCGGTGATTTCGTCGTCAAGCGCGCCGACGGAGTCTTCGCCTATCAGCTCGCAGTCGTTGTCGACGACGCCGCTCAGGAGATCACGCATGTCGTGCGCGGCGCTGATCTGCTCGCGTCGACGCCGCGCCAGATCTCGCTGCAACGCGAGCTCGGACTGCCGACGCCCTCGTATCTGCATCACCCGGTCGCGATCCTCCCCAGCGGAGAAAAGCTGTCGAAGCAGACAGGCGCGCCGCCTCTGGACGACACCAATCCGCTGCCCGCTCTCATGCGGGCGTGGGATTTCCTTGCGCAGGCACCGCCGCCCGCCGCGCCGGCATCCCTCGCCGAGTTCTGGGAGTGGGCGAAACGCGCGTGGGCGCCTACTGCGCTGCCACCGGTCCTCATGCTACCGGTCCCGCGGTGAACGGCACACGCGGTATAATTCACACGACCTGTTGCGCCGATCCGGTACGGTGCGCCGCGATTGCCGCGGTGGCGCCGCGTCTCCGTTTTTCCCGTCACCCATGACCACGCTCGTCGTCGTCCGCAAGAATAACGAAGTTGCGATTGCCGCCGATTCGCTGACGACCTTCGGCGACACGCGGCTATCTGCCCAATTCGACCGCATCTACGACAAGATCGTGCGCTATCGCGATAGTTACGTGGGATTGTGCGGCAGCGCGGCGCATCAGCTCGTGTTCGAAAGCCTGCTCGCGCAGCACAAGGAGCTCGATCTCGGCAGCAAGGCCGCGATCTTCGAGACTTTCCGCAAGCTGCATCCGATTCTCAAGGACCAGCATTTCCTCAACCCCAAGGAGGAAGAGGATGATCCCTACGAATCGACGCAGATCACGGCGCTGATCGCCAACGGCAGCGGCATCTTCGGCGTGTACTCGATGCGCGAGGTCTTCGAGTACACCCAGTTCTGGGCGGTCGGGTCCGGGCGCGAATTCGCATTAGGCGCGATGCACACGTTGTACCGGCGGCTGCGCAGCGCGACCGCGGTCGCCAAGGCCGGCATCGAGGCGGGTGCTACCTTCGACAAGAACTCGGGGCTGCCGATGACGCTATACTCGCTGCCGCTCAAGAGCCCATGAGGACGGCTGAGCGGTGATCCCGCCGTTCAACGACAATCTGACGCGGTTCGTGATGGAGCGCGCCGCGGTGCGCGGCGCGGTGGTCAGTCTCGACGCGGCGTACCGGGAGATCCTCGGCTGCCATGCATACCCCGTCGGCCTCAGGCGCCTGATCGGCGAAACGCTGGCCGCCGTTTGCCTGCTGGCCAACTCGCTCAAGTTCCAAGGCAGCCTCATCCTCCAATTGCACGGCGCAGGAACACTACGCCTGCTCGTCGTGGAATGCGATGCATCCCTGAGCCTCCGCGCCACGGCGCAATGGGAAGGCCCGGTCCCCGACGATGCGCTGTTGGCCGATCTGGCCGGCGATGTGCACGCGAGCCGCATGATGCTCACGCTCGATCCCAAGGACGGAGGGCCGCTGTATCAGGGCGTCGTCGCGCTCGAAGGAACATCCACAGCCGCGCTGCTCGAGCATTACCTAGCACAATCGGAGCAGATCGCGAGCCCTCTCTGGCTCCG
>Ga0137369_10008547_pt1 | contig 10203 bp, 5 predicted proteins | sample SagtaG_12_FD_104918 | JGI IMG/M metagenome (GOLD analysis project Ga0137369, IMG submission 104918) | Vadose zone soil microbial communities from Sagehorn Ranch, Mendocino, California, USA - Sage1_L_113_16 metaG | ecosystem: Environmental > Terrestrial > Soil > Vadose zone | place: USA... | reverse complement strand
GTTCCCAGGAAGTTGGCGCGCAGATGGCGCGATGATGTCGCTAGACCTACCCTTACCTAGTACGCTTTGACGGCTGCACCCCCTGTTTATATTGATTAATGCGTAGTGGTAGGGGTAGGTTCAAGGCCCTTGTGGGGTCTTAAAATCCCTTGACCGTAAGGTCGTATGGATTCGACTCCCTTTAGCACCATTCCTAATCTCGCCAACTAGGCCTCCAACGAATTTCAGGAGGCACATCAATCCCCGAAAAAGATGTTTGCCCTACCGCTGTCGTTGTAGAGCAAACGCTCACTCAATTGGTTAACACCGGCACATTTAGGCACTCGTATGCCTTTCGTTGTTGCATGCGCGATCGGCGTTGTGCTTTTCTTGGGCTCTTTTCGGTGGCGAGCGCGAATGCAGGAAAACCAAGGAATAAATTGAACTCTCGTAACTTGTTGTGTGTAAGGAGGTTTTACTTATCAAATAATGCGTTTATGCGTTGCGGAGTTCTCTAGGGGAAAAGGGGAACAGAAGGAAATGAGAGAAACGATTTGAAGTCTGCTAAACGGTTGTGTTTTCAGCAAGTAGCGATCTAATATGCGTTTACGTTCACGAGTGGCCCGCTTGGCTCAGCAACAGAGCACTCGTCTCTATGTTGCATCGATAAAGGACTTACCTTAGCGGCCTTCGTCAGTTGCGGACTTATTGCGGACTTTTTCTAGGAGGTGCTTAAAATACTCTAGCGCATCGACTTACGATACTTAAGGATCGCTCACCTTTCAAAACAGACAATTCGGGCCGCACTGGTTGCTTCATCGACCTTTCCGGCTGCCTTCTTGGCCCAATAGCCGCGTCCTGGCCACGGATATCGAACTCCTTGCAGACTCTTAGCGAGATCAATCCCCGACAGTTAACACTGAATGGACCAGAATCACGCGCTTCGGGTAGAAATCGCGCACGGCACCGCCGTCGTTGACGTCGAGGCCGTCGAGCGCGCGGCTGAAAAGACCACTATGATCAAGGAAGTCTCGCAACGCTTCTCTCCGTCTGGGCCAAGCGCTGTCTCGCTCCCAAGTATTTGGTAGAATGAGAAGAAAGCCGCTGCTGAATCTCGGCGGATACAATCATGGAGAATAAACAGCTCACCGACCTGGCCCGCGATCAGCTCAATAGAGTTCTGGGTTTCTTTCCCCGCGTCGATGCGAAAATCTCGGTGCTCCTAAGTTGCCATTGCCATGCTGGCGTTGCTCGCCAGTAAGGCCCCGCTCAAAGAGTTGCAATGGAATTCCCGGCCGGCACTCATTGCCTTCGTGGCACTGGCGCTGATTGCGTTGAGTCTTTTTCTGCTCTATCAGGCCTCGTTCCCAAGGCTCGCCGGCGGGTGGCGCTCGCTGCTGTATTTTCGGGAAATTGCCAAACGAAAAGAGACGGCTTTTATCGCTGAGTTCAGCGAGCAGTCCGAGGAGGCCTACCTTAAGGATCTGCTGGCCCAGGTGTGGCGAAACTCCGAAATTCTTAAACAGAAATATGACTACATTAAATATTCGTTCATCGTCCTGCTCTGCGCGTTGCCACCCTAGCTCATTGCCCTCTCCATGTTCGCCTCGCTCAGACTCTTCGCGATCTCCTCCACCTGATCGAGCGTGAGCCTACCGCGCGGTATGACTGACTCCAGCATCACCACCTCGACTGTGTGAGACCTAAGTTCATAAATGCCACCAGGACGCTGTTGACCCACCATGTCAAATGGCAGCGACCGGACCAATCTGTTACCTTATCCCTCCATTTCGGATGGTCCGAGTCAAAAGGAAGCTCTTATCCCAGAATAAGCCGCTCCACTCTTGGCTGACCTCGCGAGTGTTAAACAAGACATGACGGAGTTGTCCCCCGACTCGATCCTTTCTCATTACCGCATCCTGTCGAAGATTGGTGCAGGCGGGATGGGCGAAGTGTTTAATGTTCATCGATACCGCCGCGATTACGCCGCTGCGATCGCATCGCTGGCCAGGGCGGAAGAACTTAAAGATGATTTTGAGGGTGCAAAATTAATAAAGGATAGCTTCGCCAAAGATGGCTGGCAGGGATTTCTTCAAGCAGCAACTGAGGAGCGAAAGCGCACTAAGTTATCTCCCTACCTTATCGCGACGCTTTACGTAGAGATGGGCCAACATGAGAAGGCCTTCGCCGCTCTTAAGGAGACCGACGAAAAGCGGGACCAATTCATATCTTTCTTGATAATCGATCCGCTTCTGGAACCGATCCGCAACGACCCGAGGTATCAGGAGTTGTTGAGGAAGGTCGGTTTCCCGCAATGACTACAGGACTCTCACCGGACACTAAGCTTTCGCATTACCGCATCGTCTCGAAAATAGGCGAGGGCGGAATGGGCGAAGTGTATCTGGCTGAAGACACTCGTTTACGTCGACGTGTTGCTCTCAAGGTTTTGGCGGAAAGTGTTTCTGCGGACGCCGACCGCTTGCTTCGTTTTGAGCGCGAGGCGTTTGCCGCTTCTGCACTCAATCATCCGAACATTCTGACCATCTTTGAATTTGGAGAGGAAAACAACAGGCATTTCCTGGTCTCCGAATTTGTCGATGGTGAGTCGCTGCGTGAACGAATGAGCCGTTCCACCATAACGCTTACAGAAACGCTGGAGATCGTCATTCAGATCGCTTCAGCCCTCCAGGCAGCGCATGGTGCTGGAATCATCCACCGCGATATCAAACCCGACAACGTCATGATTCGCGCTGACGGCTACGTTAAGGTCCTGGATTTTGGTTTGGCAAAACTGTCAGAACCGGGAGCGGTGGCGACCGGGTTAGTTTCCGATCCAGAAGCGCAAACGCGAATGCAACTTCAGACACAGGCCGGAATAATTATGGGCACGGTTGCTTACATGTCACCGGAACAAGCACGTGGCCTGGAAGTCGACAAGCGCACCGATATTTGGAGTCTTGGTTGTGTGCTTTACGAAATGCTTTCCAGACAACAACCCTTCGGTGGCGAAACGATCACAGACACATTGGCAAACATCATTCATCGTGAGCCGGTGTCGATCGTCAGTGTCCGGCATGATGCAAACGCCGAACTCGAACGCATCGTCAACAAGATGCTCTCGAAGAACAGAGACCATCGTTACGCGAACGCGAACGTGTTATTGGCAGATCTGAAGCAACTGCAGAAGCGGCTGGAGTTTGAGGAGGAGCTCGAGCGCTCGTCGCCACCAAATTCCAAGACGGAAGCGCGCACGCAACTGATCCGTAGCGCCACCACGGACCAATCGGCGACGTGTAATTCGATCGCGGTCCTTCCCTTTTCAAATCTCAGCGCTGTCCCGGACAACGATTATTTCTGTGACGGCCTGGCAGAAGAGCTCCTAAATTCGCTGGCAAAGATCGAACACCTGAAAGTCGCTGCTCGCACTTCCGCGTTTTCGTTCAAAGGCAAAAGGACGAAGGTCAGCGAAATCGGAAAGCAGTTAGGCGTAAAGACTGTATTGGAAGGGAGTGTTAGACGTTCAGGCAATCGCTTGCGAATCACAGTTCAGCTGGTGAATGCTTCCGATGGCTATCAACTGTGGACCGAACGATACGATCGCGAGATGCAGGATATTTTCGATGTGCAGGACGAAATCACTCTCGCAATCGTTGACGCCCTAAGGTTGAATCTATTCAGCGACGAGAAAGCCGCTTTGCTTAAGCGTTACACCGACAACACTGAAGCGTATCAACTCTATCTGCAGGGCCGTTACTGCTATAACAAATACACACCTGAATATCTGCAAAAGGGCATTGAATACTTTGAGAAGGCGATCGAGCTTGAACCGAATTACGCGCCTGCCTATGCTGGCCTCGGGTTCTGTTATGGCGCGCTGTTTTACTTTGGCAGCCTCGGTCCGGAGGAAATTGTTCCCAAGTACAGAGCGTTAACGAACAAGGCACTGGAAATCGATGACCAGTTGGCTGATGCCTATCTCTCACGCGCAAGTATTGAGTTTTATTACGATTGGGATTTTGCCAGGGCCGAACTGGACTACCAGCGTGCAATTGAGCTCAACCCCAATAGTCCTGACGCCCATTGGCGATATGGCCACTTTTTAGCCTGCTGCGAACGGTTTGATGAGGCAATCAAAGAAGGCAAGCGCGCGATAGAACTGGATCCACTTTCACTGGTAGTCCAGTTCTTCATGACCCGCATCCTTTTGCTGGCTCAGCGCGTAGACGAAGGCTCTGAACAGTTACGCAAGATGCAAGAGCTGGAGCCAAACTTCGCGGGTGGATTAACCCAGTTGGGCGCGCTTTACCTTGTGACCGGCAAGTATGACGACGCGATCGAAGCATATAAGAAAGCACTGACGCTGGGCCACTTTGTCATCGCCGCCCTCTCCTGCCTTGGCGCAGCCTATGGCGTCGCCGGCAAACGTGACGACGCTTATAAAATCCTCGACCAACTGTTAGAGACGAAGCAAAGCCAATACGTTTCGCCATTCAGTATTGCTCGTATTTATAGCGGGCTGGGTGAGAACGACAAGGCGTTCGAGTGGTTTGAGAAAGCGTTTGAAGAACGAAGCGGTGAATTAGTCGCACTCAAGAGCGAAACTCTGGCCCATCTTTTGGGCGACACTATTAGTCGCGATGATCGCTTTCAGGATTTGGTGCGACGCGTCGGCATGCCGATGGACCGACCTGCGCTCAACAAGGCTACACGCGAAGCCAGCGAGGCGCACACGGTCGTATTTGATTCCGCCGAACGTCACAGCGGAAAGCTCGTTAAGCCTGAAACGTCTGAACCCAAACAATCAACAGATTCCAGTTCACTTGCGGACGCGGAATCCCGCGAGCCAGAGCCGGCACGTCCTAATATCTCGGCCAGAGTTCCTGACACTTCGCGGCCGGCGACACGCAAGAGCGTACTCGTCATCGGCTTGGTAGTCTCCCTGTTGGCAGTCGCAACTGGCGGATATTGGTTCTTTGGAAATCGTGGCGCTGGGCAAATCAACTCAATTGCCGTTATGCCGTTTGTCAATGCCAGCGGCAATGCTGATGTCGAATACCTTTCCGACGGAATGACGGAAACGCTGATCAGCAGTTTGTCGCAGGTTCCCAACTTATCAGTCAAATCGAGAAGCACAGTCTTCCACTACAAAGGGAAGGAAACATCTGCGAAGAAAATTGGCGAAGAACTGAATGTGCAAGCTGTCTTGCTGGGCAGAGTTGTGGAACGCGGAGAGGAGCTGAATCTCAATCTGGAACTGGTCAATACGCAAACTCAGAACGTCATCTGGACCGGGCAATACAATCGCAAACATGCCGACCTGGTAACGCTGCAAAGTGAGATTGCTCGTGATGTCTCGCAAAAACTGGAACGAAAACTGTCGGGAGTCGCCGAGGACAAACTGGCGAAGAAATACAGCGCGAATCCTGACGCCTACGAGCTTTACCTCAGAGGCAGATATCATTGGAACAGGCGAACTGTTGAGGATGACCTCAAGGGCCTTGACTACTTTGAAAAAGCGGTGAAGACGGATCCGAAGTTCGCTCTTGCCTATGTAGGTATTTCTGATGCGCACATCATGCTGGGGATCCCGGATGCAATGGCCGGAGCCATGTCGCCGGCCGCTACCCTTCCGCCGGCGCGGGCAGCGGCAGAGAAAGCCATCGAAGTAGATCCGGATCTAGCTGAAGCATACGCTTCGCGCGGGCATGTTAAATGGAAGGAACGCGATTGGTCGGGTGCCGAATCGGATTTCAAGCGCAGCATACAACTGAACCCCAACTATTCGTACGCTCATCTTTTTTACTCAATCTTCCTGACCTTCAATGGGCGATTTGAGGAGGGACTTATCGAATCAAAGCGGTCGGTCGAGCTTGATCCGTATTCGATTCCCATAGTCGCCAATGTGGCTTATGTCAACTACTTTGCGCGCCGCACAGATGAGGCGATAGCGAGTGGCAGAAGGGCTGTGGCGTTCGACCCTTCCATTCCGATTGCCCGGCAGAGGCTCGGTATGGCATACGAACAAAAAGGCATGTTGCCGGAGGCGATTGCCGAATTCCAGGCAGCAGTCATACAAAGCAATCGGGTCCAACTTTCGCTCACATCACTGGCACATGCTTATGCGTTATCCGGGAATAAGGTCGAGGCGAGAAAAATTTTGGCCGAACTCGAAGAGAGGTCCAAGCAGCAATTCGTTTCATCCTATCTGCTTGCGACGGTGCACGTAGCTCTCGGCGAAAAGCGACTAGCGCTCGAGCTCCTCGAACACGCCTACAAACAAAACAGCATTGATATGGTACAAGCTAAGACGGATCCAAAGCTTGACCCTCTCCGTGACGAACCGCGCTTCCAGGAACTCTTGAAGAAAATCGGCTTTCCAGAATGAGTATCCGCAGATTACACCGATTCAATCTCTCAGCCCTTGAGATCCGCGTAATCTGTAATCTGCCGGATAACTGATTAAACCCGATGAATATGCAACTGTCACCCAATTCGATCCTTTCCCACTACCGCATCATCTCCAAAATCGGTGAAGGCGGAATGGGCGAGGTATATTTGGCCCAGGATACAAAACTCGATCGCAAGGTCGCCCTAAAGATTCTTCCAACCGACGTCGCGTCGAATCGCGATCGCATGGAGCGATTCATTCGCGAAGCAAAGTCGGCTGCGGCGCTGAGTCACCCAAACATTGCGCAGATCTTCGAGATCGGTGAGCACGACGGCACCCACTTCATTGCCATGGAGTTTATCGATGGCGTGACTTTGCGCGAGAAGATTCATCGGGAGCGGACCGAACTGAAGAAGCTTTTGCGTTACCTGCAGCACGTCGCCGAAGGATTGGCGAAGGCTCATGCCGCGGGCATCGTGCATCGTGATCTGAAACCCGACAACATTATGGTGACGCGGGATGGTCATGCGAAAATTCTGGATTTCGGGCTTGCGAAACTCATCGAACCGCGTCTGACTGAAACGTCTGATGGTGAAAATCATGACGAGGCCGCCACTGCGATTTTGCAGCAGCATTCAAGACCGGGCGTGATTATGGGCACTGTCGGTTACATGTCTCCCGAGCAGGCGCAGGGCAAGACGAACGAAGTCGATCAGCGCTCAGACATTTTTTCCTTCGGTTGCATCCTGTATGAAGCGGTGACCGGACACCAAGCCTTTGCCGGCAAAGATGTGGTTGATTCGCTTAACAAGATCATCCGCGAGCCGGCGGCTCCGATCAGCGACGTCCGTCCCGACGCACCCAATCATCTGCAGAGAATTGTGCGACGCTGTCTGGCGAAGGACCCTGAAGACCGTTACCAAACCATCAAAGATGTAGCAATCGAGCTGCGAGACCTGCGGCGTGAGCTTGAAGGGGTGGGCATTGACACGACTGTCCCGCCGGCGAGAAGTGAAACGACAGCCGGTCTGGGCGGCGAAATCAAAACAGCTGAAACCGGCGGCGCGCAAACCGGATCTTCAGTCTCTACGCCAGTCTCCAGTGCCGAGTACGTTGTCTCGGGAATCAAGCAACACAAACTCGCGGTGGCCGGCGCGGCCCTGCTGCTCGTTGCGGTTGGTGTTGGCCTTATTCTTTTCTGGCGCGGGCGCAACCCGGAAGCAGCCATTGGATCCATTGCCGTCCTCCCTTTTGAGAATAAGAGCGGCAATGCCGATTCGGAGTATCTGTCCGACGGTCTTGCTGAATCGCTCATTTACCGTCTTTCGCAATTGTCCAATCTCAAGGTCAGCCCACGTAGTTCGGTATTTCGTTACAAGGGACAAGCGATAGACGCGGAAAAGATCGGCAACGAGCTTGGCGTCGACGCGGTCATGTCCGGCAGGCTAATTCAACGCGGCGATAATCTGACGATCAGCGTCGATCTAATTGACGTTAGAAACAAGAGAACGCTTTGGGGCGAACAGTTCGAGCGAAAGATGTCCGACCTGCTGGCAACTCAACGGGAGATCGCATCGGCTATTACCGAGAAGCTCCAGGTAAGACTCTCCGGCAACGACACGAACGGGATAACCAAACGCTACACCAACGATAACGAAGCGTACCAACTCTATCTTAAGGGCCGATTCTACTGGAACAAGCGCACCGGAGAAGGCATCAAGAAGGCCATAGAACTGTTAACGGCGGCCACCGAAAAGGATCCTGATTTTGCTTTGGCCTACGCGGCCCTCGCTGATAGTTACGTCATAAGCTCGAATTACACGGGCGCGCGGCCGGCGGAAACGATGCCGCAAGCCAAGGCATATGCAAAAAAGTCCATCGAAATTGATGGCACACTCGCCGAACCGCATGCCGCGCTGGCGATGGTGACATGGAATTTCGAGTGGGACAAAACCGGCGCCGAACGTGAGTACAAAAAAGCCATCGAGCTAAATCCTAACTACCCGACCGCGCATCATTGGTACTCGCGTTTGCTGCGAAGTCTCGGACGGCAGGATGAAGCATTTAGTGAAATCAAACGAGCGGCGGAACTTGACCCTTTATCGCTCATATTCCTAAATAACATCGCCGAAATCTATCTCGACCGGGGCGATCTAAACGCGTCGTTCAATACTTGCCAAAGAATGATCGAACTCGATCCCAACTTTTGGCCCGGACATTCTGTACTTGGGATCGTTCATGTGAAGCAGAGCCGCTTTACCGAAGCGACGGCTGAAACGCTAAAGGCCGTGGAGCTATCGAATAGATCGAGCGGCTCCCTTGCGTTACTGGGGTATGTGAATGCCCGGTCGGGACGGCGAGACGAGGCACAATCCGTAATTACCGAACTTGAGAAGAAATTTGCCGAGAAGACCGCAGATGCCCGCGACCTGGCCATTGTGTATGCCGGCCTGAATGACAAGGACAAGGCGTTCGAGTGGCTGGAAAAAGCGTATCAGTATCGAAGTTTTCAGTTGGCAAATCTGAGGCTGGAGCCGTTGTTGATGGAGGCCCTATCTAGTGATCCGCGTTGGGCAGATCTGTTTCGACGCATTGGTTTGTCTTGATAAGCGGCGGTAAGTATGCCTGAAACTTTTAAAGCCGATTCATGCATATCGCACTATCGCATCGTCTCGAAAATCGGCGCGGGTGGGATGGGGGAAGTGTATCTCGCGCAGGACACCAAACTCGATCGTAAAGTCGCAATCAAATTCCTGAACGAAGAATTCAGCCAAGATGCCAATAAATTGAAGCGTTTTATTCAGGAAGCCAAAGCTGCGTCCGCGCTCAATCATCCGAATATCCTGACGGTCTATGAGATCGGCGATGTAGACGGTAAGAACTATATCGCGACCGAGTTGATCGACGGCCAGACTCTTCGCGAGCATCTCTCGCTGAAGGAATCGCTATCCCTGAATCCGGTCTTGAAGATCGGCGTTCAAGTGGCCGAAGCTCTTTCGGCGGCTCATCACGCGGGCATTATCCATCGCGATATCAAGCCCGAGAACATAATGATTCGCAAGGATGGCTATGCCAAAGTTCTGGATTTCGGATTGGCAAAACTGTCAGAGCCTCGACCTGTCGGGGCAGCTACCGGCTCGGAGGACGCAACCCGCGCCCAAATCAACACCGCTCCCGGAATCGTGATGGGAACGGTTTTCTATATGTCGCCGGAACAGGCCCGCGGCAAAGAAACAGACGCCCGCACCGATATCTGGAGCCTCGGCGTTGTCCTCTATGAAATGCTCGCCAGAAAAGTACCGTTCGCCGGCGAAACAGTTAATCACACCGTTGTAGCAATCCTGGAAAAAGAACCGCTAGTCCTTGGGAATGTGCCGAGCGAGTTGCAAAGAATAATCCGAAAAGCGCTGACCAAGGATGTCGAAATGAGATATCAGTCCGCCCGCGACCTGTTGATTGATCTGAAGAATTTGCGAAGAGACCTCGATATTCAGGGTGAGCTTGAACGTTCCATAGCGCCAAATCTCAGGGCTGCGACTGGGTCAATCAACGAGAATGAAACCCAGGCTTATGCCTCCGATTCGGTGGGAGCGACCAGGAGTGGGCCGGCCGCCAGAACGCAAGGTGTAACGTCACCTTCTTCGAGTCTTGAATACGCCGTCACTCAGGTAAAGAGTCATAGGTTTGCCACTGCGATAATTGGACTCGCGCTGCTTGGAGCCATCTCGACCGTCGCCTACTACTTCGCCTTTGTTTCCAAAGGCAGAAGTCAAATCAATTCGATCGCGGTAATGCCATTCATAAATGGCAGCAGCAACGCCGATATCGAATATCTG
>Ga0137369_10008538_pt1 | contig 10210 bp, 9 predicted proteins | sample SagtaG_12_FD_104918 | JGI IMG/M metagenome (GOLD analysis project Ga0137369, IMG submission 104918) | Vadose zone soil microbial communities from Sagehorn Ranch, Mendocino, California, USA - Sage1_L_113_16 metaG | ecosystem: Environmental > Terrestrial > Soil > Vadose zone | place: USA... | reverse complement strand
GGCTCTGTGCCGTCGCGGTGGCCATCACCTCGAAACTGTAGTCGCCGCCTCACGCGAGCGCGCGACGCCGGCGGCCACTCCCGAGGGAACGGCCGCCGGCGCTCACGCTTGCTGGATCCGTCAGTCGCCGGAGACGACGTCGTGCTCGCGAACGATCCTGCCGTCTTGCAGCTCGAGGATCGCGTTGGCGACGACCTTGCGGCCGCCGGGGAACTCGCACGTCACGGTGGCGGCGGCGTGCTCCTCGTCCGCGACCGTGTGCTCGACGGTCGCCTTGACGCCGGCGCTCTTGCAGTGCTCGAACATGCCCCGGAAGACCTCCTTGCCGTGCTGGGTCCGGGGCGAGCTCGGCGGGTTGTCCCCGCTGATCTGGGTCAGCTCCACCTCGTCGCCGTAGAGGCCCAACAGCGCCGGGATGTCCCACTCCTCGTAGGCGCGCTTGAACAGCGCGGTGTCGAACGTGGTCTGGCTTGCGGCGGTCATCTGTGCTCCTTTCGTTTGACTCGATTGACCGTGCGGCCGCGTACCATTGGGGTTGAAGTGCGCTTGAAGTCAAGAGTGGAGAGGGATGTTCCGTGGATGGCTTTCCCGAGCTGACGATCGGAGAGGTCTCACATCGGGCCGGGATCGCCGCGTCGGCGATCCGCTACTACGAGTCGATCGGCTTGCTCCCCGAGCCCGATCGCCTCGGCGGGCAGCGCCGCTACGACGAAAAGGTGCTCGGGCGGCTCGCGTTCATCGCGGTGGCGCGAAACGCCGGCTTCAAGCTGCGCGAGATCGGCGAGCTGATCGAGGGTGTGGACGGCGGCGACGGAATGGCGGGCTCGATGCGCTCGCTGTCGGAGCGCAAGCTCCCCGAGGTCGAGGCCGTCCTCGAACGCACCCAGGCGATGAAGGGCTGGCTCGAGGTGGCGCGCGAGTGTGGCTGCTTGACGCCCGCGGAGTGCACCCTGTTCCCGGAGCCGGGCGATCAGGCGGTCGACCCGGCCGAGGCCCTGAAGATCGTCCACGTCGACGGCAAGGATTGCCGCCGCGTGCCGGCTCGCGACTGATCCGGCTCAGTCCGAGTGCCCGGCGCGCTCGCGCGGCAGGGCGAGGGCCGTTCGCCCGTCCCGGCCCGCCAGGAACGCGGACTCGCCGACGCTCCAGGCCGAGCTCTCCTCACCTTGCGCGCGTCGCAGCGCGGCCTCGGAGCTGACCAGGCGCTCGCTGCGCTGCTTGGCGAGGTCGGAAAGCCTCGCCGCCTCGTTGACCGGATCGCCGATCACCGTGTACTCGAAGCGCTGCTCGGCGCCGACGTTGCCCGCGACCGCCGGGCCGGCCGAGACCCCGATCCCGAAGTCGAGCTGAGGGACCTCGCGGCCGAGGCGCTCGGCGAGCCGGCGCGCTGCCCGCAGCGCGCCGCCGGCGGGATCGTCGCTCTCGACCGGCGCCCCGAACATGCACAGCGCCCCGTCGCCCTCGAACTTGTTGACCAGCCCGCCCTCGGACTCCACCGTCTCGACCACGACGCGGAAGAAAAGGTTGAGCAGGCGCACGACCTCTGCCGGGGGCATCGCCAGGGCCATCGCGCTCGAGCCGACCAGGTCGACGAACAGCACCCCGACCTCGCGCTCCTCGCCTCCGAGCCTGGTCCCGTCGCGCAGCGCCGCCTTTGCGACGTCATGTCCGACCTGGCGGCCGAACAGGTCGCGGATCTGCTCGCGCTCGCGCAGCCCCTCGGCCATCTCGTTGAACCCGGCCTGAAGCAGCCCCACCTCGCTGGCGTCGTCGACTGCGACGTGGGTGTCGAGCTTGCCCCCCGCGACCTGCTCGAGGCCGTGCCGCACCGACGTGACGGGGTGGGCGATCGCCCTGGCGGCGAACATCGTCGCCAGCGGGCTGACGCACGACGCGACGAGCCCGAGGAAGAGCACGGCCGCCGCGACGTACTCGGTCTCGACTCCGGACTTGGTGAGGCCCACGATCCCGACGACGAGGATCCCGAGCAGCGGCACGCCCGTCCCGAGCGACCACGCCATCGCGAGCCGCGCCCGCACCCCGGGCGCGACTGACCCCGACGGCAGCCGCGTGGCGAGGGCGGCCGCAGTGACCGGTCGCAGGATGCGTTCCGAGGCCAGGTACACGAGCGCGCACGTCGTCTCGCCGCCGAGCCAGATCGTCGCCACGACCACCGCCGCGAACCCCCACGACTCCGCAAAGCCGTTGAGGACGAAGAAGAGGGTCCCGCCGACCACCCACCCGAGCGCGGCCAGCTTGACGCCCTGCAGGGCGAGCCTCAGGGTCAGGCGGTGCTCGCGATCGTCCGGCTCGCGGTCGTCGACGAGCCACCCCAGTGCGGAAACGAGGTTGCGCTTGCCGTATCTGTCGATCAGGAATCCCGCCGCGAGCAGGTAGACGATGATGACCGGCGCGTTTAACCATCCCAGCGCCTCGCGCCGATCGGGGTCGAGGAAGATCGGGATCAGGAATCCGATCGATTGAAAGACCACGAACGCGCCCGCGGCGCCCGCGATCCAGTTGAGTCGTACCAGGCGCCTGGTGACCTGGCGGACGAGCTCTGCTCCCGACTGCCCGTCTGCGACTGACTCGGCCACGACGGTCGAATTATCCGCCCAGCGGGGCGGTGAGTCTGCAGGCTCCGGTGCCGGGCTCACCCCGCCGGCACGGGCGCGGCGCGGCGATCGCGCAGCACGGCGAGCGCGCCCTCTCCCGGCCGGATGGTGATGTTTCGCCGCCGCGCCAGCTCGGCGCCGTCGGACGCGGGCTGAAGCTCGCGAGCCGAGAGCACGGTCCGCATCACGATCTGCATCTCGAGCATCGCGAAGCTCGCGCCGATGCAGCGCCGCCTCCCGCCGCCGAACGGGATCCAGGTGTAGGTACCGGGCGGCTCCTCGAGAAAGCGCTCGGGCCGGAACACGTAGGGGTCGGGGTAGACGTCGCGATCGTGATGGACGAGGTAGGCGTTCGGGACCAGGGCGCAGCCCGGGGGGTAGTCCCAGCCGCCGACCTCGATCGGCTTCTTTACCAGCCGCGGCTCGGCGTTGGGCAGCACGGGCCGCGCGCGCAGGGTCTCCTGGATCGTCGCCACGAGATACGCGTCCTCGCCGGAGTCGAGGCTCTCCACGAGCCGGGAGAGAACGGCGGGAGAGCGCGCCAGTCGCTCGAATGCCCAGCCCAGCGAGGACGCGGTCGTCTCGTGGCCGGCGACCAGCATCGTCATCAGCTCGTCGCGAAGCTCCTGCGCCGACATCGGCGAGCCGTCCTCGTGACGCGCCTCGAGCAGCATGGTGAGAACGTCATCGCGCTCGGCGTCGTCGGCGCGCCGCTCGTCGATCAGCTCGAAGATCAGCTCGTCGGTCTCCTGCTGGAGGCGGGCGAAGGTCGCGAACGGCTCGATCCGCTCCAGGATTCGGGCCACGCGCCCCTCGGGGTCGGGTGGGGTGAGGCTGATCGGGCGGTCGCCGAACGCGAGCATCTCGGCGAGGCGCCCGCGCAGCGCGTCGAGCCGCTCACCGGGGTCGAGCCCGAACACCGCCCGCAGGATGATCTCCAGGGTGAGCCGCTGCATCTTCGGCTGAACCGGGAAGGCGCCGTCGTTGGGCCAGCCCTCGACCTCGCGCTCGGCGACCTCGGCCATCAGCCCGCTGAGCCGCGCCATCTTCTCGCCGTGGAAGGCCGGCAGCATCAGCTTGCGCTGTTCCATGTGGCGCGCCTCGTCGAGCAGGATCACCGAGTTCTTGCCGACGACCGGCTCGAGCACGCGGGCGCCCTCGCCGGGATGAAGGACGTCGGGGGGCGCCTTGAACACCTCCTTGATCTCGTCCGGGTCGGAGAGGATCACGAAGGGCGGAGCCAGCGGGAAGCGGACCGTGAAGCGCTTGCCGTAGCGCGCGCGGGAGCGTTCGAGGGAGGCGAGGGGGCGCTTCCAGAGCCCGATGCCCTGGATCAGGGCCGGGTATCTGGGCCCGGGGGGAAGTGCCGACCGCATCTGTATCTCGCCTCAGTATGAGGATCGCGCCACGAGCGCGCACCGTCTGTGACGAGGCGCACACAGGGCACACACACAGGGCGCACGCAGGGCAATCAGCCGGGACCGACGGCCGGCCGGAGCCGTGGGCCCATCGGGTCACTTTCGGAATGTGCCGACATATGTCGTCACATCTGAAAACCCGCGAAATAGGCACCAAGGCCGCGGCCAAACATCATGGAACCCACGCCCTCGCGGCCGCCGGTGTGGCGAAGCAGGCGGCTCCTACCGAGTCCTAAGGCGGAGCAGGCGGCTCCTGCCGAATCGTGGGCGCCTTACGGCGTCGTCGCGTCCGGCGGCGTGCAGTCGCTGGGCGCCGTGTCCTGCGTTACCGGCGCGGACTCAGTGACCGCGGCGTCGACGCTACCGGCGCCATCGGCGGCGGCGCCATCGGCGGCTCCGCCCGCATCGGGCACCCCGTCAGCAGGATCCGGCGTCGGCGGGACCGGTGCGGGAGCGGGCTCGCACGGCGGCAGCTCGGGCTCGGGAGCCGGCTCGGCCTCGTCCGCCGGAGCCTCCTCGCCTCCCGGAACCGCGATCGCGCCGCGCGACCCGCCGGCGGTCGTGTCGACCCCCTTGACCCGGTCGTCGTCACCGGCGCTCGCCTTGTCGGTGTCGATCACCTCGGGGTCGCCGGAGTCGTCGACGCCCCATGCCGAGGCGCTGACCGAATAGGTGCCGCTGCCGGTATAGGGCACCCACAGCGTCGTCGAGCCCGACGCGCCGCGGACGACCGTCCCGAAGTCCGTGACGCTGCCGTCCGGCGCGGTAACCGAGGCGGTGATGTAGCGCGCCTCGGGGACGCCGCCGAAGCTGGCGTCGATCCCGCACACGATCGTCCCGCCCGCGACCCCGCAGCCGTTGAGCGAAGCCGACACCGCGAGCCCGCCGCCCGAGCCGCCGGTCAGCGCCAGGGCGGGAAGCGGGACGGTGAGGGCGAGCGCTGCCAGGATGAGCGCGCGGCGGCGGCCCGTCACGGGCCCCCCGCCGCGGTCGGCTCCTCGCCCGGCTCGGGCACGAAGGAGGTGTGGATCAGCTTCGCGTCCTCGATGACCGAGGTCGGCGCGCCCGGCTCGACCGAGGTCGAGAGGTAGTAGCGGTACGGCCCGGAGGCGCGCAGCGTCACGGTGTAGGGGGCCGAGGCGCCCGATCCCTCGGGCGCGTTTGCCTCGAGCAGCGCGCTCGACTTCTCGAGCGTCGGCCCGTTCGTCCGCTCGACGACCGAGGCGCTGCCGGCGAGCTGGCGAAGCTGGACGAGCGAGCGGGCCTCGAACTCGGAGAACGAGAGCCGCTCGTCGCGCTCGATCCACAGCGTGACGTCGGCCGTTCCGTCGGCGGATGCCGCGTAGAACGCCGAACCGGTCGGGCCCGCGGCGCGCTGCCAGCCGTCCGGAAGCGCGAGCGACCACCCGGGCTGGCGGACGAGCTCGGCGTCGCCCGCCTGGACCGCGGTCTTGGCGGTCGGGGCCTTGGGGGTGGACTCGTCGGAACCCTGGATCAGCACGAGCCCGGCGATGACCGCTGCCGCGGCAAGCGGGACCGAGAGCCAGCGCCACGTGCGCCCGGGCGGGGCGTCGAGCCAGTCGGGGCGCCGCGGGCGCAGCCCGCTGAGGTCGGGGAAGGAGGGAAGCCAGCCGAAGCCCCCGGCGTCGACCGTGTCCTCGACGGCCTCGCACTCGAAGGGTCGCGCGCAGTGCTCGCAGACCACGCGGCGGACGGCGCGGGCGGGAATCGCGCCGGGGATGCGCACCCGGGTCTCGGCTCCGCAGACCTCGTGGGCGGCGCGCACGACGCGGATCGGCACGCCGAACGGCGGCTCGGGAAAGCCTCCGTTGGGTGGACCGTCCTCGGGGTGCGGCGCCCTGCGCGCAGCGGATGTCGGGGAGCCAGGCTCCATTACGTCATTCAATCGGAGAAAAAGCAGGCTAGCTTGAAGGATTCACCCCGCTGCGAGGCTGGTTTCACGCACGAAGCGCTTCGTGCGGCGCTCGTGCGACTCTCCTAGATCACACATCCGGGCCGAAAGGTGCGGGACAATGGCGCCATGCGCTGGCACGCCATGGCTTCGCACGGGGCCGCCGGCGGCGCCGACCAAACCGCCGCCGGGGCCGACCGCCCGTTCGCAGTCCTGACCTGGTTCTACCGCAAGCTCGGTGCCCAGTTCCCGGCCGCCGTCCTGACGATGGAGCTCGCGACGGCCCCGTTCATCATCACCGCCGCCACGCTCGGCCTGTTCACGTTCTACTACGACGCGGGCAAGGGCCAGTTCTTCACCGTGCTGGGGATCGCGCTCGGGCTCACCGCGATCGCAGTCGGCGTCGTGCTCCTGCGCACCTATCCGCGCCTGCGCCCGATCAAGCGCTGGATCGCGGGCGAGCGCGACCCCGACTCGACGGCGAAGGCGTGGTCGACGGCGGTCGGCCTGCCGCTCGACTTGGTCAAGCGCGACCTCGCGCTACCGGTTCTGCTGCTGATAGTCCCTGGCTGCGTCGCGGCGGTCGTCTTCCTCGACCTGAGCTGGTACGACTTCTTCGCGATCCTCGCGGGCTCGCTGGTCTCGATGGGCTACGCCCTGATCCTCCACTACCTCGCCGTGGAGGGCGGGATGCGCCCCGTGCTCGTCGACATCAACCGCGAGGTTGCGCCACGGCTCTCGGCCGAGGTCTCGGCGATCCCCCTGCGGCTGCGGCTGATGGCGGCCCTGCCGCTGATCAACATCATCACCGGGCTGATCGTCGCGGCGCTGACCTCGGGCGGCCAAGGCGACGAGGGGCTCGGCTTCGACGTGCTCGTAGCAGTCGCGGTGGCGACGACCGTCTCGCTCGAGCTGACCGTCCTGCTCTCGAAGTCGATCCTGCGCCCGATCGCCGACCTCCAGCGCGCCACGGACGCCGTCCGCAAGGGCAACTTCGAGGGTGCGGTGCCGGTGACCACCGGCGACGAGCTCGGGGAGCTCGCCGCCTCGTTCAACCAGATGCTCGAGGGACTGCGCGAGCGCGAGCGCATCCGCGAGGCCTTCGGCACCTACCTCGATGAGGAGGTCGCCGAGTACATCCTCTCCGAGGGCTTCGACGAGGAGGGCGTCGAGCTCGAGGTCTCGGTGCTGTTCTGCGACGTCAAGGACTTCACCCGCTTCGCCGCCAACGCCGAGGCTCCCGAGGTGGTGCGCTGCCTCAACGAGCTGTTCGAGGTCGTGGTCCCGATCGTCGCCAGGCACGGCGGCCACGTCGACAAGTTCGTCGGCGACGGCCTGCTGGCGGTGTTCGGGGCGCCCGAGAACTACCCCGATCACGCCGACCGCGCGGTGCGTGCCGCGATCGAGATGGCGCGAGAGGCCAACGACCCGACCCGCGCGGAGGCGCTGCGGATCGGGGTGGGCGTCAACACCGGCCGCGTCGTCGCCGGCAGCATCGGCGGCGCGGGCAGGCTCAACTTCAGCGTGATCGGCGACCCGGTGAACATCGCCGCCCGGGTCGAGGCCGAGACCCGCGAGACGGGTGACGAGGTGCTGATCACCGCGGAGACCAAGCGCCGGCTGAGCGAGGAGTACGAGCTCGAGCCGCGCGGCTCGCGCGAGCTCAAGGGGATCGAGGAACCGGTGGAGCTGTACGCGGCGGTTGTCCCTGAGCGCGAGCCGGCGAAGCAGCGCAGGAAGGACGAGCCGCGGTCGCGAGAGGCAGCCGAGCCCGAGCACGTCTGACCCCCGGCGGGGGAGAGCCCTCCGGCCTGCCGACTAGGCTCGCTTGGTGAGCCCGTCCGAGCCGACCACCGCCGATTACGAGTGGGAGCAGGACCAGGCGCGTCTGGCGCTGCAGGGGCTCGAGGACGTGGAGATCGCCGCTCCGCCCGCCGCGGAGGTGCGCGTCTACGACGGCCCCCGCGACCCGCACGCGCTGCTCGCCCACCTCGGCTACGACTCCTTCCGCCCCGGCCAGCTCGACGCGGTCGAGGGCGCGCTCGCCGGCCGCGACTCGATGGTCGTGATGCCGACCGGCGGCGGCAAGAGCCTCTGCTACCAGCTCCCGGGCCTCGCCTCCGATGACCTGACGATCGTCGTCAGCCCGCTGATCGCGCTGATGGCGGACCAGTGGAAGCGCCTCGCCGACGATGGCCACCCCGCCGTGATGCTCGCCTCCGGACTGCCCGAGGAGGCGATGCGCGACGCGACGCGCCAGGTGCGCGACGGCAGCGCCCGGATCGTCTACTGCTCGCCGGAGCGCTTCGCCTCGACGGGGTTCTGGAACGCCCTGGGCTCGCGCCGGGTCGGGCTTTTCGCGGTCGACGAGGCCCACTGCCTCGCCGAGTGGGGCCACGACTTTCGCCCCGACTACCTGCGGCTGCCGAAGGCGATCGAGCGCCTCGGCCGCCCGACGGTGATGGCGTGCACGGCGACCGCGACCGAGGAGGTCTCGTCGGAGATCGCGCGCCGGCTCGAACTGCGCGACCCGGTATCGGTGCGCGCGGGGTTCGACCGCCCGAATCTGAGCTTCGACATCGTCCAGCTCGAGGGCAAGGGCTCGAAGGCGCGCAAGCGCGCGCTGCTCGAGCACGGCCTCGCCGATCCCGCGAACCGGCCCGCGATCGTCTACTGCGGAACGCGCCGCGACACCGACGAGGTCGCCGGTTGGCTCGCGGACGCCGGGCTCGAGGCCGTCGGCTATCACGCCGGGATGGCGCCCGACGAACGCGCCTCGGCTCAGCACCGCTTCATGAGCGGCGACGCCGAGGTCGTCGTCGCGACCAACGCCTTCGGCATGGGCGTCGACAAGGCCGACGTGCGCTCGGTCTGGCACTGGGCGATCCCGACGAGCGTCGAGGCCTACTACCAGGAGGCGGGGCGTGCGGGCCGCGATGGCGCCCCCGCGCGGGCGGTGCTGCTGGCGGGGCGCATGGACCTCAGCCGGCTCGTGCACTTCAACGAGCGCCGCGCGGTCGAGCCGGCCGACGTGGCGGCCTATGTCGAGCGGCTGCGCTCAGCGGCGGCGGACGCCGGCGGGGCGCTGACGATCGACAGCCCGCGCGACGACACCGAGCGGATCCGCCTCGCGATCGCCGAGCGCGCCGGCGCGCTCGCCGTCGAGCCGGCCGGCGGCGGACTGCTGGGAATCACGCTCGACGGAAGCCTTCAGATGGGCTTCGTCGGGCGCGAGTGCCGGGTCGCCAGCGAACGCGGCTGGCGCGCCTACCGGGCGGTCAAGGCGTTCGCGTTCTCGGACACCTGCCGGCGCCGCGCGCTGCTCGACCACTTCGGCGACCCGGCGTCGGGCACCCCGACGGGCCGCTGCTGCGACGTCTGCAATCCCGACGGCTGGCTTCCCAATCCCGAGACGATCTCCATCAAGGCGAGCCGCAAGCGATCGAAGTCGCCGGCGCCTGCGCCGAGCGACCTGTCCGCGGCCGACGAGGCGCTGTTCGAATCCCTGCGCGAGTGGAGGCGGGTTGCGGCGGCCGGGAAGCCCGCCTACACCGTCGCCCACGACTCGACGCTGCGCGAGATCGCGGCGAACCGGCCGACAACGCGGGCGCAGCTCGAGGGGATCCGCGGGATCGGCCCGTCGTTTCTCACCAGGCACGCCGAGGGATTGCTCGAGGTAGTCGGCCGATGAGGTGGTTCTTCGTCCTGTCCACGGCGTGCGTGATCGCCGGGATCGTCGTCGCCCTCCTCGGCAATGTGCTGCTCGGCGCGCTGCTGCTGATCCTCGGGATGCTCGGCGAGGCGGCCGGGTTCGTGGTCTCGGAGGCGCTGCGGCTCAAGAACGCGGCGCAGGAATGGATCGCGCTGTTCGCCGAGGGCCGACCGCGCTCGCTGCGCCTCGTCTCGGTCGAGCCCCGAGCTTGAGCACGTCGATCGCCTCGGAGACGTCGGCGAAGAACCTCGCGACCGCGTCCTTGCCGGAGCGCTGCCCATACCACGGCACCGAGTCGCTGGCCGCGTCGACGGCCCAATCGACGTCGTCGGTGAGCTTGTACGCCCTTTATTCGCTCGCGCGCCCGATTCGGATCAGGGTGGCGATCCCAGCCCCGGGGCCGCTACTTCTTCCGCTTCTTCTTGACCTTCCAGGAGCCGGTGGCCGGCGAGCCGTCGACGTTGCCGGCGCCGTCGCGGGAGTTGCGACGGATGTACGCTCCGGTCGCACATGGCCCAGCAGGAGGCGACCCAGGCCCAGGATGAGGCGCTCG
>Ga0137369_10008528_pt1 | contig 10215 bp, 8 predicted proteins | sample SagtaG_12_FD_104918 | JGI IMG/M metagenome (GOLD analysis project Ga0137369, IMG submission 104918) | Vadose zone soil microbial communities from Sagehorn Ranch, Mendocino, California, USA - Sage1_L_113_16 metaG | ecosystem: Environmental > Terrestrial > Soil > Vadose zone | place: USA... | reverse complement strand
CTGGATCTCGCGGTATGCGCGCCTGACGGCATCTGAGCCGGCCAGGTGCAGCCGCACGCCGCCCACGTCGCTTTTGTGCGCGATCGTCTCCGAAAGCAGCTTGACCGCCACCGGGTAGCCGATCGCGTGCGCGATCCGCGCCGCCTGGTCCTCGCTGGCGGCGGCCTGCGCCTCGACGCTGGGGATGCCGTAGGCCGCCAGTAGATGCTTCGACTCAACCTCGGTCAGCAGCGTGCGGCCTCTAGCGCGGGCCAGGCGCATGTGCTGCTCGGCTGCGGCGCGCTGGGCCGAGATCTGGTCGGATGCTGTGGGCAAGATCGGCGTTTCGTATAGGCCGCGCAGGTTGTAGCTGTAGCGCCAGGTCGAATGAAATGCGCGGGCGGCGGTGTCGGGGTAGCGGAAGGTCGGGATATTGGCGCGATTCAGAATCGCTTCGCCCTCCGCGACATTCTCGCCGCCCATCCAGCTCGCCAGCAGCGGCTTCGATCCGGCCTTGGCGATCGCCTGGAGCTGCTCGGCCGTGGCGGTCGGGTCGGTGATCGCCTGGGGCGTGAGGATCACCAGCAGCCCGTCGCTGTCGGGGTTCTGCATGGCCAGCCGCGCGGCGTTGGCGTAGCGGTCCGGCCCGGCGTCGCCGAGGATGTCGATCGGGTTATTGTGGCTCCAGTGTGGCGGCAGCACTTGATCGAGCGCCGCTAGTGTCGTGGGCAGCAGCTGTGCCAGCGCGCCGCCGTTGGTGATCAGTTCGTCGGTGGCCAGCACGCCCGGCCCGCCGGCGTTGGTCAGAATCGTCAGGCGCGGGCCGCGCGGGCGCGGCTGCTTGGCCAGCAGATCGGAGACATTAAACAGCTCGTCGATCGAGCCGACCCGCAGCACGCCACAGCGCCGGAAGGCCGCGTGCAGCGCCTCGTCGCTGCCCACCAGCGAGCCGGTGTGCGATGCGGCCGCGCGCGCGGCTGCATCGGTGCGCCCACCTTTCAGCACAATGATCGGCTTGCTGAGTGCCACCTCGCGCGCGGCCGAGAGAAACGATCGCGCGTCGCCGATCGATTCCATATAGACCACGATGCTCTTGGTTTGCGAATCGTTGCCCAGATAGTCGATCAGCTCGCCCCAGCCGACATCGAGCATCGAGCCGACCGAGACAAACGCGCTGAAGCCGACATTCGCGCGCAGGCTCCAATCGAGGATCGCCGCGCCAAGCGCGCCGCTCTGGCTGATGAACGCGATCGGGCCAGGGCGCGCAATGGCGCTGGCCAGCGCGGCGTTCAACCCGCAATGCGGGCGCATCACGCCCAGGCAGTTCGGGCCAAGCAGACGGACATTGCCGCGGCGCGCCTGATCGAGCACGCGCTGCTCCAGCTCGACTCCGGCTGTGCCTGTCTCGCGGAAGCCGGCTGAGATGATAATCGCGCCGCTGACGCCGGCCGCCGCGCACTCGGCGATCACATCCGGTACTGTCGGCGCGGGCGTGATCACAATCGCCAGATCGACCTGAGCCGGCACGGCCGCGAGGTTTGGGTAGGCTTTGATGCCTAGCACGCTCGGCCGCTTGGCGTTGACCGGGAAGACCATGCCGCCAAACGGGCTGCTGACCAGGTTCCAGATCACATTGCGTCCGACGCTGCCGGGCGTCTCGGTCGCGCCGATCACGGCGATAGCTTTGGGGGTGAAGAAGACATCGATCGGGCGCGTGCGGAGCGCCGGCAGATTGGCGCTCGGCTCGCTGCTGGCTGGGCTATCTGTTTCCACGGCGCGCTCCTGCTTGCGGGATGCGATGCGTGTATGATACCGCAAGTGTGCGCACCTGGCATCTTTCAGCCATGCCGCGCGCCAGAGGACTCGCGCACAATCAGTCGATTGGGTAGCACATGCTGGTAAACGTCGCGCTCGACGCCGGCCAGCCGAGCGAGCAAATATAGTGCGGCGCGGCGGGCCATCTCGCCCAGCGGCTGGCTCACGGTCGTGAGTGAGGGGAAGGTCTCGGCGGCAAAATCCTCGTCATCGAAGCCCACGAGCGCGATATCCTCGGGAACGCGCAGGCCGCGCCGCTGGAGCCGGCTGAGCAGCGCCAGCGCATCCTGGTCGTCGGCGGCGATCAGCGCATCGGGCGCGTCTACCAGCACCTGCCGATCGATCGCCGCATCGTCGATCGGGTAGTCAAGATCGCTAACCGCCGGCGTCATACCCAGCGCGCTGATAGCATCGTAGTAGCCACGCGCGCGCTCTGGGAAATCGCCGCTGGGCTGCCGGGGCTGGAGCAGCCGAATGCGCCGCCGGCCCATGCCAGCCAGGTGCGTGACCACCTCGCGCAGCGCGCCGTAGTTATCCGAGTTGACATAATTCCAGGGGATATCCAGCCGCGGCGCGCTGATGATCACGCTTGGCAAGGCGCGAAATGTCTGCGCCAGCTGCCCGAGCAGCGCCTCATCCGGCGCGATGATCAGCGCGGCGTCGATCCCCTGGGCGATCAGGTGCGCGTGAGTCGCGGCGGAGTCGTCCAGGGCCGGTAGTGGCGGCATGATCCGGACATAGCAATCATTGCCGGCGATCGTCTGGCTCACGACCGTGATGATCTCACGAAAGTAGCGCTCAGCGAAGAAGCTTTGTTCCTGTTCGAGACTGATGATGCCGAGCAAGGTGGACATTGGTTCCTCTGCACAGGCAGCGTGTTATCCGGCCGGCTTCTCGCGCGTGATCCGCAGGCTGCCGGCGCGCGGCGACTCGGTGCGGCATGCGGCAATCATCTGCGCCAGCTCGGGCGCGTCGGTGGCCAGGTCAATAATCAGCTGGTCGAGCCGCTTTTTATCGTAGCTTCTGGCCAGCGATGGTGCGGTCAGCTCGATCTTGCCGAAGCCGGCGACCGAGGCGCGACCGCCCAGCCGGCTGACGATCTGGCTCAGCTGGTCGCGCAGATTTTGGCGCTCGGCCTCCAGTGGCGCCAGCTGCGACTCGATCTCGCCCAGATCCGAGGCGATCGCATGCAGCGCCTCGACATCGGAGATCGTGCCGTCGCGCCAATCGTCGAAAATCGTCATGATCGCTCCGATCTCGGTGGGGTTGGAGAAGGTGAGGAGTGGGTGGTGGGCGATACTGGACTCGAACCAGTGACCTCCACGATGTCAACGTGGCGCTCTAACCAACTGAGCTAATCGCCCGCGCCGGTAATATAGCATTCTCACGCGGAGATGTCAAGCTCTGTAACTCATGTTTCACCACTTTCTATATAAGCTGTGGTTCGTTTTTTCGCTCGTAGAGCGAAAAACGAACCACAAAAGGAAGGTGGAGTACCGCTCTGCCGAAGGCCAAATCAGGCTTCGCCTAAGCCCAAAAAAACAGCAATGAGAAGTATCATGCGCTTTACGCCGCGCTGCGCTATAATAGACGCACATGCGAGCGGTTCGACAACAATAGCTTATGATCCAGCGGTCGATTCAATTCTGTCATGCCTGCGGCAGCCGCGCCGCGCCGCGCGCGCTGTATTGCGTGGATTGCGGCGCGCGCCTGGCGCCAACCGGCCGGAACGCCCGCACTCCGCGACCGGCCGGAGTGCGCGTCGGTGGGCGCTATCGGCTGCGCCGGCTGATCGACATGGGCGGCAACGGCGCGGTCTACGAGGCCCAGCACGAGCTGCTCGGCACCACCCACGCGCTGAAGGAGTCGCTTGCGAACGATCAGCCCTCGCTGGAGCAGTTTCTGACCGAGGCACGGCTGATGGCGCGGCTCGATCACCCGGTGCTGGTGCAGGTCAGCGATTATTTCGTCGAGCCCTCCGGCGCGGCCTTTCTAGTGATGGATTATGTGTCGGGCGAGACGCTCCAGCACAAGCTTGAGCAGTCGGTCGCCAGTTACAGTGTCTCGGATGTGATCAGCTGGCTGCTCCAGCTCTGCTCGGCGCTGGAGTACCTGCACGATTACCGCGACCCAGCTACCGGCCAGCTGCGCCCAGTCATCCACCGCGATGTCAAGCCACTGAACATCGTCGTGACATCCGATGGGCGCGTCAAGCTGCTGGATCTCGGCATCGCGCGCTTCGCCATGCCGGGCGAGGCCACCGCGCGCATCGCGCGGGCCGTCACCGAGCCGTTCGCGCCAATCGAGCAGTATGGCGCCGGCACCGATGCGCGCAGCGATCTCTACGCGCTGGGCGTCACCGCCTACGTCATGCTGACGCGCCAGCTGCCGCCTTCGGCGTTGGAGCGGGCCACGCAGCCGCTGGATCTGCGCGTGCGCGCGATCAATCGTGAGGTACCGCCGGGCGTGGCGGCGGCGGTCGAGCGGGCGATGATGCCGCGCGCCGATGCGCGCTACCCCAGCGTCGCGGCCTTCCGGCGCGCGATTGAGGCGGGCTGGGTATCCGAGGATCGGCTGGTTGGCCTCGCCGGCGGCGCGCGTGGGCGCGAGACGAGTGGACTGTGGGGAGTATTGCGGCGTGCGCTGGTCGGGCCAGGCGAGGCTGGCGTGCCGGCGGCGCACACACCACCCGCGCCGGGCGAAGGCTTCCGGCTGGCCGAGCGGCTGGTGGAGTGGCGCTCACGCGCGGATGGCAATGCCGCGCTGGATATCCTGCTGGTGCTGGAGCGTGGCCATCAGGGTCCGGCACAGCTACGCCTGAGCGCCCAGATCAGCCAGCGCGGCCGGCGCGGCAAGCTCTCGCTCCAGCAGATCGCGCTGGAGGAAGAGGACGCGCGCACCTTCGCCGCGCGGCTAGCCGAGCTGCCGCGCCTGAGCCCACGCATGGCCGGCGAGCTGCACTTCGAGATCGAGCGGACGACGCTGCACGGTATCTGGCCCGGCGGGCGCGGGCCGCTCACGCTGACGATCCGCACTAGCGGCCCGCGCGGTGGCCTGAAAGCATGCGCGATCACCCTCGATCGCCGTCAGGTCGAGTCGCTTGCGGCCGAGCTTCAGTTTGGGTTGCGGCGGGTGCGGTCGGCATCGTAGACGAAGGACGGACGACGAAGGACGAAGGACGAAGGACGAAGGACGCGATACACTGTATTTAGCTTATCACCTTGTCACATCATCACCCTGTCACCTTGTCACCCCTATTCGCCACCTACCCCCACATCCGGCGCCTCGAAGTTGCGCCGCAGCGCCGGCAGGCTCTGAGTATCCACCGGTGTCAGCGAGGCGATCAGGCTTTGCAGCGCGGCCTCGCGCTCCTGGTTGGTGGCATACTCGTCGTTCAGAATCATCGTCAGGCGCTCATTGGGCGTGTCGGGCCGGTAGACTATCGCCGCCAGACCACCGCCAAAATTGGGGCCGCGCACAAGCTGGTAGCGAAAGTTGCCGGCGCTGCGCTCCTGGCCTGTGCCACGCGCATTGCTGGAAAGCGCATCCGGCAGCACGATCAAGTTTTGAAACTCGCCCTCGTATAGCAAGACCACATTTTGCCCATCCGTGCGATTGTCGACCGCTACGGCGAGCCCGCGCATGCGCTGGTCGGGCAGCTGGCCCGGCGCCAGCAACACGTGTGGGGCGCGGCGGGCGGCATCTTCAAGGCTGATCACCTGATCATCGGCGATGAACGGGAAGCGCACGCTTGCGATCCCGGTGTGCTGGCTGACCTCAGCCGACGTTGGCAGGCTGAATTGCGCGTCCGGCACGTCGGCCAGCAGCTCCAGCTGCTGCGCCTGGAAGGGGTGGTGTGTGCTGCTTTCGGCCGCGCCCTCGGCGATCAGCGCTACATCGAGCAGCGCGTAGGTCTGCGCGTCGATCGCCAGCACCACCTGCGCCGGCTGCGCGGCATCGCGCCGGCTCAGCGTCGGCGGCTGCTCGGTGCGATACGTTAGCAGAAATGCCTGCCGCCCCAGCAGCGTGGTCGTCCCGAGCAATGAGGCCGTAGCGGCGCGCGCCTGCGCCAGATACAGCGGGCCGAGATCGATCGGCTGGCCGCGCTCGCGTCCAAACGATGTCAAGGACGGCTGACCACGCAACAGTGGCAGCACCGCGCGTGCCTCCGACTCGGCCATGTGGACATCGAGCGATCGGGCGCCGTTAGGGCCTTCGAGAAAGTTGCGAAACTGCACCAGGCTGTGGCCGTCGCTGCTGATCTGCATCAGTGGCGAACCGTTGCTCCCGGCCGGCTTGACGCTGATCGCCAGCCGATTGGGCGCAGCGTAGTCATACCAGCGCTCGATCAGGTAGCTCGATCCATCGTCGCGCGCCAACAGATACTGCTCGTGCAGCACGCCGGCCTGCAGCGGCGCGCGATCGAAGCGATGGATCGCATTGTCAATCAGCTCGGCGACATTGGGCGTGCGTGCTGTCGTGGCAGTTCCGCCATTGCGCGCCGCCAGCGAGGGCAGCAAAATGATCGCGGCGGTAAGCGCCAGCACGCCCAGCGCCAACGCGCCCTGTGCCCAGCGCGCCCGCAGATTCGGCGTTGTTGTGCGCTCATGATTCTGAACGATCTTTAGCAGCTGCTCGGTGAGCACGCGGGACGGGGCAACCGCGAACAGCGCCAGCAGGGCGCGCGGTAGAATCTCGCGCGTCGCGATCATGCCGTCGCGCAGGTCGCGCATGGTTGGCTCGTCCAGCACCGTGCGGCGCAGGGCGATCGTATCTTCTTCCGATAGCTGGCCATCAAGCCACTGATCCAGCCGCGCCAGCGCCTGCTCGTCGGTGTCGTCGGATACTAACCCAAGCGCGCGCGCCGCGGCGGCGCGGAAGCGGGGGAGCAGATCGGCAGGCGGCGTGTCGCCAGGCAGCGGCCCGATTTGGGCAGCGATCTCATCCGGCGTGCTGCCGGAGAGGTAGGCCAATCCAATCGCCAGGCGCTCGGCCGGTGCCAGCCGCGCCAGGGCGTGCAGCAGCGCATCGGCCTGCGCACGGTCGAGCGTAGAGCGCGCGAGATCGCCGTCGCCCGCGCTCCAGCGCCAGCGGCGGCGCGGCGGCCGCCTGGGCAGCAGCGCGCGCAGCAGCAGTGTTTCATCATCTATGGCGGCGGCGGGAAGCTCGCGGTAGGCCCGCTGGAGCAACACCGCCGCCGTATCGGCATTCCCCACAGTCAGCAGCGCCAGCCGGTAGAGTCGTTCGTGATAGCGATACACCAGCGCGCTGCGATCAGATGATGCGTCGGTGGGATTCGTCATTAGTGAGAAGCCTTTCTCATTCCATGGATCGAAGGAAGCATAGCATGCCGAAAGCGCGCGGGCAACCCATTCGGCAGCGGCACGATAGCAGGGCATTGCTGATTGGCGAAGGGTAAAACGAAGACGATACGGAATGTGAGTATTTGATGAGGGCGGCCATTTATGGCAGCGGCCGCAGCTTGCGAACCACCGCTCAGGCGGCGGTGGGGCATGCGAAATCATGGCGTATACTATACCTCTAGGCGTTTGCGAGGGGCATGTCAAGCGACTGCGACTGATATCCACTTAATGGATTAGGACTTACGCAAGCACACGGATTTTGGCTTTTGGTGGGTTCTTTTTTCGCCCCGCAGGGCGAAAAAAGAACCCACAATAAACGTAACGTACCATGCTGCTGCAAGCGAAAGCTCCCTTACGCGTAAGTCCTATGGATGTCAAACTGCGAGCAAAGAAAGATACCATTATGATCCACCAGCCACGAGTCCAAATTCACTATTGCACGCAGTGCCGCTGGCTGCTGCGCGCGGCCTGGTACGCCCAGGAGCTTCTGACGACTTTTGAGACCGAGCTTGGCGAGGTGGCGCTGGTGCCAGGCACCGGCGGCATTTTCGCGGTGTACGTCGACGCGACGCCGATCTGGTCGCGCGCCGAGCAGGGGCGCTTCCCAGATATCAAAGAGCTGAAGCAGCTGGTGCGCGACCAGGTTGCGCCGGAGCGCAACCTCGGCCATACCGACCGGTCTCATCAGCCGAAGGAGCCTTGATAGCATGACACCACTTACGCTCTCCAAAGCAGTCATGCGCCGCTACATTCTGGGGCGGCAGGGGCTCTGGCCAGGGCGCCGCGCGGCCGGCAAGCCGGGCGTTGCCCAGATCACCCGCCAGGTCGGCGCGGTGCAGGTCGATCCGATCAACGTCGTCGCACGCAGCCACGATATCGTGCTTTGGGGGCGTGTGGCCGGCTATCGACCCCAAGCTCGACCGACAGACGAGCACGTTGGCGATCAACGGCTTCTGGCTGGAAGATCAAACGCTGGCGGATGATCCAACGTTTGGCACGGCATTAGCGTGCGGCCTGGCCCATTTCGCGCACTTTACGGGCGCACGGCGGATCGACGTGGCGGCGATCGGGCCGGGCGCGCTACGGGAACAGATTTGCACGGCTGATGATGAATTTGCATAGTAGAGGCGAGCCATCTGGCTGCTTTCCATTGCTTGTGTGGGTTTTTCGCCCGGCCGGGCGAAAAACCCACACACAAAAATAGAAGCGTACCGCTACCGCAGCGGCGCATCCACGAACCACTTTTTGCCTAGCTGCTCGAAAAACCCCTCTTGCCGTAGGTCGTCGAGCGCGTGGTTGATTGTATCGTGGAGCTGGTAGGCCTCGGCTGGCACCGCCAGGACATACGGCTCGAGCGTCAGCGCCGGATCAAGCGCCTTCAGGCCCGGCTGGTGGCCCAGGTCGCTCAGCGCCGAGGCGTTGTCGACAATCGCGGCATCGATCTTGCCACGTCGTAGATCGGCCGGCACCGCCGCCGGCGTGTCGTAATCCGATCGCAGGGTGATCGTGCGGTCGCCGGCCGCGAGTTTGCGCGCGAAGGTATCGGCATCCGATCCAAGCGGCGCGCCGATCGTGTGCTCGCCGAGCTGCTGCGGGCCGGCGATCGTCGAACCTTGGGGCACCACCAGCACCTGGCCGGCGTTGAAATAGAAGGTCGAGAAGCCGGCTCGCCAGCCCTGCTCGGGCGCATAGGGCAGTGCCGACGCCGCCATGTCGGCCTTGTGGTTGGCCAGATCATCATAGATCGAGTCGAGGTTGCTCGGCACGAACTCCACTGCCAGCCCCAGCTTCTGGCCCACCGCGCGCGCTAGGTCGATATCATAGCCGATCGGCTGGCCCTGCTGCACGCCCGAGAAAGGGTAGTAGCCAAAATCCACCGCCACGCGCAGCGTACCGCGCTGGCGCGCGGTTGCCCAGACCGGATCAGGGCCTTGGCCGGCCACGCTCGCGCCAAGCTGGGTCGCAACGGCCAGGATGGTGTAGGCCAGTAGCAGCGCCACGGCCGCGATATCCATGCGCCGGACATGGTTGTGAAGCGCTAGAAGCCATGCATCCAGGAGCTGGTTTCTCATCGTATGCTTATTCAACAATCCTTGCGATTCGATCTATGATAAAGTATACTTTAGCTTAGCATAGAATGCCCATATACATACGAGCAACTCCAGCATCCTCTATAGGCTCGTATGGATCTCTATAATCAATGTTCACAAGGGGATGACGATGGAAGAAACGCGTGAATCCCAGCAGGCTGTAGCGGCGCCGGTTGCCTATCAGCCGGCATACCCAGCCCCGCAGAACCCCTACTACGCGCCCGCGCCGGCGGCCAATGCCGGTCGCTGGGTGCGATTCAGGCGCCTGTGCCGCCTGATGCTTCGGCGGCTGCTGTACGGCGCGGCTGTGGCTGGGCGGTTTCTGCGCCCATATGCAGGGTTTGTCATCGTCATCATCGGCATGCTGGGCGTGATTGGCTGGATGAGCTACTTGCTGTGGGCGCCGAAGGCAGCGCCGGCCACATTCCAGCGCGCTGATTCGCTTCCACCGGCTGCCGCGGTCGAGACTTTCATCAAGGGCCAGCAGGATTTCAACGCTGATATGATGTGGGATGCCTATAGCACCGACTATCAGGCCGCCCAGCTTGCCAATGGCGCATCCAAGGCTACGCTTCAGGCACAGGCAACTGGAATGCGGAGCGCAGGATTGCAATTCGTTCATTCCGATTATATCGGCGGTGTGAAGCTCGATGGTGGCGGTAGCATGTATTTCTACACCATTGATTTGGCAAAAGCTGCGCAACACGGCCGATTTCCGTTTATCTTCACTGCCGATGCCGATGGCAAGATCGTGGATGTTGACTCGCCGCTTCTGAGGCCGCAAAGCAGCAGTAAATAAATCGGAATTACCGGGTTTGCCACCTGCTGCAACTCGTGTCACCGAAAGAGAGACCGCTCATGGCGCTTGAACCGTATCGTCCGACGTCCGACAATCGCTATCGCGACGAGCTCGACCGCGAGATCGACCAGAAGATCGACACCTTCTTTCATCGCTGGAACTGGAAGCT
>Ga0137369_10008523_pt1 | contig 10218 bp, 9 predicted proteins | sample SagtaG_12_FD_104918 | JGI IMG/M metagenome (GOLD analysis project Ga0137369, IMG submission 104918) | Vadose zone soil microbial communities from Sagehorn Ranch, Mendocino, California, USA - Sage1_L_113_16 metaG | ecosystem: Environmental > Terrestrial > Soil > Vadose zone | place: USA... | reverse complement strand
GCGCGTCTCCTTCGAGCGTGGTCAGGCGATCGTCGAACGGTGGGACCCGGGCGATGCGATGTACATCATCGTGTCAGGTGCCGCCGAGGTGGACATTGGCGGGCGCTTCCACCGGCTGGAGCGGGGCGACTTCTTCGGCGAGATGGCGGTGCTGGCCAGCGAGCGGCGCGAGGCGACCGTCAAGGCCGTGGAGCCGGTCGAGGCGCTGCGGATCCCCGCCGACGGCCTGCAGGCCTTCCTGCTGGACAACCCGAAGGTGGCGGTCGGCATGCTCAAGAGCCTGGTGGAGCGCCTGCGTGAGGTGCAGGATCGCCTCGACACCTGGATCGGTGGGGTCTGGTGATCAGCCCGGGAACGCTCCGCGGTGGCTTGCCACCGCTTCCAGCATGCCTCGTTCAACCTGGTCGCCCGGCACGACCGCGACCCGGCAGGGCGTGACCGCCCGCAGGGTGGCCGTGCGCCGCCCCCCGTCCAGCAGGGCCATCTCCCCCAGCACGGCACCCGGCCCCACCTCGGTCACCGGCCGGCCGTCCCGCAGCACCAGCAGCACCCCGTCGAACAGCAGGAACAGCCTGTCGCCAGGCGCGCCCTGCTCGACCAGGTCCTCGCCCGGCTGCAGCCGCACAAACCGCGGCTGGGAGTCGATGATGACGGCCGACAGCTGCCGCTCCAGGGCTGACTCCACCGCGGTCACCAGCGCTGGCGACTGCTCGTCACCCCAGGGCGTGTGGCGCCCGAAGGAGCGCCGGTACCACCTCTGGAAGTCGATCAGGCCACTCTTTTCGGCCAGCCGGCCGGTGTGGTCGTAGATCCAGTGCCGCGGGAATGGGCTGGCCCCGGTCATCTGGAAGTCGGAGCGGCCGTTGGCGTGGATGGTCAGTGCCAGGGTCGTCCACACCGCTGGCGCGGCCAGCTGCACGAACGGCCTGCGGCGCACCAGGTGGGGCGCGGCCACGCCGGTGCGGCCGCCCGCCGTCTGTTGGAAGCGCACCCAGCCGTTCCCGACCTGTGGCTGTGGGCGCAGGTCGGGAAAGGCCGCCCCGGGGAAGGACACCGCGGCGGGTCCCAGCCGCAGGGTGGTGCTGCCGATGCGGCCCCCTCCCAGGTGTCCGTGGGTGGTGATGCGCCCCTCCTGCACCTCGATGAAGGCGCGCAGCTGGTTGAGGAAGCGGGCCCCGTCGCTGGCCAGCAGGCCCGCTGGGTCGTGGAGTTGGTCAGGGGGTGGCGGGTCGTAGTGGGCGACCCCGCTGGCGAAGGCCAGCTCGGGCAGGGCCTGGACGGCCCCCAGCGGGAGCCACGAAACGGACGTGACCGAGGACTCGATACGCATGGCACCATCCTTTGCTCTGGCTAGGTCACGACGATCCGGCCGACCATGCCCCGATGCCACGTGCAGCTGAACTCCGTGGAGCCCTTCGGCGCGGTGAACGTCACGGTCATCACGTCGCCGTGGTGCATGGCCCCGGTGCTGACGTGCAGGCCCTCGACGGTGAAGTTGTGGCTCTTGTCGCCGGCGTTGCGGACCTCGACCGTCACCGGCGAGCCCGCCCGCACCTCCAGGACCTGCGGCTGGAACGTGTTGTCCTGCATGAGGACCCGCACCGCGCCCGGCCCGGCAGCGCCCGCCCGGACGTTGCCCGCTGCCTTCTCCCCCTGCTGGCAGCCGGCGAGCACGACCACGAGGCCGACGGCGAGCCCGACGGTCAACAGTGTCTTCCAACGATCCATCTGGATTCCTCCCGATTCGAGCTTGTCGATCTATGGCGCCAGCCCGGACCGCGGTAGGTCACCGCGTCCCCCGCTGCCGGATTTATGGCCTGCGTCAGTATCGTCGCGTTTCGTCTGTACGGGGGCCTGATTCTTGGCTCCGCGTGGAGCCGGAGGCTCACGGCTGCGTTGATGGCTCCCAGTGGTCGTGGCGGGCGTAGCGGGGCTGCCAGATCCGCCGGTAGACCACCCGCAGCGGCGCCGGGAGCCCCCCAAGGACCGCCTGGATCTGCTGCGGGGAGGCCGCATCCAGCAGCCAGGGAAACAGCTGGGCGGCGTGGCGGATGCCGGTCCTGCGGCGCTGGTCGTTGCCGAACGCCTGCCACTCGGCCTGGCTGAGGGACTGGTCGATCAACGGCAGCACGTCGCGCTCCTCATGGGTCAGGTGCCGGTGCAACTCGATGGCCAGGGCGTCGACGGTGTCCCCCAGGCGCTGGTGGCCGCCGTCGCGGTCGGCAAGCGCGCCCTCCACCGCGGCCAGCAGCGGGTCGATGCGGGCGTGCTCGTCCTGCATGGCCTGCAGCAGGGCCAGCTCGTCGGGACGGTCGGCCAGGTGGGTGCGCATGCGGGGCCACAGGTCGTGGTCCTCGGCGGTGTGGTGGATGTGCAGCTGGGTGGTGAACAGCTCCCAGCCCGCCTGCACGGCGGTGTGCCGGGTCGGCTCGTCCAGCTCGGCGGGGCGGCGGCTGGCGGTGTGGGCCAGGTGAGCGAGGTCGCGGCGGAAGGCGTCGTGGAAGGCCAACATCAACGTCAGGTCCAGGTGGCTGGTCGCCTCGCTGGTCATCGGCGTGCTCCTTTCGTGTGTCCTTGCGCCGCAGCGGTGCGGCCACGGTGGCATCGGGTGGGCTCGCCCACATGGGCCGGGTGGCTGGCCGCATGGTCCGGCCGGACCATGGGCCGGGTGGCGGCCGGCGGTCAGCCACCCCCGCCGCTGCGCTGCTGGCCACCCAGGCGGCGATCTGGACCCGTGAGGCAAACCCAGCTTGGTCAGAATGTGGGCCACGTGGTGGGCGATGGTCGGGCGGCTCAGGTACAGCCGCCGCGCGATCGCGGGATTGGACAGGCCCTCGGCCACCAGTCCGGCCACCTCCAGCTCGCGAGGCGACAGCTCGCTGATCGTCGCGTACCGGCTCATACGGTCTCCTCGTCATGGGCGGTGCGGCGTTGGTTTCGCCAGCACGCTAGCGGCCGCGACCGGTCGGGTCGTCACCCGGAGGGACCGTTTCGGGTGGGGACTCCTGCAAGCCGGGCGGGCCTGGGGGAACCGAAGGGAGTAGCGAGGTAGCAGCGGCGCAGCCTCGGCCCGCTCCGGCCTGGCCGGGCGAACAGGGCGAGCCGACCTTGCCGCAGCCCATCACTTGAAGAGGCGACCGCGTTAGCGGAGCAGGCCGAGCTCGCGGGCGCGGGCGGTCGCCTCGGTGCGGTTGGCCGCGCCGAGCTTGTCGAGGATGTGGGCGACGTGCTTTTTGACGGTGTTGAGCGCCACCACCAGCTCCTCGGCGATCTGCTGGTTGGGCCTGCCCGCCGCCAGCAGCCGCAGCACCTCAAGCTCCCGCTCGCTCAGCGGCTCCACCAGGCCAGCCACCACCGCAGTGCCCGGCCCCGCACGCGGACCGGTGACCGCGGTGGCCGGCTGGAAGGCGCGCACCAGCCGGCCGAGATAGTCCAGCGGGACGCGGCCCGCAACGGTCGGCTCGGTCCGCTGGGCCGCGATGAGCCGGCCCAGCAGGGCGCCCATCGGCGCGTCCTCGTCGGCGAACACCCGCACGTAGCCCTCGGGCCGGGCCAGCGTGAGCGTCTCGGCCAAGGTGGCCATCGCGCCGGCCTCCTCACCGACGCCGGCCAGCGCCAGCGCCTGCAGCGCCTGGATCTCGATGAGGCTGCCCGTCCGCTGCTGCGCCGCCGCCAGGGCGTGCAGCCGCTCCAGCAGCGCCAGTGCCGGGCCGGGGCGGTCTTGGGCGAGCAGCACCCGTGCCAGCACCAGATACTCAGGCTCCCGCTGGTAGCTCACCTCGTTGTCGGGGCTGAGGCCACGCTCTTGCGTCCAGCGGGCCGCCGCGGCGAGGCCGCCCTGGGCCAGCAGCAGCCGCGCCCGCTGCGCCGGGGTAGGGTTGAAGAGACTGGCCACGGACGGGCTTAGCGCCACGCGTTCGGCCTCGCCGATCGCCTCCAGGGCCCCGGCTGCGTCACCCGCGGCCTGCCGGATCCACGCCAGGGTGGCCAGGCCCGTGGCCAGCGGCGGAGTGTAGACGAGCTGGCGGCACAGCGGGATGCCCTCGCTGACGTGCCGGAGAGCGAGCTCAGGCTCGTTACGCTGGTAGGCCACCTCGGCCATGCCCACATGCGCCAGGCCCGCGGCGGGCAATACCGGCCTGCCGGGCGCCGCGGTCACCTCCAGCGCCTGCTGGTAGGTGGCGAGCGCCGCGTCCAGCCGGCCCTGGGCGCACTGGACCTGGCCAAGTTGATGGCAGCCCCAGGCGGCCAAGGTAGGCTCGCCGACCGCCCGCGACCGGGCGATGGCCGACGATGACGCGCGCTCGGCCTCTTCGAGCCGGCCGCGTAGCCACTCGGCCACGGCCAGGTGCCCCTGGATCATGCATTCCAGCAGCCACTCGCCCTCCCCGAGCTCAGCCAGGGCCCGCGACGCGAACGCGGCAGTCCCCTCGGCGTCGCCGCGGAGCTGGGCGAGGTAGGCACGCCCGAGCGCGATCGCCGCGGGGATGTTCGCCAGCTGGCTCGTGGCTCGACCGGCCGACGGCTCGAAGGGCTCATCGGCCGTACCCGGAGCGCCCGCCGGCGCGTGCTCGGCGGCATCCAGCAGCCCCTCGATCACCTCCACGCTGCGGCTGACGAGCGCCAAGCGCGTCTGGGCCAGCAGCAGCCGCGGCCGCGAGCCGGTCAGCTCGGCTGGGAGCGCCGCAAGCCATCGCTGCACCGTCGGCCCCTCGCCCCGCAGATAGATGAGCGCGTCAGCGTGCTGTTCGATCAGCCGCGCGGCCCAGGCGGCGTCCCCGGCACCCAACGCGTGGCGGATAGCATCGTCGGCCAGCCCGTGCGCTTCTGACCAGGCGGCAGCGTTGCGGTGCAGCCCAGGCACCCGCTCGGGCTGCTCCTGGACAAGGCGGGCGCGGAGCAGGTCGGCGAACAGCTGGTGGTAGCGCCACCAGCCACGCACCTCATCCAGCGGCGCCAGAAACAGGTTCGCCCGCTCCACCCGCTCCAGCATCGCCTGGCTGTCGCTGCGGCCGGTGACCGCGTCGCACAACTCCCCCGACAGCCGCTCCAACACTGAGGTCTCCAACAGAAAGGCGCGCACCTGTTCTGGCTGGCGGTCCAGGACCTCCTCGGTGAGATAGTCCAGCACGTAGCGGTGGCTGCCGCTGAAGGTCGCCACGAACCCGGCCACATCGGACCGTTCCCGAAGCGACAAGCTGGCCAGCTGCAGCCCGGCCGCCCACCCCTCGGTGCGCGCCGCCAACGCCGCCACGGCGCCCCCGGGCAGGTCGGCCCCGACCGCCGCGCGCAGCAGCGCACCGGCCTCCTCGGCGGTGCAGCGCAGCTCGGCTTCGCGCAACTCGGCCAGCTGCCCGCGGGCCCGCAGCCGCGCCAGCCCCAGCGGCGGGTCGGCGCGGCTGGTCAGCCCAAGGTGCAGGCCCGGCGGCCGGTGCTCCAGCAGGAACCCGAGCGAGGCGTGCACCGCTTGCGAGTCGATCAGGTGGTAGTCGTCCAGCACCAGCAGCACCTGGTCAGGTTGGGTGGCCAGCTGGTTGATCAGGGCCGTGACCAGCCCCTCAAACGACGGCGGTGGCGGTGGGCCGAGCAGCGGGCCGACCCGCTCAGCAAGCCCCGGCAGCGGCCGGTCCAACGCGGCGATCACATGGTGCCAGAACCGCGCCGGGTCGTTGTCGCCCTCATCCAGCGACAGCCAGGCAACCGGCCGCCGGCCGGTCCGGGCCCAGTCGGCCAGCAGGCTGGTCTTGCCGAACCCGGCCGGCGCGCACACCAAGACCAGCCCCCGCGCCAACCCCTCGTCGAGCCCGTGCGTTAGGCGTGGGCGGGCCACGAAGCCTGGCGGCGGACGGGGCAGGTACAGCTTGGTGGCCAGCAGCCCATCCGACCCGCCGGCGCCCGCCTGCTCGAGGGTCGTTGCGGGCGGTTCAGCCATCGCGCTCTTGCCCCACTCTCGCCAAGCCCAGCCACGCTCATTGTAGGGCGCAGGCCGGCGGCGCCACGACAACGGCACCCGCCCCGCGACGGCAGCCCACCCGATCCAGGCCAGGCCCCCCGTCGAGGGTGCGCCGCTGCTCCCCTGCTACTCCCTTCGGCTACCGGCCGGCCCCGCCCGGCTCGCAGGAGCCCACCCCAAACGGCCCCTCCGGGTGACGACCCAACCCGTGGCAGCCCCTAGCGTACAGGCGAAACCGCTCGCCAACCGGCGGCGTCCAGATGGTCTCGGCGCCGTCAGGAGACGACGGTATCGGGCCATCGGCCGGATGGAAAGGGGACTGCCATGGATGGCGGCCAAGTTCGGCCTTGATCCTTATCGGCTGGACGACGCGGCGCTGGAACGCAAGCTGCGCCACCTGTACGCGACCCGCGAGGAGACGTTCTTCCACGGCACGCGCCAGGCGCTGCTCAACCACACCGAGCGCATGCTGCAGTTGGAGCGCGAGTACGCCAGCCGGTTCCCGGAGCGGACCAAGGCCGACGCGCTGCGGACCCGCAAGGGCTCCCGGATCCAGGCGGGGCAGCCGGCGGGCCGGCCGACGATGCGATCGGACCACCACCAGGGCCCGCCCCGAGGACTCGGGTCCTGATGGAATCGCAGAGGAGCTGATGTGTGGTGGCCAAGATGGTGACGTTTCCCACCGCCAGCGGCGACGGGCAGGGCATGCTGGCCGTCCCGCAGGCCCCGGGGCCTGGGGTGCTGCTGCTGCCCGACTTCCGCGGCCTGGCACCCGACACCGTCGCCGCGGCCCAGCGGCTGGCCCGAGCGGGCTGCCCGACGCTGGCCGTCGACTTCTTGCACCGCATGGCCTTGCGGTTCGGCGACTTCTACGAGCAGGCGCCCACTGCCGGGACTGCGCCCGCCAGACCGACCTGCTGGACCACTACTGGCAGGTGCAGCGCCAGGAGCAGGTCGTCGGGGAGGCGCACCGGTGGGCCCGGCAGGCCCGCCGCCACGCCCTCTGGGCGCTGTGGTGCGCCGCCATCGCGATCCTGCTGGCTGCCATCGCCCTGCTCACGGGCTGACCCACCGACTTGGAGGTGATGCACGACGGAGTCGCCAGTGCACTACGAGATCCGCGTCAACGGCGTCCTTGACCGCGGCTGGTCGGCCTGGTTCGACGGGCTGGGGGTCACCGGCGACGAGCATGGGCAGACCACCATCGCCGGGCCGGTCGCCGACCAGGCGGCCCTGCACGGCCTGCTGGCCAAGGTCCGCGACCTGGGCTTGGAGCTGCTGGAGGTGCGCCGCATTGACCCTGCCTGACTACCGACATGGAGGTATGCGATGCGGGAAGTTCCAACGCTACGGCGGGAGCATCGACCGCCACGGCGCCGGCAGCTCCGGGTCGCCCGGGCGCCGATCCACCGGGCCCGCCGGGCGGCGAGCCCGGTGGATCGGCGCACCCCGTCGGGGCGGCTGCTGCCCTACTGAGAGCACGCTCCCAACCCGCCTGAGCGGGCAGGTCGCCCCGGTCCACGAGAACCTCACCGGGCTCGAGAACCCGCAGCCTGCCGAGATCGCCGCGCACCTGGTGGTCGCCGAGCAGACCGCGAAGACCCGTGTCAGCCGGATGCTGACCAGGCTCGGCCTGCGCGACCGGGCCCCGCGCTGCGCTTCGCCTGTGAGACCGGCTTGGTCCGCGCCAGCGAATCGCCAGGCCGACGCCTACCAACCTCTGAGGCCACCGAATGCTTTAGAAGGAGTCAGACATGTGGGAATTGGCGACGAACATGAGCGAGGTCCTGGGCGGCCTGCTCCTGCTCACCTGGGCGATCACCGGCCACCGCGCGGGTCGGCTCGTCTTGCGGCCAAGCCGAGCCAAGCTGCGCCGCAGCGCACGGCTGAACCTGGCGCTGCTCGGCCTGAACCTGCTGGTGCTGCTGGCGCAGCTGGTGATGGTCGCGCTGACCTGGACGCAGGGCTGGGTGTTTGTGGAGAACCGGGTGGTGCTGGCGGTGCCGCCGATGCTGGTGGGCGCGGTCGCGGTGCAGGTGTGGTCGGTGCCCCGGCTGTGGCGCCTCGGCCGGGCCGCGCTGCTCGACCCAGCGGCTCCGGTCGGGGCCAGCGACCGGTCGGCGGCGTCGGACCCGCTGCTGGTGGTGCCCGTCCAGGCGGCCGCGGTCGGCGCCCTGTTGGACTTCTGGGTCGTGTTCGTCGCCCGCCCGGCCCCGCCGTACCTGCTGGACGCGATCGTGGGGTGGACGGTGCTGCTTGGCGCGACCGCGCTGCTGTGGTGGCGGCAACGCCGCCGCCAGCGGCTGCTCGGCGGCCCGGAGCCGCCCAGGCGTCCCGGTCTGGGTCTGCGTGGGCTGCGGGCGCTGGCGGGGGTGGTCGCCGTCGCGGCCGTGCTGGCCGGGTGGGTCGGCTACGGCCTGCGGGCCAGCAGGCTGCCGGAGCGGCTGACGATGAGCGCGATGGCAGGCGTCGACTGGGGCGGCGGTCCGGTCGGGATGCGACATGACGACCAGATGGCCATGCCCATGGTCATGCCGATGCCGGGCATGACCAGCGTCGCGGACCTGACCGGACCGCGGGACCAGCCCCCGGACGTCAGCTACACCCTGACCGCGCAGCAGCGGCGGATCCGGCTCAGCTCTGGGGTGGTCGTCGATGCGTGGACGTTCAACGGGCAGGTGCCCGGACCCCTGCTGCGGGTGCACCAGGGCGACCTGGTCGAGGTGACGCTGGTCAACCGGCTGCCGACCGAGGGCGTGACGGCCCCGACGGGCGCGGCGACGCCGTTCCGATCCCCGCCGACGCGCCCACCTTCGACTCCGCCCACTACGGCACGCCCGCGCCCACCCCGTTCACCCGGGCCAGCCGGTTCGACCGCCACTTCCGGCTGATCCTCGACGACGGGCCGGGCTTCTTCGACGGCCACTTCGGCCTGCTGCCCAAGATCAACGGCCACGTCTTCCCCGACACGCCGATGCTGATGGTCCGCCAGGGCGACCTGGTCACCACCACCATCGTCAACCGCAGCCACAACGACCACCCGATGCACCTGCACGGCCACCACGTGCTGGTGCTGTCCCGCAACGGCACGCCGGTCAGCGGCAGCCCCTGGTGGGCTGACACCGTCGAGGTCCTGCCCGGCGAGGTCGTCCAGGTCGCCTTCCGCGCCGACAATCCCGGCATCTGGATGGACCACTGCCACAACCTGCAGCACGCCGCCCAAGGGATGGTGCTGCACCTGGCGTATGAGGGCGTGACCTCCCCATACCAGGTCGGCCACGCCACCGCCAACCGACCGGAGTAGCCGTCGAGAGGAGCGCAGGAATGGAGTACGGGCAACACCACCCGGTGGCGGCCAGGACCGACGCGGGGGCTCGCGCCAGAGACCAGGGGCGAGACGACCGTTCGGCCTGTCCCATGCGGGGCCATGCTGCGCGCCACCAGCAAGGGTTGCGCAGCCTGTGGGCACAGACGTTGGGTGCCCCGATGTGGCGCTCGGTGGTGTACGGCGTGCTCTCGTTGCCTGCTGGGGTCGTGTGGCTGCTGCTGGCGCTGGTCGGCGCCCACCGGGCGTCGGCCCGGCTCCAGCGCGGCCTGGCCGACCGCTGGCTCCACCTTCCCCTGCCGCACGGCGGCGACCGGTGGGGCCAGGTGATCACCCACGCGCTGCTCACCTCGATGCTCGGGGTGCTGTGCTGGCTGCTGGTGGCGCTGGCGGGACCCAACACGGCCCGCAACGTGCTGCTGTACCCGATCACCGACGGCGACGACGTGGCCAGGGCGGCGGTTCCAACGGCTACCGGGTCAGGGCATGGAAGACGGAGCTGGCCCGGCTTGCCGATGAGACCGGGCTGGCGATCACCGTGTGTCACCTGCCGCCGGGGACCTCCAAGTGGAACCGGATCGAGCATCGGCTGTTCAGCGCGATCTCGATGAACTGGCGGGGCCGGCCGCTGACAAGCCATGAGGTGATCGTCGAGCTGATCGGGGCGACCACCACGCAGACGGGCTTGCGGGTCCGCGCGGAGCTGGACCGTGGCCGCTACCCGCTTGGCGTCAGGGTGCGCGATGAGGAGTTGGCGGCGGTGCCGCTTGCGCGGCATGCATTTCACGGCGAGTGGAACTACAGCATTCAACCAGCGGCAGACAAGCCACCACCGACGGCAAGGTAGTCGAGCACGACCTGGAGGCCTAGATGTGACGTCCTTGCGGCAGCGGCTGCGGCGGGTTCCCGCGCCGGTGGTCGACGCGGGTCTGGCCGTGGC
>Ga0137369_10008517_pt1 | contig 10224 bp, 7 predicted proteins | sample SagtaG_12_FD_104918 | JGI IMG/M metagenome (GOLD analysis project Ga0137369, IMG submission 104918) | Vadose zone soil microbial communities from Sagehorn Ranch, Mendocino, California, USA - Sage1_L_113_16 metaG | ecosystem: Environmental > Terrestrial > Soil > Vadose zone | place: USA... | reverse complement strand
TTCATCGTCTGGATGAGCGCGGCGCGCCTGCCCGGCTTCGCCTGTGCCATCGCGTACTACGGCGGCGGCATACTGGACCACGGCGACGAGCAACCCAAATGCCCGCTGATGGCGCATTTCGGCGAGCGCGATACAGTGATTCCGGTCGCCGGCGTGGAAAAGCTCGCCGCTGCGCACCCGGAGGCGCAAGTTTTCGTGTATGCCGCCGATCACGGCTTCAATTGCGATCAGCGCAAGAGCTACGACGCCGCGGCAGCCACGCTCGCCCGCGAGCGTACGCTCGAATTCCTGCGCCAAAACGTGGGCTGATTCGGCCGGTCGCCCGATCCTTTCGACGCCTCGCGGGACGCCGGGCGCAGGCCGATTTCATCGGGTATGAAACGCGCCGACTCGAACCGACATAGTTGACACAAGCAACTAAAAGGTTGACATTGTCATTGATTAGCCTCCGGGGACGTGACAATGGCGAAGCCCGACCTCGGTCTCGAGCAGCACATCGCGGCGGTGCGCCGATTCAATCGCTTTTATACCCAACGGATCGGCGTGCTCCGCGAGCATCTGCTCGACAGCCCGTTCCCGCTGACGGGCGTGCGTGTGCTCTATGAGCTCGCGCACTGGCCCGCGACGGGGGAACCGGCGACGGCCGCGGTGCTCGCCGCGCGGCTCGCGCTCGACGAAGGTTATTTGAGCCGCATTCTTCGCGGCTTCGAGCAGCGTCGACTCGTGCATAAGAAAGCCTCCGCGGAGGACGGAAGGCGCAAGTCGCTGGTCTTGTCGGAACGCGGCCGGCGGGCATTTGCGGCGCTCGACGCGCGCTCGCGCGCCGAGGTCGGCGCCATGCTCGGCAGGCTGCCCGCTACCGGGCAGCTCCGCGTGGTCGACGCGATGCGCACGATTGCGACTTTGCTCGGCGAGGCACCAGAGGGCGGACGCGGGCACCAACCGCCGTATCTCCTGCGGCAGCACCAGCCGGGCGACATCGGCTGGGTGATTCATCGCCACGGCGCGTTGTACGCGCAGGAATACGGCTACGACGAACGCTTCGAGGCGCTGGTCGCCGAGATCGCGGCCCGGTTCGTGCAGCGGTTCGACCCCGCGCGCGAGCGCTGCTGGATCGCGGAGCGCGGCGGTGAGATCGTTGGTTCGGTGTTTCTAGTGCGCAAGACGAAGACAGTGGCGAAGCTGCGGCTGCTGCTGGTCGAGCCCCACGCGCGTGGAATGGGAATCGGCAGGCGGCTCATCGACGAATGTGTGCGCTTCGCGCGTCGTGCCGGCTACCGTAAGCTCACGCTATGGACGCAGAGCGACCTCGACGCCGCTCGTCACCTTTATACGCAGGCGGGATTCCGGCGCGTGCACGAAGAGCGTCACGAGAGCTTCGGCAAGCATCTGGTCGCAGAGACCTGGGAGTTGCCGCTGCAGGTTCGTTAGGATGGCGAGCGGAGACTTCATGGATAATGGTCTGGATCCGGCGCCCTTGCGTCCCTCAAGTCCCTGCCGACTCGCATGGAAATTCGCGATGGTTTTACCGGTACCATTGGTAACACGCCGCTGATCCGTCTTGGCACGCTCTGCCGCGAGACCGGTTGTGAGATCCTGGGCAAAGCCGAGTTCCTGAACCCGGGGGGCTCGGTCAAGGATCGCGCGGCGCTTTACATCATCCGGGACGCGGAACAACGCGGCGCGCTCCAATCCGGCGGTACCGTGGTCGAAGGCACCGCGGGCAACACCGGCATCGGGCTCGCGCACATCTGCAGCGCCCGCGGTTACCGCTGCGTGATCATCATCCCGGAAACGCAATCTCAGGAAAAAATGGAGCTGCTGCGCGTTCTCGGCGCCGAGCTGCGCCCGGTCCCGGCCGTTCCATACCGCGATCCCAATAACTACGTCAAGCTTGCCGGCCGTGTGGCGGCCGAGACGCAGAATGCAATCTGGGCCAACCAGTTCGACAACGTGGTCAACCGGCAGGCGCACTACGAAACGACGGGACCGGAAATCTGGCATGACACAGGCGGTCGCATCGACGCCTTCGTATGCTCAACCGGCACCGGCGGCACCTTGGCCGGTGTCGCGCGCTACCTAAAGGAGCAGAAGCCCGCGGTGCGCATCGTGCTCGCCGATCCGATGGGCAGCGCCCTCTACAGCTACATCAAGACCGGCGAGCTCAAAGCGGAAGGCAGCTCGATCACCGAAGGCATCGGCTCGAGTCGCTTGACTGCCAATCTGGAGGGCACACCGATCGACGATGCGATGCAGATCCCCGACCAGGATTGCGTGGCCATGGTCTACCATTTGCTCCGCCGCGAAGGGCTGTTCGTCGGTGGTTCGACCGGCATCAACGTCTGCGCAGCGGTGCGTCTTGCCCGCGACCTGGGCCCCGGGCATACGATCGTCACGCTGCTGTGCGATCGCGGGTCGCTTTATCTCGGTCGCTTGTTCAACCCGGCGTTCCTCGCGAGCAAAGGACTGCGTGCCAGTTAGAGCCTGCAGAATTCCCACAACGAGCCGGCGAATACATCGCGTTAGATCATGGCGAGCCGCGGTGACTTGGGCGCAGTGGCGCAAAGCGCGTCGTCGAGCGGGTTACCCGGCTCGCGGCGGCCACTCAACCCACGAGTAGCGACGCGAGCCCGCAGCGAGGGACCCACGCGAAGCGCGGGATCGCGCGTGGCGAGTCGGATGCGCGGCCGACACGCGCCGTCAGCACTTGTCAGTACGGTCGAGGAGGCCGCCGCACACGAGCTACCCGCTTACGACGACTGCGCCCCAACGCGCCCGCGCCATCGCGGCTCACCGCTCTGCGCGCCGCGAGTGTGTTGCGCTTGGCATCGCACATCGCCGGAAGCGGCGAATGCCTGGCGGGCGCGCGTAGGCCGCGCCGGCCGTCGCGGGTGGCGCGGCAAGGGAGACGTTGGGTTCGCGACCGCAGCCGCGCCGGGTACCCGCAGGCCGGCGTTGGCGGCTCCCGCGCGCCCGACAGGCGTTCGCCGCTGAACACGACAACGCAATCGAACGCGATGCTTTCGCCTGCCTCAGGCCGCCGCCGCAGCGCCTGGTTTCCTGGCCGCTAGCTCGTCGAGCGCGGAGCTCACCGCACGATCGAACAGCGGCACCGGCTCTACGATCAGCCGCGTCGTGCCGTCGCGGAGCTGCCACGCCAGCTCTTCCGGCGATAGCGCCAGCGCGTGACCGCGCGAACGCGTCGTGAAGATGTACTTGGTGCGCATCGGGCTGACCCATGACAAGCGGGCATTGATCGTCTTGCCATCGTGATCGAAAGCGAGCCACGTGCCGACGACCATCTCCGCGACGAAATCGTGGACGTTCACGATCCTAGTCACCGTTGGAACGATGGCCGCGACGCTTTCGGCCGCTTGTTCGGAAGCGCCGGCCGCCGCCGCGGCGCGTTCGGCCGGCGGCCGGATCGCGGCGATGTGCAGCTTGTACACTGCTTCCAGAAACGGCTGCAGGCGATCTTCGCGCACCTGCACCGCGGCGCCGCCCGAACGCAAGCCGCGGATCAACGCGGGAACCATCTTGGCAAGGCGAGCCTTCTGCGCGTTGCGTTCCTTGGCGGTGATGCTCCAAAGCAGATCGTCGAGGATCTTCACGCCGTCGCGCCAGGCATCGCTCTCGGCGCCCTCGCGTTGCCGCAGCTGCGTGAGGTAATCCGCCCAGATCGTCTCGGCGAAGCCGCGCACCTCGAACGGTACCGTGATGCCGGTCAGCTTGTCGCGGATCAGCGCCCGGACGTGCGTTCGGTCGGCCTCGCTTTCCTCGGCGACCAGCGCCGCGGCGACGTCGTGATCGAGCAGCGCGGCGGCCTTGCGCTGCTCGGCGTCGATGAATTCCTGCAACTTTGCGTCCGCGCCGTCGAAAACGGCGACGTCGACCTTGAAGTCGCGGCAAACCTCCTCGATCACTCCGGCCGCGACCAGCTCGAACCCTGCGCGGTAGCCTTCATCGCTCGTCGCGCCAATGGCAGCTCCCGCGAGATGATCGAGGAGCCTCCGCGCGGGGTGCTTCTTGTCGGAGAAGAACGTGCGGTCGAGCAGCGCTGCCTTGAGGATCGGTACCTGCAGCCGGCCGAACAGCCTGCGCAGCGACTCGGGAATCGACGGATCGCGGAAAATGTAGTCGAACAGAAGCGCGATCACGTCGATGGTGATCTTGTCCGTCGGATTGGTGACCCTGTCGGCGACGGCGGCACGGATCCACGGGATCCGGTTGAGCGGCACTACGATCGCTTCGCTGCCTCCCGGGCCCGCCGCTGCCGCGGCGTCGGCCGCTGCGACGATCCCCGGATCCAAAAGTTGCCAGCGGTCGAGTGCCGCGACGACCGCGGATAGCGATCCAAGCGCCAGCAACGGGTCGAGCTGCGGCAAGCCGAAGGCGTTCGTGGCTGCGGCAGCCGTGGCTTCAGGCGGCGCCGCACGTGCCAGCTCGGCGACATAGGGGTTCAGCGCGGCCGCAGGCGGCGCGGCTACGGCCGCGAGCGCGCCTGTCCCGAAAGCAGACACGGGTGCCGCATTGGCCGTGCTAGCCGGAGACATGGTGCTCGCCGGTGCCGCGCCAGGCAAAGAGGACGACGGCAGGGCTCCGGTGCCCGCTGAGGCGGCGGGTACCGCGAGATCGACCGCCAGCTCCGGCGGCGCGACCTCCTTGATCAGGCGCCCGAAGAGCGGCAGGAGCTCGCCGTCGTCAACGGGTCGCAATTCGCTCCGTGCGCGAAGCTCCGCCTTGATCTCCGGGAGCACGTGGCGATCTGCCAGCAGGCGATTCAAACGGATATAGGTCTTGGGGGCCGCCGGCGTGATATCTGCGAGCACACGCTCCATCAGCGGGCGCCACACGCGCGGGTTCGGCAGCAGCGTGCGCGAAGTCATGCCGATGGCATCGAGGATGTAATCCGGCGCAAAGGGGTTGTCGATCTCGCGTGTCAGGGTTTCGCCGAGCAGCACACCGACCCGCAGATCGAGCGCGTCGAGCTCGCGCTTGGTCAGCCGATGCAGGAACTGCGTTGCGGTCACCAGCGCGGACTGTTTTTCGTGGTCAAAGGCGTTGAGCACGCGCAACGACGCGAGCGAGCGGTCAGCATCGGGACGTCGGCCACTACGGCGATTGCCGGCAAGCCGTTTTTCGAACAGCTCCTGCAATGATTGTTCGAAGTGCTTGAGCCACTCGGGGCGCTTGCTGCGAAAATCCGCGACCTCGACGTCGGTGACGAATTTGTTCTGCTCGAAGAGGTCGTTGGTCCCGTCGATTGACGTTGCGACTACGTCGATCAAACCGGATTGGAACGTCGCAAAGCATTCGCGCAGCAGGGCTCGCGCCTGCTCAGGTGCGAGCAGCAATTTGCCATCGACGTCGGTGGCTGGCGGTGACGTTGTGGATGAAACCGGGTCAGACATGGTGATGCCGCAAGCTAGCGTGAGTTGGCCATCGCGTCGAGAGTCTCCGATGAACGTACCCTATGGTGGCATCCAACGGGGGCGGAAGTGAAGAGGAGAGCAGCAGCGCCGGTGGGCTACAGCATGATCGTTCCGCGTCGCAGTAAAGTGACAGCCGAACAATGATGGGGTCATAATAAGCCTCGCTCAGGTGGTGCAAGGCCGCCCGCATTTTCATGCGCATCGCCCGCGTCGGGGCGTTGTCCAGAGTCCCGGGAGAGGAATCGTCGATGAAGTGCCCCGCATGTGGTAATGAGAACCAGCCGGGTGCGAAATTCTGTGTCCATTGCGGAATCGTGCTGGGCACAGCATCTACGCCCGCATGGACGCCGCCCGCGGGCCCCGCATCCGCGACTGCGCCTGCACCGCGCCCCGCCGCGTCTGCACAACCGACGCCGACGCCCGAGCCGAGCATTGCACGACCTGCCGCTGCGATGGGGCCGGCCCCGGCCGCCCCTGCTGCGGTAGCCGCCGCAGCCGCGCGGGAATCGACGCGCAATACGGGGCTGATGATCGCGGTCATTGCGCTGCTCATCGTTGTCGGGGCAGGCGGCTATTTCGGCTACCGGATGCTCAGCGGCGAAGACAAGGAAACCGTCGTCGTGGTCCCGCCCAAGCCGGCGGAAGCACCTCCTTCACCTGCGGTGACGCCGGTGCCGGACACGTCGGCGACGCAGGAGGCGGCTTCGCGAGCAGCGCCGGCAGCAAGCCCGCCGATGGCTGCGCCCGGCCCCGTGACAGCCGTCGAGCCGCCGAAGACAGTTGCCGCCGCCCCGACCGGAGTGCCATTGCCGGGACGCCCGCCAATCGCAGCTGAGGGAACGAAAACCGATTCCGGACAAATGAAGGCAGCCCCATCCAAGGCGCCCCCAAAAGGAGCACTGCCGACCTCCGAAGCGCCAGCCAAGGCGGCCTCGCCGCCGCCCGTGGCGGCTTCGCCGCCCCCCAGCAAGACGCTGGCCAAGGCACCGGCTGTCGCGCCGGTATCCGATCGTTGGCAGATGATGGCCGAAGCGATGGCGCAGTGCGCTCAGGCGCCGTTTTTCTCGCGCATCGCCTGCGAGCAGCGGACCCGGAACCGGTATTGCGAGGGTCACTGGGGCCAAGTCGCGCAATGCCCGAGCGCGCCGACCAAGGATCACGGCCAGTAGCCGTTGCCAGCGATGCCGGCCGCTCGCGCGACGGCCGGCGGCAGCGCATCGCGCCGTAGCGCCGGCTGCAGCATTCGGCTCGAGGGCCCGGGTTATACTGATTGGCAGCGCGCCACCGCGCGCCGCCGGCAGCGAAGCGGACCTGGCCCGCCATGCTCGAAAATCTCCTCGCGCCGAAATTCATCGTCCTGTACGTCTTTATCGCCTCGGCGATATACGTGCATTACCGTGGCCGCGTTCGGCACGGCTTCCTGCGCCAGTTGACCGATCATTCGTCGCTGATGGCGCCGTACAACGCGCTGATGTACCTGTTTTCGGCCGTCCCGAATCGGCCTTTCGTCGACGTCTCTCGCTTTCCCGAGCTTTCGCCGCTCCGCGACAACTGGCAGACGATACGTGAGGAGGCTGTAAAGCTGTTCGACGAGGGTCATATTCGCGCCGCGGCGAAATACAACGACCTCGGCTTCAACTCTTTCTTTCGCACCGGCTGGAAGCGCTTTTATGTCAAGTGGTACGACGAGCCGTTGCCGTCGGCCAAGGCGCTATGTCCGCGGACCGTCGAGCTTGTGCAGTCGATCCCTTCGGTCAACGCGGCGATGTTTGCCCTGCTGCCGCCGGGTGGCAAGCTCGGTGCCCACCGCGATCCATTCGCCGGTTCGCTGCGTTACCACCTCGGGCTGATCACGCCGAATTCGGAGGCCTGCCGCATCTTCGTCGACGGCGAGCCCTACTTCTGGCGCGACGGCGAGGCCGTCATGTTCGACGAGACCTTTATCCATCGCGCCGAGAACAAGACCGACGTAACGCGCGTGATCCTGTTCTGCGACATCGAGCGTCCGCTGTCGAGTCGCATCATGACGTGGTTGAACCGCGGCTTCCGCAATACGGTCATCCGTGCCAGTCAGACCGAGAACACTCCGGGGGACCGCGTCGGCGTGCTCAACCGGATCTTCAGCGTCGCGTATTACCTGCGCCTCATCGGCAAGCGCATCAAGAGCCGCAGCAAGCTCGCGCACTACACGCTCAAATGGCTGATCATCGGCGGGCTGCTCTACTGGATCTTTGTCTAGCGCGGTCTGCCTGACTTGCGCCGGACGGCGGCCAAGGTTGGAGGGGGAGCGGCCATGAAGCCATTGCAGATTCGCCGCCTCGCGTTCGGCGCATTGGCGCTGATGGCTTACCTGACGGCGATCGGCGCGCCGAAGGTCGGCGATGCGCCCGAAGCGAAGGACCTCGCGCTCGTCGGTTACCACGATCTGCAGGCGCGCAGCGCCTACCAGCCGCTCATACGCGAACAGAGCGGCCGCTGGATTCTCTACGTGGGCCATCACGGGGGCACAGAAGGCGCGCCCAAGCCGATCAATCCGCTAAGCGGTAACGCCGAATTCAACGGCACGTCGATCCTCGACGTCACCGACCCGCGCGCGCCGCGCTTGCTCGCGCATATCGCCGGCGAGGAAGGCCTGGGCGAAGCCGGCGGCGCGCAGATGGTGCGCGTGTGTTCCGGCAAGGAGCTGCCGCACGGCGACCCGGCCAAGTTCTATCTCTTGCGTCCGTTCGGCAATGCATGGCAGGAGATCTGGGACGTCGGCGATCCGTCGCGCCCGCGACTCGTCACGCGCCTCGGCCCGTTGAAGGGCACGCACAAGAACTGGTGGGAGTGTGACACCGGTATCGCGTATCTCGTATCCGGCGTCGAGGGCTGGCGCACCCGGCGGATGACGCAGGTCTATGACTTGAGCGATCCGGCCAAGCCACGTCTCATCCGTAACTTCGGTCTCCCCGGACAGCAGCCTGGCGCCACCGGCGACGTGCCGGTGGAATTGCACGGTCCCATTTCGACCGGACCGGCGGGCAATCGCGTCTACTTCGGCTACGGCACGAACAAGGCTGGCATGGTCCAGATCGTCGATCGCAAGAAGTTGCTCGAAGGTCCGCCGGAGCCGACGACCGCGAACCTGCTTTACCCGGAAGTCGGGCGGTTGGTGCTGCCGCCCAACGTGGGCGCACATACCGCGTTCCCTCTGCTCAAGATGGATGTTGCGGAATTCGGACACGATAAAGACGGCGGCACGCGCGATTTCATCGCCGTCGTCGACGAGCCCTTGGTTAACGAATGCCAGGAAGCGCGGCAGATGCTCTGGATCGCCGACATCACTACCGAATCGCGGCCGTTCGGCGTGGCGAGCTTCACCGTGCCCGAGGCAAGCGGCGATTTCTGCACGCGCGGCGGGCGGTTCGGAACGCACTCCTCGAACGAAAACTTCACGCCGATCTATTACCGCCGCATCCTGTTTCTCGCGCATTTCAACGCCGGCGTGCGCGCGGTCGACGTTCGCGATCCGTATCACCCGCGCGAGGTCGCGTATTTCATTCCATCGATCACCGCGAAGACGGAGCCACGCTGCGTCAAGATCGGTGAAGCCGACCGCTGCAAGCTGGCGATACAAACCAACAATGTCGAGGTCGATGATCGCGGCTACATCTACGCGGTCGACCGGGCCAATACCGGCTTGCACATCCTCGAGCTGACCGGCGAGGCGCGCAAGATCGCGGCTTTCCAGCGCTGAGGAGCGCTTAGGCTCTGTCGCGCCGCGATTGCGGCATGCGGCTTGCTTGTCGTCCGCAAGACGGATGCAAGAGACCGCGCATAGCGAGCGGCCTATGCCGCTATCATGGAAGGGAAAACAGGCCGTCCGTGACCGGGCGAACCCAGTCGCCATCTCGAGGAGAAGGGCCGGATGAAGTGCCGCATTTGCGCCAGCGAGTGCCCGCCAGGGGCAAAGGTCTGCGGCGATTGTGCGGCCGCGCGCAAGCGCGCGTTCGCGGCCACCGTCACACAGCCGCTGCTCGCAGCCATGGGCGCTCCGAGCGTGAGCCAACCGCGGTTTGCACCGCGTCCGGCTCAACGCAAACTCGTAAGCAGGTTCGCATCTTCTTCTGCCACGCGATCGGAAACCCCGGTTGCGCCATCGACCGCGGACCACGGCACGGCACCTGGGCGCGTCAGCTTGAAGTGGCTTCTGCTCGGGGTCGCGATGGCAACGACGATCGTCTTCGTCGTGATCAGGATCCTGGCATCGGGCCAGGCTGCCGACAGTGGCGAGATCGCGGCGGATGCGGCAAGCGAGACGACGGCGTTGTTTGCGGCGCGCGATGCTGCGCCCGCCGTCGAAGCGCCCCGGGAGACGGCGCAGAATCAGCCCGTTGCCGCCGGCACCGGCGTTGCGCCGCCCGACGCCAAGACCGATGCGCACGTTGCGCTCAAGAACGCGGCGCCCAAGGCGGGAGGACGCAAGGCCGCCGGCAAGGTCGAAGCCGCGACCGATGCGTCGCTCGAGCCGTCGCCGAAGATCGAGCCCGCGACGGCCGCGCCTCGCCGCGCGCCGACACGCGTTGCCGAAGCCCCGCGGGACCCCTGGCAGGCGATGAACGAGGGGTTGTCGCGTTGCGCACGCGAAGACTTCTTGAACCGTATCGCTTGCGAGCAGCGGGTACGCGTGCAGTACTGCCCGAACTATTGGGGATTGGTCCCGCAGTGTGCAATAGGCCGGACGACGGACCACGGCCAATAGCAGGCTGATGCAGAACTGCTGCGCGGGCCGGCTGCTTTGTCGTGTCCT
>Ga0137369_10008507_pt1 | contig 10230 bp, 9 predicted proteins | sample SagtaG_12_FD_104918 | JGI IMG/M metagenome (GOLD analysis project Ga0137369, IMG submission 104918) | Vadose zone soil microbial communities from Sagehorn Ranch, Mendocino, California, USA - Sage1_L_113_16 metaG | ecosystem: Environmental > Terrestrial > Soil > Vadose zone | place: USA... | reverse complement strand
GGCCAGCGCTTGCGTCCCTTCTTGAACGTACCGTACGGCGTGCCCGAGTACTCGACGATGTACGTGCCGTCGAGGACGCCGTAGCGCGTTTTGCCCGCCGCCTTGAACCTCACGATTTTCATTTGACTTTCATCCTCAACATGCCCTTCGGCATGTTGACCGTGGGCGAGACGGTTAGGGCGGGCCGCTGCGGGCGGACATTCGTCGGCATGTTCCGCTTGGGCGAGATGGTTAGGGCGGCGCGCTGCGGGCGGACATTCGTCGGTATGTTCTGCTTGGGCGAGTTGGTTAGGGCGGCGGGCTGCGGGCGGACAGTCGTCATCGTGCTGATCGTCATGGCTTGAGGCCGAGGACGTCTTGCATGGAGTAGAGGCCGGGCTTGGCCTGGGCGATGAACTTGGCCGCGCGCAGGGCGCCGCGCACGTAGGTGTCGCGGTTCTGGGCCCGGTGCGTCAGCTCGAGGCGCTCGCCGAGGTTGCCGAAGCTCACGGTGTGGTCCCCGACCACGTCGCCCGAGCGGAGCGAGTGGATGCCGATCTCCTTCCGCGTGCGCTCTCCCGGCAGCCCGTGGCGGCCGTAGACGCCCACCTTGGTCAGGTCGCGCCCCAGGGCCTGGGCGACCACTTCCGCCATCTTGGCCGCGGTGCCGCTGGGCGCGTCCTTCTTGAAGCGGTGATGCACCTCGCTGATCTCCACGTCGTAGTCGTCTCCAAGGAGCCGCGCCATGTCCGCGAGGACACGGAAGGCCACATTCACCGCCACGCTCATATTGGGAGAGAGCAGGATGGGAATCTCGCGGGCCAGCCGCTCGATCTCTTCCCGCTGCGCCGCCGCGAAACCCGTGGTGCCGATCACCGCGCGCCCGCCCTGGCGGGCGGTCATGCGCAGGTGGCCCAGGCTCGCGTCGGGGACGGAGAACTCGATGAGGATACGGTCGCGCCCCAGCGCGCCCTCGGGATCCGCGGTGATGGGCACGCCGACCTTGCCCACGCCCGCGATCTCCCCCGCGTCCTTGAGGAGCGCGGGATGGCCCGGCGCCTCGAGGGCGGCGACCACACGAAGGTCTTTGTCTTCCTGGAGGAGGGCGACGAGACGACAGCCCATCCGGCCGGCGGCGCCGGCGATCACCACATCGGCCATCGCAGGGCTCAGCCCTTGAGGAGGCCGTGCTGGACGAGGATGGCCTTGAGGCGCTCGCGATTGGCCGCGCCCATGGAGCACATGGGCAGACGGAACTCGGGCTTCAGCATCCCCATCATGCCCATGGCTTCCTTCACGGGTATGGGGTTGGTCTCGAGGAACATGGCGCGCGAGAGCGGGAAGAGCTTGAGGTGGAGATCACGCGCGAGCTTCCAGTCGCCGGCCAGCGCGGCATGGGTCATCTCGACCGTCTCGCGCGGCACGATATTGGCGACGACGGAGATGACGCCGCGGCCGCCCACGGACATCAGGGGCAGGGTGATGTTGTCGTCGCCCGAGAGCACGCTGAAATCGGGGCCGCAGGCGACGATGACCTGGGTCATCTGGTCGAGCGAGCCCGAGGCTTCCTTGACGCCCACGATATTGGGGCAGTCCTTGACGAGGCGGGCGAGGGTGTCCGTCTCGACATTCACGGCGGTGCGCCCCGCGATGTTGTAGACGAGGATCGGAATGTCCACCGCCTCGGCCACGGCACGGAAGTGGCGGTAGAGCCCCTCCTGGGTCGGCCGGTTGTAGTACGGATTGACCACCAGCGCACCCGTGGCCCCGGCCTTCTTGGCGTGGCGCGTGAGGTCGATCGCCTCCGAGGTGGCATTGGACCCGGTGCCCGCGATGACGTGGAGGCGGCCGCGGGCCGCTTCGATGACGATCTCGACGACGCGACGGTGCTCATCGTGGCTGAGAGTGGGAGACTCGCCCGTGGTGCCGCACGGCACGATCCCGTCCGTGCCCTGCGCCACGTGCATCTCGACGAGCTCCCGGAGCTTGGCCTCGTCGACCTTGCCGCCATTGAACGGAGTGACGAGCGCGACGATGGAACCCTGGAACATGGGGCGCATAGTGAGATCCTCCATGGCTCGAAGCTGTCCGCGAGAGAACGTCGTGTCACTGTAGCACCTCAGCCGGAAACACTTCAAGAGTCCTTCACCTCCGCGCGGCGAGCCCCTCCTTCAGGCGCACGGATGCGATACTATGACCCTCGGCCGGCGGGAGGCGTGAGCCGTGATGTCGGCAAACCCACAAGGAGGGGACTCGATGAGCGGCACACGCGCGCCTGGCTGGCCCGGAGGGCTCACCGCCGAGGTCGCCGCCCAGGTGCGAGAGCGCTTCGGCACCCCGTGCTACGTCTACGACCGCGCCGGGCTCGAGGCGGCGGCGCGTCAGGCGCTCGCCTTCCCCGCGCCGCACGGCCTCACCCTGCGCTACGCGATGAAGGCCAATCCGAACCACGGCATCCTGGCCCTCTTCCGCGATCTGGGTCTGCACGTGGACGCGTCGAGCGACTTCGAGGTGGAGCGCGCGCTCCGGGCCGGCTTCCCCCCCGAGCGTATCCAGCTCACCTCGCAGATGCCCTCGCGCCGGCTCGCCGAGCACGTGCGTCGCGGCATCCTCTTCAATGCGTGCTCCCTCTACCAGCTCGATGAGTACGGCAAGGTCGCCCCGGGAGGCGAGGTGTCGGTCCGCATCAATCCGGGTCTGGGCAGCGGATCGACGAAGCGCACCAATACCGGCGGCCCCGCCTCGAGCTTCGGCATCTGGCACGAGTACCTGGACGAGGTCACGGTCACCGCCGAGCGCCACCGCCTCCGCATCACGCGCCTCCACAGCCATATCGGATCCGGCACCGATTCTGAAGTCTGGAAACGCGTGGCCCGCATGACCCTCGACATCGTGGGCCGATTCCCCGACGTGTCCGTCGTCAATCTGGGAGGCGGCTTCAAGGTGGGACGCATGCCCGAGGAGCCGAGCGTGGATCTGCTCGACGTGGGTAGCCACGTGCGCGGCGAGCTCGAGGCGTTCCGCCAACGCGACGGCCGGACCCTGGGCCTCGAGATCGAGCCCGGCACCTTCCTCGTCGCCAATGCGGGCGCCATCGTGGCCGCCTGTGTAGACGTCGTGGACACGGGCAGCGAAGGCTACGTCTTCGCGAAGCTCGACGCCGGCATGCCGGAGCTGGCGCGTCCCTCCCTCTACGGCGCCCAGCATCCGATCGACGTGCTTGCCGAGGGCCGGGAGCAGGCGGCGGTGGTGTTCGTCGGGCCCTGCTGCGAGTCCGGAGACATTCTCACCCCGGCCCCCGGTGATCCCGAAGCGTTGGCTCCGCGCTGGGTGCCGCGCCCGCGGATCGATGACCTCGTCGTGATCGGTGGCGCGGGCGCGTACTGCGCCGCGATGGCCACCATCAACTACAACTCGTATCCGCAGGCGCCCGAAGTCATGCTCGAGCCCGACGGCTCGCTCACGCTCCTGAGGCGTCGCCAGGCGCCGGAGGAGGTGTGGGGCAACGAGGTCTGAGCCGCACGATCTGACCGCCCCTCACCCTGCCCTCTCCCCCTCCGGGGGCGAGGGAAAGTGGGTGAGCCGCACGATCTGATCGCCCCCTCACCCTGCCCTCTCCCCCTCCCGGGGGCGAGGGGATCAGTTAGGGAACGGTGACGGTGACTTCGTTGGAGCGGGGGCTTTCGTTGGCTTGCTTGGCGCGGTCGAGGGCAGTGACCGCGTAGCGGTAGGTGCGGCCCGACTGCACGTCCCTATCCGTGTAGAGCGTGGCGATCGCCTGCGTCGTGGCAATTCGCGTCAGGGCCCCCGTGCCTTCCCCTCGATAGATCGCGTATTGCGCCACGTCCTCCTCGGGGCTCGGATTCCAGGCGAGCCTCACTCCGCCCGTGGCCGGAATGGCGACGAGTCGCGTGGGCGCCGAAGGTGGTGTGGTGTCCACAGGAATGGCGGCCACGGCCGCCGACGCGGGGCCGATCGCCGTGCCCGCCGGATCGACACGCACGCTCTTCACGGCGTAGCGATAACTGAGCTCGTTCTCGAGACCCGTGTCCGTATACCTCGTGGTGGCGATGGGGGCAGGCGTGAGCGGGGCGAGACCGCCCTCTCCGGCCGCCCGAAGCACGATATAGCGGAGCTCGCCGGACACGGGCGCGCCGTCGATCAAGGTGGCGGGTGCCTCCCAGCGGAGCCGTGTCTGCCTGTCGCCGGCCTGGACGGACAGGCCCGGGGGCGGCGTGGGGGCCGCGAGAAAGGTGACCCCGGTCGGCGGAGACGGAGCGCTCGTGCGCCCGCTCCCGTCCTCGGCGGTGGCGACGTAGACATAGCGGCGACCGAAGCTCAGCCCCTTGTCGTCCGTGACCGTCACGGCTCCGCCTGCCAGCTGCACGCCGGGGGGAGGCGCGGCGTCGAGCGCGATCTGCGCGATCTGCTGATAGCCGACCACGCGATCGCCCGACCGCATGGCCGGCTTGGGCTCGGCGCCCGGCGCCTCTTCGCGCCGGAAGAGCCGCACCACGGCCAGATCCCGGAGCCGGGTGTTGTCGACCCGGTTGCGCGGATTGGCCCATTTCACGACGATGGCGCGATCCTCGACGGTGGCGCTCATCTCGGCGGCGGAGGCGGGCAGGCGCCGCTCGGGGGCCACGATCGGACCCTTCTTGCCGCAGCCGGCGAGGGCGAGGGCGGCCATGGCGAGCCCCGCCGCCATGACCGCGCCTCGCGAGGGACAGGTCACCGCTGGGGTTCCCTCGCCGCGCGCGCCCGGGCCTGCGCGATGGCCCGGGCCACGGCCTCGGGCGCCGTGCCGCCGGTCACCGCCCGCGCGCGGAGCGAGGACTCGACGCTCAGCGCTCCGTAGACGTCCTTCTCGATGAGCGTCGAGAAGCCCTTGAGCTCCTCCAGGGACAGCTCGCCCAGCTCCTTGCCCCTGGCGATGCCCTCGCGAACGGCGCGTCCCACGATTTCGTGCGCCTCGCGGAAGGGCAGGCCCTTGCGCACGAGATAGTCGGCGAGGTCGGTGGCCGTCGAGTAGAAGGCGCCCGCGGCGTGGAGCATTCTGTCCACCCGGAAGGTGAGGCTCTCCAGCATGGGCGGCAGCACCCGCAACACCGCCTCGAGCGTGTCCACCGTGTCGAAGAGGGGCTCCTTGTCCTCCTGCATGTCGGAGTTGTAGGTGAGGGGCAGGCCCTTCATCACCGTGAGCACGGCCATCAGGTTGCCGTACAGGCGGCCGGTCTTGCCGCGAATGAGCTCGGCGACGTCGGGGTTCTTCTTCTGCGGCATGATCGACGAGCCGGTGGCGAAGGCGTCCGCGAACTCCACGAAGCCGAACTCCGACGTCGCCCAGAGGGTGAGGTCGGCGGCGAGCCGCGAGCAGTGCATGCCGAGAACGGCCGCGGCCGCGAGGAACTCGAGGACATAGTCGCGATCGGCCACCGCGTCCATGCTGTTCGGGCTGGGCGCGGCGAAGCCGAGATCGCGGGCGAGGGCTTCCCGATCGATGACGAAAGCCGCCCCGGCCAGCGCCGCCGACCCCAGCGGCATGACGTTGACGCGCCGGCCACAGTCCGCGAAGCGCTCGCGGTCGCGATCGAGCATGGCGACGTAGGCGAGCAGATGATGGGCGAGGAGCACCGGCTGGGCCCGCTGCAGGTGCGTGTAGCCGGGCATGGCCGCCTCGCGATGCTTCTCCGCCTGGGCGAGCAGGGCCAACTGCACGGTGGCCAGCGCGGCGTCGAGGTCTCCCAGCACGTCGCGGAGGTAGAGACGCTCGTCGAGGGCGATCTGGTCATTGCGCGAGCGTCCGGTGTGAAGCTTGCCCCCCACGGGGCCCGCCAGCTCGATGAGTCGGCGCTCGATGTTCATGTGGATGTCTTCGAGCTCGCGCCGGAAGGTGAAGCGTCCGCTTTCGAGCTCCGCCCGCACCGACTCGAGCCCCCGCTCGATGGCCGTGCGCTCCGGCGTGTCGATCAGCCCCGCGCGCTCCAGCGCCCGCGCCCACGCCGCGCTCCCGCGGATGTCGTACGGCCAGAGCCGCCGGTCGAAGGCGAGCGAGGAGGTGAAGGCCTCGGCGGTGGGATCGGCGCCCGCGCTGAAGCGGCCGCCCCAGGGCTTCCCGGATCCCGGATTGCCGCCGGCGTCGGTCACGAAGCGCCGGCTTCTCCGCGCCGGGCTTCGGCGGGACGGCCGGCGTGCAGCAGCGCCGCGATATGCCCCATGATGCGGCGGGTGATCTCTTCGCGCTCGGCGTGGCTGGCGCGGCGGCGCGGCTGGTGGAAATGCAGCGGGTGCCCGAAGCGAACGGCGAGGGGACGCCCCCGGGGAATGTAGAAGCGACGGCCGGCGAGGGCCTCATAGGTGCCGCTGATGGCCGCGGGCACCACGGGCACCCCGGCACGCAGCGCCATCATGGCCACCCCGGGCTGGCCGGGCACGAGCCGCCCCTCTCGACTGAAGGGGCCTTCGGGGAAAATCCCCACCACCCCTCCGTCTTCGAGCACACGGAGAGTGCGCTTCATGGCGCCGGGGTCGGGGCGCTCGAGGCTCACGGGAATCGAGCCGATGCGACGATGGAACAGCGGATGGAGCGGGCTCGCGCGAAAGACCCGCGGCATCACGAGGAAGCTGATGGGCCGTGGCACGGCCACGCCCAGCACCACGCCGTCGAGATAGTTGTGGTGATTGGCCGCGAGAATGAAGGGTCCCTCGGGGGGCACGCGGTCGAGCCCGGAGACTTCGAGATCGAAGCGGGCGCGCAGGAGCGGCGCGCAGGCGTTACGGATCAACTGGTAGAGTGGGGGAAAGCGCGGAGCGCGCGGCCGGGCGGCACGCAGTCCCGCCGCCGGCAGGATTTCGAGAGTGCTCGCCTCGTCGCCGGGCGCCATGGCTTCGCCTGTGTTTATAGCACAGGAGACCCTCCAGCGCCTGTTGGCGGCGTCAGTGGAGCTTGCCGAGGCGATACCGCGCCACCGCCTCATTGTGGTCGTTCAGGCTCTGCGAGAACTGATGGCGGCGCTCGTCCATCGCCACGAAGTACAGATAGTTGACCCGGGCCGGATTCGCCGCGGCGCGAATAGCCAGAAGCCCGGGATTGGCGATGGGGCCTGGGGGAAGTCCTGGTCGCCGATAGGTATTGTAGGGGTGGTCGACGAGCAGATCGTCGCGGGTGAGGGCCTGTCGCCCCTTGCCGATGGCGTACTGCACGGTGGGGTCGGCCTGAAGCGGCATGTCGATCTTGAGGCGATTCCAGAATACCGCGGAGATCAGCGGCAGCTCACTGGGGACGACCGCCTCGCGCTCGATGATGGAGGCGAGGGTGAGGAGCTGATGCACGTTGATGCCCCGCTCCCGTGCCGTGCTCAGGAGCTCAGGCGTGAGCTGGGCGCGCATCTTCATCACCATGCGCGCGAGCATCTCCTCCGGCGTGATGCCCTTGGCGAACTGATAGGTATCGGGAAAGAGATAGCCCTCGACCGAGGCTCCGGGGATCTCGAGCGCGCGCAGGAAGATGGGATCGTGGCCGACCCGGATCACGTCATCGGCGCGGGCCAGCCCCTCCGCCTCGATGGCCCGCGCCAGCTCGGCGAGAGAGGCGCCCTCCTGCAAGAGCACGTGATGGTAGACAACCTTCCCGGCTTCGAGCAGGCTCAGCACGACGAATGTATTCGCGCCCTGGGGCACCTCGTACTCGCCCGCCTTGAGGGCCCGCGCCTTTCCCTGGACGAGGGCGAGGAGCGCGAAACCGAAGGGGCTCCGGATGATGTCGGCCTTGTCGAGGCGTCGCGCGATGTCGAGCACACCCAGGTGAGGAGGAATCTCGATGATGCGGGGACCCGCCGCCACCGTGGGCGTGGCGGTGACCAGCCACCAGACCTGAAGCCCGACAAAGAGGCCGCCGAGGGCCAGCACTCCCCAGACGACCTGCCGCAGAGGTCGGCCGGCGTGCGTCCGGGCGCCCGCCGAGCTTTTGAGAAACCGAGGTCGTTCCATCATGATGTCCTCTGATTTTGCCCGCGGCTCACGGATCAGTCAAACTTCGCGGACACGTTTGGTCCACGCATCGTTTCTGGTATACTGACGTTCCTCGGGCGCAGGAGCCCGCCAATTCCCCCCAGGAGGCGTCTGATGCAGCAGCTTGTGCTTCCCGTCCGCCACGAGTGGCTCACCCGCGATCGCAGCCACGGCCAGATCGCCGTCGAGCCCTTCGAGCCGGGCTTCGCGCTCACCGTGGGCAATGCCTACCGCCGGGTGCTCCTGTCCTCGATTCCGGGAGCCGCGCCCACGTGGGCCAAGATCGAGGGCGTCCTCCACGAGTTCTCGCATCTGCAAGGCGTCAACGAGGACACGCTCGACATCATCATGAATCTCCGCAAGCTCGTCTTCGCGGTGAGCGTGAACCGGCCCAAGCTCCTTCGGCTCAAGGCCCAGGGGCCGCGCACCATCTCCGCGCGCGATTTCGAGCCGGATGCCGACGTGGAGATCCTCACCCCCGATGTCATCCTCGCCAATCTCGACAAGGACGGCTCGATCGAGATGGAGCTGTGCGTCGAGCGGGGCCGCGGCTATCAGGCCGCGGAGCGGCGCGAGCCCGAGGCCCTGCCCATCAACGCCATGCTGATCGATTCGGATTTCTGCCCGGTCCAGCGGGTCAATTTCCACGTCGAGCCGTCGACGCAGGACCCGGACATGGAGCGACTCGTGCTCGAGGTGTGGACCAATGGCAGCATCACCCCCGAGACCGCGGTGGGCGAGGCGGCGCGCATCCTCGAGGACCAGTTCGATCTGCTCACGGATTTCCCGCAGAGCGCGCCGCCCGCGGCCGAGACCACCGAGGCCGGGGTCGAGATCGCGCCGCGCGTCGAGCTCAACGAGCATCTCTTCCGCAATGTCGATGAGCTCGAGCTGTCCGTGCGCGCCTCCAACTGTCTCAAGACCGCGAGCATTCGCACCATCGCCGACCTCGTGCAGAAGACGGAGTCGGAGCTGCTCAAGACCAAGAATTTCGGCAAGAAGTCCCTGAACGAGATCAAGACCATCCTGGGTGAGATGGGGCTCTCCCTGGGCATGCGTCTCGATCCCGAGGAGCTGGAGCGGCTGCGCACGCAGTACGAGCGCAGCTTCGAGAGCTAGCACACCGCCTCCTCCCGCTTCCCGCGCGTCCCACCGCGGCCCCCGACTTTCGTGTCGGGGGCCGCGGTGCCTCAAGGCCCTCGCTCCGGATCGAGATCGAAGCGATCCACCGTGCCCGTGGCCCATCGGGTGACCCACAGCGTGCTGCCGTCCGTCTCCAGCATCACGGCGCCGTCGCGGTCGGTTCTGTAGATCCGGGCCCGCGCCGCCTCGAGGCGGCCGAGAGCCTCCGGGGTGGGGTGCCCGAATGAATTGCGGGCTCCGACGGAGATCACGGCCAGGGACGCCCGCGTGGCATCGAGGAAATCCCCGGTGGACGAGTAGCGGCTGCCGTGGTGACCCACCTTGAGCACCAGTGACCGCAGGGGCGCATGCGAGGCAAGCAGATGCGCTTCGCCCGGAGCGCCCAGATCGGCGGTCAGCAGCAGCGAGAAACCGCGCCAGTCGAGACGCAGCACCAGCGACTCCTCGTTCTGCCCAAAGGGCGGCGGCTCGTCGAGGGGGAGGATCCCGTCGGGGTTGAGCACGGTCACGAGCGCCGAGCCGAGCCAGAGCCGCTGCCCCGCCACGAGCGTGCGCCGACAGGCGCCGGAGCGCTCCACGGCGCGCCGCGTGTCCTCGGTGCCGGCGATCCAGCGTCCGTTCTCCCAGAATTCACGCACGCGAAAGCGCGTGAGCACGGCCCGCAGGCCGCCCGAGTGAGCGGAATCCGGATGCGTGAGCGCCACCGCGTCGAGCCGGGCCGCGGGGCGATTCCAGAGAAATGGCGCGAGCACGCGCTCCCCCACGTCGAGCCGGTTGCCGCCGGCGGGGCCGCCGTCGACGAGGAGCCGTGGACCTTCGGGCAGCTCGACCAAAATAGCGTCGCCCTGTCCCACGTCGAGGAACGTGACGCGAAGGCGGCCGTCGCCGGGCTTCACCCAGGGCCACACGGAGAGGCCGACCGCGAGACCGAAGCAGGCCAGGGCGGTTCCCCGAGGCCATCGCCGTGATCCGCCCAGGTGCGGCACGAGAGCCAAGGCCGCGCACCAGGCGGCAATGGCCGCCCAGCTCAGGGCGGGCAGGTGCACCATGGCCGCCGGCACCCCGGCAGCGACCCAAACCGCGGCGCGCAGGGCGAGC
>Ga0137369_10008503_pt1 | contig 10232 bp, 11 predicted proteins | sample SagtaG_12_FD_104918 | JGI IMG/M metagenome (GOLD analysis project Ga0137369, IMG submission 104918) | Vadose zone soil microbial communities from Sagehorn Ranch, Mendocino, California, USA - Sage1_L_113_16 metaG | ecosystem: Environmental > Terrestrial > Soil > Vadose zone | place: USA... | reverse complement strand
CGAGCTCGAAATCTCCACCGGCTCGCAAGGGAAGTCACACGTCTGCACGACGGCACGTTACCCGACAAGCCCGAGGACTTACGGACACTACCTGGTGTCGGACGGTACACAGCGGGAGCGGTGGCGTGCTTTGCTTACGAGAAACCTGTCCCGACCGTCGATACGAACGTGCGCAGAGTATTGGAGAGAGCTTTTGGCTCGAAGGATGTGTGGGAGCTCGCCGAGCAGCTGGTGCCGAAGAATGGCGAACGCGCGTGGAGGTTTAATCAAGCGCTAATGGAGCTTGGAGCTTTGGTGTGTACCGCACGAAAGCCGAAGTGCCCCGAATGTCCCGTCAGCAAGGATTGCCTAGCAGTGCGGAAAGGGGTGCGAATTCGTAGCCCGCGTTCCGCCCATCCTCGATAATCCCAGGTAGAGCCTTCGCGGTCTGCATCCTATCCCCCTCAGGATCGTAGCCATCTCCATCATGGAGTAGGACGATGGCGCCGGGCCGCAGCCGTCTGCGTACGCGGCGTCGTATTTCCTCGACGCCCGGTCGCGCAGTGTCGAATACGCCGAAGGTCCACCCGAACACCGTATAGCTCATATCCACAATTATGGATATGAGAAATGGACTCCGATATCCGTGCGGCGCGCGGAACGACCGTGGAGCCACCCCCACCACCGACTCGATCGCATCGTGCGTTTTTTTGAGCTGTGTTCGAATTCTTTTGGGACCGGCGAAATGCAGCTTGACGTGATTATAAGTGTGATTACCAACCAGGTGCCCAGCACTCGCCACGTCCCGAGCGGCGCTCGGAAACCTCCGCACATGGTCGCCCACCAGGAAGAACGCCGCGGGCACGCGGAACTTCGCGAGGGTCTCGAGAATCGCCGGCGTCGCCCGCTCGTTCGGCCCGTCGTCGAACGTCAGGTAGATCAGGCGATTCCTGGGGCCGCGCTCGACCGACGGCCCGAAGATCAGGTCGAACCCCATCATCCCGTCACCCGCCGGTACACCGCGAGCACCCGCTGCGCCACCAGCGGCCATGCATGTCGCTCGGCGACGCGCCGTCCCTCCCGTGCCATCGTCTGACGCCGCTCCGGATCGTCGATCAGCACGCTCACGGCTCGACCCCACGCGTCGGGATCACCGGGCGGAGCAAACACCGCATGCCTTGCCAGATCCCGAAACGCCGGAATATCCGAGACCACGAGCGGCGTGCCGCACGCCATCGCTTCGAGCAACGTCACGCCAAACGAAGCACGCGTGGTAGGGCACAGATAGACGTCGGAGCTGCGGTAGAATCCGGGACGGCCTCCGTTCACGTAGCCCGCGAACTCGACGGACGGTCCGAGCCGACGGGCGGCGCGCTCCATCCGCGAGCGCCACGGCCCGTCGCCGACGACGGTGAGATGCGCTTCGGGATAGCGCTCGAGGATGCGCGGCATCGCGGCAAGCACCGTTCCCAAGTCATTGCGCGGCTCGATCCGTCCGAGCCATAACAGCCGAGTCCCTGCGGAGCTTCGACCCACGCCAGGACAGAAAAACGTCGTGTCCACGCCGTTCGGAATGATCTCCCACGGCGCCGTGAGATAGCGGGCCATCGCCTCTTGTGCGGCACAGCTCACTGCGATCGCCGCCGCGTGGCGGTCGAGCATCCGCTGGAACGGCCGGCGCAGGAGGCGAAGGCCGATCGAGCGGGGGAACCAGGTGTGAAACGTGGCGACGACGGGAATGCCCGCACGCCACGCGGCACGGGGCGCGACGATTCCCAGCGTGGGATTCAAGCCACCATGCACATGCACGATGTCGAATCGCTCTTTGCGGAACAGCGCCTCGAGCCGGGCCGTGAGTCGCCAGCCGACGGTAATCCGCGCCACACCGCCGTTTGCGTAGATCACCAGACTCGTCCCGACTCTGCGCACGTAGGTGGGATCGACGTCACCGTTCATGCGCATGTGCGAAGTCACGATCGTCGTATGATGGCCCAGGGCGTCCAATTCGCGGGCGAGATGATGGACGTGCTCCGGCACCCCGCCCAGCTGCGGGTAATAGTCCTCCGCGACCAATGCGATTCGCAGCGGACTCATCGCGCCCGCTGGGACAGCCGCGCGACGGCCGACACGACGGCCGTGGGCCGCTCTTCCTGCAGGTAGTGCCCGGCGCCTCGCTCGCTGTCCGCCTCGAACGAGACGATCGCGTGACTCATGAGCGCGACTTCCTGCGGCGGCACGTCGCCGTCGTGGTGCGCCGTCCCGACCACGAGCGTGACGGGACACGCAATGTCGCCGAGGTGTGGAAAGAGTCTTGCCGGCTCCCGGGCGCGCGACATTGCCATGAAGGTCTTGAGTGTCGCGTCAAAATCGCGCGCCTCACCGAGGGTGTAGCCCAAAACGATGCCGTCCGTCACCCAGGATCGGTCGCCCGAAGAGTCGAGCAGCATTCCGCGAATCTTGCGCCGCACGAGATTGATCCCGCCGAGCAGCTTCACCCACGGCAGGTAGCGCATGGCGCTGCGGAAGGTCGGTGTCATCGCCTCTTCGGTCGGACCGCCCTCGAGCGAGACGATGCCGCGTACGAGGTCGGGTCGGTCGATCGCGAGCCGAAACGCGATCGCCGCGCCGAGCGAGTGGGCGAGCACCAGCACCGGGCCCGCGTTCAGCGAATCGAGCACGGCGGCGATGCGGTGCGATTGCGCGGCCAGAGAGTAGTCGGCCTTGATCGCACGGCTCGAAAAGCCGGTGCCGAGCGGCTCGATGACGATGGGGCGAAACCCCTGAGCCGCGAGCAGTGGAATGACCTTCCGGAACGTGAACGACCCGCCGAACAGTCCCGGGATGACGGCGACGGCTTTGCCGGCGCCGGGCCAGGCCTCGACGTGGACCGTCTCCGCCGGTGCCACGACGACGTACGGATGCTGCAGCGCCAGCACTACGGTGTCCCGAGGCGGGCGGCCCGCGAGGCGACGGTGTTCAGGTCGCCGCCGAGCGCATCCATGTCGCGCTGAAAGCGGCAGTCGATGATGAGGAGGCCGACGACGTACGCCGCGAGGTTCACGATGAAGATTGCAGCGAAAACCAGTTGATAGGGCGCCCAAATCCCGAAATACAACGCGAAGCGCTTGACGCCGGGATCGAGCCTCGAGCGATCCACGATCGTCGTGAGCAGCAACACGGCGACCGACGCGAGCACCGCCAGTCGAAACGAGACGAGCCCGCCGACCGCGCAACTCAGGAAAATGACAATCTCGGACGCGCGATCGAGCCGCGTGTCGAGCCGGTGGCCCGCCGCCGACACGAGGCCAAATTCGCGCGCGATGCCGCCGTCCAGGGCGTCGAGGACTTGTCCGACCCCCATGAGCACGAGCGCCGGGATTACTCGGCCCGTCGCGAACACGGCCGCCGCGGCCGCGCTCACCCAAAACGCCGCCCAGCTCACCTGATCAGGAGAAAGCCCGAGGGTGACGTGCACGAACCGCAGCGCGGGGCGAATGCCGCGGTCTACAGTGGAGCCAAGAACAGGAGCAAATTCGTACATAGCAGAACCACGATGAGGATGGCTTCCTTCGCCTTGTCGGAAACTCCCACCAGAAACCCTTGAGTCACGAGCGGCGAATACGGATACCACGGCATTTTCTCGTAGCCGACGCTGTAATCCATCGCGAGGTGAATGAGAAAGAAGAGCGCCGGCACCCACGTTCCGAGAAACAGACACAGGGGCAGAATCCACAGCAGCGCGACGGGCTCCTGGAGCGACGTGCGCCAGTAGTAACCCAACTGCCTCCGGCGGCCTACCGTTCGGAGATAGAAGGGCGCCTTGATGGCGTGATCGATGTCGACGCCGACGCCGAAGACGTAGGCGAGCACGGCGTCACTCCCTGTGACCTTGAGCAGCCTCACACCGAGCGTCGTCGCGAGCGCGTGTGTGACGATCGTCATACTTGAGGGGCGGCAGAGGCGGCAGGGGCGCCACCGCGTGTCCGCGCACCCGCAGCCGCGATGAGGACGAGCCCGATTCCGATCCAGGCAAAGTCGCGCACGCGACTCACGATCGACGTGTAGAGGCCCAGCTGCGGGTCGAGCCCAAAGAGACTGAAGAGCGCGTAGAACGCCCCCTCGCGTGCGCCGATCTCGAACGGCACGACGAAGAGGAGATTCCCCGCGAGCGCTTCGAGCCCGCCGATCGAGAATGCGCGGAGGTAGCCGATCCGGAACCCGAGACTGGCGACGATGAGGGCCAGCTCGAGCATGAAGATGCAGCGGCTCAGGTACTCGAGCAGGATCGCCTTGACGAAGCGTCCCGGGTGGCGGTGGTAAAACTCCGTAATCTGCCGGTCCAGCTCGATCAGCAGCGCGCGCTTCGGCTCGAGCAGCACGGCAAGGCGGCGCACCAGGGGGATTCGACTCATCCGGTTCAAGACCCGCTCGAGCACGCCGCTCCGGTGCGCCGACATGAACAGCGCGATGACGCCCAGGAGCAGCAGGCCCATCACTCCCAGGATCACCCGGACCACGTTCGGCGTCTCGCGCGGCAGCAGCGCCAGCGCGAACACGATGGCGGTGAGCCAGACCAACACGTACGTGAACGAATGCAGCATGCGGTGCAGAATGACGGAGCCGGTGGCGCGCCGTCTCCCCAGCCACGGCGCCAAGGCGGCGACGCGGAACGGCTCACCGCCGGCGTTAACGACCGGCGTCAGAAAGTTCAGCGCGCCCGCGGCGATCGTCACCGCGTAGGTGCGCCAGAACGACGGGCGCTCGGAATCTCCCATGGTCAGCTGCCAGGCACGCGCGCTGCAGGCGTAGACCAGCGCATAGAGCAGCACGATGGGCACGAACATGAAGCCGGTGCGTTGCGCATCGGACACGAGCTGGGCGACGCCGATTTGGGCGACGAGATAGCCGAAGATCGTGGCGCCCAGCAGGAACAGCGCGAGCTGCAGGGGCCTGCTCATGCGACCGACGCGTAGGAAGCCTCGAGCACCGCCGCGACCTGCGCGATGTCGGCCATCGGCCGCGCGCTGTCACCGGAATCGAGCGTGGCCGCGAACTCGTGGAACAACCCCGCGAACCACTTCGCATACGACGCCTTGTCGAGGTCGCCGGTGTGATCGAACGACTCGATCTCGCCGTCGCGCTCGAGCGTCAGCATCCCGCCGCTCCACGTGATGCTGCCGCGCTCACCGATGAAACGGATCTCCGTTTCGCGGCGCCGCGCCGCCCACGTGAGAAACATCGTCGCCATGCGATCGGGATAGGAGAACAGGAGCTGCGCGGTGTCTTCGACGTCGTACCCGCCGTGCCGCAGACGGCCCGTCCAGGCGCGCACCGACTGCGGGGGTCCCGCGACGTCGAGCAGCTCGTAGACCAGATGCGTACCGTGATCGAGCAGCACGCCGCCCCGGCCGTCAGCGCGCCGGCCCCGCCACGGAACAGGACTGTGTCCAGCGCCCGGATCGGCCGCCAAACGGTAGACCCGGAACTCCGCGAGATACCAGCGGCCGATCACGCCGTCGTCGAGCCACCGTGTCAACCGCTGCCACACAGGATTGAAGCGGTATTGATGGCAGGGCATCACCACCCGGCCCGCATCGAGCGCCGCGGCCGCCAGGATCGCCGCCTCGGCGCGGTTCACGGCGACCGGTTTCTCGCACAGCACGTGATAACCCTGCGATAGCCCCCACAGCGACAGGGCAAGGTGAGACGAGGTCGGCGTGCAGATGTCGACGAAGTCGAGGGGCCCCTCATCCAAGTCGGACAACTGCTCCGGTCTCGATAAGAGAGGAATACCGTGGAATGACGCGGGTGCGGTCGCTGCTTCGTCCACGATCGCCACGATGCGCAGCCGGCTCGACACCTCGGGGTCGTGGAGAAACGCGGGCAAGTGGCCGGACCTTGCGATCCCGCCCAGGCCCATCAATACGCCGCGATACATAGTTTCGGCTCGCGCTCGTGCGCGAGTATAAGGAAGACGAGTACGGCATTCAGGGGGCCGACCACGATCCAGCAGTACACGGCGGGCCAGCCGGGAACCACCGTCAGTGCGAGGAGCAGGAAACGGATGTTCTGGGCGATCCAGGCGCACCCAGCCACGACCCAGCGCTGGCGATTCGCCCACGCGCGCGAGATCGACGGAGGCACGTCGCGGCCGGCGAGGAAGCGCGCGAGCGCTGTCGTCCGCGGAAACAACCATGCCTGGCGGCGGACGTAGTCACCGTAGAGCCACCCCGCGACCCGTTCCCAGAACGAGCCCTGTCCGGCCGGCGCCTCACTGCCGACATCCAGCTCGCTGCCCTTCCCGACAGCGAAGTACAAGTACGCCTGACGAATGAAGTCGGCGGCGGCGGCCTGGTAGGTGTGCGAGAACAAGGCAGCCAGCGCCAGCACCACGCCGCCCCAACCCCAGCCGGACACATACAGTCGCGCACCCAGATGCGAGTACAGACTCAGAAAACGAGCGCTGTCGGCCAGGCCGTCCAGGATCCGGCCCATGCGCGTGGACGTCCCCCGCAGGCGCGCGAGCTGTCCGTCGGCGCTGTCCAGCACGTCCGACCAGATGAACAGCACGACGCCGGCGGCATTGATCCACGGATTCGCGTACCAGAACAGATGTCCGGCGATGACGCCGAGCACGAGGCTCGCCAGCGTCACCGCATCGGGCGAAATGCGTGTCGGTGCGAGCGTGGTGGCGATGCGCCAGCCCGCCGGCCGGAAAAACCGCCGGTCGGCCCACTCCTCGCCGACGGGTCCTTTACCGGCGTACATGCGCGCCGGCCTCTTCGAGCACCGCTTTCATCGTGGCGAGGGCTTCCATCGCCTGCTCTTCGGTGATGACGAGCGGCGGATTGATCCGCACTTCGGGGTTGTAGATCATCGCGATCACGCCGCGCGCGAGCAGCGTGTCGAAGATCCAACGAGTGACCTTCTTATCGAGCAGCGTGCGCGTTCCGGGCACGACGAGATCCATGCCGAGCATGAGCCCGCGGCCGCGCACGTCGCTGACGATCGGGATATCGTCTTCCCAGGAGCGCATCTCCTCGAGCATCAACGCCCCTGTTCGACGACTGTGTTCGACGAGTTGCTCTTCTACGATCGTTCGTATTGTCACGTGGGCCGCGGCCGCCGCCAGCGGATTGCCGCCGTAACTCGACGAGCTGCCGCTCGGATTGGCCCATGGCTTGGAGAACGCGATCGGCTCGCGAATCACGATGCCGCTGACGGGGAATCCGCCGCCGAAGCCTTTGCCTACGAGCAGCACGTCCGGCACGACGTTGTCGTGCTCGACCGCGAACATTTTCCCGGTCCGCCCGAAGCCGGTGATCATCTCGTCGCAGATGAGCAGCGCACCGATCTCGGTCGCGAGTGCGCGCAGCTCGTGCAGGTAGCCGGCCGGCGGGATGATGTTGCCCGCGGTGCCCTGCACCGGCTCGACGATGATCGCGGCGATGTCGTTCGTCGTCTCAAGCGCGATCTTCGAGCGCAGAAAGTCGACGCAGTGCCAGTCGCAGTCGGGGAACGTCTTCCCGAAAGGACAGCGCTCGCACGACGCGTACGGGCTCGAGTACATGCCCGGGGCCAGGGGGCCGAGGCCGTGCTTGAAGCTGCCCGACAACAGCGGCAACACCCCGCCCGTCTTGCCGTGGAACCCGCCCCAGAACCCCATGACTTCATGGCGTCCCGTGGCTGCCCGGGCCAGGCGCAACGCGGCTTCTACCGCTTCGGCGCCGCTCGAGTAGAGCTGCGTCCGGTTCAAGTCGCCGGGCGCGAGCCCCGCGATCAGTTTGACCAGTGCGGCACGATGCTCCGACGTGAAGCTCCCCACGTGCACGCGCTCGAGCTGCTTCGTCATTTCGGCGACGTAGCGCGGATGGGCGTAGCCGAGGCTCGCGACGCCGACGCCGGCGAGCAGATCGACGTAGCGATTGCCGTCCACGTCCCACAGCACGGCCCCCTCGCCGCGATCCATGCACAGCTTGCTGAAGAGCGCGACGCTCTGCGTTCCGGGCGCGAGGTACTGCGCCTCGAGCTCGAAGACGCGTTGCGACTGCGACTGCGACTGCGACTGGGTGGCGAGATCGATCATGCCGGTTTTCCGTTGGACGACGCTTTCTCGTCGATATAGGAAGCGATCGCCGCGGCGGCGGCGATGCGTACGGGAGCAAAGGAGGGCCAGTCGTTGAGATCGATCAGCACCGGGGCGTCGGGCTTGGGAAAGGCGACGTCGCCGCCGAATACCTCGAGTCCCACCGCGCGCGCCGCAGCGAACACCAGCGTCCGCAGGCTCTGTTCGGAGATGGAGAAGGAGCTGCAGTCAGCCGAGTACCACGAAAAGAAGCGGCCGCCCGTGACCGCGTAGAACTTCACGATCGGCCCCGCGACATGCGCCTGCAGTGCGACGCGTGCCACGCCGCGCCGGGCAAATCCGGCGATCGCATCGGTGACGCCCGCTTCTTTCGCCGCTACTACGTCGGCGCTCGTTTCGGCGTGTACATCGCCCCGCTTCACCCACACCGGCCGTCCATCGCCGTTCAGCTGGTGCACGAGCGGCAGCACCGCCTGTGGCTCGGCGGTCGGTACGATGAGCGTGCGCGGGAACGGCAGTCCCGCCGCTTCCATCCGGGCGACCAGGCGATGCCGGTGGCAGTTGAGAACGCTCTCCGGCGGATTGACGGCCAGCGCCTGACGCGGCACCAGGTTGAGCAGCTGCTCGGAAGCCGCCGGACCCTGGCACATGTTCACATACAGCTCCGCCGCGGGAAGCCGGCCGGCGGCGACATCGCCCTCACCGGTGCGCGTCACCTTCCACCCGCGCCGCTGCAGCCCGGAGATCGTGTCGTCGAGGATCGCCGTGTCATTGCTGCGATGCTGTGCCGGCGAGTACGTGGGACTGCGATAGAGCGCGACGAGACGCTTCATGGCTTGTCTCCCGCGCGTGCCGTGAGCCAGCGCTCGGCGGCATCGAGATCGCGTTTGTGATCGAGATCGATGATGCGCGGCACTTCGACCGTCGCGACGGGGGCGCGCAGCTCGACGAGCAAGCGGAGGAACGCGCGCATGCGGTGCAGCGACGCGACCGCCACGCCGGCGAGCCGCCGCGCCTCCGGACTCAGGCCGTACACCCCGCCCGTCACCAGCTGCGGCGCCGGGGTCGGCGTGTCGAAGATGCCGGTGGCAAGACCGGCCGCGTTGCGCGTGACGTAGAGCGGCAATTCGTCGTCCACGAACGGAGTCACGGCGAGCACGGCAAGTGACCCGCCGGCGAGGCGCTCGGTAACGTCGCGATACAGGCGGTGCCAGTCCGCCGGCGGCATCACCGTATCGACCATGGTGCAGAAGACTGGTCCGGCAGGGACGATCGCGAGACCGGCGACCAGCGTGTGCAGCGACGACGGCGTGCGGCACGTGCGGACGACCGCGGGTCCCGGCGTGTCGACGGTGATGCCGTCGCGTACCATGCAGGTGATCGTTTCGCAGCCGAGGTCCGCGAATGTCTCGATCAGATTGACGATCTGCGGCCGCCCGCCGACCTCGACGAGCGCTTTGGGGGCCTCGACGCCATCGGCGGCGAGCCGGGAGCCGCGCCCACCCGCGAGAATCAGTCCCTGCATCACGAGTCGAGCACTCGGGCAAGGTCTGACAGCGTGCTCAGCCGCACGGTCGGCAGGTCTCTCTCGCGCGACTTCTCCGTCTCGGGAGCGAGCCAGGCGGTGGACAGGCCGAGTGCGGCGGCCGGCCGGATATCCGACTCGAAGTTGTCGCCCACCATCCAGGCGGGTTTCGAGACGAGTCCGGGCCAGCTGAGCGCGTGCTGGAACAGCCGCGGGTCGGGCTTGGTGATCCCGACGCGTCCCGAATCGGCCACTACCGAGAAGTACCGCATCACACCCAGCTCCTGGAGACAGAACTCGAGGTTCCCGGTGAAATTCGAAACGACGCCGAGATGATAGGATTTGTGCAGCAGCGCGAGCAGTTCTTCATTGCGGCGCACGATCGTGCAGGTTGTGGAGTGGAACTGATCGGCGATGGCTCGCCCGGGGAGCGCAGCGCCATCGGAGAGCCGGGGTAACAGCAACGCGGTTTGAGCGTCGACCATCGCGCGGAATCCCAGCCTCTCTATGCCCGCGAGCCGCTCGAGCGCCCGGTCGGACTCACGAAACGCCCGATCGAACGCGGCGAACGACTGTTTGCCACCCGCCGCGCGGTACGCGGCGTGAAAGCGAACGCTCCAACGGGAGCCGTCCGCATCCAGG
>Ga0137369_10008501_pt1 | contig 10232 bp, 10 predicted proteins | sample SagtaG_12_FD_104918 | JGI IMG/M metagenome (GOLD analysis project Ga0137369, IMG submission 104918) | Vadose zone soil microbial communities from Sagehorn Ranch, Mendocino, California, USA - Sage1_L_113_16 metaG | ecosystem: Environmental > Terrestrial > Soil > Vadose zone | place: USA... | reverse complement strand
GATCTCCGCGTCCACCTTGTCGGTCGAGATCTCGAACAGCGGCTCATCCCGATCGACCGTGTCGCCAACCTTCTTCATCCAGCGGACGACGGTTCCCTCGGCACTCGACTCCCCCACCTGGGGCATCACAACGTCAGTAGGCATACATTTCAGAGTTCAGAGTCGAAACGGCGCATTCAGATGTGGATGGCGCTGCCATGAACGGCGTGCGCCGCCTCACCAACCGCCTCCGCCATCGTCGGGTGGGCGTGAATCGTACGAATCAGCTCTTCGACGGTCGATTCCAGCCGCAGCGCGACGGTCGCTTCCGCGACGAGCTCGGTTGAACGTGCGCCGATCATGTGAACGCCGAGCAGTTCATCGTACTTTTTGTCGGCGACGATCTTGACGAACCCGTCCGTTTCCCCCGCCATCTTGGCGCGTCCGAGGACGCCGAACGGAAACGTCCCGACGCGGATGTCGTACCCCCGTTTCACGGCTTCCTGCTCGGTCAAACCGACGCTGCCAATCTCCGGGTCGCAGTACGTACAGCCGGGTACGTGGTCGTAATTCAGCGGGCGGACATCACGTCCGGCAATCCTCTCGGCGGCAATCACGCCCTCCGCCGAGGACACATGCGCGAGCTGCGGATGCCCCGGGCCGCCGAGCGTGATGACATCGCCGATCGCGGAAATCCCCGGCACCGCCGTTTTGTACTGCGCGTCGACTTTGAGGTAGCCCTTCTCCAGTTGCAGGCCGACGCCTTCCGCGTTCAGGCCGGCAGTGACCGGACCGCGCCCGGTCGCCACGAGCAGGTAGTCGGCGCGCATCTTCTTCGCGGCGCCATCGGCGAGCTGAACATCGATGTCGACACCGTCATTGTTCGCCGTCGCACCGGTCACTTTCGCGCCCGTGTGTGTCGTGATGCCCTGCTTGCGAAACGCCTTGTCGAGCTCCGCGGACACGGCGTCGTCCTCCACCGGCACGAGGCGCGGAAGCAGCTCGACGACCGTCACGTCGCTGCCGAAGCGGCTGAAAATGGACGCGAACTCGACGCCAACCGCGCCGCTGCCGATGATCACGATGGTCTTCGGCACCTCGCGGAGGTGGATCGCCTCGTCGCTCGTGATGATGCGCTTGCGATCGATCTCGATGCCCGGCACGCCGCGCGGCGCCGAGCCGGTTGCGACGACGATGTCCTTGCGCGCCCGCAGCGTCTGTTTGTCGCCTTCGAAGACGTCGACGCCGCCATTGCCGCTGAGACGGGCTGTGCCCTTGATCCAGTCGATCTTGTGCTTCTTGAAGAGAAACTCGACGCCTTTCGTGAGGCCGGTGACAATGCGGTCTTTTCGCGTCTGCACCTGCGCCATGTCGATGCCGACGAGCGACTGCCCCGCCCCTGGCGGCGACCCGCCGACCGTGACGCCCCATTCTTTGGCGTGCTGAACCACTTTGAGCGCGTGCGCGTGCTCGAGGAGTGCCTTCGTCGGAATGCAGCCCCACAACAGGCAGGTGCCGCCGAGCGCTTTCTGTTTTTCGACCACCGCGGTTTTCAGGCCGAGCTGTGCGGCGCGGATAGCGGCGACATATCCGCCTGTCCCCGCGCCGATCACGATGAGATCGTACTCGTTCATATGGTCGACCGGTCTATCGACCCGCCCGCCGGCCCGAGGAGCCGGCGCTCCGGGCGAGGGGACTCATCGTTTCAACGAGGACAGCGGCACGAATGCGGTGGTGGCGCCGGCCTGCGGCGCAGGTTCGGCACCCGGAGTCGACGGCTCGGGGTCGAGACGGTTGACGCGCGCGCGGAGCTGCCCGTGCTCGTACCGAAGCTCCCAGTACGATTCGGTGAGGCGTTCCAGCCGCTTTGCCAGGCGGCGCGCCTTTGCCAACGCCGCCAAGGCAGCCAGCACGGCCACGCCAGCGACCAGCCATTGAAGGGTCAACAAACCCCGTACCTTATCGAACGGCTTGCAACAGTGTCAACCGCCTGACACAATACCCGGCGTTTCGGCACGTCCCCAAAATGAGCCACAAGCCCAAAACGGTCCTCATCGTCGACGACGACGAGGGGATGCGAGACACGCTGACCGCGATCCTGAAGCGCGAGTACCGCGTCTTGCGCGTCTCGAGCGGCGAAGCCGCGCTTCCCATCCTCAACCGCGAGGACGTCGACCTCATGCTGCTCGACGTGCGGCTGCCCGGGATCAGCGGCTTCGAGGTGCTGCGCATCGTCAAGGAGAATTACAGCCTGATCGAGGTGCTCATGATTTCGGCCATCAACGAAATCGAGACGGCCGTTCAGGCGATGAAGCACGGCGCCTATCACTACATTACCAAGGATTTCGACTACGACCAGCTTCGGTCGCTCGTCCGGAACGCCAGCGAACGCCAGGATCTGAACCGGCAGGTGTTGACGTTGTCGGCGCAGGTCGCCGATCAGACCGAACGGGAGTTCGTGGTCGGTCCGAGCAAGATGACGCGCGACATCATCGACCTGGTCCACAAGATCGCGAAGCTGTCGGCGACCGTGCTGATTCTGGGCGAGAGCGGAACCGGCAAGGAGCTGCTCGCCCGGCTGATCCATCGCGAAGCGAGTGATCCCGAAGCGCCGTTCATCGCGGTCAACCTGGCCGCCATTCCGCGCGAGCTTGCCGAGAGCGCGCTCTTCGGTCACGAGCGTGGCGCGTTCACCGGTGCGCACCGCCAGCAGCTCGGCAAATTCGAGCTCGCGTCCAACGGAACGCTGTTCCTCGACGAGATCGGCGACCTGCGGCTCGACCTCCAGGCCAAGCTGCTGCGCGCCATCCAGGAAGGTGAGATCGAGCGCGTCGGCGGGACGAAGCCGATCAAGACCGAATTCCGCCTCATCGCCGCAACCAACATCGACCTCGAGAAAGCGGTCAAGGAGGGTCGGTTCCGGGAAGACCTTTACTATCGGATCAACGTGATCCCGATCAAGATGCCGCCGCTCCGCGACCGCGCGGACGACGTCCCGCAGCTCGCGGAGTTCTTCCTCCGCCGCTACAACACGCGTTTCAGGAAGAAGATCCAGGGCATCACCGATTCGACGATGGCGATGCTGAAGAAGTACTGGTGGCCGGGGAACATCCGCGAGCTGGAGAATCTCGTTGAGCGGCTCGTGGCCGTCAGCGACAAGGAGTACATCTCGGAAGAAGATCTCCCGCTCGAGTTCCATTTCGCGCAGCTCGAACCCCGCGGGGCGACCATCGCCAATCTTTTCGAGGACGCCACGAACACGTTCGAGCGGAACTTCATTGTTCGGGCGCTCGAAAAATGCGGTTGGAACGTCACCGGCACGGCCGAGTACCTCGGCATCCCGCTGAGTACGCTGAAATACAAGATGGACCGGCTCGAGGTTCGCCAGCTCGCGAGACGCCTGCGCGGTGCGTAATGGGGGCCAACTATTTGACCACTGCGGTCAGATCGTTGCCTGTCCTCCCTAATTCTCTGATTTCACAGCAGTAATCGGTTGCACACCCTGAACGGTCGCGGGCGGGGCGGACAATCCATTGTCCGCGCGTTCGCGGGCTTCAGAGGGGGCTCTTGACGTCCGTCGGCCAGGAATCAGCGAATTCTCGAACAAATCGCTCGAATCCAACTCGGCTGTGATCGGTGGCCCACCCGTTGCAGCCGTCAAAAGTGTCGGTTCGAGAGCAACTCCAAAACAAGAACTGATCCCAGGGTAATTCCACAGCAGACAGCCGGATCCGATCAGGCGGGAGCAGAATGCAGCCTTCCCAATTCAATCTACGTGTGCCTCTTGCCGCGCGCGACGAAGTGTTCCTGATGAACACCCTCACCGACGCGCAGCTCATCGTCTCGCCCGACGTCGCGTCGCTGCTCGATCGCGCCGCCGCCGGCACCTTGCCTGCGACGATCGACGTGAGCCCCGACGAACGCGAGGCGCTCGACCTGCTGTGGGAGAACGGATTCCTCGTCGCCGATCGCACGACCGATCAGCAGCGCCTGGACACCTATCTGACCGAGGTCAAGAGCGACACGTCGGAACTGAACGTCACGGTCCTGACGACGCTCCAATGCAATTTCGCGTGCGACTACTGCTTCCAGGGCGATCACGGGGACTACAACACGCACGCCGACAAGATGTCGCCGGATACCGCGCAGCGGCTGTCGGACTGGATTGAGGCCGAGCTCGACCGCGTCAGTCCCCAGAAGCTCGTGCTGACGTTCTTCGGCGGCGAGCCGCTGCTCAATCTGCCGGTGATGTACGCCCTCGCAGAGCGCGCGTGGGCCGCGACCGAGCGCCGCGGTATGCCGATGTTCGTCAACATCATCACCAACGGGCTGCTGCTCACGCCGGAGGTGGTGGACCGGATGCTGCCGTACGGCCTGAACGGCATCAAGATCACGCTCGACGGCGACAAAGACACGCACAACCGGATGCGACCGCTGCGCGGCGGCCAAGGCACCTTCGATCGCATTGTCGAGAACATCCGCAAGGTCGCGGGCCGCTGCCGGATTGCCATCGGCGGGAACTTCGACGAAAGCTCGATCGACAGCTACCCGGCGCTGCTCGAGTTCCTCAAGGCGCAGGACTTCGCCGACAAGCTGGTGAAGGTGAACTTCAAGCCGATCTTTCGCGCGGAGCCGGTGCCGGCGGCTGGCGGCAAGATCATCCCACTCACGCCGGTGGGGTCGGGCGCGAAATCGCTGAACGGCGCCTGCTTCACGGCCGCCGGCGCGGGGGGCGGGGTGGCCTGCGATTCGTGCAACGTACTCGACGACAAGCTCACGTTCATTCGCGAGGAAACCAAGCGGCACGGGTTCCCCACGCACGACGGCGTGCACAACGGACCGTGCCACGTGCACAAACAGCACGCGCACACGGTCGGTCCCGACGGATCGCTCTATCCCTGTCCCGGGTTTACGGGACAACTCGCGCTGTCAACCGGCCACATCGACAATCGGCACGACACCTGGCGCGAAACCGCGCGCGAGAAATTCAACCGGCTTCATCCGTGGAAAGAATGCGGCGACTGCGCGTTTATCCCCGTCTGTGCCGGGGGATGCGTCGCGGCGTCGCACGCGCAGCTTGGCGACATGAACACGCCGACATGTCACAAGCCGAGTTTCGAATCGGCGCTCATCTCGCTGGCGCATGACGCGGCCAGCGCTGTTGCCTAGGAGAGTTAGAATGAAGATCAAAGTTGTGAAAAAGGCGTCCAGCCGCAAGCCGTCCGGATTCTGCATCGCGTTCGTCGACGAGCCGCCGATGAACAAGAAATAGTCGCGAATGAAAGATGGGCGCGGCGCGAGCCGGCGTCGCAGTAGTGGTTTCGTCGCTCTCGCCCTGGCAGCAGCGGCGACTGCGAGTTTTGCGTGTGATCGCAAAGGCCGGCCGGCCGCGTCATCTTCGCCGATTACTCTGCGGGTCGGCGTAGCACAATTCTCGGCAACGAGCCCAATCGCCGGGCTCAAGCAATTGACGCAGAATCTGTCGGTCGAGAATCTCGCCCGTGGCGGAGAAGACGGACGGATGCAGCCATGGCTGGCCGAAGCGTGGCAACTCAGCGCAGACGGCCGGCTACTGACTGTGAAGTTGAGATCCGGCGTTAAGTTCACGGACGGCACGCAGTTCGACGCTCCCACCGCCGCGAAAATGCTGCCTGACGCAGTTCGGAGGTCGTTCGGCTCTATGTTCGAAGATGTTGAGGGTGTCGAGCCATCAGGCTTGGACAATCTCACAATCCGATTTCGGCGGGCCTCAATGTTCCATCTGGAAGCATTGGAGTCCTCCATCGTCAAGCCAGGATCAAACGTCGGAACCGGCGTGTACGAGACGATCGCTGACTCAGCAAGCGAGTTGCGCGCCAATCCCGAATACTATCTCGGCCCCCCGCAGATTGAACGGATCACCGTTTCCAACTATCCCAGCCTCCGTGCGGCGTGGGCTGAAGCGCTTCGCAACAATTTGGATATGCTCTACGAGGTCGGCCCTGATGCGTTGGACTCAATGGAGCGGTCGACGACAATCTCGACCTTCGTCTTTACGCGACCTTACCAGCACGTGATGGTCTTGAACGCGCGGGCAAAGGCGCTTCGGTCGATCGAGTTTAGACAGGCGCTGAACGCCGCGATCGATCGCGCGGCGCTCGTTCGTAGTGCGCTCAACGGTCACGGAATCGTATCGTCGGGGCCGATTTCGCCCAAGTACTGGGCGCTCCCTGAGGACGTGCACGAGTTCAAGTTCGACGCAGGAAGGGCGGTGGAACTTACGGATCGGGCTTCGAGAACAGCCGAACAGAAGCTACATTTCACCTGCCTAGCGGTTCCGAACACAGTCAACGAACGAGTCGCGCTCGAGATCAAACGGCAGCTGGCGACCTTCGGCATCGATATGGCGATCGAGAGTGTGTCGCAAGAGGACATCCTTAGACCGGCTGCTAAAGGAGGCTATGAGGCCGCGCTCCTCGAGCTCGTGAGCGGGCCCACACTGTTACGTCCGTATATCGTCTGGTCGTCAGCCAGTGCGTTCAACCTTGGCGGATTCGGCAACGCGACCGTTGACACGGCATTGACCCGCGCGCGCAATGCGGTGACCGAGGACGACTATCGTAACGCGGTCGCGGGTGTCCAGCAGGCGTTCATGGACGACCCGCCGGCGATCTTTCTCGCCTGGTCGCAGCGCGCGCGCGCGGTGAGCAAGCGATTCACAGTGCCGAGCGCGGAGCCGGGCCGGGATATTCTGGCGACACTGCGACTCTGGAAGCCAATCGCCGACGACAGGCACGCGACGCGGAACTAACAGAGGCCATGACCGTCAGAGTCCGGCACATCGCGACCAGGTTCGCGCTGCTCCTCGCCGTGGCTGCCGTCGTCCCGCTGCTGGCGTACGGGGTCGTCTCGCTCTGGTCACTCCAGCGCGGGACACGTGATTCGATCATCGCTGGCAATCAGAACGTCGCAACCCGGGCCGCGGAAGAAATCCGCCGGTACGTGATCGGCAACGCGGCGCTGCTCAAGGCGCTCGCGGCCGATCTGCAGAACACCGGCCTGGAACAGCGGCAGCAGGATCAAATCCTCAAGAACTACGTCCTGCAATTCCACGAGTTCCGCGAAATCACACTTTTTTCAGAATCGGGAGCAGTCGTCGCGACCAGCCGCGTCGGCCAGCCGCGCGTCGCGATTCCGAAAGACGCCGGCCTGATGGTCGACGGCGTGTCGATGTCACCCATTCGCGTCGACGAGGACATGCTGCCTACGTCGGTCTTCGCCATCCGCCTCATGCGTCTGAATCAGCCCGCGGGATGGCTCGCCGGCGAGTTCAGCCTCGAAGAGATGTGGCGGATGGTCGACCAGATCCGCATCGGCGAACACGGGTTCGCCCTCGTCGTCGCGCCCAATGGCGAATTGATCGCCCACGGCGATCCGGACAAGAAAGCGCTCGTCGCGCAGATGCGCAACATGAGCGCGCATCAGCTCGTCGCCGCGACGCGTGCGCGTGAGGGCGCGGGGCCCGTCTCGCAGGAGTACGTGGACGAGAGCGGCCGGCGCCACCTCGGTGTCGCCGCCCGCCTTCCCCAGCTCGGATGGACCGTCATCGTCGAGCAGCCGACGGCGGAGGCGTACGCCAACTCCCGACAGCTGCAGCAACAGCTGGCGGCTGTGATCTTCGCCGCCCTCCTGGTCATGATCACGGTCGGCTACGTCTCGGGCCGGTCGTTCATCAACCCCATTCTGACGCTCAAGCGCGCCACGAGCGACGTCGCGTCCGGCCAGCTCGACACGCGCGTCGACATCCGGACCGGCGATGAGTTCGAGGATCTCGGCGAATCCTTCAATACGATGGCGAACCGGCTGATCGAGCTTCAGGAAAACGTCAAGCGTCAGGAGCGGCAGGCGATGTTCGGCCGCGTGGCCGCCGGCCTCGTGCACGACCTGCTGCACCCGATTCAGAACGTCGGGAACAACACGCGGCTTCTCCTGCGCGAAGACCTCGACGCGGGGTCCCGCGAGAAGTGCGGCCGCATCATCGACCGCGAGATGACGACGATCAAGCGGTTCCTCGACGATCTGCACGGCATCGTGAAGCCCAAGCCCATCGAGCGCTTCGCCATAGACGTGAACGCTGCGGTCAAGGAAGTGTTCGAGTCCATGCGGTCGGAGGGCGACCGCGCCGGCGTCACCCTGGAGTTCCAGCACGCGCCCGGCGAGCTTGTCATCGAAGGCGACCGGTTCGCCCTTGGCCGGGTGTTCCGCAACCTGATTACGAACGCGATTCAAGCCACCGAACCCGGTGGACTCGTCACGATCGCCACATCGCGCACGGGACCCGACGTCGCGATCAGCGTCACCGACACCGGGTCGGGCATTCCGGCCGACCGCCTGCCGGCCATCTTCGAAGAGTTCGTGACGACCAAACGTCGGGGTCTCGGCCTCGGCCTCGCCGTCTCCAAACGCATCGTCGAACAGCTCGACGGTACGATCGCGGTCGAGAGCGAAGTCGGCCGCGGCACGGCGTTCACGCTGCGGTTCCGCGCGCGCGACAATCGTTCGACACAAGCGGCTGCAAGCTGATCTGATTGGCGTCCGGCAGGAGCCGGACGTTGGGAGGGATGGACATGTTCCGGACACTCGTGAAGACCGAGGCGCTCGACATCGAAGATCAAATCGTCGCCGTCCGGTATTTCGAATTGCGGACGATGCGCGGTGCGCGGCGGTACAGTGCCGAGATTCTCCTCGGTCCCGGCGATCGCATCATCCTGGACGATGATTCGGTGACCAATCTCGAGGCCAGAGCGACGCGGCTGGTGCCTGCCACGCTGTACAGCCGGCTGCTGGCCCGCATTACGGCAGCCTGAGAAACCGCGCCGTGTCGAGGGGCGCAGCGGCAGCCGGGCGCCGCCGCGCCGCTCTCACGGAATCACGAGCTCAAGTGGGGGAAGGTCGCGAGGTCTACTTCCGCGGCAGAACCGCGTCTTTCAGCTGCTTCGCAATCCGCGCCTTGACAACGGTCTTGGCGGGAATCTTGATCGCCTCGCCCGTCGCCGGGTTCCGGCCCATGCGCGCCTTGCGCTTCTGAACGACGAGCTTCACCATGCCGGGCAGCACGAACTCGCCAGAGCGTTTCAGCTCCTTTTCAGCCAGCTGCGTCAGCTCATCGAAGTATTCGCGGGCTTGCGTCCGCTTCACTTCGAACCGCTCGGCGAAGTGCGAAAAGAGCTCGGATTTGCCCATCCTGCGGGCGTCAGACATCGGTGTTCCCCTTCACGTGACGCGCGGTGATGTTCACCGGGCGATCGTCGCGCGCGCAGCAACAATCGCGGTTTTGCTCAGAAAATCGTCGTATCCTAGCGCGCCCTTCTCGCCAGTGTCAATCGACGCCGCGCGCGAACGCGGCGTTTTTGCGCGGAACCGGCCGGGCCGCACGCCGCGCCGGACCGTACGACGGCCATGCAAAGGCGGGTGCTAGAATTTTCGCGTATGTCAAGCTCGACGATCGAAACGTTCCCCAACCCGCGTCCAGAGCGCGATTTTGAAATCGCGATCCAGTGTCCCGAGTTCACATCCGTGTGTCCGAAGACCGGATTGCCCGACTTCGGGGAGATCCGCATCACGTACGTGCCCGATGCGTGCTGCATCGAGCTGAAGTCGCTGAAGTACTACATGATCGAATTCCGCAACCGCGGCATCTTCTACGAGGCCGTCACGAACCAAATCCTCGACGACCTGGTCGCCGCCATCCAGCCGCGACGCATGACGGTCGTGGGAGACTTCTCCGTCCGCGGGGGAATCAAGACGGTGGTGACCGCGGAATACAACGGCACAAAGTGAAACCGGTCCGAATTCCCATCGAGCGCGAGCTCGATCTCCACGCGTTCTCGCCGCACGACATCCCCTCAGTGGTTGCCGAGTACATCGAAGCGGCGGCGGCGGCCGGACTATGCGAGGTGCGTGTCGTGCACGGCCGCGGGCGCGGCGTGCAGCGAGGCATCGTGCAGGCCGCGCTGGACCGGCATCCGCGCGTCGCCGAGTTCTGGGATGACACGGCGTCCCATCTGGGCGCGACGATCGCCCGGCTGGCTTGAGGGTTTCGTCACCCTCGCCGTGTCACGAACGGATCTTGAGGGCCCGTCTGGGAATACGTGCGTTATTCCGGGCGTCGAGGCGCCCGGCTGGCAAGGCGCGAGGAGCGAGCATAGCGGGACTATGTAAGCGACGAGCAACGCAGCCAGCCGGGATGCATCGGCGGCCAGAATGGCGCAGTT
>Ga0137369_10008498_pt1 | contig 10233 bp, 6 predicted proteins | sample SagtaG_12_FD_104918 | JGI IMG/M metagenome (GOLD analysis project Ga0137369, IMG submission 104918) | Vadose zone soil microbial communities from Sagehorn Ranch, Mendocino, California, USA - Sage1_L_113_16 metaG | ecosystem: Environmental > Terrestrial > Soil > Vadose zone | place: USA... | reverse complement strand
CGACGGGCAATCTCCCAGCGGCCAGGGAGCCGGGAACACCCTGTGCCCGGCGTCGAATGACCTCTGGCGCCAGTCGTCCATCGCCCGACAGTCGAGCGTCCGCCGCACGTCGGTCCACACCCCGGCGCCGTACGCAGAGGTGGCGATGGCATAGACGTAGTCGCCCAGGAACTCGTTGTACAGGATCCGTCCCTGGGACGTCCCACGAGCATCTCCGGTTGGCCCGCTGTAGACCGTGGCCCAGGCCCCGGGTTCGCCGCCGGCTCCGATCGGGGCCGCCAGCAGGACACCGTGCAAGGGTCGAGGGTTGGCCGTGGTCTCCTGGAACGGCTCACCGAGAGCCATGTACACCACGTACGCGGCCGAACCGTCCGGCGAGATGGCCGGGGCAGAGTAGATGGAACGGTCACCTGGTACGGAGATCACCTCCGGGTCACTCCAGCTCTGTCCGAGGTCCGTGGAGAAGGAGAAAAGGGTCTTCTCGTTGTTGAAGCCGAAGCGCCCATCGCTCCACGCGTCGACGATCTCGTCCGTGGCCCCCGCCCCCGTCGGGGCACCGTTGGCGATGTCGACGCTCGGCCCGGCGGCCAGGTCGATACGGGCTCCGGCAATGCCATCAGCGGTGCAACGGCGACTGATCCGGTCGACGAAATAACAGGCGTCGTTCATGGAGAGGATCTCCTGCGGCTGGGTCCAGTGCTTGCCTCCGTCGAAGGACTTGATCATCGTGTGCGTCCCGATTCCGGGTGTGCCGACTTGGAAGTGCGCGTAGAACGCGTACACCACACCGTGGCTGTCCGTCCGGACGGTGCAGCCGGTGCGGGAGCCACGCTGGAAGTTGGCCACGGGAGGGCCCACAATCCGATTGGCCCACGTGAGGCCGCCGTCCGTCGATGTCGCCACGTATGGGAACAGCGGGAAGCCGTACCCGCCGCTGAAACTGTGGAAGTCCACGTAGCAGACATACACGTTGCCGAAGAACGAGCTGGTATCGGCGTTGTCCGCCCAGATCTGCTCCTTGTCGAAGCCCGCAGTGCTCGACGAACGAGCTGTGACCAGGATGGGCTCCGACCAATTGGACTGGTCCTGGACGCGGTCCGCCGTGACGTTGTCGATGTGAGAGACGGCGACCGCGATCGATGTGTTGATGCCGCCCCCGATCTTGGTATCGGTCAGGTTGGTGGCCAGGTTCGCGTAGTACAGCCGGGAGCCGTTGTCCCACGAGAAGCTCCCTTCGGCGGGAGCCGGCCCGAAGGCCACCCCCGGGTCACTGCGGGAGCGCAGGCCGGCCTCGTAGTAGTTGGGTACCGTGTGGATCGGGCCGACCTGAGGAGTGCACGGCTCTTGCGTGGGATCGCAGCCGGCCGCGGTCAGCCCCGTGTAGGTGGGTTGGGTCCAGCTGTTGCCTCGGTCGAACGAGAAGTACACGCCGGCCAACCCGACACCCAAGTTGAACGTTCCCAACGGGAAGGAACAGGCGCTCGCCGTCGTGGCGGCTTTCTGCGAGCACGGTTGCATGTCGACCAGATCGTTGGACCCGGCAGCCAGGACGTCTGGCCTCGAGGCATCTACCGCGAGGGCCGGCTCGTTCTGGGCATTCCGAGGATGGAGCCCGGTCGGGCTACCCTCGCTGACCAAAGCGTCCGTCGCGTCAACAGACGGCTGGGCCGGGGCAGCGACAGTGGTCAGACTGGCGACAATGAGCGCGCCAACCAGAGCGATGAGCCAGCGCGCGATGGTCCCTGATCTCATGCCGATCCTCCTTTATCGCGAGCGTCAGAGACATCGAACGATCCCGGTGGATTCCCTCTTCATCCTCCCAGCAGCAGTCGTGGGGCGACCTGCGCGGGGCGATCCTCCCTCGAATCCTCCAGAACAGCAAACGAGTACGTTCTGCGCTTCCCCCGGCGTCTACCTCGGTGAGCCCCTGGGCCCTCCCGGTCGACTCCACCGACAGCAGTGCCAGCGGGCTAGGCCTTTCGCTGCAAGACGCTTGGGCTCCCGAGTGCGGCTGAAATGGGCCGCCTGCCCGATTGAATAGCAACCGCCCGCGCGCAAACACTGGACACCACAACGAGCAGGCAGATCTCTTCACTGTTCGGTCATAGGAGTATCCACGCTGTTGGGAGGAGGAGAGGCCCATGACCCATGGAGCCAAGGTTCGCCTGGCGTTTCTGATCGGCTTTCTGGCGCTTGCAACTTTGCCGTTCGGCTCCATGGCCCAGGCCAAGGAGAAGAATTTCAAGGCGAATCTCACGCTCCACTACAACAAGCACGCCGACACGTTCAACGGGCATCTCGGCACCGCCGAGATCTGCAAAGGCGACCGGGAGGTGGATGTCCACCTCGCCGTCCCGGGCAGTCCTGTCGTCGGGACCGCGATGACCGAGCATTCCGGGCAATGGGGGCCAATTCCCAACACCTCGGGTTCGGGGGCCTACTTCGCGACGGTTGACGCCGTGGACCGCGGCGGCTACGGCAATCCGGTCCACTGTCTAGCTGGGGTCTCCAAAGCCGTAAACGTGCCCTAAGCGCTAGCCGAGAGTCAGGCGCGGAAGCGCCCAGTACCCCCGCTTGGAGCCGGTCCGTGGCGAGCTGTACGCAAGCTTTCGCTTGCGCATAGCCACAAGGAGTGCAATGAAAGTCTTGATCGCATCGCGAGGGGTCCTGCCGATAGAGGCGGGCTGCGGGGGCGCCGAGATCGTCGCCTATCAACTGGGCAAGAACATGGCCGCGGCCGGTAACGACGTGACGCTGGTGGCGGATGTCAACCCCGTCGATTTCCAGGCGACCTCCGGGTTGCACATCGTGCCGCTGGGCGGACGTGTTGCTGCGATGGTGAGACGGCTTCCCGGCGGCTTGCCCCGATGGATGCTGCAGCACCTCCTTGGGAACCTCGCCGTCACACGGAAGGTCCGCAAGATCCTCCGAGCTGAGGGGGATCTGTATGCGGTCATCCACACGCACGGAGCGCTCGCCACCATCCTCATCAAGTGGCGGACGAAGACGCCCATCGTCTACACGGAGCACGACTCCACGCCATGGAGCTGCCGCTACCGCCGCTGGTACGAGCGGTGGATCAGGAAGATCGTCTACCGACTGGTGAACGTGACTGCCTTCAAACGGGCCGACCGGGTAGTGACCAACTTCGAACAGCAGGCGAACGAGATCGTCGAGCGGTGGAAGCTGCCACCCTTGAAGGTCCAAGTCATCAGCAACGGAACCGACGTGGACGTATTCCACCCTCTGCGCCCAGGGGTATCGCGGGCGCGCGAACGGCATGGCTTCGATCGGTATTGCCTTTTCGTTGGCAGTCTGATCCCGCGCAAGTCACCGGATCTGTTGCTCGAGGCGGTGGCGGAAGCTCGCGTACCGTGCGTGTTCGCCGGAGATGGTCCCATGCGGGCCAAGCTCAAGCGGAGGGCACAGCAGCTGGGGATTTCGGACAGGGTGGCATTCCTCGGGAACGTGCCGCCCAACGAGCTGGGGGCGATCTACGCGGAAGCCGATCTCCTGGTGCTGCCCACTGTCTCGGACACGTCGCCTCTGGTGGCCCTGGAGGCGATGGCCTGCGGGACCCCCGTTCTGGCCACCCGGGTATCCGGACTGCCCAGCATGATCGAGGATTGGAAGACCGGCTTCCTGGTCAAGCCCGGAGACGTCGGACAGCTCGCAATGGGCATCCGGTTCATGACCGGTGACGCGAAGCTCCGCAGACGGATGGGGAAGAACGGCCAGAAGCGGGTCCGTGACTTCCTGTGGCCGGCGATCACCGACCAGTACCTCGAGCTATACCGGTCCGCCCATCGCGCAGCCCACGCCCGCGATCCCTCGAGCGATAGCGAACGGGTCATGAGCGCGTGAACGAACCACACCGTCCGCTGCTCTGCTTCCTGGTCGACGCCTTCCGGCACGACTACTTGGAGGAGGGAGAGACGCCGTTCTTCGCCCGCCTGGCAGCCGAGGGATCATGGAGCCCACTGCCGACGATCCTGGGCTACAGCGATGCCATCCGGGCCACGATCTTCACCGGTCGATACCCGGACCAACTGGGTTACTGGATGGAGTACTGCTTCCGGCCCGAGCGGAGCCCGTTTCGACCCCTGGACCGGCTGGGCTTCCTGGACCGGTTCCCGAACGACTTCGCCCAGCGGGGGGCGAAGTACGTCCTCTCCGCGACCTTGATGCGCGCCCTGGCCCGCTCGCGGGGATACCGGACGCTGGATCTTCGTCATCTTCCCTTCGGGGCGCTCCGGTTCTTCGACTACACGCTTCCCGTGCCGATGACAGCTCCGGGGGCCCTGGCGGCGCCCACGATCTTCGACCGGCTCTCGGACGCAGGCCTGCGGTGGGTGTATCTGGACAGCTCCACGACCCGACCCGAGCGCATGCTGTGGGCGGCGAGGGATCTCCCCGTAGGGACCGCCCTGGTTTTCGTCTATCTCCACCACGTGGACATGGCTTCCCACCTTTTCGGGCTGGAGTCGGATCGCTTCCGGCGGTCCCTGCGGACGGTGGACGGCATGGCCGCCCGTCTCTACGAGGCTGTTCGCTTGCGGATGGGCCAACCCTCCGTCCTGGTCTTCTCCGACCACGGGATGTCCAGGGCAGAGAGAATGGTCGCCATCCCCGAGCTCCGGCGGCATCCCGCCTTTGGAACGGGGTTCTGCTTCGCTCTGGACGCGACCATGGTCCGGCTGTGGTACTTCGGAGACGACATGCGACTCCGAGCCGACCTGAGATCACTGGTGGCCCACAAGCTCCCCGGCCGGTTCTTGAGCCAGTCCGACCGCGGGCGCTTCCATATCGACTTCGACAACCGGCAGTACGGGGATGACATCTTCCTCACCGAGCCGGGGACGGTCATCTTCCCGAACTTCCATTCCTACGTCCGGCCGAAGGCGATGCATGCCTACGACCCCGCACATCCCGATCAGCACGGCATCTTCATCGCCTCGAAGGAAATCACCGGGCCCATGATCGACGGCGTCAACATGGTCGATATCGCTCCACTGGCCCTCGACCTCGTCGGCGCCCAGGCACATGAGCGAGCCGGATGATCCAGGCCGCGGGGACTCGGGAGCCTGGGCGGATCGCGGTATCGCCTACCCGGCTGCTGGTGACCGGTGGGGCGCTCGTCGCAGCTGGGTCGTTCGTCTGGCAGCTCTCGAACTTCGCATTCAACTCGGTGGCCGCCCACCTTCTCGGGCCCGGTCGCTTCGGTGACCTCGCGGCGATGACCGGCCTGGCCTATCTGGCCGGACCCGTTTTCCTCTCGATCCAGACCGTGGCCAGCCGGATGTCGACTCCCCTGGCCATGAGCGGGCAGCTGCCCAGGATCCGCGGCCTGCTTCGTTACTACACGATCCGGCTCGTCCTGTTCGGACTGGTCGCGTGGGCGGCCGTCGCCGCCTTCAGCCCCATGGTCGCCCGGATCATCCACCTTCCTTCACCCGTTCCGGTGGCCATCGTCGGGAGCGTCTTCGTGCTGTTCTCGGTGACCCATCTTCAGCGGGGAGTCCTTCAGGGAACGCAAGCGTTCGGCCCGTACGGGCTGAGCGCGGCGTTCGAGGGCATCATGAAGATTGTGGCCGCTGTTGTGATCGTCACGCTGCTGCTTCGGACGGAGACGGGTGCGGTGGTGGCGATCCCGATTGCCGCCGCGTGCGCGATCGCAGTCAATTGGCTGCTGCTTCGCTTCCTGCCTCGGCCGGACGAGCCTGTCCGCCCCGTCACTCACCCATACGGTTACTCGCTGACCACGCTGGCTACCCTGCTGCTGCTAGCGGTGCTCCTCTCCGCCGACGTCATCGCAGGTCGTCACTATCTGGGCCAGAACACGGCGGGCCTGTACGCGGCCGTGTCGCTCTCCGGAAGGATCGTTTTCTTCGCCACAACTTCCATGACCTTCTTCCTGTTCCCGATCTTCAGCGAGCGTCACGATCGCGGATCCGACGGACGGGTAAGCCTGGCAGCGGGGCTCAGCGCTCTGGCTGTCCTCTCGGTGCTGATCGTCGCCGGGTACTTCGTTTCGCCGCACCTGCTGATCCAGCCGCTGTTCGGCCATCGATTCGCCGGGGCGGGCGGCTACATCGGATGGATGGGAATCGCGTTCGGGCTCTACGGCGCCACTTACCTGACTGCGATGTATCTGTTGTCGCAGAAGCGCCTCCTGGCCCTGCCGATCCTGGGGTGTGCCGTCCTGCTCCAGATGGCCGGCTTCTACACCTTCCACTCCTCCATCGAGCACCTCATCGGGGTCGAAACGGTGGTGTTCGGCGCGGCAGCCGTGAGCCTGATATCGATCGCCTTGATCACTCGGTCGCATCCTCACACGGGGACTGAATCTCGATGGGCACTGCGGTAGCGACCGGGCCGGAACAGATCGTGGCGGATGCGATCGGAGAGGCGCTTGGCCCGGTGCCGGTGATCCTGATCGGCAGCCGGGCGACGGGAGAGGCGGACGAAGCCAGCGACTACGACCTGCTCGTGGTCATGCCGGTTCTTCGAATCCCGTTCCTTCTCCGGCGAATGAACCTTACGGCGAAGCGGCTCGAAGCCGAACTCGGAGCTCGTGTTTCGATCAACCCGCTCCCACGCTTCAGGCTGCGACGGCCCGGCCGGAGCCTCCTCCCGTGGAAGGTTCGCCGTGAAGGGAAGATCCTCTCCTCGCCCTCGGGCTTCACCCTGGGAGCGGCGGAACCGGCCAAGGTGACGACGGAGATGTCGTCCTCCTATGCCACATCGGCCATCCACTATCTCATCGAGCAACTGCAGCCGGCCGAACTCAGCCTGCCCTCTGTCCCACCGCATCTTCAGCGGGCAGTGCGCAAGGCGCTCCTGCATGCGGCGCAGCTGCGACTGCTCCGGACCGGGCGGTACGCGCCTACGCTGGACGAGGCGCTCGGGATGCTCGAGCCGGCCGACGCTCGCGAGCTCGGGCGGGTGGCACGAATGTGCGATCGCCCGGACGCCTGGTTCGCCACCCTCGACCTCCTGATCGGGGAGATCGACGAGGAGCCGCCCACCCGGATGCGGGCACTCGCCGCCAACGTGCAGTACGCGGCCCTCTCGGCGCTGCGGGGACGGAGCTTTCGAGCGAAGGCATTTGCTGAAGAGCGGCCCATCGGAGATCGCCTGCGCCGGTCGGTCGTCCTGCTGGCCGGGTCGATCCGCCCCGGTGGGACGGTGGATCCAGGTGGAGTCTCCAGCGCCGTCGCCGCGCTCCCGAACTTCCTCCGGCCGAGCTGCGAGATCAGTTGGACGGCGGTGAGGGATTTGATCGAGCGGGAGTGGGCAAAGGCCACCCCTCTCGTCGGCTTGTGAGCAGGTCCCGGCAGGGGCGCCTGGACGTCCTCTACGTATATGGCGACTTCGGCGTCGGTGGCCTAGAAATTGATGTCCGTAATCTGGCGAATGGTCTGGTGGCCCGAGGATACAGGGCGGGCCTGGCCACCGCGGCTCCTGCTCCAAATGCACCGATCTTCATCAACGGCCTAGCGCGCGCGGTCGATGTTCAGCCGCTCATCTCGCACGGTGGGACCTTCGGCCGACGACTTGGGCTCGCCTCAGGAATCACCCGCGTCATACGGAATGGGCACTGGCACGTTATCCACGTCTTCTCTTCGCTGCCGAGCTACGTGCACTTTGTGGCAATGGCGGCCGGTCGGGTCGCGGGCAGGGCAATCGTCTGGACACCCATGCTCCATCCGAACCGCGGCTCGATGTGGAACCGGGGACTCGTCGGGTACGGCATGCGGTCCTTCGACGCGGTTGTGCCGCAGGTGGCCAGGTTCGTTGATGCCATCGTCGCGGCTACAGATGCGGAGGCCTATCGGTTCAGACGATTGGGGTGCCGGCTTGTGGAAGTCATCCCCCCAGCGGTGGACGAGGCGCCGCTCCTTGGGCAGCATGACGCATCCATCTTCCGCCGGCGTTATAGCCTCGGGCGGGGCCCGCTCGTGCTCATCGTCGCTGCTCGCGACGAAAGAAGGAAGGGCCTTGGATTCGCGATCGAAGTCTTCAGCGAGTTGAAGAACCAGGTACTGGATGCGCGCCTAGCCGTCGTCGGACTGCCTCGGCCCAGAGTGCTAGCCGGAGGAGACGATGTTCATTTTCTTGGCCGAATACCCGTCGATGACCTTGCACGGGCATATCGTGCGGCGGACGTGGTCTTCGTCCCTTCTCGCTATGAGGCCTTCTCAAGGGTTGTCATCGAGGCATGGCAACAAGCTACTCCCGTGGTCGTAACGAATGGTGTCGGTCTTGCGGCCACCGTGTCGAAGACCCAAGGGACGGGTTCCGGTGCCATCGCCTCGCGTGTGATGAGGTCCGTCATTTCCTATGGAGATGTGCGGCAAGCAGCGGACGCTCTTGGGGACATCTTGGTCCGCCCTGCGCCTGCAGTCCATGCAGGCGCAGCGGGCCGCAAGTTGGTGGAGACGGCCTTCACCGTCACCAGGGTCGTTGACTCTACCGTGGCTCTGTACCAGGAGGTCGTGGGTGGTTAGCGGCCAAATCGAAGGCATTCGCCTGCCGGAGTCTGCAGTCCGCCCCCCTACACAACCGCGCGGCCAGGGGCCATCCCGGCCCAGAATGCCTCCCAGAGCCGGCTTGGCACATCTGCGCGGCATCGGCGCCCTGTTCGTAGTCGCCATGTGGCTCTGTCGGAGCATCCTATTCACGCGAGGCCTTCCGGCGGGCACAGACATGCTCGGGTTCGTTGCTCGAGCCCGAGACAATTCAGAGGGATTGAGCGCACTGAGCCTTTGGAGTCCAGCCTCCTTCGGGTCTAGGAGGTCCTTTACTCTGGAGAGCCTGCTCGGCGTTATCACGAAGCTCACAACAAACCCTGTGGTGACGGTGAAGGTGATTGCATTCCTTTCGGTCCTGGCAGCCGGTCTTTGTACCTACCTGCTTTGCTGGCGCTGGTACCGAACTCGCACGGCTGCGGTGATCGCCGGCCTCCTCTACATGACGTCTCAGCTCACCATGGCGCAGTTCGCGAGTGGCCACATTAACGTCCTCGTAGCCGTAGCTGCGGCTCCTGCACTGTTCCTCGTTTGGGTCCATTGCGTAGACGATTACCAACACACGCGCGCAGTCTTCCTGTCTCTTATCGCAACCCTCCTGATCCTCGCCCGGGTCGACATGCTCCTGTATTTAGCGCCATTCCTGGTCATGTATCCGCTCATCCGCATTGCACTCCACGGGGGAGCAAAGCGAACAGCCCGGAACACCGTACGGACCGTGTCCGTCGCGCTCTCCAGCGGTCTGCTGCTCAATGCCTATCTCCTCGTGCCCATCGTAGGAGGCGTCCACGCGCCCTGGCTCAGCGGGAGTGGACTCTTCACGCGAGGGGACTTCCTCGCGCGGAGTATCCCCGGCTATCCCACGCTGATCGGGATGGCCCGCGAGATCGGATATCTGGCCTTCACGGACCAGCAGACTTGGTATTCGCACCCGTTCCTACCGCTTGCCACTTATTGGGCACTGGCCGGCTTAATGGTGGTTTTGGCTTACGGTTCAGTCTGGATTCATCGAGAGGGAAGGACTTTCTTCCTGTTGGCGTGCGCGATCATCGCGGCGTTTCTGGGAAAGGGTTTCCGTCCCCCGCTGGGCGCTCCGTACGAATGGTTCACGGATCATGTGCCCTTCCTCAATAACCTGCGCAATCCGAATCGCTGGTTGATCGTCGAAGGGCTCGCCTACTCAATCCTCGCGGCTCTAACGCTTAGTCACTTTGTGCGAGTGACAGCTTCCTATGTCCGACGTCGGATCACTAACCCGCCGCGTCGCCTCGTGCCCATACTTACCCTGGCGTTAGTCGTTCCGGTCATGCTGCCTACCGCTCCCACGTTCATCCGAGGATTCATGACAGAGCGGCCGACGGCAGGGCAGATGGCGCTTCTGAAAGCCGTCCACGACGACACAGGTCGCTTCCTCTTGGCCACAGTGCCCTACGATCAACCGCGTCGGTTCATGGTCCAGGGGGCCTATCGAGGTTGGGAACACGACCTAGGCGCCGAAAGCTCCGCTTTCACTGGCCACCCAGCTATCGGAGACGGCGGATGGCATCAGCCCACAGCCAACTTCATCGCCTACACGTCGCAATTACTGACAAGTCGTGACCCCGCGTTCGAGAAGCTCTTCGCGACTGCTGGTGTGAAGTACCTCCTGAAGCTCTCCTATCCGGCTACAGATAAACGCTTGCTGCAGGCTGGCGGCGGTCTT
>Ga0137369_10008496_pt1 | contig 10234 bp, 10 predicted proteins | sample SagtaG_12_FD_104918 | JGI IMG/M metagenome (GOLD analysis project Ga0137369, IMG submission 104918) | Vadose zone soil microbial communities from Sagehorn Ranch, Mendocino, California, USA - Sage1_L_113_16 metaG | ecosystem: Environmental > Terrestrial > Soil > Vadose zone | place: USA... | reverse complement strand
GCTGGGCCATAAGTCTGATTTCCTCGGTGCCCTCCTGCTGGAGTGCCTGATCGATGATGTCACCAACGGGGCGGGCAAGGGACGTTTCGTCCACGCGTGCTGGCAGCTTGTTTTCTGACTCGGACTGTTTCTTAGCCATTGGCCATCTCCAATTGCGCTTGTTGCTGATTTCGACGTTTATGGTTCCGCAGGGAAGTTCAATAACATGACGCGCGCGAGGGGCGATTGAGCTTTGCTGAAGCAAGGTCACCAGTTCTGTGAACTCCCTCCGCAGAGCGCTGGCCACCTGCTGTCCCTCCTCCAGTTCCACAGCGGAGACGAGCTGGCGCGCCAACAGGCCGTCCCCATGTGAAAGCCAGGTAAGCCGGGCCTGAACGGGTTCGGGAATCGGCTGCGCGCGCGCGGGGTGGGGCGGACTTCGGCGAACTCGCCGCGAGGAACTCCGAGCGCGAGCAGAACGGCGTGCGCATCGCCGAGACGACGAAGGGCCAACTCCTCGACGAGAAGGGTCAGCCGCGCTCCTGCCTCCTCTCGCAAGTCCAGCCGGTGGTCTCGAACGCTATCACCGACCTCGAGGTGGGCGGCGTCTCCGACCCCATTAAGACCGACGAGGGTTACATTATCCTAGTTAGAGACTGTAGCGCGCTCGGCCATTCGCGTCCGCTTGAGCCAGCATCGTTAGCCACCACCCACGCCGCTAGCCGTGCCACGAGGGCGACCATGTTGAGTTCGAACGAGAGCGCGACTCGCGTGGCCGCGGCGAGCGGGCGGCCCACGTCCGAGCCCTGCCCAGTTGAACCTGGCAGAGGCCACTAAGCGGCGTCCGTCAAGCCCCGAGCGCCTGTTCAGATGCTGCGCGATCCCTGGATACACTCCGTTCGGCATGCGCCTGAAGGGTTCGTACGCAGTGTCCTGGCTCGCGCACGTGGTGATGCTCGCGGTGATGCCGGGCGCGGTCGCGTACCAGGGCCCTGCCGCCCATGCCCAGGTGACGCCAATGGTGAGCATCGCGCCGACACGCGAGCGGTGCAGCGTCCTTGCGGGCCAGGGGTGGCAACCGGGCGACGAGGTTGTCGTCAGCATCGGTCAGGCCGAGTTCCATGTCCTGGCGGACGAGCAAGGTGACTTTGTTCAACCGATCTCCCTCGCGCTCGGGCCCGGCACCGACGTGGTCTACTCGTGGCGCCGCCAGGGCGATGCTGCCGCTATCTCAGTTGCGCACGCCTTTGTATCGGCTGGATCGGCCCAGGCGGAAGCAGACCACGCTACGTCAATCTGCGCCAGCGCACCCTCGGACGCAGCGACGGCAGAAGTCCCCAGGTCGGCCACGCTCTGGGAGCTCCTGGTGCGACGGTAGTCATCGCTTCGTCTGTACTGGTGGTCGCCACATTCGCGATTCTCGGCTTCCGGCGTGCCGCTGCCAGGCGAATATCTCGCGGTCGCCACTAAGTCGAGCGCGTGACGCTTATCCGCCCGCCCGTGACGGGTTTCTATGTCAAGTTGGGAAGCGCGTGGAACCGCCCGAAGGCCGCGCCACGCGCCCGACCCTCAATGAGCGGCTGCGAAGAGGTGGGTGCTGATGTAGCGCTCCACGTCACGGCCGAGCTTCGCAGCCTGGACATCGGCGGTCCGGAAGTGAATACCCGCCCAGATGCGTGCTTCGAGCAGCTCGTTCGTGAGGTCAGAGAAGCGAGAGAAAGTCCGCTGCTCGCCCGGGAACCGGCTGCTCGTGGCATAGAACGTCATCTCGTCCGTACCGAAAAACGTCGTCAGGGCCGCCATGCTGGCGCTGGCGTAGGCGGTCGCGCCCGACGAATGGTCCGGGTACGGCGGCGTGATGAGCGCCGGTCCGGTTTCGCCGGGCAGAGGAACGCGCGTCGGGTCGAAATATGGTGTCCAGCCAGCGTCCGTGACCGTGGCCGGGTTGCCGTCGTCGGGATGCCGGATCGCGGTGATTGGCCGCCAGAAGGTGTAGTGGTACTTGTCGTTCCAGGTGTTGATCAGCGCGTCCGCGGCAGTCAGATTGAGCATCGCGAACAGGCGCGCGCTGTCGCTCAGGTCGAGCGACGACTGGTCGACGAATCTGCGCGCGATCGCGTTGTAGTTCGCGGTTGGACTGCTCTGCCAGTACGCCGCGGCGTGACTCTGAAACACGGTCCGTGTCGTGCTGTTCAGCGAGCCGATCTCCTTGACCTCGTTGACATCGGCCGCGTAGGCAGCACTCGTGAGCGGGAGCGGGCCCGCGGTGCGGAACTGCGACGGGCTTTTCAGGACGAACGGTTTCGCGTTCGCGACCCACGGGCTCGGATCGCACAACGGAGCCCCGGTCGGACCAGCCAGCGGCTGCCAGACGCCGGGCAGACCCGACCCGAACGTACACCCGATGACTACTCGACCGTCGTGTCCCTCGGCCAGCATCGCATCAGCCGCTAACGTTCCGACGGCGATGCCCGTCTCCCGCGCATCGCCTTCCGGAATTCCCGACAGCGAGTCGTCATATGCCGCCTGCAGCGTCGCGTGCTGCGCTGGGAAGAGCTTGTCCAGCACGCTGAACGCCGCGGTAGCAGCTGCAGCGTCGGCCGATGCCTTTGGGAAGCTTCTGACTACAAGATATGGCTGCCCATGGCGATCAACCGCGTTGACGGCGCCGTAAATGGCGCCGTGCACCATCGCCACGAAGATGCTCGCCGCAGGCGGCGCCGAGCTGACCGGCGGCTGTGCGTTCACCGTGTTGACGGCAATTTCGTTCCATTTGGTGACTTCGTTTGCCGAAGCCACGGTGGGCATGGCGAGCGCCATGGCCGCGACAAATGCAATGACCCAAGCGAATCGCGTGTGTTTCACTGTCTTCCCCACTTTTGGCCTCTCTTGGAGTAATTCAAATTGGCAGCCAGGTTCAGGTGCCGGCGTGAAGTGTCAACGGAGGACGCGAGTGGTCGCCGGCGTCAGTCGCCGGCACGGAGCCCCGGCGACTGACATTCATCGCGATGCGCTACCACGCTCATCCGACGACAGAACTACCGTTTGAGGGACTCGCCTGGAAAGGCATTGCCAACACTCAATGGACAACGCGGAAGTACAGATTTGTTGCACGCTTGGCAATATCTCGGCCGTATTCAGTCCCTGCCTCAACGGATTTGCGGAAATGGAATCCAATGAAGATGCGCGAGTGCGCGTTCTCCTCCGCCGCCTTGGAGAAGGTAGAAAACGAACGGAGAGTCGGTGATGGATCGCTACAGGTGCCACCAGGATCCAAAGTCGTGCTGCAATCCTGGAAGCCAATGCGATCGGTGCCGAAGAATTGTTTCAACACCTCCGCGCCCGCGCCTCCTTCGATGCTGTGACCTGAGGCGTAGTCCTGGTTCGCGGGAGTCCCGCGCAGCGGTGTCCAGTTCGGGTCCCCAGTCGTGTCGGGGTTGCTGTCCGCGTCGCCATTCCGGATCGCGGTGACTGGTCGCCAATAGTTGTAGTGGTTCTTGGTGGAGACCATTGCGATATAGCCATCGGCAAGAGTCACGTTGAGCAGGCCGAAGAGCCGCGCGTTCTGCCAGAGACCGAGATGTTGTCCAATAGACACGGTTCTCGCAATCCGATTCCACTTCAGGGGTGAGCTCTCGTACCAGAACAGTGCGATTTCGGTCTGGTCAGCCGAGCGCCTACTGGGCGTGGTAATGCCGTCACCGCCGAGGGACTTCACTTCGTTGAAGTCGGCGGTGTATTTGTCGCTTTTCAGTGCGTACGGCGGTCCGGGCCGGAACTGCGAGCTGTCGTGCAAAACGAAGGGGGTCACGTGTTCCCACACCTGGAAGGCGATGAACGGAGTGTCCGGCGTGCACTGGTACACGCCCGGCGCGGTATTGGCGGGGCAGTTGAAATTCAGGAACGGGCCAACTGCTCCGTCCGTCGCTCTTCGGGCAAGGATCGCTTGGGCCGAAGCCTCTCCGAGGGCAATGCCTAGCGTCTTGGCCTGGCCGTCCGGGATCTGACCGACCGCAGTGGCATAGTCGGCTTCGGCGCTTGCCTGACCTGCAGCGACGCACGAAGACGGTGTGACCTCAGAGGGGAGTTGACCAATAAGCGTGACCAGCGTTCTTCATGCAGCAGCGGCTACGGCGGCTTCGGGCGAGGCGCCCGGCTGAGGAGGTCCATCAAAGGCGTAGGGCCGAGACCTCCGATCGATGGCATTGAGCGCATCGTGGATCGCTATGTGCATGATCGCGTAGAGACGCGATTCATGGAGCGGGTTGTTGATTGGCGCAAGGCACGCCGCGGTGGCGGCTTCGCCGGCGTTCTCGCTCCAGGCGAGGACGGCATCGCCCGCCGCCGCGGATGCGGTCAACGTAGACGGGCCTGCGGGATGGGGTAGTACAGCGACGGCTGCGGCAGCCAGGCCGACAACGACGAACGTTCGAATATGTACGCGCATTGCGTACCTCCCTTTCCGCGTTCTGGGTAGACGCATAAAGAAATTCCGTATGGCCCATGCCCGCTGCACCGCAATTCAGCGCAGAGCTGGGCGACGAATCCTTAGGTTCGTTGTCGACGAGGTATCGCTTGAAGGCTCGTCTCGATCGCGTCGAGATGGCCGCGGGCCGGCGGCAATCAGCGTTTGGTGCAGATGTAGTAGTTGTTGATGATGTCGCCTTCGACTTGCTTGACGTCCTGAACTTCGAGCCCCGCTTCTGTCAGCAACTCGCGCGCCTTCTGTTCCCCCCACATGTTCCCCAGACCCTCGCCCTCGAGTGCGAGCGAAACGCGTCATGCAGTGCATGGTGCTGATCGCATAGAAGGACGGCGCGAGCGGGTGCTCCATGTTCTCGTGAAGGTGACTGGAAGCCTGCACGTCGACGGCCAGGAGAGTACCGCCGCGACAGAGCGCACGAGCGATGTTGCGCAGCGCGGCCCGCGGTTGGGCCTGATCGTGGATGGCGTCGAAGATGGTGATGAAGTCGTAAGCGTCTTCGACGTTCAGAGTGGCCACGTCCTGTTCTACGAAGCGCGTGTTGGTCAGCCCCAACTGCTCCGCTTCCGTGCTCCCGGCGGCGATACCCTCGGCCGAGAAGTCGTAGCCGGTGAAGCGACTGGCCGGGAAGGCCTGCGCCATCAGGTTCAGGGCGTGGCCGGAGCCGCAGGCAATGTCGGCGACGTCGAGGCCGGCGGTCAGTCGCTCGGTGAGCCCGGGGTACGAGCTTCAGTGTGACGTCCAACAGCGTGGCGTCGAAGACCTGGCCGCTCAACTGCGCCATCATGCGCTGGAATTGCGGAAACCCGGCGTACGGCACTCCGCCGCCTCGCATGAAAGCCTCGATGATGCCTTCCTCCACCTGCGCGAGCTGGGGGAGGAACGCGGCGAAGACGGCCAGGTTCTGCGGGCCTGCAGCGCGCGTGATGACGGCGGCGTGCTCCGGCGGCAGCCAGTACGTCTGGTTCGACGGCTCGTATTCGACGATTCGGCCGGTAACCATCGAACCCAGCCACTCGCGCACGTAGCGCTCGTTCAGGCCGGCGCGCTCGGCGATCTGAGCGCTCGTGGACGGCTCCATCTCGGCCAACCTGTCGATCAATCCGGTGTGGTAGCCAAGACTGGTAATCAACGCGAGATTGCCGCCATTCACATAGCCGATGATCTGACCCGCGAAGGCTTCCACTCTGGCTTTATCCAACGTTTGCGTCGTCACTCGCGTAACCCCTTTCTCACCAAAAATTGGCCGCGCCACTACATGCAGATGTAGTTCTCGCCTATATCCCGTTGGCGACCGGGCGGAGCACACACCGTCCCACCGCCTTTGCGGCTTCCGATCAGCGCGGTATAGCGACTCAACCGCGCAAGAGGAAGTGGCGGTAGCCCCACCCTTTCTCCTGCTTGAACCCTTCTTCGAGCACCACCAGACCCTCAGCTGCGAACCATTCGCCGACGCGCTGCCGGCCCGGATAGAAGTGATAACCGGCGACATTGCCTTCGATGACCTCGCCACGCACGGCCGGGACTCCCTGATCCGACAGCGCTGCGAACGCAGTCTCGACCTCCGCCTCGGTCACTTCTTCCACTGTCACGTAGAGCAGCCCGCCTGGACGGAGCGCGCGGTGCAGGTTCGCCAGAACGATTGGCCACTCCTCTGGCGGGACGTTCTCCATCGCGTCGATCGTCAGCACTGCATCGAAGCGATGCTCATGTGCGACATCCTGCAATGACACGTGCTCGAGTGAAATGGCGATGCCACGCGCACGGGCCTGTTCGAGCATGCCTGCAGACTGATCAACGCCCACGACGCGATGTCCGGCTGCCGCCACGATCGGGAAGTACTTCCCCGTGCCGCACGGCGCGTCCAGCACAAGTGAGTTGACCGGCAGGCGCTGCGCGAGACGGATGACCCACTCGCGCTGGGTGTCCGCGGGATACTTGAGCTGATCGTATTCCGGTGCGTCGTCGTCATACGTCGCGACGACCGCGGCACGCCTCTGCGCTAGCCATGTTGCACGGTTCATTTGGAAATCCAGTATGCACTGGTGGAACAGCGCCGCCTACCGAAAATCCGAAATGTTGCTCGAAATGTGCCCCCGAATCTCAACGGCTACGGCGGGGTTCAGTCTCGACCTCGACGGCGTACTGGACGATGCGGTCCAGATCCATCGCCGAACCGCCAGCATCCTGCAGCCCATCGCCGACCGTCGCTCGCGCCGTGGCCAATGCCACATCCAGCCACACACTGTCGAAGGCGGGCAGCGGCAGTCCGAGTCGTAACCGAACGTCCGCGGCGGCAGCACACAAGCGTAGTGCGCGCTGAGCGTCGCCCTCGGCGGCCGCGAGGGCGGACAAGCCTTCCAGCGCCTGCGCGACTCCGTGATCATCTCCATCAGCGTGCGTGATGACCACACTGTCTACCAGAAACGCGCGTGCCCTGGCCCGTTCGCCACATCGCAGCAGGGCCAGCCCCAGGTAGAGCGCGGCGGCCGCCAAACCACCGGAGTCATTGATCTCAGTAAACAAATCGAGACTCTGATGGAGCCATGCAGCCGCGGCCTTGTCATCGCCGCGTCCGAAGGCCACCAGCCCGAGCGAGAACTGGACGATGGCGACGCGCTGCCGGTTGCCTACCTGGAGGAAGAGGTTGAGGCTCTCCTCGAGCATGCGCTGCGCGGTTGGGTAGTCCAACTGCTCGATGGCCGCGTCGCCGACTGACAGGAGCGTCTCGGCCAGCTCCTTGTGCAGGCCATGGGCGCGAGTCATCAATAGCGCTTCCTCGTAGTGAGGCCGCGCAGCCTCCGCATTGCCCGTCCACAGAGCCGCGTCTCCGAGGCTCCGGAGCGCCGCGGCGATGCCTCGCGGATCGTTCAACTCCCGCGCAAGGGCAAGAGCGCCCTCGTGCAGGGTCTGGGCCTGAAGGTGGTCGTGGTCCTTACCGGCCAGGCGCCCGGCGCAATTGAGGCCCTGGGCTCGCACGGCACTGGAGGAGCCAGCATTCTGGACCTGCAGGAGTGCGTCAAACCACGCCCGCCCCTCCCCAACGTAGCCGCGCGTCGCCCAGAACGACTCCAATGCGATAGCCAACCGGAGTCCCGCGTCGGCGTCGGTCTCGTCCACAAACCAGCGCAACGCGACACGGATGTTGTTGTGCTCTGCCTCCAATCGGTCCAGCCATGTCGTCTGCAACGGTCCGTCCAGCAATGGCGCCGCTCGTCCAGCGAGCGCCAGGTAGTACCTGGCATGGCTCCTGGCAGCGTCAGCGTGCTCGCCCTCGAGCCGCAGTTGCTCGAGGGCATACACGCGCACAGTCTCGAGCAACCGGTAGCGCGGCATCCCATCAGCCGACTCGTCCTTTTGCGCCAGGTTCTTCTCGACCAGCGTGAGCAGTCCTGTCAGCATCTGCGGTTGGAAGTCGGTGCACACTGCCTCAGCAGCCTCAAGGCTGCACCCGCCAGCGAAGATGGCCAGCCGGCGGAACAGCGCACGCTCGGCGTCGCTCAGCAGGTCGTAACTCCAGTCGAGAGTGGCGCGCAAGCTCTGCTGACGAGTTGGGGCATCGCGCGCACCCACGAGCAGGTCTAGCTGCTGATCGAGGCGTTCGAGCAGCAGCTGTGGCGACAGGCTTCTGACCCGCGCGGCGGCCAACTCCAGCGCGAGCGGAAGTCCGTCCAACCTGCTGCAGAGTGTGACGATCGTCTGCGCATTGCCTTCACTTAGCGCGAAGGCCTCGTCAGCGGCTCGCGCTCGGTCGAGGAACATCGCGATTGCTGGAGCGACACGCAGAGCATCCAGTGAGCCCAGTTCTTGCTGTCTGGGCACGCCAAGTGACGGCACCACGTACAGATGCTCCCACCGCAGCCGAAGCGGCTCGCGACTCGTGGCGAGCAGTTTCACGTCCGGGCACGCAGCGAGCACCTCCGCGAGCTCGGGGGCCGCGTCCAGCACATGTTCGACGTTGTCGAGCACGAGCAGCACACTCGTCCCGCGCAGCGTGTCGATCAGCGCCTGCTGTACAGGTAGGCCACCCGTGTGATGGATACCTATCGCGCGAGCGATCGTTGGAGCGACCAGAGCCAAGTCTCGCAACACGGACAGGTCCACGAACCGCGCGCCATCCGCGAAGTGCCTGTCGACCCGCTGAAGCAGGTCGAGCGCCAGGCGTGTCTTGCCTACACCGCCTGGCCCCGTGAGAGTGAGCAGCCGCACCTGAGGCTCGAGGAGCCGCCGCTCGAGGTCCAGGACGTCCTGCTCGCGACCGATCAGCGGCGTCGGTTGGCCGGCGACCCGGCCCGCCCGTGCCGTTGGCAAGACCGCCGACGCAGAGAGCGCGGCCGTGCGAGTGGCGCGCCAGGCGGCCCACACCTCTCGCTGCGCATTGTCGTCAAGGCCCAGGGCGCGGCAAACGGCCTCGAGCGTATGGCGGTGCGGCCGGGTCCTGCCGCGCTCGAGATTGCTAATTGTGTCGGGGCTGACAGGCGGCTCCAGCAACGCCGCCAGCTCTTCCTGGCTCAGGCCGCGCTGGTCGCGATGGTAGCGCAGTAGGTCTCTCAACATCTGCATCCGCCCCCCGCTCGCGACGTACGAGCCGCCGTGATCTCAGCGCGATCCAGCGTCGCGCCAGTGTAGCACGGCCATCGACGGCCAGTTCCGTCCAAGGTTGCGACCGAAATTCCGAAGTTTTGGTGGGACGCAGGGAGCACGCACCTCAGACTGGCCAGATCTCGCCACCAAGGAGACGCCGATCCGCATGCCACACCGAACCATTTCACCAGTCAGCGCCTGACGCACCGGTGTCAGTAATGCGCATAGCTGGCCCGCGCGCAGGAGCTGCCCTGACCGGCGGTGGCCTGTATGTAGTCGGCGGCTGGCTCCTCTTATCGCACCTGTTCTCTGTTGGCATGAGCCCGATTGACCACTCTGCGCCCGCGGCCGCACTAGCACCTTCCTGCGCCTGCCCCGTGGCTGCGCAACGGCCCGATCCAGGCGCCGCTGCATCGAAGGAATTGACCGTCTCTGTCGTAGATGGACCGACGAACAACTGCCTGGTCCCTGTCCACCTGGTCTCAGCCGACGCGATCGTGATCACACGCGACGAGTATCAAGAGATCTGGCGCGCACTCGGCTGCACCTAACCAGGACCAAAGGAGGTTCGCAATGCGAACCCTCGTGAACATGAAGCAGTTCTTGTGCGGATCGATCGCACTTGGAGGTATGGTCGTCGTCGTCGTGATCGCCCAGACGGCGTTTGCGACACCCATCGTCGGGGTGGAAGGCACGCCTTTGGCGGTCGGCACATTCGATGGGCTCGAGGCCCGGTCGCAAACAGACTTTCACAAAGTCGAGCTGCGGGCCACTGGCCCAACGGACGTGTATATCCTGCAGAACAAAATCGCGCCCGGCGGAACCTTCGGCTGGCACTCGCATCCAGGCCCGAGCATCGTCGTCATCCAAAGCGGAGCGCTGACGCTCTACCGTGCAGACGATCCGGAGTGCACACCGCAGCACTATGCGGCTGGGTCCGGATTCGTCGATCAGGGCGGCGACGTCCACGTCGTGCGCAACGAGGGCGATGTCGAGGCAGTCGTCTACGTGACCTCGATCATCCCACAGGGCGCGGGCAGACGGATCGACGCGCGCGGCACGTGCGACGGGACTCCGCGCCCGAGTTGCCGCCGAGGCGCTGGCACACGAGGGTCTGCGATCCGCTACATCCGGGCAACCTACTCGCCTGACGACGAGACGTGCGTCCACCTCTCGAAGCAGCGACGG
>Ga0137369_10008495_pt1 | contig 10234 bp, 12 predicted proteins | sample SagtaG_12_FD_104918 | JGI IMG/M metagenome (GOLD analysis project Ga0137369, IMG submission 104918) | Vadose zone soil microbial communities from Sagehorn Ranch, Mendocino, California, USA - Sage1_L_113_16 metaG | ecosystem: Environmental > Terrestrial > Soil > Vadose zone | place: USA... | reverse complement strand
TTCGCAACAAGGGCGCGGCCAATTGCAGAAGCGGCGCACGCTCGATCCGACCGCGGTGACGAAGCCACCGACACCGGTCTACCACTCCAGGAGGATCAGCGCTGTTTGCTACGGGGGCGTCGTATGCACCGGTCGAGAAAAAGGCCTCTGACCTGCAACTTCCGTGGTGGGCGCTGCTGGTTTCGAACCAGCGACCTCCGCCTTGTAAGGGCGGCGCTCTACCCCTGAGCTAAGCGCCCCGCCTCAGGCTATCGGTTCGTCGATCTCCTGACCGTGGACGAAACCGCACTGGCGGCAGATCACCTCGCCGAGCATCAGCGAGAGGCGGGTGCTGCCGCATTGGCTGCACCGGTCGAGGAGATCCGCCCAGTCCGCTCGGTCATGCTGGCACGGGGGGCACGTCAGGACCTGTCGGCCGCCGGACACCCCGCGGCTCCACGGCCGCTCCTTCTTGTCCGGATCGTAGGTCGGCCGGCCGCACAGCCAGCACCCCGCTCGGACCGCGCCCTGGGACCCCTCCACCACCGGATGGTATATACGTTCGAACACCGTGCCTGAGTTCGAAACGATCCGTTACGAGGTTCGCGACTCCGTCGCCTGGATCACCCTGGCCCGGCCGGAACGCCGGAACGCGATGAACCGCAAGATGTTCGTCGAGCTGGCCGAGGCGGCAGAGCAGGCCTCGGACGACGAGCGGGTTCGCGGGATCGTCCTCTCCGGCGAGGGCTCGAGCTTCTGCGCCGGCCTCGACCTCTCGATGCTCGGCGAGCTCGCGGGGATCCAGGGGGCTCGGTTCCGTTCCTTCGTTCGTCTCGCCCAACGCCCCTTCGCGCTCCTCGCCGGCATGCCCAAGCCCAGCCTGGCGGCGGTGCAGGGGCACGCGCTCGGAGCGGGCTGCCAGCTCGCCTTGGCCTGTGACCTGCGAGTGGCCGCCGCCGACGCCCGCTTCTCGATCATGGAGGCGAAGTACGGCCTCATCCCGGACCTGGGCGGGCCACACCGACTTGCCCGGCTGGTCGGGCCGGCCAGGGCCAAGGAGTTGATCTGGACGACACGGGCAGCCGACGCCGAGGAGGCGGAGCGGATCGGCCTGGCGAATCGAGTGGTGTCGCCGGACCAGCTGTCGAAGGAAGCCGAAGCCCTGGTGCTCGACGTGCTGGCGCACTCCCCCGTGACCATCGGCCTGGTCAAGGACCTGGTCGACCGGGCGTCCGAGACGCCGCTCGAGGTCGAATTCGAGCGCGAGGCCACCGCGCAGAACGCCGCCATCGGAAGCAGCGATCACGCGGAGGCGGTCGCCGCATTCCTGGAGAAGCGACCGCCCCGGTTCACCGGCCGCTGAGCCGGATCCCCGGGGCGATCCTCGTCTCGACGCGGGCGTCTGACTTCGACGCTCACGTCAGGTTTCGACGCCTGCGGTTACGGGCAGTTCAGCGTGCCGAACGTGACGCTGTCCCGCGCCCGGTCACCTTCCGCGTTCCTGGCGAAGACCGTGGCCGTCACCCTGGTCTCGTCCAGATACGTGTGGGTGACCGTGGGGCGGTTGAGCGCCCCGGTGTCGACGGTGCCGTTGCCGTCGAAGTCCCAGGCGAACTGGGTCTGGCTGGTCGAGCTTCCCGTCGCGGACAGGGTGACGTTCACGAAGTCCCCGCCCATGCACTGCTGGTTCTGTACGACCGCCGTGATGGAGAGCGCCCGCGTGTCCGAGGGCGCCGCGAGGGCGCTGGCAGCCGGGAGCGCGCCGACGGCCAGGGCCGCCGACACGGCGATCGCCCAATGCTTGACCTTCATCCGATCCCTCCTTCCGGATGGACTGGCCGCGACACCCTGCCGCGGCACCGGTGGTGCTGGGCGCCTTGACGGCATCGCGGGACCGATCCTCCAGGCGCGAGATGACCCTAAAGATGGGTCGGTTGGGGGCATACCCGGAGCGGGTTAAGGGATCGTCAGCGTTGGTCAGGACCTGGCAAACGCGGTTCGGATTGACGAGTCCACGCCCCTGAACCGCCGACCTCAGCGGCGCTCGAGGCTCGCCAGAACTGCGGTTCGTGACAGTCGGGCCGGCACCACCAGGACCCGCCCCTCGACGTCGCGGTCGATCCGAACGCTCGCTCCGAAGTGTTCGCGGATGTTGGCGTGGGTCAGGACCTCCTCCGGCGATCCCTCCGCGGCGAGCCGTCCCTCCGACAGGAGCAGGATCCGCTCCGCGAACTGCCCGGCCAGGCTCAGGTCGTGCATGGAGGCCATCACGGTCAGGCGCCGTTCGAGCCGAAGCTCATCGATTAGCTCCAGGACCCGCTGTTGATGCCCGACATCGAGGGCGGCGGTCGGTTCGTCGAGCAGCAGGACCGGGGCCTGCTGGGCCAGCGCCCTCGCCAGGACCGCCCGTTGGGCCTCGCCCCCGGACAGCGAGGCCAGGGACCGCCCTGCGAAGGTGGTGAGGTCGAGGCGCTTGAGCATCTCGCCGACGAGCGCGACATCGTCCGCCCCCTCGATCCCCAGGTAGGAGATGTATGGGGTGCGCCCGAGGAGGACGTAGTCCACCACGCTCAGGGCCTCGGGCAGGATCGGGCGCTGGGGAACATACGCCACCAATTGGGCGATCCTTCGGCGCTGGAGCCCGGAGACCGATTCGTCGCCGAGCCGGATCGTTCCGGACCCCCGGACGAGCCCCGCGATCGCCCGAAGCACCGTCGTCTTGCCCGCCCCGTTCGGACCGATCAGGGCGAGCCAGGTTCCGGACGACGCTCCGGCGGTCAGCCGCCGGACCGCCGGGATCCCGTCGTAGGCGACCGTGAGATCGCTGATCCCGATCTCCATCTCAGGCGATCCGTTTCGAGCGTCGCAGGACCAGCAGGAAGAAGGGCGCGCCCACGAAGGCGGTGATCACGCCGATCGGAAGCTCGGCCGGGGCCACCACCACGCGGGCGATCACGTCGGCCAGGATGAGGAACGCCGCGCCGAACACGATCGAGAGGGGCAGCACCATGCGGTGGCTGGGGCCGGTCACCAGGCGGACCGCGTGCGGAACGATGATGCCCACGAAGCCGATCAGGCCACTCACGGCCACCGCCGCGGCCGTGCCCAGGGTCGCGGCCACCACCACGGTCAGGCGGACCCGGGCCGCGCGGATGCCCAGGCTGTCCGCCTCCTCGTCCCCCACCGCCATGACGTCCAGCAGGCGCCGGTGAAGGATCAGGACGATCCCGCTGATGGCGACGTAGGGCAGGATCAGCAGGACCTCCTTCCACCCGGCCGTTCCGAGCGTTCCCAGGATCCACGAGTACACCGCTTGCAGCGTGCCCGTGTGCCGCTGCTGGAGGTAGGTCTGGATGGCCGTCAGGAACGAGGCCATCGCCACGCCCGCCAGCACGAGGGTGGCCGAGCTCCGTCGCCGTCCGGCAGCCCGGCCAAGGGTGTACGTCGCCGCCACGCTGACCAGCCCGCCCACGAAGGCGGCGAGCGGCAGCGGGTCGACCGGCCACGCCCCGCGCGCCGGGAGGTAGGCGAAGGCCAGGGTCGCCCCGAGTCCGGCCCCGGCCGCGACGCCGAGGAGGTACGGGTCCACCAGGGGATTTCGGAATACCCCCTGATAGGCGGCCCCGCTCATCGCGAGCGCCCCTCCCACCAGGCCGGCCAGCGCGAGCCTGGGGATCCGAAGCTGCCACAGGATGGCCGCCTCCCGATCGGAGAGACCGGAGTGGACATGGACGAACGGGATCCGCCCGAGGAGCTCCCGGATGACCGCGCCCGGTGGAAGGGAGACGGACCCGATGAGGGTGGCGCCGAGCGCGACGACGGCCAGGCACGTGAGCGAGAGGAGGAGGATCCGCGGTCGAAGCCTCGTGATCCGAACCGGAGCGACGACCGCCGGGATCGCTGCCGAGTTGCTCACGCTCACGCCGCCGCCGCCGCCTGCAGCTCGGCCACCTGCTCGACCACCGCCTGGAGGAAATCGACCACCCGGGGACCCCATCGGGAGACGACGTCGTCGTCCAGCTCGAGGACCGCGCCGTGCTGGACCGCTGAGATCCCGTCCCACCCGGGCCGGTCGGCGACGGTCTGGAGCGACTGGCCGCAACACTTCGTGTCGGCCAGGGCGATGATGTCCGGGTTCGAGTGGATGATGTACTCGGCGGAGAGCTGCGGGTATCCGGAAGCAGCTCCCTTGGCGGCGTCCGCGATGTTCTGGAGGCCCACCAGCGAGTACATCTGGCCGATGAACGTGGTCGACGTGGCCGTGAAGTAGGTCGGATCGAGCTCGTGGTAGTAGGTGAGCGCCGTGTCGGGGGTCGAGACCGAAGCGACCAGCCCCTCGATCGCCTGCTTCATCGATTCGATGAGCGCCGTCGACTCCGCGATACGGCCCGTGGCGAGGCCGAGCTGTTGGATCTCGCCGTAGGTCCCATCGAGGCCGACCGGCGCCGGCTGCAGGAGGACCGGGATCGACAGCGCCTCCAGGGACTTCACGAGATCGTTCGTGTCGTTCGAGATGACGACCAGATCCGGTTCGAACCCGGCGATCGCCTCCACGTTCGGCTGGAAGCCGGACAGATCCGTGAGGGGCGCCTCGGGCGGGTAGTTCGATTGATCATCGACCGCGACGACCTGGTCACCGGCGTCGATGGCGAACAGCATCTCGGTGGCCGTGGGCGAGAGCGAGACGACCCGCGTGGGCCGTTCCGCGATCTCGACCGGCCCGTTGGCCGCCTCGATGGTGACGGGGAATCGGGCCTGCGGCGACGCCGGGGGGGAGACCGTGGATGGGGCCGTCGTCGGGATCGAGGTCGAACCGTTCGTGGCGCAGGCCGAGACCACCAGGGACAGGATCACCACCGGGATGGTGGCGGCGAGGCGGGTGATCGGGCGACGGGGCCCACCGCGGGTGAACCGGGGCATGGCGCCTCCTTTCCGGCCGAACGCGCGGCCGCTCGGCCGCTCCCGCGCCGAAGACTTCCCACGAAGAAGCCCCCGACCCTCGGCCGGGGGCTGCCTGGTGGCCCACTCCCTGCGCGAGGAACGGCTCCGTCATCCCCGAGGCAGGTCTCCTGACTCCCGGATCACGGCTCCCCCGAGCCTTCCCAGGGCCGTGGCCCCAGTGGCGCTCCTCGGGTTCGCTCCCCGGTCACAGTGGCGCGACCGTGCCGGACTTGCACCGGCTTCCCTTTTCAGCACCGGCGAGAACGCCGTCCTCGCCGGAACCACCTCGGGTGATACGTCCTTCGGCCGGATTGTGGGCCATGAGCGAGCTCTCGGCAAGCTCGCACGCCGAGGGGGCGGCTCGCGCCGCCCCCTGAGGCGATGTGCGCGGGCTTCCTCGCTCGATCAGCAGAAGACGCTGAACCCTCCGGGCCCCACCGCCAGGCCGACGATGATCAGGAGGATCCCGGCCAGTATCCCGCCCCGGAGGATCGTCACGATCCCAGCGATCACCAGGATGGCCGCGATGATCCAGAGGACCGATCCCGCCCCCCCACAGCTTCGAGCGACCAAGGCAAGTTCCACGCTTCCTCCCTGTTCCGATAGCGCCGGCCGTAGTGATTCCCCATTCGGATGCGAAGGAATCCACCGGGTCTCGAGCCCCCATCCCCCCGTGGTCGGAACGACCGTGGGCCGAGGGCGATGTTGAGCCGCGGCCCGGACGACACCGAATCGAACTCGTGAGATGCTCGACGGTGGCCAGCCTGTCGCGAAAGGAGCGGCCATGCCCCGGATCGCCGTGCATGGAACCGAGGACCGGATCCCGCCCTTCGGCGCCACGCCGAGCGGCTGCCCGGGTTGGTCGCGGACCTCAAGCTCGTCCGGGTCGAGGCCGGCCCGCACAACGTCGGCTGGACATCCCGACGAGGTCAACGAGGCTCCGCTCGAGTTCCTGAGCTGAGATGAGAGAAGGGATGCACGATGAGTTCTTCGGACGAATCTCAACCGCAGGACTGGCACGCCGACGGCACCGAAGATCCCGAAGAGGACCCTGGGGAAGAGCTGGAGGCGATGATCGAGCAGGCCGACCGCCCCTTCGCGAGTGATTCGTTCGGCACGACGGCGGAGGAGCAGGAGGAGGGCGAATCCCTCGACCAGCGGCTGGCGGAGGAGCGACCGGACACACCGACGGTCGACGTCCAACTCGCCATCGAGGACTTCGATGCTCCGGACGAGGAGAAGGAGATGGTCGGCCGAGCGTCACTCGAGCACGACCACTTCGTCGCACCAGAAGAGGCGGCCATGACCGTGCGTGACCGTGCGCCCGGGGCCGTCGACCATCCGGACGAGCACGAGGTCGAGCCCTCTGACGACTGGCCGGAGGAGGACTGAAGCCCCTGCCGTGAAACGGCACGCCGCCCTTCTCCATCGCCGGCGTGCCCGGATGCTTCCGATTCCACCCGGTGCTTGACAGGACCCGCCCGATCCGGGCATACTTCCACGAATTCGGACTCATTCGGACATCGGGAAGCGGAGGGGGACCGTGTACGCGGAGGAGCGCCGTCAGGAGATCGCCCTGGTCGTCCGTCAGGACGGGCGCGGTGACGTCTCGGAACTGGCCGGTCGCTTCGAGGTGACGCCGGAGACCATCCGCCGGGACCTCACCGATCTGGAACGCCAGGGGGTCCTCCGGCGCGTCCACGGCGGGGCCATCCCCATCGAGCGCTTCCGGGCCGAGCCCGCGATCGCCGAGAAGACGGAAGCCATGGCGAAGGAGAAGACCCGCATCGCCTCCGCCGCCCTGGAGTTCGTTCCCGACCGCGGGACGGCGCTTCTGGACGCCGGCACCACCACCCTCGCGCTGGCCCGGGTCTTCCCCGACCGTGAGCTCACGGTCTTCACGAACGCCATGGCGGTGGGACTGGAGCTGACCCGCCGGCGGAATCTCAAGCTCTATCTGATCGGAGGTCGGGTCCGCGGCAGGACGCTGGCCGACGTGGACGACTGGGCGCTTCGGCAGCTCGCCGACCTCAGGGTCGACGTCGCCTTCATCGGGACGAACGGGCTCACCGTCGCCCGGGGGCTCTCCACCCCGGATCCCGCCGAGGCGGCCGTCAAGCGCGAGATGTGCGGAGCCGCCCAGCAGGTCGTGGTGCTGGCCGACCACACCAAGGTGGGCGAGGAAGCCGCCGTCCGATTCGCCTCCATCGAGGAGGTCGACGCCCTGGTCACCGACGCGGGTCTGGCGCCCGGGGACCGGCAGGCACTCGAGGAGGCCGGGGTGGAGGTGGTCGTGGCGTGAGCGAGGCGCGCACCGGCACACCTGACGGCCTGAGGGGGTGGTCGTAAGAGACCGGATCAGCGAAGGACGCGGGCCGGGCGCGGAGCGAGGGCCTGCACGAAGGGTGTGACGTCAACGACAAGGGGGTGTGCGCGATGTCCATGCCAGTTCATGTCCCGATGGCCACAGGGGGAGGTGTGCGGGCCAGCATCCAGAGGCTCGGTGGATTCCTGGCCGGGATGGTGATCCCCAACATCGGCGCGTTCATCGCGTGGGGCCTGATCACGGCCTTCGTGATCCCCACGGGATGGACGCCGAACGAACACCTGGCCGAGCTCGTGGGGCCAATGATCACGTTCCTCCTGCCCATCCTGATCGGGTATACGGGCGGCTACCTGGTTCACGGGCAGCGCGGGGCGGTCGTGGGGGCGATCGCCACCGCGGGCGTCGCGGTCGGAGCCGACATCCCGATGTTCCTGGGGGCCATGGTCATGGGGCCCCTCGGCGGTTTCGTCATCAAGGAGTTCGACAGCAGGATCGAATCGCGGATCCCCACGGGATTCGAGATGCTCGTCAGGAACTTCTCGGCGGGGATCATCGGTGGGGGTCTCGCCGTCCTGGCATTCCTGGCGATCGGTCCGGTGGTGGAGGCGATCTCGAACGCGATGGGCGACGCCGTCCAGTTCCTGATCGACCACACGCTGCTGCCACTCGTTTCGATCATCGTCGAGCCGGCCAAGGTGCTGTTCCTCAACAACGCCATCAACCACGGCGTCCTCGCGCCGCTGGGTGTGGCGCAGGCGGCGAAGACCGGCAAGGCCATTCAGTTCATGATCGAGACGAATCCCGGTCCTGGGCTGGGGCTGCTGACGGCGTACTGGTTCTTCGGTCCTCGGTCGCTCCGTCCCACGGCGCCCGGAGCGATCATCATCCACTTCCTGGGGGGCATCCACGAGATCTACTTCCCGTACGTGCTCGTGCGGCCGATCCTCATCGTAGCCATGATCGCGGGGGGGATGTCGGGGGTCCTCCCGTTCCTGGTGACCCATGCCGGCCTGGTCGCAACCCCCTCTCCCGGGAGCATCTTCGCCTACCTCGCGGTGACCCCCAAGGGCAACTACTTCGGGGTGCTCGCCGGAGTCGCGGTGGGTGCCATCGTCTCGTTCCTGGTCGCCAGCCTGATCCTGAAGGCCGGCGTTCGCCGGGAGGAGAATCGGGAGAAGGAGAAGACCGAAGCAACCGTCGCCACCGCTCCGGTCACGGCATGATGGCTCAGATCCAGGGAAGCGACGTTCGGAAGGTCGTCGTGGCCTGCGAGGCCGGTATGGGGAGCAGCGTGCTCCTGGTGTCCCAACTCCGCCAGCGCCTGGCGGGTACCGGGGTGAACGTCGAGCACTCCCCGGTGCGGGCGATCCCTCTCGACGCGGACGTGATCGTCTGTCATCGCGGGCTCGAAGCGACCGCGCGGAGTGTGGCGCCCGACAAGGTGGTCGTACCCTTCGACATGTTCCTGGGCGACCCGGCGTTCGACCGGCTCGTCGGGGCGATCAAGGAAGGAGGGCCCCTCGAGGGGTAGCGATGGGTGAGCTCCTCGCGCACGGCGCGGTCCGTCTCGGGTTACGGGCCTCGGATCGGTTCGATGCCGTCCGCCAGTCCGGAAACGTCCTGGTGGAGATCGGAGCGGTGGAGGCCCCGTACGTCGACGCCATGCTCGAGCGGGAGCGGCAGATCTCCACGTCGTTGGGCGAGGGGTTCGCGATCCCCCACGGCACCGACGAGAGCAGGCGGTGGATCCGTGAGACAAGGCTGGTGTTCCTCCAGTTTCCCGATGGAGTCGAGTGGGACGACGGCACCGTGAACGTCTGCGTCGGCATCGCCGCCGTCGGGGACGAGCACGTCGAGATCCTGGCTCGTCTGGCGAACGTGCTCGTCGTGCCCGAGCAGGCAGCGCGCCTTCGCGGCGCCGAGCGGATCGAGGACGTGCTGGCGATCCTGAGCGCCCCCATGGAGGAGGCGAAGCCGTGAGGGTGGCGAGACTCCATGCACCGGGTGACCTTCGGGTGGAGGACGCCCCCGTTCCCGAAGCGAGACCCGGCGAGCTGGTCATCCGGGTCCGATCGTGCTCGACCTGCGGAACGGACGCCAAGATCTTCAACCACGGACACCACCACATCTCGCTCCCCCGCGTCCTCGGCCACGAGATCGCGGGAGAGGTCGCCGAGGTGGGCTCGGGGGTCCCCGGCTGGTCCCCCGGTGCCCGGGTCCAGGTCATCGCGGCCATCCCCTGTGGTGTCTGCGTCTACTGCCGTCGAGGCCAGGAGACCGTCTGCGAGGACCTGGAGTCCATGGGCTACCAGTACGACGGGGGCTTCGCGGAGTTCATGCGGGTGCCTCGCCGGGTCCTCGACCGCGACGGAGTCAACCGGATTCCGGACCATGTCCCGTTCGAGGAAGCCAGTCTCACGGAACCTCTGGCCTGCGTCCTGAACGGCCAGGAGATCGCCGGCGTGGGCGATGGAGACGTCGTCGTCGTCCTCGGTGCCGGGCCGATCGGATGCCTCCACGTTCGCCTGGCCCGGGCCCGCGGCGCCGCGACCGTCATCCTGGCCGACGTGAATCGGGCGCGACTGGACCTCGCGGTCCGTGCCGAGGCGGACGCTCTCGTCGAGAGCTCGAAGGAGGATCCCGTCGACGCGGTTCGCAAGCTGACGGATGGCCGTGGTGCGGACGTCGTGATCACCGCCACCGGGGCGGGCCAGGCCCAGGAGCAGGCCCTGGAGATGGCGGCGCGCCGGGGTCGCATCTCGCTGTTCGGGGGGCTGCCGCGGGACAACCAGATCATCCGGTTCGACTCCAACCTCGTCCATTACCAGGAGCTCTTCGTCCTCGGAGCGTACGGGTCCGCTCCCCACCACAACCGGGAGGCGCTCGCGCTGATCTCCAGCGGAGCGGTCCCGGTCGCCGACCTGATCACCCACCGGTTGCCCCTGGACGGCGTCCGTCAAGCGATCGACACGGTGGTGAAGGGCGAAG
>Ga0137369_10008489_pt1 | contig 10239 bp, 8 predicted proteins | sample SagtaG_12_FD_104918 | JGI IMG/M metagenome (GOLD analysis project Ga0137369, IMG submission 104918) | Vadose zone soil microbial communities from Sagehorn Ranch, Mendocino, California, USA - Sage1_L_113_16 metaG | ecosystem: Environmental > Terrestrial > Soil > Vadose zone | place: USA... | reverse complement strand
CGCAGGTCCCCCACGGCTCCTTCCGCTGCCGCTCGATTCTGCTTCGCAGTGGGGCGTCGGCATTCGTGCGCCACGAGAACCGCATTGGGCACACTCTTCAGCAATCGCGGCAAATCGCCGTCGTCATACAGCGAGAAACGCCCCGTGCGACGCAGCAATGCGATCGGAATATCGACGGGGCTGATGGCTACGGCGCAAGGCTGACGTTGCCCGAACCAGGAGATGTCGAAAAACATCGGGATCGCTTCTTCGTGCCAGTTCATCCCGCTGAGATGTTGGCCATCGGGCGCGACGGTCATGAGACTCATGCCGTAGTCGTTGCCGCGAATCCAATTCAGACGATACACACGGCCGTCGAATCCGCCATGGAAGAGCATCGGCTCTTTCCTGGTCTGCAGAATTCCGATCACGCGCGCGCCGTGACGCTCGAAGCGCGCGGCCTCGCCGTTGATGCTCCAGCAGCCGGTGATGTCGCCCGGGTGGGGAGGCTCGAGCTCCGCGCCGCGCGCCAGGACGGAATCGAGGCGAACGTCGTGACCGGCAAGCAGCGGATCATTGATCGTGACCCGGACCGTCGATGCGTCGAACGGCTTCACATCGAACCATTGCGCCTCGCTGCTGTTGGCCGACTTGATCGTGGTGACCGGCGTGAACGTCCGGCCATCGAGCGAGCTTTCGAATGTCACGTGATTCGCGGTGAAGGCACCGCGGCCACTCGTGCGGATTCCCACTCGGTCGATGCGGCTGCGCCCCGGCAGCGCGATGGCCATGGAGTGCGGCAGATCGTGCGGAGGGTTCATCCAGAAGGACCCACGATCGCCGTCGATGGCACACAGCGCGGAAAGCTCGAGCATGATCTCACCCGTCCGGTCGATGACGGTCGAGCCATGCGCCAGCTCGAGAACGCTCGAGCGCTCGGCGGCGTCGTCGAGCGGTTTCTCTTCCGGCGCCGGCGCCGCTGCGGACTCATGTCGCTCGCAACCGATGACCAGCGCAGCGGCAACGGCAATCGCCAGGAACGGCTTCACGCGCGGTACTCGGAACGATCGACGACGATCTTCGTCACGTCGCCGATCTTCAGAACAGCGTTGCCGGCCTTTCGAAGCAGCGACATGCGATTGCTGCGCACCGCCGGATCGTCGACCATGACCATCACCTCCTTGAAGAAGTTTTCGAGCTCAGGCGCCATGGCGGCGAAGGATTCCAGAGCGCGAACATAATCGCGCTCGGCGATCATGTCGCCGATCTGCTCGCCGACCGCTGTGGCGAGCTCGTTGAGCCGCTTCTCGGCCGGCTCCTTCAGCTTCGACCGGTCGACGTCGATCGAATCGTGACCGGCGGTGATGTTGGCGATGCGCTTGGCGGAATCGAGGATGGACAAGAAATTCGGCTCGGTGCGCATTCGCTTCAACGCGGTCACGCGGTCGACGAGATCGGTGAGCGAAGCCGCCCATCCCCCTTCCATCGCCGCGGCGATTTCGTCGTACGCGAAACCATACTGCGAGATCTCCAGAAGCGTTCGAATGCGCTCTTCGAAAAATGCGAGCAGATCGTTCCGAACCGTGGTGTTTGCCGCGTCGCCGTGTGCCGCGAGCGCGAAGTCGATGAGTTGATCGACGCCGAGACGAATCTGGCGTTTGTCCCGGTTCAGTAGGATCTGCACGATTCCTTGCGCTGCGCGGCGAAGGGCGAACGGATCTTTCGAGCCGGTCGGCCGCGCGCCGATGCGAAAAAATCCGGTGAGTGTGTCGATCTTGTCCGCCAGGGAAACGATCGCCCCGGACACCGTCCTCGGCAACCGGTCATCGATATTCACCGGCAGGTAGTGATCATAGATTGCCTGCCACACCGCTTCGGGATGGCCCTCTTCCCGCGCGTAAATCCCGCCGATCTGCCCCTGAAGATCCGTGAACTCCTTGACCATCTCGGTCACCAGATCCGTCTTGCAAAGACGCGCTGCCGTCAGCGTTTCGGTTGGATCGACAGCCAGATGAGCGCAGATCGATCGCGCGATCGCTTCGATGCGCTTCGTTTTCTCGAGGTAATTTCCGAGCTTTTCCTGGAAAGTCAGATGCGTGAGTTGATCGAGTCGGTCCGCGAGCTTCGTGCGGCGATCGGCATCATAGAAAAATTTTGCGTCGGCGAACCGCGCATTGGTGACGAACGAATTCCCGTACGCTGCGTTGCCGTCGGGATCGGATTCATTGTCCAGCACCGCAAGAAAGGAATTCGTGAGTCTGTCGCTCGCCCCACGAATCGGAAGCTGCTTCTGATGCACGCGCATCACGGTGACCAGCACCTCTTCCGGCAGGGCCAAGTACTCCGGACGGAACTCCGCTCGCAGCACGCCGGGATACTCGGTGAGGTATTGCCACTGGGCCCAGATCGTTGCATCGAGCGACGGCGTGCCGTGGATTGCATTCGCGAGGATACGCGCGCGCTCGGCCATCACGTGCCGCCGGCGCGTCGCGTCGATCACCACGCGCGCCAGCTCGAGTTTGCTGACGTAGTCGGCATGCGACATGACGGTGATCATTCCGGGCGCGAGAGTCCGATGCCCGACCGTGGTCGTTCCTGAAGCGACGCCGAAGATCGCAATGGGAAGGTGCTTTTGATCGAACAGTGAGAGCACGGAATGAATCGGCCGGATATACGAGTGCTCGCCGCCGGTCCAGCGCATCATCTTCGGCCAGCGGAGTCCCTCGACGATCCGCGGCACGCGCTCCTGCAGGATCTCATCGGTGCCGCGGCCGGCGATGCGCCGCCGGACGCGAATGTAATCGCCGCCTTCGAGCACGTCGTCGATGGTGGCATTGTTCTTTTTGAGAAACCCCATCACTGCCTGCTCGCCCGCTTTCCTCGGCGGCCCTTTCACTTCTTCTTCACGGTCCTGCTCGCGCGGCGGCAGCTTTGAAAGAAAAAAAATGATTCGCCGCGGCGTCGTGGTGACATAAGTCTCTGCACCGGGGAAGAGATCCGAGAGCTGCTGGCGCAGCGTCGCCTGGGCGGCGTCGTGCATCCATGCCGGAATCTCTTCGGTGAGGAGCTCGAAGAAATACTCAGAGGACATTTACGCCGTGCGCTCCTGCGCTGGCAGGAGTGGAAACCCGAGCTCTCGGCGCCCCGCGAGATATTGCTCCGCGCATCGGATCGCGAGCTCGCGCACGCGCTTGATGACCCCAACGCGCTCGGTGACTGAAACCGCTCCACGCGCATCGAGGGTGTTGAAGACGTGCGAGCACTTCAGCGTCCAGTCGTATGCGGGGAACACGAGTTCGTTCTCCAGGCAGCGGCGCGCCTCCGCTTCGTATTGATCGAGCAGCTTCCAGTGAAGGTCGATATCGGCGATCTCGAAGTAATACCGCGAGAACTCGTATTCGTCCTGCTTGCGCACGTCGGCGTACCCGAAGCCGCCGCCCCATTCGATGTCAAAGGCGGAGCTTTGGCGCGACAGAAACATCGTCAGCCGCTCGAGGCCGTAGGTGATCTCCGCCGAAACCGGTGACAGATCAATCCCGCCTGCCTGCTGGAAATACGTGAATTGTGTGATCTCCATGCCGTCGAGCAGCACCTGCCACCCGACGCCCCACGCACCGAGGGTGGGCGATTCCCAGTTGTCCTCTTCGAAGCGGATGTCGTGGCGTGTCAGGTCCAGTCCGATCGCGCGCAATGAGTCGAGATAGACATCCTGCACGTCGATCGGCGAAGGTTTCAGCACGACCTGAAACTGATAGTGCTTGCCGAGACGGAACGGGTTGTCGCCGTAGCGGCCATCAGCAGGGCGACGCGACGGCTGCACGTATGCCACCTTCCACGGCTCAGGACCAAGAACGCGCAGGAATGTTGCGGGATGCATCGTGCCGGCGCCGACTTCCACGTCGAGCGGCATCTCGATCATGCACCCGCGTTGAGCCCAGAAGTTCTGCAGACGCAGGATGAGATCCTGAAAGGTGATGCGCGACATCGCGCGCGATTATACGGCGCGCTTCGCGCGCTAGCCTTGTGTGCCGGTCGCGGTCGTGTCGGCCGGCGGCGGAGGAGGAGTCTTGTCTTTGTCCTTCTCCTTCGCCTTTTCCTTCTTTTGGTTTTGATCAGACGTGCCGGTCGTGTCCGTCGTCGAGGTGTTCGTTGGCGGCGGCGTGACCGTATCTGTGGGAGGTGGCGGCGCGGTGTCCGTTGTCGTCGGCGGAGGCGACCCTCGGGGTGGTGGTGCTGGTGCAACAGTGCTGGTGGTGCTGTTCACTTGCGGCTGCGGTGGGGGCTGAACGCGGGACCGCGGCTGGCGCGGCGGTATATAGCCGTAGATCGATCCGGTCGTGTCGGTCGGCAGCGTTCCGGCGATCGAGCCCGGCGCTGCAGTGCTTGTCGTTGTCGCTGTTCCCGGCAGCGTAAATGCTGTGGTCGTATCGATGTTCGTGGCCGTGATGACAGTGGTTGTGACCGGCGGCGTCGTCTGCTCCGGACCGCTGATCGTCGACGTCATGGTTGTTGACGTCCCTTCCTGAACGACATCGTAATTTTCCGGATCCCGCTGCATTTTCTGTTGGCTACGGCTGCATGAGACCGCCGCGAATATGATCAGAATCAATGCAGATTTTCGTGGACTCATCACTCTTAGAAAGTCGCATGTTATATGCCAAAGGGCCCGCTTCTTGCGACCCGGGAAGAGCCGCCCAGTTGGGTATGTTGATGAATCCGTACTGCTCTGGTACAGTTTCAAACCCTTTCAATGCTAAGGATATCGAGACTCACAGATTACGGACTTCTTGCCACGATCTATCTCGCCCGCAAGCATGGCGAGATTGTCTCCGCGCGCGAGATCGCCGAGTTCTATCACCTGCCCGTACCGACGGTGACAAAGGTGCTGAAGACGCTGCACCAGGGCGGATTGGTTGAGTCGCATCGCGGCGTTGCGGGCGGCTATTCGTTCGAAGGTGATGCCGAGGCGTTGACGCTCGGCCAGATGTTGGAGTTGCTCGAAGGTCCGTGGGACCTCGTGGAGTGCGAGACGACCGACGATCGCGGTCACGCGATCTGCTCCATTCGCAGCGGCTGCCCGTCGCGGCGGTTCATGTTCGGAATCAACCGCGCGATCAAAGGCGCATTCGAGCAGATCACTCTCGGCGATTTGACGCGCGGCGCGTTCCCCATTCCGGTGATCGATAAAACCTCTCTTGGGGCGACGAGAGTCTCATGAAAATGCAATCGGAGATGGTCTCGCGGTCTCGCGGTTTCGTGGTGTTCGACATTTTCGAACCGCGAGACCTCGCAACCGCGAGACCTCGCTACCCGAAAAATATGACGAGCACGATCGAACAACTCGCAAATCAGGAATACAAAGCGGAGTTTACGCCGAGCGTAGCGAGGCGTCTTCGGTGGAGCAGCGATCTCGAAAAGCTTCATCTGAGTCCACGAGTCTCGCTGCGCCCCCGGAGATCCCTCCGCTTCGCTTCGCTCAGCGTCGGGATAAACTGATTATGACCTCCACGATCGAACAACTCGCAAATCAGGAATACAAGTACGGCTTCGTCACCGACATCGAAGCCGATGTGGCGCCGCCGGGGCTGAACGAAGACATCGTCCGTCTCATCTCGGCAAAAAAGAACGAGCCGGAGTGGCTGCTGGAGTGGCGTCTGAAAGCGCTGCGGCATTGGTTCACGATGAAAGAGCCGGCGTGGGCCAACGTGCACTACGAGCCGATCGACTATCAGGCGATCCGCTATTACTCCGCGCCAAAACAAAAGAAGAAGCTCAATTCACTCGATGAAGTCGATCCCGAACTGCGCAACACATTCGAGAAACTCGGCATCTCGCTCGAGGAGCAGAAGCGGCTGAGCGGTGTCGCCGTCGACGCAGTTTTCGACAGCGTCTCGGTTGCGACGACGTTCCAGGCGGAGCTGGCGAAGCTCGGAATCATCTTCTGCTCGTTTTCCGAAGCGGTGAAGAATCATCCTGATCTGGTTCGCAAATACATGGGCAGTGTCGTTCCGTACACCGACAATTTCTTCGCCACGCTCAACTCCGCTGTATTCACTGATGGCTCGTTCTGTTACATCCCGAAAGGCGTCCGCTGTCCGATGGAGCTGTCGACGTACTTCCGGATCAACACCGCAGGAACAGGACAGTTCGAGCGAACGCTGATCGTCGCCGACGAAGGCGCGTACGTCAGCTATCTCGAGGGATGCACCGCGCCGATGCGCGATGAGAATCAGCTTCACGCGGCTGTGGTCGAGCTGGTTGCGCTCGACAACGCCACGATCAAATATTCGACGGTTCAGAACTGGTATCCCGGCGACAAACAAGGCAAAGGCGGCATCTTCAACTTCGTCACCAAACGTGGCAAAGCGTTCAAGAACGCGAAGGTCTCGTGGACGCAGGTGGAGACGGGATCGGCGATCACGTGGAAGTACCCGAGCTGCATCCTGCAGGGCGACAATTCAGTCGGCGAGTTTTACAGCGTCGCGGTGACGGCGAATCATCAGCAGGCCGACACCGGAACGAAGATGATCCACATCGGCAAGAACACGCGCTCGACGATCGTGTCGAAGGGCATTTCCGCCGGTCATGGGCAGAACTCGTATCGCGGGATGGTCAAGATCATGAAGTCGGCCGAGAACGCCCGCAACTACTCGCAATGCGACTCGCTGCTCCTGGGCGACAAATGCGGCGCGCACACGTTTCCGTACATCGAGGTGCGCAACTCGACCGCGGTGATGGAGCACGAAGCATCCACGTCGAAGATCGGAGAGGATCAGCTCTTCTACTGTCAGCAGCGCGGCATCGCGCCGGAAGACGCGGTGTCGATGATCGTCAGCGGATTCTGTCGCGAGGTCTTCCGCGAGCTGCCGATGGAGTTCGCCGTCGAGGCGCAGAAATTACTCGGGGTGTCGCTGGAGGGGAGTGTCGGATGAAGTCCTGAGTCCTGAGTCCTGAGAAGGGTGGCGGGACTCAGCACTCAGGACTCACGACTCAGGACTTTGCATGCTGGATATCAGGAACCTACACGCTGGAATCGACGGGAAAGAGATTCTTCACGGATTGGATCTCCGCGTCGGCACAGGCGAAGTGCATGCGATCATGGGGCCGAACGGATCCGGCAAGTCGACGCTGGCGAATGTGCTCGCCGGCAGGCCGCGATACGAAGTCACCGCCGGCACGGTCACCTACGAAGGCAAAGACCTTCTCTCCATGAAGCCGGAGGATCGCGCGCGCGAAGGCGTGTTCCTGGCGATGCAGTATCCGGTCGAGATTCCGGGCGTGAACAACATCTACTTCCTCAAAGCGGCGCTCAACGCGATTCGCAAAAACCGCGGCGAAGAGGAGCTCGACGCGATGGAGTTCCTGCAGCTCGCGCGCGAAAAGATGAAGCTCGTCGACCTCGACGAGTCCTTCATGAACCGCGGCGTGAACGAGGGTTTCTCTGGCGGCGAGAAGAAACGCAACGAGATTTTTCAGATGGCGGTGCTCGATCCGAAGCTGGCCATTCTCGATGAGACCGATTCCGGATTGGACATCGACGCGCTGCGCATCGTCGCCAATGGCGTCAACATGCTGCGCAGCGAGAAGCACTCTGTGTTAGTGATCACGCACTACCAGCGACTCCTGAAATATCTCATTCCCGATCACGTCCACGTGCTGGCCGACGGCCGCATCGTCAAATCGGGCGGCAAGGAGCTGGCCGAAGAGCTCGAGCAAAAAGGCTACGAGTGGATCGAGCAGGAGGTCGCCGCAGCGCGATGACCACCGCGGTGCAGAGCGATGTGCGCGAACAGGCGGCGCAACGATTCGCGCAGCTTGGCTGGCCGACGATGGAGCTCGAGGAGTGGAAGTACACGAACCTCACTCCGATTCAGCGCGTCGATTGGGTCGCCGCCGAGGGCGGAGGCGCCACACGGACGGTGGCAGCATCACTGCGCGAACATGCGATCGCGGAGCTGGTCTTCGTAAACGGCCGCGTCGCGGATGTCGTCGGTGGTGCCGCAGGCGTGGAAATCCTGCCGATCAGCGAGGCTGCCGCGCATCCGATGTTCGACCGCCACTACGCGCGCTACGCCGATTACCAGCGGCACGCCATGACGGCACTCAACACGGCGCATGCGCAGGATGGCGCCTTGATCGTGGTGCACGACGGGATCGCCATCGACGGCTTCATCCACCTGCTCTTCATCGGCAGCGGTGATGGCGTCTGGTCGCATCCGCGCAATCTGATCGTCCTGGGGCGGGGAGCTCAGCTCACCGTCGTCGAGACGTTTGTCGGAAGCGGCAACTACTTCACGAATGCGGTGACGGAAATCGTGGCCGGTGAAGGAGCGCACATCGATCACTACAAAGTGGAACGCGAAGCGAGGGATGCGTTTCACGTCGGCAGTGTGCAGATTCATCAGGAGCGCTCCAGCAACGCCACCGCCCGCACCATTTCCCTCGGTGGAGGCCTGGTGCGCAACGAGGTCAACGTCGCGCTGGCGGGCGAGGGAGCGAACCTGACGCTCGATGGCCTTTTCGTTCTTGCTGATAGTCAACATGTTGACAATCACACCGTCATCGACCACGTGACGCCGCACTGCGACAGCCTGGAGCTGTACAAAGGAATCCTCGATGATCAGTCGCGCGGCATCTTCGACGGGACGATCATCGTGCGGCCTGACGCTCAGAAGACGAATTCGCGTCAAGTGAATCGAAATCTGGTTCTCTCCGAGAAGGCGATCATCGATTCGAAGCCGACGCTCGAGATCCATAACGACGACGTGAAGTGCAGCCACGGCTCGACGATCGGTCAGCTCGATGAGGAAGCGCTTTTTTATCTCCGCGCGCGCGGTCTCGGTGAAGCCGAAGCGCGCAACCTGCTGATTGATGCGTTCGCCAGCGAGATTGTCGATCGGATGAAGGTCGAGATCGTGAAAGAGCAGATTCGCGCCGCAATGTCGAGGCTCCGACGATGACTGCCGTTCTTCCGGAGCAGCGCACCGCGTACGACTTCGAGCGCATCCGTCGCGATTTTCCGATCCTGCATCGCACGATCCGCGGCGGCAAGAAACTGGTCTACCTCGACAATGCCGCCACCACGCAGAAGCCGCAGGTGATGATCGATCGCCTGGTGCATTACTACACGGAAGAGAATTCGAACGTCCATCGCGGAGTGCACTACCTGAGCGAAGTGGCCACGGCGGCTTACGAATCCGCGCGCACGACGGTGAAGCGCTTCCTCAACGCTCGCGATGAGAAGGAAATCGTCTTCACGCGCGGCACCACCGAGAGCATCAACCTGGTCGCCAGCTCATGGGGTCGGCGCAACGTTCGCGCAGGCGACGAAGTCCTGATCACTGCGATCGAGCATCACTCGAACATCGTGCCGTGGCAGCTCCTGTGCGAAGAAACAGGCGCGACCCTCCGCATCGTTCCCGTGAATGACGCCGGCGAGCTGATTCTCGACGAATACGCAAGGTTGCTCACGCCCAAAACGAAAATCGTGGCGTTCGGCCACGCATCGAACGCACTCGGCACAATCAACCCGATCCGACGCATGATCGCCATGGCGCGCGAGAACGGGTCCGTCGTGCTCGTCGACGGCGCCCAGGGCGTGCCTCATCTCCCCGTGGACGTGCAACACCTCGACTGCGATTTCTACGCGTTCTCCGGACACAAGGTGTATGGGCCGACTGGAATCGGCGTGCTGTACGGTAAACAGGCGTTGCTCGACGCAATGCCGCCGTACCAGGGCGGCGGCGACATGATCCTCTCCGTCAGCTTCGAGAAAACGACGTACAACGCGCTGCCGTACAAATTCGAAGCGGGAACGCCGAATATTTCCGGGGTGATTGGCCTCGCCGCTGCGCTCGATTACATTTCCTCGATCGGCCTGCCCAACATCGCGGTGCACGAGCAGGACCTTCTGCACTACGCGACGTCACAACTGAACGAGATTGAAGGATTGCGCATCATCGGAACTGCTGCAGAGAAAGCGAGTGTGATTTCATTCACACTCGAGGGCGTGCATCCGCACGACATCGGCACCATTCTCGACCAGGAGGGGATCGCCATCCGTACGGGACACCATTGCGCGCAGCCCCTGATGATGCGTTTCAACGTGCCGGCGACCGGCCGCGCGTCGTTTGGCCTCTACAACACGCGCGACGAGGCGGATGCGCTCATCGCCGGGCTGCACAAAGTCGTCGAGGTGTTTCGCGGATGACCGATCTTCGCGAGCTGTATCAGCAGGTCATCCTGGACCACAATCGGAAT
>Ga0137369_10008488_pt1 | contig 10239 bp, 6 predicted proteins | sample SagtaG_12_FD_104918 | JGI IMG/M metagenome (GOLD analysis project Ga0137369, IMG submission 104918) | Vadose zone soil microbial communities from Sagehorn Ranch, Mendocino, California, USA - Sage1_L_113_16 metaG | ecosystem: Environmental > Terrestrial > Soil > Vadose zone | place: USA... | reverse complement strand
GGGACGGCGTGCCTGACGGTCCAGACCAGTGTCCCAACACGCCGGCCGGTGCGACCGTCGACACGACCGGCTGTCCGGTCGACAGCGACCGCGACGGCGTACCCGACGGCATCGACAAGTGCCCCAATACACCGGCGCGAACTGAGGTGGATTCGGCAGGCTGCCAGCGCTCGTCGGATACCGACGGCGACGGTATAGACGACACTAAGGACAAATGCCCCGGAACGGCAGCCGGCACGCGCGTTGATGCGGCCGGATGTCCGATCCTCTTTACGGAGGCCAAGACCCCGGTCGTGCTCCGCGGCGTGACCTTTGAGACGGGCCGTTCGGCGTTGAAGCCGGACTCGTACACGATTCTCGACATCGTGGCGGCGTCGCTCGTTGCCAACGCCGACATCAGGATCGAAATCGGCGGACACACGGACAACACGGGGGCCTCGGCGACGAACCTGCGTCTGTCGCAGGCACGTGCCGATGCCGTGCGGGCCTACCTGGCGAGCAAGGGCGTCGGTCCCGAGCGGATGGTCAGCAAGGGGTATGGTGCATCGCAGCCGGTCGCACCGAACACGACGGTAACCGGTCGCGCGCAGAACCGGCGCGTCGAGCTGCGGCAGACCAACTGAGGCGGAGGCCAAACGTGAAGCGCATCGCCCCGATACTCGTCGTGCTGGCGCTGACGGCAACGCGGGTGGAGGCGCAGTATGCCCGCCGTTACGAAGTCGGCGTATTCGGCGCCTACACGAGATACGACAAGGCGTTCGGTCTCGCCGACAAGCCCGGCGGCGGGGTGCGCTTCGCGTACGCGCTCACACCGATGATCGATCTTGAGGTCGAGGCGCTGTTCCAGTCACCGCAGGATGTCGGGGCGGCGCACATCGAGGGGCTGATCGGCAGCGGCAGCCTCGTCGTGAACGTGCTGAACGCGAGCCGAATGTCCGTCTACGCGCTCGGTGGCTACTCGCTACTCGATTTCGGCAATACCAATCCCTACCATTTCACCGACGGGGGATTCCACGGCGGCGCCGGGGCGAAGTTCTTCATGAGCTCGCGGTTCGCGCTCCGATTTGAGGCGCGCGGCATCTACACGCCAAGCACGACGAGCGCGTTTCCCGGCTCGTCGAAGAACGCAACACACCTTATGGCGTCAGCGGGGGTTGCGTTCTTCCAGCCGGACCCGGCCCGCGGCGGGGACGCCGATCAGGACGGCGTCGGGGACAAGAATGACGCCTGCCCCGATACGCCACGTGGCGCGGCCGTCGATAACCGCGGTTGTCCCGCCGACGCCGATAGTGACGGCGTATTGAACGGGATCGATCAGTGTCCCAATACGCCGACGGGTGCGACGGTGGATGCGATGGGCTGCCCGCACGATCAAGACGGCGACAAGGTGTTCGACGGGATCGATCAGTGTCCCGACACGCCAGCCGGTACAGCTGTGGACGCGAAGGGGTGTCCGCTCGCCGGAGCCGCTCCGGGCCCGCTGCCTGACTCGGACCACGACGGCGTGAACGATTTCCTCGACAAGTGTCCGGATACACCGGCGGGCGCGACCGTCGATGCGACGGGGTGCCCGCTCGATTCCGATCACGACGGCGTCTGGGATGGGCCCGACAAGTGCCCGGATACCCCGGCCGGCGCGACGGTCGATGCGAACGGCTGCCCGAGCGATTCCGACGGCGACAAGGTCTTCGACGGCATCGACCGCTGTCCCGGCACGCCTGCCGGCACACCGGTTGACGCGTTCGGCTGTGCAGGAGACAGCGACAGGGACGGCGTGGGCGATGGCCTCGACAAGTGTCCCAACACGCCGGCCGGGATTCAGGTCGATGCAAACGGCTGCCCGCTCGCGCACGACACCGACGGTGACGGGGTGGTCGATCCGCAGGATCGCTGCCCGAACACGCCGGCGGGTTCGCGCGTCGATCAATTCGGCTGCCTGTTGCTGTTCGAGGAGCGCGCGGTGACTCCGGCGCCGCCGGGCGCGCCGCCGGCCCGCCCGACGCTGATTCTGCGGGGTGTGAATTTCCAGAGCGGCAGATCGGTGCTGACGACCGCGTCGTACGCAGTTCTGGATCAGGTCGCCGCGTCCCTCGCAGCCAATCCTGAGATTCGCATCGAGATCGCGGGATATACAGACTCCACGGGCCGGCGTCCGTTGAACCTCCGGCTCTCGATGGCGCGGGCTGGCGCCGTGCGCGCGTATCTCGCTCGCCGGGGGGTCAGCCCGATGCGGATGCAGGCACGAGGATACGGAGCGTCGGGATACATCGCCCCTAACGCCACGCCGGAAGGTAGAGCCCAAAATCGGCGGGTAGAGCTGCATAAACTGAATTAGGACCTGCAAAAGCTAGACGCACCGACGCAGCAGCGGTGAACAGGCTGGAGGGGTTGGGACAAGCGGTTTGTCCCGACCCCTCTTGACCGTTAGCCGCGGTGCGTCTGCTGCGTCTGGTTTTTGCATGGCCCTGTCGTATTTTTGGCTCGCCCCGATCAATCGAGCCGCGTATGCGTTTGCAACATGTCGCGATCATCGGTCTTCTGGTCCCAGCCGTCCTGCAGGGACAACAGCGTGCCTGGCAATCCAGCGACTACTATCGGCTGAGCGTCGTGAGCAGTCCGGCGCTGTCGCCCGACGCTCGACGCGTCGCGTTCGTCGTGACCACGGTCGTCGAGGACAAGGACCGGCGCCACAACGAGATCTGGCTGGCGCCCGCCGACGGATCCGCGCCGGCGTTCCGCTACACGAGTCCCACGACCGAAGCGTCGAACCCGAACTGGTCGCCCGACGGCTCGGTGCTCGCGTTCTCGAGCAAGCGCGAGGGCGCGGATGACGACATCTGGTTTCTGCGGACGGCCGCTCCGGGCGGCGAAGCATTCCAGATCAAAGGCATCCATGCGATGCCCATCTTCTCCGCAAATGGGCAATGGCTCGCGTATGCGTGGCGCGGCGATGAGCCGGACAGCATGAAGAAGGAGACGTGGCGGACTCGCGTGTCCCCCACCGCGATCACCCGCGGTGCCGATCCCAAACGCTTCGACGGCCGCGTGTATACCTCGATCCCGATCGTCGGGGATGGGCGCGGCTACCTGCCCCCGCGCGAGACCAGGCGCCCCAGCCATTTGTATCTCGTGCCGCTCGGCGGCGGTGCACCGCGCCAGCTCACCAGCGGCGACCTGAGCCAGAACTCGCCGGCGTGGTCGCCCGATGGCAAGACGATCGCCTTCGATCAGGACTCCACCGAGAACAAGGAAGTGCGGAACGACAACTGGCCCGCACTGTTCCTCCTCAATGTTGCCGATGGCACGACTCGACCCCTCCCGACCGGATTCCCGCAAAGCAGCTCGCCCGCCTGGTCTCCGGACGGCAAGACGATTGCGTTTGTGTGCTCGAAGGGCCGGGACGTTGAGAACGACATCTGCCTCATTCCGGCAAGCGGAGGCAGCGCCAGAAACCTCACGGCAGTTGAGTGGAGTCTCGACCCCAGCGGTCCCACCTGGTCGGCCGATGGCAAGACGATCTACTTCGGCGCCGAAACCAACGGCAACGTGCATCTGTTCGCGGTGGCTGTCGCTGGTGGCCCAGTTCGTCCGGTGACGACGGGAGAGCGCCAGCTGCGCGGCTTCTCACTCAGTACAGACGGGCGGTCGCTCGCGTACACGGCGAGTGACATCACGCATGGGACGGAGTTGTACGTAACACCTCTCGCTCGCGGGGCGGAACGCCGGCTCACGTCGTTCAACGATTCGCTCTTCAAGCAGGTCACGGCCATTCCCGCCGACACGTTCTGGTTCACCGGCGCCCTAGGCTTGAAAATCGAAGGCTGGTTGATGAAGCCGTACGGCTATCAGCCGGGCAAGCGCTACCCACTGGTGCTCTCGATTCACGGCGGCCCGCACTCGAACTACGGCAACGTGCTGTTTCCGGAGTTTCAGATGCTGGCGGGGCAGGGCTACTGGACGTTGTTCACGAATCCACGCGGGTCGAGCGGCTACGGGCACGCGTTCACGTACGCGACGCGCGCACGATGGGGGATGGAGGACTACCAGGATCTCATGCAGGCGGTCGACGTCGCGATCGCACGCAGCGGGGGCGGCGTCGACACGGCGCGCATGGCGGTCCTGGGCGGCTCGTATGGCGGCTTCATGACGAATTGGATCGTCGGCCACACCAACCGGTTCCGGGTGGCGCAAACCGATCGCTCGATCTTCAACTGGTATTCGTGGTACGGATCGTCCGATGCCCAGGGGCTGACCGAGTACGAGTTCAACGGGGCGCCGTGGGAGAGCGATTCACTCTACCGCGTGCTCTCGCCGATGAAGTACGCGACCAGCATGCACACACCGATGCTGATCGTGCACTCCGAGGACGACAAGCGCGTGCCGATCACCGATGCCGAGCAGCTCTTCATGTCGTTGCGCAAACGCGGCATCCCGGCCGAGTTCGTGCGCTATCCGCGCTCCTCCCACGGTCTGTCGCGCACGGGTCCGCCTTGGCTGCTGGTCGACCGCCTGGAGCGGATCCGGACCTGGTTCGCGCACTGGATCGGGACCGGCGAAGCGGCGCCCGCGGCCACGACGAGCCAGCATTGACGCTGCGCAGGTGCATGCTCGTTGCGCTGGCAGGAACCCTGCTGGCAGCGCCGGCGCTCGCCCAGCGGCCCCGCACACGCCGTCCCGCGCCCCCGCCGCCTCCCGCCGCGGCTACTCGCCGCCCCGCCGCCCTAATCCCCACGCCGCGCTCCGTGCTGGGGTTCGAGCCCGGCGACGACCGCAAGCTCGTGGAATGGCCGGTGCTCGTCCGCTACTTCGAGGCGCTCGCGAAGGCGAGTGACCGCGTCGATTACCGCGAGCTCGGCAAGACAACGCTTGGCGTGCCATTCATCGCGCTCGTGATTTCGAGCCCGCAGAACCTGCGGCGGCTCGACTACTACCGGCAGGTGAACGCGGGACTCGCGGACCCCCGCTCATTCCGGACCAGTCGGGCCGCCCGCGAGGCGCTGCAAAACGGCAAGACGATCGTGCTCATCACGTCGAGCATTCATTCGACGGAGGTGGGTGGCCACCTCTCGCCTGTCGCGCTGGCGTATCGGTTGGCGACCGATACCGGCGCGACGACGCGCGCGATCCTGGACAACGTGATTCTCTGGCTCGTGCCGTCCTTGAACCCCGATGGCGTCACCATTGTGGCGAAGTGGTACAACCGCACGATCGGGACGACCGCGGAAGGGACCTCGCCACCGGAGTTGTACCACCATTACACCGGGCACGACAACAACCGCGACTGGTACGCGTTCACGCAGGTCGAAACGCAGCTGACGGTCGATTCGCTCTACAACGTCTGGCACCCGCAGATTGTGCACGACATTCATCAGATGGGTTCGTACGGTGCGCGGCTGTTTCTGCCGCCCTACCTGGATCCCGTCGAGCCGAACGTCGATCCGCTGCTGATCGATGGCGTAAACGCGCTCGGCACGGCCATGGCCTGGGAATTAGACGGCCAGGGCAAGACGGGGATCTCGATCAATTCCACCTACGACGCCTGGACGCCGGCACGGGCCTATCAGCATTACCACGGCGGGGTGCGGATCCTTTCCGAGACGGCGAGCGCCGACCTCGCGACGCCGATCGACGTTCCGTTCGACCGGCTGCAGGCGCGCGAGCGCGGATACAACCCGCGCGAGCGATCGTGGAACTTCACGAACCCCTGGCGCGGGGGACGCTGGTCGCTGCGCGACATCGTGTCCTATCAGACGGAAGGCGCCTACGCGCTGCTGACGCATGCGGCGCGCGAGCGCGAGCGCTGGCTCGCCAATTTCTTCAACATCGAGACGCGCGCGATCCGCGGTTGGCGCGAATGGCCGTATGCCTACGTGATCTCGGCGCGTCAGGACTCGGTCGCGCTGAGCGCGATGCTCGGGATCTTGCGGCGCGGCGGCGTGGAGATTCGCACGGCCCTACAGTCGTTCAGCCTGCAGGGCCAGCGCCATGCCGCGGGGACGTACGTCGTCGTGCTGCGCCAACCATACGCGGCATTCGCCAAAACGCTCCTGGAAGTGCAGAACTATCCTGACCGGAGACTGTATCCCGGTGGGCCGCCGGAGCGCCCCTACGACGTCAACGCGCACACGCTGCCGCTGCTCATGCATCTCACGGCCACCGCAGCGAACGACTCGTTACGCGTTCCCCTGTCGTCGCCGATCACACCGCGGATCGTGGCCCCGGTGCCCCCTCTCCGCGTCACGGACATGGAGCCAGCCGTCCGTATTGGTCTCTACAAATCCTATGACGCGACGATGGACGAGGGGTGGACCCGCTGGGTGTTCGACAACTGGAAGGTGCCCTACACGTCGCTCGTCGACTCCGTGGTGCGCGCGGGGAAGCTGCACGATCAGTTCGACGTGATCATTCTGCCCGATCAACGCCCGAGCGAAATTCTCGAAGGCCTGCCGCCGCGCTATCCGGCGCCGTACGCGGGAGGCATCGGGCCCGATGGGAGCGAAGCGCTGCGGCAGTTCGTCGTGGACGGCGGAACGCTCGTCGCGCTGAATGAGGCGAGCCGCTTCGTGATTCAGGCGCTGCTGCTGCCGGTGCGGAACGTGCTCGAAGCGGTGAGTGACGAGGATTTCTACGCGCCGGGCTCGATCTTCCGGCTGGAGCTGGACACCTCGACCGCCGTCGCGCACGGGATGCCGCGCGAGACGATCGGATGGTTTCAGGGAGGGCCCGCGTTCGACGTACTCGACTCGAACGTGACGCAGGTCGTCGGGCGGTGGCCCGAAGATCCGACGCGCGTCTTGCTCTCCGGCTGGGTGCTCCATCCGGAACGCATCGCGGGAAAGGCCGCGATCCTCGACGTCCAGCAAGGCAGTGGGCACGTGATTCTGTTCGGCATCCGGCCGCAGTATCGCGGGCAGAGCATTGCGACTTACCCATTGCTATTCAACAGCTTACGACCTTGATGAGACCCTAATCCTTGCCCGGTCGGGGGCTAATTCCCTATGTTGGTGGCCCCTATGAAGTGGGCTCGGCAGGCAAGCGCTTTCTTCTTTTGGGCCGCGATCGCAAGTCGCGGCCTTTTTGCCCAGCAGCTGCCATCGTCGCCCGAGACGATGCGGTTGCGCGGCATCGAGCTTCGCTACGTTCTCCCCGATCCGATGTTCGACCACTCCCAGGCGGATCCGATCAAAGCGTTGTACGTCAACGCGTGGGCGTTTGGATCGAGCAAATTCGCGCAGCTGGTCCGGCTCGCAGATTCGACGGAGATCAACGCGTTCGTCGTCGACGTGAAGGACGACACCGGCTGTCTGCTCTATCCTTCGGAAGTGAAAGTCGCGCAGGAGATCGGCGCAACAAAATGCGTGCGCACGAAGGATGTCCAATCGCGTCTCGATACCCTGCGCGCACACGACATCTATGCCATCGCGCGCATCGTCGTCGCGAAGGATCCGCTGCTCGCCGAGCACCGGCCGCGATGGTCGGTGCAGAATCGCGACGGCAGCGGGTTGTGGCGCGATCGAATCGGCACCGCGTGGGTCGATGCGTATAACGACTCGGTCTGGATCTACTCCGCGCAGCTCGGGCAGGAAGCAGTGCGGCTCGGCTTCAACGAAGTCCAGTTCGACTACGTGCGTTTCCCCGACGAGCCGAAGGAAGCGATGGCGCAGGCGATTTTTGCCGCCCGCAAGCGCGGCGAGACGCAGCGCGAGGGCGTGCAGGCGGGGATCGCCATTCTCGTGAATCGCATTCAGCCGTTGGGCGTCCCCGTCACATTCGATATCTTCGGTTTGACGGCGTTGACGACCGGAGACCTGGGCATCGGCCAGGTATGGGAAGACTTCGTGACAGTCGCGGACGTCGTGCTCCCGATGGTCTACCCCAGCCACTATTACAAGGGCAGTTACGGACTCGCGTGGCCGAACGGCGAACCCTACCGCGTCGTTCGCAACGCCCTCAGCGAAGCGCTCGAGCGCTCACGGACGCTCGCCAAAGCCGCCACGATCCGCCCCTTTCTCCAGGCATTCACGCTCGGCAGGCGCAAGCCGCGCTATACGCCGCACGAGATTCGCGAGCAGATCCGCGCAGCCGAAGAGCTGGGGATCGAAACGTGGGTCCTCTGGAATCCCCGCAGCGTATACCAGCGCGATTCACTGCGTCCCTACCGCGTGCCGGTCGTGACAGTTACGGGTGGCGCTCAGTAACGCCATATTCACCAACATGAAAAGGCTGTTGCTCACCCTCGCCCTCACGGGGGTCATTGGGGCGTGCTCCGATGCCGGTGGCGTGGATCCCGAGGCGATTCCGGGACCTGAGCTGGTCGCGGTCCGCATGGCGCTCGATTCAGCATTCCTGCACGACACCACGCTCGACCCCGCGTTTACCGGTGACTCCGGCCTGTACGCGCTGATGTCCACACTCGTTTTCCCGTTCATGGATCGCGCGTCCCGCATCGCGCAGGGCGCCGGGGGGGACACGACGCGCGTGGTCGGCATCGAATTCGACATCGACGCAACGCAGGGCGGCTCGCACATCACCAGCAACCTCACTGCCATCCTCGCCTGGCGAGGCTACCGTGGCGCGACGGGCACCATGGACTCGGTGTTCTTCCTGCTGGGAGCGGGTCGCGCGCCGATCACGGACTCGTTATGGTCGCGCTTCACTCTGGACACGGCCGGCACGGGCACGGGCTTCGTCATCCATCAGGCGGCGGATTCGACGGCCACGAAGTGGCTGTCGCGCGGTGGCCACCTGCACACGACGTCGAGCCAGTACGGCGCGAGTCAGGGTGGGTCCACGTTCAACGTGGCTCGAGGCATGCTGAACGGCGAGTTCACGATCACAGCGAAGTTGGTTCCGGATTCGAGTACGACCGTGATGTCAGCGCTGGATTTTGGGAGTGGGGCCCGCGCCATCAAGGTGAAGGTTCGCGGAACGTTTCCTTAGCGAACAGTTTCCAACACCATCCCGGGCGTCCAGGCGGTGATGTAGCCGGTGATCGAGGAGGCGGCGACGGCCCGCGTCGGGGCTGGCTCGTTGGCGCGGCCGGGCGCCGTCGCGAGCCCTCAACTAGTCGCGTTGCTTTAGCCCACCTGGTCCAAGTATCCCAGGGACGAGCCCCTTGAACACTCCACTAGAGACAAGTCACGATGTGCGGCGTCTGTAGTACCAGTAGAGAATGGTACATGCTACGCCAAATCCCGCGCCGAAACCGCAGGCAATTATCCAGCTCTCGGAGGTATCAAGTGTGTCATCACCAAGGAGGAACTTGGCTGGAACAAGTATCGCAAGGACGTAAGCGCACCCTGCCAGGGCGCCGGTTAGGGCATCCCCGACAGGGCCCAAAGGCCGTAGCACCGATCTTGAAGCAGCGTAAATGACTCCAGCTACAGCTCCAGCCGACGTTGCCACGACAAGCGCTACAAGGAATGCGAATGCCCCTTGAGGGCTGGGCGGAACGGTGATGAGCAGCACGACACCACGCATTGCTGTGATGATAAACAGTAGCGCCGCTCCTAACACTGATGGTACAATCCACTGTGGAAGCCGAGCGAGAGATGTCAGGATCTGTTCGATAACTCCAGCCAACCATCCCGTTTTCCGCGACTCGTTAAGGTTCATAGCGGCTCCATTAGCGAAGCAGGTGCGTTATGGGCACGCTGCCTTGAAAGCCTTGTAAGCTCTGATACTCGCCACAACTGGAACAAAGTCCCATGTACTGACCTCGCCGGTAATAGCTCTGGTGCTTCCACCCCCCGCTATCGCCTCGCCACCTGCTTCGACAGCCCAGTTTTCACCTTCAGCGGCCATCCGCCCCGCAACAGCAGCAATGTTCCGGCGAGCATATGGATTGACCAGAGATCGAGTTACCGCCGCGGTGCCGACACGATAGCCAAGAGCTCCCCGTATGAGAATACCAGCGCCGCCTACGACCGTGAGAGCATCAAGGGATCCGCTGATCATGAAATTCCAGAACGCTCCCTTGCACTTCGCCAGATCAATGTTCTCATCTGTCGATGGCAGCGAGACAGGTGGCCGCCTATGCGGCGGTACCGGCTGCTGGTTGTTGCACGGCGGACAAAACATCGGGTCATCCGGCGGCGGGAGTGGTGGGTCGCCGCCGCAGGTGCCGAAGTATGAGCACGCCGGTGGTGGGTCAGGCGCGCCATCGCCTGCGTCTCCGCATACTTCGACGGGGGGTAGAGTGATCCCCGTGTCGGCGGCGCTCGCCATGGGCGCGGACGT
>Ga0137369_10008487_pt1 | contig 10241 bp, 7 predicted proteins | sample SagtaG_12_FD_104918 | JGI IMG/M metagenome (GOLD analysis project Ga0137369, IMG submission 104918) | Vadose zone soil microbial communities from Sagehorn Ranch, Mendocino, California, USA - Sage1_L_113_16 metaG | ecosystem: Environmental > Terrestrial > Soil > Vadose zone | place: USA... | reverse complement strand
CGAGTGGACCAAGGAGGAGATCGACACCCTCCTCGACGTCGGGTTCGAACTCAAGCGGCAGCGAGCGCTGGGCATCCCCCACCCGCTGCTTCGGGACAAGACGCTGGCCATGCTGTTCTTCTTCTCCTCGACCCGGACCCGGGGTTCGTTCGAGTCCGGCATGGCCCAGCTCGGTGGGCACGCCGAGTTCATCGAGTCGAAGACAACCCAGATCGCCCACGGCGACACGGCCAAGGAGATCGGCGAGATCCTGGGGCGGTACAACGACGGCATCGCCATCCGGCAGGTCGACTGGAAGGCGGGGAACCGGTACATCCGCGACGTTGCCGAGTACAGCCGGGTGCCGGTGCTGAACATGCAGTGCGACGTCTACCATCCGCACCAGGCTCTCGCCGACCTGATGACCATCATCGAGAAGCTCGGCGACCCGCGGGGCAAGACGGCCACGATCAGCTGGGCTTACGCGGCCTCCTACCAGAAGCCGATCAGCGTGCCGCAATCGCTGGTCACGCTGTTGCCGCGGTTCGGCATGAACGTCCGGCTGGTGCATCCGCCCGAGTTCAAGCTGATGCCGGACATCATGGACCTCGCCGAGGAGAACGCCAGGAGGGCCCGGGTCGGGTTCGAGCTCCTGCACGACTTCGACGAGGGCATGCGGGACAGCCACGTGATCTACGCGAAGTCGTGGGGGGCGCTGCTGACGACGGAAGACGAGCAGGAGGGCGCGGCCATCATCGACCAGTACAAGGACTGGATCGCCGACGAGGACAGGCTGAAGCTGGCCGACGCAGACGCCATCTACATGCACCCGCTGCCCGCGGACCGGGGCGTGGAGGTGGCCGACGCAGTCATCGACGGCCCGCATTCTGTCGTCTACGACCAGGCCGAGAACCGCCTGCACGGCCAGAAGGCCGTCATGGCGCTGACCATGAGCTGACGTGGCGAACAGGCTGGCGGTCGTGGCGATCGGCGGGAACTCGCTGATCAAGGACAAGTTCCACCAGACGGTGCGGGACCAGTACATCGCGGCCGGCGAGACGTGCTGGCACATCGCGGGGATGATCAAGGACGGCTGGGACGTCGCCATCACCCACGGGAACGGGCCGCAGGTGGGGTTCATCCTCCGGCGGTCGGAGCTGGCCGCGCACGAGCTGCACGAGGTGCCGCTGGACGTGGCCGGCGCGGACAGCCAGGGCGCGATCGGCTACGCGCTGCAGCAGAACCTGTACAACGACTTTGCCCGGCTCGGGATGACGAAGGAAGCGGTGACGGTGGTGACGCAGACGGAGGTGGCCGCCGATGATCCCGCGTTCCAGAGCCCGTCCAAGCCGATCGGTTCGTACATGGACCAGGCCGAAGCCATCCGCCGGCGCGATCAGGAGGGCTGGGTGGTGATGGAGGACGCCGGCCGGGGATGGCGCCGTGTCGTTGCCTCGCCCCAGCCCGTCCGCATCGTCGAGGAGCAGGCCATTCGGAGCCTGCTCGACGAGGGGTTCGTGGTGATCTCGGTCGGCGGGGGAGGCATCCCGGTGGTCCGGACCGCCGCGGGCAATCTGGAGGGCGTGGCCGCCGTGATCGACAAGGACCGGGCCTCGTCGCTGCTGGCCAGCGGCATCGGGGCCGAGCGGTTCATCATCTCCACATCCGTGGAGAAGGTCGCCCTCCGGTACGGCACGCCCGAGCAGGAGTGGGTCGACCGGATGACGCTGTCCGAGGCCAAGCGGTACCTGGAGGAAGGCTCACACTTCGCGAAAGGGAGCATGGCACCCAAGATCGAAGCGGTGGTGGCCTACCTCGAACGAGGCGGCGGCGAGGCGATCATCACGGATCCGGACAACGTCGAACGCGCCCTCGCGGGGGAGACCGGCACGCACGTCGTTCCGGACTGACCCCCGACGCGTCCGCCGAGCGGAATGCTGATGAGTCGATGGATGAGGCAGAACCGCGGCTGCGGATGATCCTTCGCCCCCTCGCCGAGGGTGACGAGGCCGAGCTGCTGCGCATCCATCGGACACCGGAGGTCGCAAGGTGGTGGGGCGCTCCGGACGAGGGGTTTCCCTGGACCGACGAGCCCGGGTCGACCCGGCTGACGATCGAGGTCGAGGGCGCGGTGGCCGGCCTGATCCAGTTCTCCGAGGAGCTCGAACGGCGCTACCGGCACGCGGCGATCGACCTGTACCTGGACCCGGCCCTGCACGGCCACGGCCTGGGCACCGAGGCGGTTCGACGGGTGGTCCGCCACTTGATCGACGACCGTGGCCACCACCGGATCACGATCGACCCTGCCACGACGAACGCGGCGGCCATCCGCGCCTACGAGAAGGCCGGTTTCAGGCCCGTGGGCGTCATGCGCCGATACGAGCGCGACGCCGACGGCGACGGCTGGCACGACGGCCTGCTGATGGAGCTGGTGGCCGGAGGCTAACGCCCCGAGGGCGCCGCGGCGCCACTCGCCGCCTGCTCCGCGTCGGGACGGATGCCCGCCATCATCAGGCCCAGCGTCTCTCGGGTAACGTCCTTCGGATCCGCCTGGCCGATGACCTCGCCCTCGTACATGACGAGGATCCGGTCCGAGAGGGCCAGCACCTCGTCCAGATCCTCGGTGATGATGAGGATGGCCGTCCCCCGGGCCCGCTGCTCGATCAGCCGCTGGTGGATGTACTCGGCCGCCCCCACGTCGACGCCACGGGTGGGCTGGGCGACCAGCAGCACCCGAGGTTCCCCAGACAGTTCCCGGGCCAGGATGAGCTTCTGGATGTTGCCGCCCGAGAGGTTGTGTGCCGGGGTGTCCAGGCTCGGCGTCTTGACCTGGAACGCCGAGACGAGCTCGGCGCAGTGGTGGCGGATGCTCGGGTTCCGCAGGAACCCCCACCGCGAGAACCTGGCGGCCCTGTAGTCGATCAGCATGAGGTTGTCGGCCACGGTGAAGTCACCGATCAGGCCGTCGCGCATGCGCTCCTCGGGCACGTAGGCCAGGCCCGCCTTGCGGATGCCGGCGGGACTCCGACCCCCCAGCTCCTTGCCCTCGAGGCTGATCGAGCCCTTCGACGCCTGGCGAAGCCCCGAGATGGCCTCCGCCAGCTCGCGCTGCCCGTTCCCCGAGACGCCGGCGATACCCACGATCTCACCGGATCGAACCTCCAGCGAGAGGTCGCGCACGGCCTCGGTGCCCCGGTCGCCGGTGACCGACAACCCCTGGACGGACAGGCGCGCCTCGCCGGGTTGCCTGTCAGCGGGATTCTGGACGCCGGTCACGTCGCGACCCACCATCATGTGGGCCAGGTCCTGCCGGGAGACCTCCGCGGGGTGGACCGTCCCCACGGTCCGGCCGTTCCGAAGGACCGTGATCCGGTCCGAGAGCGCCAGCACCTCCCGGATCTTGTGGGAGATGAACACCAGGCCCCGCCCGTCGGCCACCATCTGGCGGAGGACGAGGAAGAGATCGTCCACCTCCTGGGGGGTCAGGACGGCTGTCGGTTCATCGAGGATCAGCAGCGACGCGTTTCGATAGAGCGCCTTGATGATCTCGACCCGCTGGCGTTCGCCCACGGCGAGCTGCCAGACGAACGCCTTGGGGTCGACCTTCAGGCCGTACCGCTCGGACAGGTCGTGGATCCTCGCCGCCACGCCGTCGGGGTCGGTGAGGAAGCCCCGGGGCGACGGCAGCCCGAGGGCCACGTTGTCCGCCACCGTCAACGTCGGGACCAGCATGAAGTGCTGGTGGATCATCCCGATGCCGTGCTTGATCGCGGCGTTCGGCGAGGAGATGTTCACGGCCTCCCCGCGAAGCCGGATCTGGCCCTCGTCCGCCTGGTACAGGCCGTAGAGCACCCGCATGAGCGTGCTCTTGCCCGCGCCGTTCTCGCCGAGCAGCGAATGGACCTCGCCGGCCCTCACCTCGAAGTCGACGTGGTCGTTGGCGACCACCCCGGGGAAGCGCTTGGTGATCCCGCGCATCTCGAGCATCGGCGGGTCTCCTCCTCGCGCTCCATCGGGTCCCGGGGTGGTCGCCATCTCCTCCTCCTCCGCTCCGCTCCGGCGGGCCTACGAGCCCGACACGCCGGTGGTGATGGAGCCGTCCTTGATCCCGGCGATGGTGTCGTCGGCCTTCGTCTTCACGTCCGATGGCAGGGAGTACCCGGGGTTGAACTCGACGACCTCTCCGCCGTTGGCGATGTCGATCGTGTAGCTCTTGCCGCCGAGCGTACCGCCCTTGATGGCGTCGATCATCTGGCTCAGTGCCACCTCCCAGTGGTACACCTGCGAGGCTACGACGACACCCGGCGCCAGCGCGGTCTGGTTCGATTGCGTCCCGAACCACGCGATGTCGTTGGTCTTGCACACCCCGACCGCGCCGACCACCATCTGGGCCGTGCCGGTCATCACGTCGGCCTTCGCCTGGACGAAGCTGTTGGCTGCCTCAGCGGCCTTCGCCACGTCGCTGAAGGACTGGATGTAGTTCACCTTCACCTGGGCCGACGAGTTCGTGGCCTGGGCCCCCACCTTGAACCCGTCGATGTACAGCTTGGCGTCGCCCACCTCGATCGGCCCAACCACGCCGATGACGTTGCTCTTGGTGAGCATGGCCGCCATGACCCCGTTCACGTAGCCGCCCTGGTCGGATGCCGCCTGGTAGGCGAACACGTTGTCCAGGCCGAACGTGTCGCCCGCCGTGCCCCAGGCGAACGCCACCTTGGGGAACTGCGGGGCGATCTGCTGCACCGAGGAGCCGAACTGCGACCCGTGGGCGATGACCAGGTCGTACCCCTGCGACGCGTAGTTCCGGATGGCATTGGCCGCGTCGTCGACCACGAACAGGTTGTCCGACACCGCGATGTCCAGGTTGGACTTCGACTTGAGCGAGGTCACCGCGTCGACCAGGGACGGGGTGAAGGCCAGGTCGTTCGTGGCGCTCGGGGCGACGATGGCGATCTTGAAGGGCGTCGCCGCCGCCGAGGGCGTGGTGCCGCCCGAGCCGGTCTTCGTGGTGGTGTTGTCCTTCTTGCTGCTGCACGCCGCGGCGATCAGTCCTAGCGCCACCACCGGGACGATCACCCGCGTGAACCGCAGGGCCTTCCTGTCGCTCATACGACTTCCCTCCTCCTGGGGCGGATCCCGAACGATCCGGCTACCCCCCTCGTTGGTACGCTCTTGCCAGTGCCGCCGGCTGCCGGACGCGGCGCGCCACGAACACCAGCGCGACCACGGTGATGACCGCCGGGGCCATCGATGCCAGCCCGGATGCGCTTTGCGGGATGATCCCCAGCGTGTTCCAGGTGAGGACCACCGCCGCCACCATCCCGTACAGGAGCGATCCCGCCAGCACACCCGTTGGCCGCCACGCCCCGAAGTACACGAGCGCCACGGCGATGAAGCCCTCTCCCTGCGTCAGGTTCTGCTGGAAAATCCCGAGCTCGAGGGCCAGGGCCGCTCCGGCCAGCCCCGCCAGCACGCTGCCCAGGATCACCGTCGAGTAGCGGATCTTCGTGACGCTCACGCCCAGGCTGTCCGCCGCCGCGGGGTTCTCGCCGACCGCCTTGATCTTGGTCCCGTACGTGGTCCGGTTCAGCACGAAGGCCAGCACGGGGACCAGCAGGAGGGCGACGTAGACCAGGATGCTGTGCTGGAACAGCATCTTGCCCAACAGCGGCAAGCGGGCGAGCACGGGAACCTTGAGGACGGGCAGCGAGTTGATCGGCGTGGGAGTGCCCACGAGCTTCTGGAACAACAGGTCGCTGAACCCCAGGCCGAACAGGTAGATGCCGATCCCGCTGATGCCCTGCTCGGCCTTGAGCGTCACGTTGACCACGGCCGTGACCACCCCCAGCACGAGGCCGACCCCGATCCCGACCAGCGCGCCCAGCCACAGGCTGTGGGTCTGCAGCGCCGTGTAGTACGCGCCGAACGCGCCCAGGAGCATCACGCCCTCGACGCCCAGGTTCAGCACCCCGCTGCGCTGGCCCATCGTTTCGCCCAGGCTCGCCAGCAGGAACGGGATGGCCAGGCGGATGCCCGACGCCGCCGTGGCGGTGAGGACCGAGACCGTCAGGAACTCCTTCATCCTTCGACCATCTCCGCACTCCCCGGTAATCCCTCGGTGCCCTCGATGGCGGGCGGCGGTCCGGGCCCGACGTCCCCCGCACCAAGCGCCGGCTCCAGGCGGAGCCGATACCGACGCCGCACGATCTCGATGGAGACCACGAACACGACCACCAGCCCGTTGAGGGCCACGATCAGCGACGACGGCACCTGCACGGCGATCTGCATCGCGGTTCCGCCCACCAGAAGGCCGCCGAAGATGAATGCGGAGACGATCGTCCACAGCGGGTTCAGGGCGCCGAACAGGGCGGCCACGATCCCGTTGAACCCGGCCGATCCCGTGAAGCCGGTGGCCGATCCGTCGGTGACCATCCGGTGCGAGAGGCTGCCGAACACCAAGACCGCGCCGGCCAGCCCGGCCATCGCTCCGGAGAGGGTCAGGGCCAGCGTGATCGTGCCCTTCACCGACATCCCGCTGTAGCGAGAGGCCTCGCGCGACAGGCCCACGGCGCGCAGACGAAAGCCGAGGGTTGTTCGCCACAGCAGCACGTAGACCAGTACCGCCGCGAGCAGCGCCACCACGACACCCGCATGCAGCCCGGTGGCGTGGCTGATGATCGGAAGGTCCGCGTTGGGGGAGAGCCGTCTGGTCTGGGGGATCCGGGCGAAGGTGGTGGTGAGGGTCTTGTCGATCAGGGGGCCGGCCAGCAGATAGTTCATGAGCTGGACGGCGACGATGTTCAGCATGATCGTGCTGAGGATCTCGTTCACGTTGAAGTAGGCCTTCAGGGCGCCCGGAATGGCGCCCCACAGCCCGCCCCCGACCATGCCGGCCACGAGCACCAGGGGCACCATGAGCGGGCCCGGGATGCCGGGGAAGGCGAGCGCGACGAGCGTGCCGAGAAGCCCCCCGACCACCATCTGGCCCTCGCCCCCGATGTTCAGCACGTTGGCCCGAAAGGCGATGCAGATCCCCACCCCGACCAGGATCAGCGGGACAGCCTTGAGGGCCGTGGAGGTCAGCGCGTCCGAGCTGCCGAAGGCCCCCCGCAGCAACGCGTGGTAGCCGGTGATCGGGTTGGCTCCCAGCGCCAGGAGCATGAGGGCTCCGACGATCAGGGCGGCCACCGCCGCCATGGGAAGCGCCAGCCAGCTCACCAGCAGGAGCCGCCATTCGCCCGATCGAAGTCGTTCTCGGATCGGTGCCCCCCTCGGCTTCGCCCCGTCCGGCCCGCCCGGACCCTCCGCCCGGGATTCCCCGAAGCCCGGCGGTCGAGCCGAAGCAGCGCGGACGCGAGGCTTCGAGGACATCATGGTCCTGCCGGGGTCATCACGCGACTCCTTGCGCCGGGGTCTCCGCCGTTTGGGGGAGTCTGGCCCGACGGCCGGCCGGACCACCCCGGGCGAATGGCCTGGGAGGAAGGGTCCGATCGGCCCCGGTGGGCCCCCCGGGGTGGGTAGAGTTGCACCGAGGCAGAATCGAGGGGGAGGCGGGCCCAGACCAGGGAGGGGCCATGACCGCGATCGAGTTCACGCTGAACGGCACGCCGGTTGCCGCCGACGTCCGCGACGACGAGACCCTGCTGGACGTCCTCCGGGAACGGTTGGGGCTGACGTCGATGAAGGACGGGTGCTCTCCCGAAGGATCGTGCGGGGCCTGCACGGTCATGGTCGACGGCAAGGCGGTGGTGAGCTGCGCCCAGAAGGCGACGCACGTCAGGGGCAAGGAGGTCACCACGCTGGACGGGCTGGCCCGAACGCGACGCGACGAGTGGGCGCACGCCTTCGTCTCCAGCGGGGCCTCCCAGTGCGGGTTCTGCTCGCCGGGCATTGTGATGAAGGCCGAAGCCCTGCTGAACAAGAACCCGTCGCCGTCGCGGGACGAGGTGGCGCGGGGGCTGGCCGGCAACCTCTGCCGGTGCACCGGCTACGTGAAGATCATCGACGCCGTGGAGCTGGCCGCGGCGGCCAGGCGCGGCGAGCCGCTCCCGGCGCTCGACGCCTCCGGCAGGGTCGGGACGAGGACCCCGCGGTACCAGGGCCTGGAGCTCGCCCTGGGGGACAAGCCCTACGTGAACGACATGGCGGAGCCCGGGATGCTGCACGGCGCCCTGAGGTTCTCCGACCACCCTCGGGCCCGGGTTCTGTCGATCGACGCGTCGAGGGCCGAGGCCCTGCCGGGAGTGGTGGCCGTGATCGGGGCCTCGGACGCGCCGGGACGGCTGTACCAGGGCGACATCTTTCCGGACTGGCCCCAGTTCGTCGCGGTCGGTGAGGTCACCCGATACGTGGGCGACGTCCTGGCGGCGGTGGCCGCCGAGGACCGACACACCGCGCGGGAGGCGGCCGCGCTCATCGATGTCGAGTACGAGGTCCTGGACCCGGTCACGGATCCGTTCGCGGCGATGGATCCCGACGCTCCGATCCTGCACCCGGAGGGCCAGGGGGCGTTCGTCCACGACCGGAACGTGCTTTCGCTGTCGACGGTGAAGCGTGGCGACGCTGATGCCGCCCTGGCATCGGCTGCCCACGTGGTCCACGAGACCTTCCGGACGCAGTTCATCGAGCACGCCTTCCTGGAGCCCGAATCGTCACTCGCGGTGCCGGAGGCCGACGGAGGGTTCCACGTCTTCTCGCAGGGGCAGGGCGTGTGGCACGACCGGGAGCAGGTCGCCTCGTTCATGGACCTGCCCGAGGAGAAGGTGCGGGTGACCCAGGTGTCGAACGGCGGCGCGTTCGGGGCGAAGGAGGACCTGAACACGCAGTGCCACGCCGCGCTGCTGGCCCGGCGCACCGGGAGGCCGGTCAAGGTGACCCTGTCCCGGAAGGAGAGCCTCCGGTTCCATTCGAAGCGCCACCCGCTGACCATGGAGTACTGGGCGGGGTGCGACGAGGACGGGCGTCTGGTCGCGGTGAAGGCCAGGATCGTCGGCGACACCGGGGCCTACGCGAGCGTGGGCAACGCGGTCCTCCAGCGGGCCACCGGCCACTCGTGCAGCGTCTACAAGGTGGACAACGTGGACGTCGAGGGCCGGGCCGTGTACACGAACAACCCGCCCTGCGGGGCCATGCGCGGATTCGGATCGAACCAGGCGAACTTCGCCATGGAGGGATGCCTGGACCGCCTGGCGGAGATGGCCGGCCTCGACGGGTGGGAGATCCGGTGGCGGAACGCGGTGGAGGCGGGCGAACGGTTCGGCACCGGGCAGGTCCTCGGGCCGGGGGTCGGGGTGAAGCGGACGCTCCAGGCCGTGAAGCCGATCTGGGACGAGGCCGCGGCGGCGGGCAGGGCCGTCGGGCTCGCCTGCGCGGCGAAGAATACGGGTGTGGGCAACGGGCTCCCCGAGTGGGGCAAGGCCGTGATCCGGGCCGAGGCCGACGGCAGCGTGACCGTCTTCCACTCGTGGACCGAGATGGGCCAGGGCGTGAACACCGTGATGCAGCAGGTTGCCTGTCAGGAGCTGGGGCTGCCGCCGCAGTGCGTGCGGGTGGTGGTGGACACGTCGCACGAGATCGATGGCGGGCAGACCACGGCCTCGCGGGGCACGGTCCTGGGCGGGGTCGGCATCATCGACGCGGCGAAGAAGCTGAAGGCCGCGCTGAACGGCGGCCGCATCGCCGACCTGGCCGGGCAGGAGTTCCCGGGCGAGGTCCACATGCCGAAGACGTACGAGCCGCAGCATGGGCCGGACGGTGGGCCCACGCACTTCGCCTACGGGTGGGCCACGCAGATGGCGATCCTGGACGGCGAGGGGCGGATCGAGCGGTTCGTCGCCGCGCACGACGTCGGCAAGGCGATGAACCCCACGTTGCTGGAGGGCCAGATCGAGGGCGCCGTGCACATGGGCCTGGGCCACGCGCTGTCCGAGGAGTTCGTGGTGGAGGACGGCGTAGTCAAGACCGACACGCTGAAGTCGCTGAACATCATCCCGCCCATGGGGATGCCTCCGGTCGAGGTGATCCTGGTCGAGGAGCCCCAGCCCGAGGGCCCGTACGGCGCCAAGGGGGTGGGGGAGATCGCCCTGGTCCCGACGGCCTCCGCCGTGGCCGGCGCGCTCCACGCGTTCGACGGGCGGTGGCGGACCCGCCTTCCGATGAAGGACTCGCCGGCTGCCCGCGCCGCGGTGCCGAAGCTGGCGAGGGCATGAGCCTCACCCTCTCCGGCGGGACCGTGGTCGTGTCCCTGTCCCCCGTGGCCGTCG
>Ga0137369_10008483_pt1 | contig 10243 bp, 10 predicted proteins | sample SagtaG_12_FD_104918 | JGI IMG/M metagenome (GOLD analysis project Ga0137369, IMG submission 104918) | Vadose zone soil microbial communities from Sagehorn Ranch, Mendocino, California, USA - Sage1_L_113_16 metaG | ecosystem: Environmental > Terrestrial > Soil > Vadose zone | place: USA... | reverse complement strand
GCGCACCAGCTCGGTCGTTTCCGGCGTGGCCTTTGCGCCCAACAGCGCGCTGACGCGGGCGCCGAACGCATATCCACCCTTGGCGATCTGCGCCTCGCGCGTCGCGATGATCTTCCTCTTGTCGTCCTCGGACGTGCCGCGCGGGCCGATGCCGGTGCCGGTCAGCGCCAGCTTGATGATGCGCCCCGGATAATGCACCGCGAAGCATTGCGCCACGCGGCTGCCGAGCGAATTGCCGACGATGTTGACGCGATCGAGCTTGAGCGCGGCGAGGAAATCATCGAGCGCGTCGGCGAAATCCTTGCAGCCGGGCGTGTCCGTCTTGAAGGCATCGGACAACACGTAGCCCGGCGCGTTCCAGGCCACGACGCGGAAGCGATCGGACAGGCCGGCGAGCTGAAACCGCCAATGCATGGAGTTGGCGCCGACACCATGCAGCAGCACGAGCGGCGGCGCATCGGCACGGCCCGCTTCCATATAGCTCCAGCGGTCGCCCAAAAATTTGTCGCGTGAGGCGGCGGTGATCTCGGCGAACTTCAAGTCCGGCAGGGACGGAAGCTCGGCTTTCGACTGCGCCAGCGCCGGAGACGCGAGCGCGAGACCGAAGGCCGGCGCGAGGACGCAAGACAACAGGCGCATGGGTCACCCCAGATTGAGCTCTTTGAAGAAATCATTGCCCTTGTCGTCGATGACGATGAAGGCCGGAAAATTCTCCACCTCGATCTTCCAGATCGCCTCCATGCCGAGTTCGTGATATTCCACGGTCTCGACCTTCTTGATGTGGTGCTCGGCGAGGTTGGCGGCCGAGCCGCCGATCGAGGCGAGATAGAAGCCGCCGTGCTGGCGGCAGGCCTCGCGCACCGCCGGCGAGCGGTTGCCCTTGGCCAGCATCACCATCGAGCCGCCGGCGGCCTGGAAGTCGTGCACGAAGGAATCCATCCGCCCCGCCGTGGTCGGGCCGAACGCGCCCGACGCATAGCCGGCGGGCGTCTTGGCGGGGCCGGCGTAATAGACCGGGTGGTTCTTGAAATAATCGGGCAGCCCCTGCCCTTTTTCGAGCCGCTCGCGCAGCTTGGAATGCGCGAGATCGCGCGCAACCACCATCGGGCCGGTGAGCGAGAGCCGGGTCTTGATCGGATATCGGGAGAGCTGCGCCAAAATCTCCTGCATCGGCTGGCGCAGATCGATGTGCACCACCTCGCCGCCGAGCTTTTGCGGGTCGATCTCCGGCAGGTATTTCGCCGGATTGTGCTCCAGCTCCTCCAGATACACGCCGTCGCGGGTGATCTTGCCGAGCGCCTGGCGGTCGGCCGCGCACGACACCCCGAGCCCGATCGGCAGCGAGGCACCGTGGCGCGGCAGCCGGATCACCCGCACGTCGTGGCAGAAATATTTGCCGCCGAACTGCGCCCCGACACCCAACGACTGCGTGAGCTTGTGAACTTCCTTTTCCATGTCCAGGTCGCGGAAGGCGTGGCCGTCCTCGGAGCCTCGGGTCGGCAGATCGTCGAGATAGCGGCAGGAGGCGAGCTTCACGGTCTTCATCGTCAGCTCGGCCGAGGTGCCGCCGATGACGATCGCGAGATGATACGGCGGGCAGGCGGCGGTGCCGAGGGTGAGCACCTTCTCCTTGAGGAAAGCGATCAAGCGGTCGTGGGTGAGGATCGACGGCGTCGCCTGGAACAGGAACGATTTATTGGCCGAGCCGCCGCCCTTGGCGATGAACAGGAGCTTGTAGGCGGATTCGTTTTCTCCTTGGCCCTCGGCGTAGATCTCGACCTGCGCCGGCATGTTCGACTTGGTGTTCTTCTCCTCGAACATGGAGATCGGCGCGAGCTGCGAATAGCGCAGATTGCGCTTGAGATAGGCGTCGCGCGCGCCCTCAGCGAGCGCCGCCTCGTCGTCGCCGTCAGTGAAGACGAGGCAGCCCTTCTTGCCCATGATGATGGCGGTGCCGGTGTCCTGGCACATGGGCAGCACGCCGCCGGCCGCGATATTGGCGTTCTTGAGGAAGTCATAGGCGACGAACTTGTCGTTGTCGCTCGCCTGCGGGTCGTCGAGGATCGCGCGCAGCTGCTTCAAGTGGCCGGGGCGAAGCAGATGATTGATGTCGGTGAATGCCGCCTCCGCCAGCGCCCGCATCGCCTCGCGCTCGACGACGATGACGTCGTGGCCCTTCATGCTTTCGACGCGGACGCCGTCGGAAGTGAGCTTGCGGTAGGCGGTGGTGTCCTTGCCGAGCGGAAACAGCGGCGTGTGCTTGTAGGGCGGGGTGATGGAGGTGGGGGCGTTCATAGATGGCCTTAGCTTTCGAAGTTAAGTCATTTTTATACATTACATATTCGCCTCGGCAGGATAGAGTCTAGGTGAGTTTGAGGCGCGCTCTGGCTTGAATATGCCTGATCCAATTGACAAGAACATCTCCTTTCGCTCGCTGATGACCGGCGAAGTCGCCGACTTTGTTAAGGACGAGGGATTGGAGTGCTCTGCCACATCCTCATCAATTGTGGCGGCCGCATCGCGACTGGCCAACCTGCGGGAAGAGGGGCAACCACTTTCGCCCGAGGTATATTTCTGCACCGATGTGGAGAAACTGGTGGCGGTCTTGCACGGTTCAGAAGTCATCAAATTGGGGCAAGGTCGACAGGAGGATAAGACAGTTCTCCAGGCACTCAAGGAATGTGCTCCCCTTAGCGCCGCGGCAGCCTGCCGGAGAAGGCGCCGCAATCGCTAGGTCTCGGCCGGCATCGGTTGCGTCTGCACGACAGTGACGATCGCATCGGCGGCATCGTCCACGAAGGCGCGATCGCGCTTCAACTCCTCGAAGCTGCGTGGCGCCGGGATTGCGTCGCCATCGGCACGCATCAGCGCAAGATGCCCGCCGAGCGCCTCGGCGGCGTTGGCGACCGCTTCCTCGAGCGTGTCGCCGGCAGAGATGCAGCCGGGCACGTCAGGAAAGCTCACGCCGTAGCTCGTGCCCTCGTCCTTGTGCACCAGTGCGATGTAGCCCGCCATCGTCGCCTCACGCTGTTCCGTCAGCTATCGCGCCCTACCGGAGCCCCTCACCGGCTCGAAGCTGATCTTCAGCCGATGCCCGGTTGCCTTGGCGAAGCGGTCGAGCGTGCGCGTCGAGGGGCGGCCCCGGCCGCTCTCGAGCCGCGCGATCGTGCTCTGCGTGGTCTTCATCCGCCGTGCGAGCTCCGCTTGGCTGAGGCCCGCGCGGCTGCGCGCCTTGGCCACCGCCGCAGCCAGCGCGAACTCCTCCTCCAGCGCATCGTACTCCCTACGGTACTCGGCGTCCTTCATCCACCTCTTGTGCAGGTCCTTGATCCTAGTCATCTCACCTCCTTGGCCCGTTGCCGCGCGATCTCGAGCTCGCGCGGCGGCGTCTTTTGCGTCTTCTTTATAAAGACGCGCAGGATCACCATGCGCCGTCCGGTCGCGGTGACGTAGATCGCGCGGGAGATTCCGTCCCGGCCGGTGATGCGAAGTTCCCACAGCTTGTCTTCGAGATGTTTGACGCTGTCCCTTGTCAAGGCCTCAAATCCGATCTGCTCGATCAAATTGGTCAGCCGCACGAGGCGCGCGCGCATGTCCGCCGGAAGGGCCGCGATCTCCTCGTCGACCAGAGCATTGAGGGTCGCAACCGTCCATGGCATCGAAAGCATATATCGCAAAAAAGCGATAGTGTCCAGCCGGCGCTGGCGCGAACGGCAGCAATCATCACCGGTGGCTCGGATCGGCGCGGATCGCCGCACCCCGTGGCCCGAACGCTCGGTCTCCACTAACCTCACCGCCACTCGCATAGGCGATCGATGTCGGAGCAAGTTGTCATGCCGGGCAAATCGAACGGACTCACCCGTCGATCCGTGGTCGCAGCCGCGATGGCGCTAGGGGTGCCGCGCTTCGCCGGCACCGCCGCGGCGGCGGAGGCGGTCGACATCGCCGCTGCCAAGAAGGAAGGCAAGGTCGTCCTACACCTCGGCGCCGCTCGCGGCGGCGCAGAAGTTCGCCAACGCCTTCCAGGACAAATACGGCATCGCGGTCGAGCTGTTCCGCACCGGCGGCGTGCAGGTGCTACGCCGCTTTCTGATGGAGCAGCAGTCGGGACACGCCGGCGCCGACGTGCTGGTGACCTCGGATCTCTCCGCCGCCCTCGACCTCAAGGAGAAGGGTTCGTTCGTGCCGTTCCGGCCGGCCGGCCTCGATCGGGTGCCGGAGGCGATCCGCGATCCCGACAGCCATTTCGTCCCGCAGCGGGTGAGCCTGATCTCGATCTACGGGCGCACCGACATGATCCCGTCAGCCGACATGCCGAAGACCTGGGGCGACCTGCTCGATCCGAAATTCAAGGGCAAGCTGGTGATCACCAATCCGAGCTTCACCTCGCTGCAGCTTGCGGTCATTGCGATGATCTCGCGGGCGCGCGGCTGGGACTTCTACGAGAAGCTTAACAGGAACGACGTCATCGTCGTGCAAGGCAACGAGCAGGCGCTCAACCTGGTGAAGGTGGGCGAGCGGCCGATCGCTGCCGGCGCCGACAGCCAATACGCCACCGGCGCGCGGCTCGCCGGCCACCCGATCGAGAATGTCTTCCCCGCCGACGGCACCTTCGCCATCCCCTCGATGACCGCGGTGGTGAAGGGTTCCCGGCATCCGAACGCCGCCAAGCTCGTGGCGGAATACACGCTCGACCTGGAGGCCCAGCAGCTGTGGCCGCAGAGCGGCATCTACGCCGCGCGCAGCGACGTCGAGCCGCCCGCCGGCAGCCCGCCGATCAAGGACGTCAAAGTGCTGCCGATGGACTACGGTTATATCCGCGGCGCATCGCCCACGGTGAAGAAGAGGTTCAACGAGATATTCTCGACGTGAGGCATCCGTAGCCCGGATGGAGCCTTAATTTAAGCGCGTTTACGCGCGTCTTCGACGCGCTATGGCGAAATCCGGGGCGGCGGTGCCCGTGGTGAGGCCCCCCGGATTTCATGCGGGCTACAAGCGCGTGCACCACACATTGCAATCCTGTCAAACCTTCGGCAGATGATCTACCCCACGACAACGCCCAGGGAGAACCATCCGATGAGCCTCACCGTCCGCCGCGTCGTCACCGGCCATGACAAGAGCGGCCGCGCCAAAGTCACGATCGACGAGATCGTCAAGAACGTCGTGCAGGGCCGGCCGGGCGCGCACGCCGCCGTGATATGGACCAGCGAAGGCTTTCCGGTCGACAACGACGGCGACGCCGATGCGTCGGGGCGCAAGGTCGGCACCACGCTTGCCAACGGCACCGTGTTCCGGGTGGTGAGCTTCGGACCAGGCGTTACGCCGCGCAACCACCGCACCGACTCGATCGATTACGCCACCGTGATCGCGGGCGAGATCGACATGGAACTCGACGACGGCAAGAGCGTGCATCTCAAGGCCGGCGACGTGCTGGTGCAGCGCGGCACGATCCACAACTGGGTGAACAAGGACACGGCGCCCTGCGTCATCGCCTTCGTGCTGGTGGCCGCGAAACCCGTCACCGCCGGCGGCAAGGTGCTGCACGCCGAGGGGTGAGCAAGCGTGGCCCGGATGGAGCCAACGGGTCGGCGCGAAGCGCCGCCCGATGACAGGCTCCGCGAAATCCGGGTTCTGGCCGCGCGGCGAGATTCCGCTCCGCTCCCGCGGGCTACGACACCTGTCCCGCTGTCCCACCCCTAGGGCACGGGACAGCGGGACAGCGCCATTAAGTGATTGTTCCGACAACACTTGTGCTGTCCCAACACCAAACTTGTACTGTCCCAGCCAGGTCCTCCTCTGGAAGTCCTTAGCCCCGTAGCCCGGATGGAGCAAAACGGGTCTTGCGGCGCGGCGAAACCGCCCCGCATTCCGTTCGCGATAGGGACGCGAGTTACCTCGCGCCCCCCGCACAGATCCGCACATGCAGCTTTCCCGCATACGGCTCCTACAGCTCCTCGATATCGGCATATCGGCCCCGACCTCGCGCGTACTTGCCAATTACGACAACTTAAGCGAGAATTGCCCCGGGGTCCGCACAGGGGTGGGGGCGATGGCCATCAACCAGGCGTTTTGCGGTCACGGCATCTATGCCGAATACGGCATGTCGGCCGCGCTCAAACGATTCGAACGATACGGCGCGGCGCCGGGCTCGCCGGCGCCGACGCTCGACCAGCGCATCGACCGCTTCGTGCAGGCGCTCAAGGACATGGAGATTGCGACCTTATGGCTGCAATTGTTCAGCCGGACCGCGACCAAATTCGACAGCATCGAGCCGAATGCGAGCCTGCGCCGGAAGCTGCTCGCCAAGCTCGCCGCCGCCGACATCGACTGGGTCGGCTGGGGCTATTGCGCCGGATACCAACGGGAACGCAACAAGACCTGGATCAGGGAGCTTCGCGACGAGCTCGGTCTGACCGCGTTCGTCATCGACGCCGAGCCGGGCAACCTGGTCGTGCCGGACCCCAACAATCCCTACGACGAGTGGGAGGAAAGCGCCTTCGACGAATTCGTGGACCACGCGCGCGGTCTGTTCGGAAAAAACAATCTGGCGATCTCGACCTGGCCGGTCCTGCTGCTGCAGGAGGACCACAACGCCGTCAGGCTGATGCAACGGGTCGCCGACCGCGTCGGCCTGTTCGCGCCGCAGGCCTACTGGATGAACCATCCCGGCAAGCCGCATTACGATCAGGGCTTCAAGGAGGAAGACTACCCGAAAGGCGATCCGAAAGCCTTCATCCGTCTGGTGATCGATTCCTGGCGCCAGCTCGATATTCACAATCCGCTGGCGATCACCGGGCAGGCCTATTGGGGCGAGGCCAACTGCCCGCCCAAAGACAAGATGGACGCCAAGGTCGATGACGTGGCGACGCATTTCACCGGCTGGGATCGGATCGTCGGCTTCAATTGGTATCACGCCGGCGGCGCCAACACCGACCAGAAGGGCTCGATGTCGGATGCCATGATCAAATCCATCGCCCGGGAGCACCTCGGCCACAAGCCCTACCAGCCGGCATGACGTTTGCGGCAACGCGCGTCGTCCGGGACAAAGTCGGAGCGGGTTCCGATTCCTCCGAAACGGAACCCGCCCTATGAGCTTGACGATCGGCTCGGCGTCGCGAGCAGCCGCGATTATCTCCAGCCGGACTCCCGGTCGCATGCAGCCCGCGCCGCTGGGTTGGCCTTTTCCCACTCGGTGATGGACCGGGTTTCGTTGTTGCTCATCTTTTCGTTCATGCAAATGCAGTACTTGCGCACGACTGCATCGCTCGCACCGCCCTTGTTGTCCGATATGCATTGATTGACCCATTTGAGGTCGTCCGCATTCATGGCCTGGGCAAAGGCGGCGTTGCTCGCGATGACAGATCCGACGAGACACAGCGCAACGGCTGCAAGCTTCATGGCACTTCTCCAATTTGCGATCCGAGATATCCCCGGATGATGGGGTGGAAGGCTCAGGGTGTTTACTCGTTCCGTTTACAAGCCTCAACGGTGTGGCGAGCAGCCACGGCTTTTTTCAGGCGCACAATAACCGTAGCCGGCAGTGGAACTCCGGCTTTGCTGTGCCGAGCTCGCGCTTGCTCGATGCCGGATAGGCGCCGTCCCGACGTCCCTGCGCCCAGGGAAGCAGGACAGCGGGACGGCCGCCCTACCCGTCCAATTCCCTGAAGCATCTGTAAATCCCCCACTGGCTGAACCCGATCCGCCGCTGCGAGGCGAGATAGGCGGCGACGCGCGGACGCTTGGCGACGCGGTCGCGTAGCGCAACGACGCGCGGGATTTTCCTCTCCATCCGCTTCATTCGCTTGGGGAAGGCGTAGCGCAGCCCCTCGACGATCTGGAACAGGGAAAGGTCCACGTAGCTGAGCCGGCGGCCGAGCAGATAGGGGCCGCCGCTCTTTCCCAGCACGCGCTCGAAATAGCGCAGGAATTTCGGCGCCCGATAGCGCCAGAAATACTTGGTGCGCAGCTTCGCGGCCGCGCGCTGCTGCTCGTAATAGAGATAGCCGGTGATCGGGTGGTGGGTGTCGTGGATCAGCACCACGAGGTCGGTGATCGTGAGCTGCAACTGATGCACCCACAGTCGTCCGGCCTCGTCGCGGGGTGCGAGGCCAAGGCGCCCGCCGAGGTAGAGGAGAATGTTGGCGGTCTGGCCGATGACGAGCTTGCCCGCTTTCAGAAACGGCGGGGCAAATGGCGGACGCTCGATGCGCGTGCCGTCGAGAAGCTTCATCATCGCGGGCACGCCGCGCCGGCCCGGCCGGCGCGCCACGTCGACATAGTCGGCGCCCGCCTCTTCGAGCGCCAGGCGGACGAATTCGCCGCGGCCCTGGATCGTCGGCCAGTAGTAAAGCTCGTAGCGCATCGCGTTCGACCCCCGGCTGATAGGTTCGGACCGACCGATGATAGACCTCGCCGGGGCGGAAATCTTCCTACGCGCTGTCGCGAAGAACCACACGCCGGGCTGCGCCCGCTCCATCTGCTCGGCGATCTGCAACGGCCAGAAACCGAGCAGCGTCACGCCGAAATCGTCGAGACGGTCGCAAGCCGGCCGGTGTAGACTGCCGCACCGACAAAAACGGAGGACGCCCATGCCGGTCGCCAAGGTGCGCGGAGCCAACATCAACCATGAAATCCTCGGCACGCACGGCCCATGGGTCGCGCTCTCGCCCGGCGGCCGCCGCGCGCTCGACAACGTGAAACCGCTGGCGCAGCACGTGGCCGATCGGGGCTACCGCGTGCTGATCCACGACCGGCGCAATTGCGGCGTCTCCGACATCGTCATCGGCGGCGACAAGTCGGAATACGAGGTCTGGGCCGACGATCTCTACGAGCTCCTCTCGCAACTGAACGCGCTGCCCGCCGTGGTCGGCGGCGGCTCGTCCGGCTGCCGGCTGTCGGTGCTGTTCGCGCTGACCTATCCGCAGGCGGTGCGCGCGCTGCTGCTGTGGCGCGTCACCGGCGGGGCGTTCGCCGCCCAGCGCCTCACCGAGAACTACTACGGCAAATATATCCGCGCCGCGCAGGACGGCGGCATGGCGGCGGTCTGCGCGCTCGACCACTTCCAGGAGCGGATCGAGGCGCGGCCCGCTAACCGCGACACGCTGATGGCAATGGATCCGAAAAAATTCATCGCCGCCATGGAGCGCTGGCGCGAGCAGTTCGCCAAGGGTGCCGAGCACCCGGTCATCGGCGCCGGCGAGAAGGATTTGAATTCCATCAAGGTGCCGACCTGCATCATCCCCGGCAACGACAAGACCCACAATCACGCGGTCGCCGAAGCCGCCCATCGCATGATCCCGGGCAGCGAGCTGCACGATCTCTTTCCCGGCGACCTCGACGTCGATCTGGTCCCGCCCGAGGATTGGGCCCCCAAAGAAGCCGAGATGGCCGCGACCTTCGCCGACTTCCTCAAGCGCGCGCAGGCGAAAGCGGCGTAGCGAAAGCGCGCCGTACTCACTCATCAGGAGCAGACGCAATGTTCAAGGCATCCGCATTGACCGCCGCCACTCTGATCGCCGCCGGCCTTCCCGCGCAGGCGCAACAGGGCTTCCCCGACGGGCCCGGCAAGGAGACCTTCGTCGCCACGTGCGGCGCCTGCCACGACATCAACCGGGCGCGCGCGGGCTACACGCCGGAGGGCTGGCACACGGTCATGCAGATGATGGTCAACTTCGACGGCGCCGGACCGAAGGATCAGATCGGCACGCTGACCGACTACCTGATCAAGAGTTTTCCGGAGCGGCCGCGGCCCGCCGCCGTCGTCATCGACGGGCCGGTGCAAGCCTCGATCACCCAGTTCGCGGTACCGACGCCCGGCTCGCGGCCGCACGACCCGCTCGCCACCAAAGACGGCGCCATCTGGTACACGGGCCAAATGAGCAACAAGCTCGGTCGGGTCGACCCGAAGACCGGCGCGACCAAGGAATATGCCCTCAAGACGGCGCATACCGGTCCGCACGGCCTGGTCGAGGACAAGGACGGCAACATCTGGTTCACCGGCAACCATGCCAGTCTCGTCGGCAAGCTCGACCCGAAGACCGGCAACGTGACCGAATACAAGATGCCGGATCCGAAGGTGAAGGATCCGCACAGCCTCGCCATCGATCCCAGCGGGAACGTCTGGTTTACCGCGCAGCAATCCAATGTCGTGGGACGGGTCGACCCGAAGACCGGCGAGGTCAAGATCATCCCGGTGCCGACGCCGCGGGCGCGGCCCTACGGCATCCTGATCAATTCCAAGGGC
>Ga0137369_10008480_pt1 | contig 10244 bp, 8 predicted proteins | sample SagtaG_12_FD_104918 | JGI IMG/M metagenome (GOLD analysis project Ga0137369, IMG submission 104918) | Vadose zone soil microbial communities from Sagehorn Ranch, Mendocino, California, USA - Sage1_L_113_16 metaG | ecosystem: Environmental > Terrestrial > Soil > Vadose zone | place: USA... | reverse complement strand
GGCGCTTCGCTGTCGCTGCAACTGCATCATCATCGCAGCGAGCATTGGGTCGTCGTGAGCGGCACGGCACGCTGCACGCGCGACGAAGACGTCTATCTCATCGGACCGAACGAGTCGACCTACATCCCGAGCAACACCCGGCATCGGCTCGCGAATCCCGGCACCGAGCCGCTGGTGATGATCGAAGTGCAATGCGGCGACTACGTCGGCGAGGACGACATCGTGCGCTTCGACGATCAGTACGGACGCGCGAAGGGGTGATGAAAAACAGATTCCTCGGCCGGTAAGGCGTCGGCCTGGGAATGACACCGAACTGTGTCATCCCGAGAAGCGCAGCGACGAGGGATCTGCTGTTCCGCCTCTACAGCCCGAGCCACGCGATCGTCGACACCTCGAGCGCCTGATCGGGCGCGACGAACCCCTTGTAGCCGCTGACGGCGAGCGCGCGCCGGCCCGCGTCGTTCTGCGACAGCGCGATCAGCGCGTCGCGAAGCTTGTTGCGTTCGTCGGGAGCATAGCGACTCGACATGACGATCTGCTTGATCGGAACGCTGCGCGAGCGCGCGAACACCTTGCCGCCCTTCGCCGTCCACTCCTTGACCACGGCGTTGGCCGCGGTCGCGCCGACCTGCGCGAAGTCGTACTCGAGATAGAACGGCACGGCATCCTGGTAGCGGGTCGTGATGACCTTGACGTCCTTCGCGCCGAAGTTCTGCGATTTCAGCATCGCGCGAACCATGACGGCCGTGATCGAATCGGGATCGGGCGTGACCAGCACGGTCCCCTTCACATCCTTCAGCTCCTTGTACGGCTGGTCCGGCTTGGACATCAGCGACACCGTGTACTCGGTGTAGCCGGCGGTCCAGGCGACCGACTGGTAACGGCCGGTCTTGATTTCGGCCATCGCGACATGCGCAGGGTGGATGAACGCGACGTCGTACTCCTGGCTTGCGAGGCCGACGCGAAGGTCGTTGTACGCTGGGACGAGGACAAGCCGAACCTTGCGCTGCAGCGCCCGGCCGATCACTTCGACCAGCGGCTCGAACTTGTCGCGGATGTCCTTGGGTGTCGCCTGGTAGGTGACGCCCTCGGTCACCGCAAAGACCAAATCCGTCGTCTGCGCACCGACGGAGGCCGTCGTCGCGAACGCGAGGGCGAGCGCGCCTGCGAAGCGGAAAATCGTTGTTTTTGCTGTGGACACGGTCGCGTCGAAGGGTAAAGGGAGCCGCGCTGGCGAGTCGGCGGTCGGGCGGCCGATAGTCCTCGCATGCATACGGCATGCCGGAGCGGGACGTCATTGCCGCGAAAGCGTGAATCCGGCAATGCGTCATTCCCGCGAAGGCGGGAATCCAGCGTCTTTGCGTACGAAAGTCGCTGGGTCCCCGCCTGCGCGGGGACGACGGGGTGCTCAGAACTCCAGCTCGAGCTCGAAGCGCAGCAGATTCTTCGGCGTGTCGCCCGACGTGCGGACGAGCCACGCGGTCGTGTACGCGATCTTCTGGCCGCCGATCTTCGCCTTGCCGGTGATGCCGGGGCCAGCGTTTCATCGCATGCTCGTCGGCTTGCATCTCGACCATCGGCTGCAATGCCGGCAAGTAACGCCACCGAAGCTGCGCGCGGTACTGCTGCTCCCATTTCGACGAAGCGTCCTCGCCGTATTCGCGGCCGGCAAGCCAGTCGAACGTGACGGTCGCGTCCTCGATGTCCTTTTCGAACAGCAGGCCGATCTTGACCTCCTTGCCGTCGCCGTGGCGCTTCTTCTCGAGCTCGACGATACCGCCGACGTCGATCCAGTATTGCCCCGGCTCGGTCAACTGGAAGCGGTTCTCCCATTCGATCGCTTCCCACTGTCCCGATTCCTGGCGCGGCTTTTCGTATTCCGCAACGAGCTCGGTCCACCAGAACGAATTGACGCCGTAGCCGAGCGCGACGTGGTGGTTCCACAACCGGTCTTCGTCGTGCTTGCGATCGACGATCGTGAAAGCCCTCCATTCGACCTCCCATTCGCCCTGCTCGACGCGCGGCGAGTAAACCGGTCCCGGCTCGACCGCGTGGACCCGGGTGGTGAACAGCAACAGTCCCGCTACGGCGAGCGCGCCGTTGAACCCCTCATATGTCTCCCCTTTGCGATGAACGAATCGATGGGCGCAGCTCTCCCGCACGAGGGCCTCGCGACACTCGCAACGAACATTGACGGGAGATGAAAGGGCGCCGAGGTTTGGCGCCGGCTGGCTTACTTCGCGATCAGCTTGCCGGTTGCAGTCTTCTCGTGATATTCGCCGACGAACGGGTACTCGCCGGGCTTGAGCGGCCCGACGAAGATCGTCGCCTGAGTCTTGCCGGGAATCACCTTTTCGCGGTTGAGCTTCTTGCTCTCGAATTCCTCGGGAGTGGCATCGTCGTTCTTCACGACGAGCTTGATCTTCGTGTTCGACGGTACCGAGATCTCCGATGGCGTGAACTTGTGGTCCTTGATCGTGATCTCGAACGTCGGATCGTCGGCCCACGCGAGTGAGGTGACGGCGAACAGCATCGCAACGAGGAGCGAACGCATCGGATGTCTCCGGTGAGTTGGAAAAGGGGATGCCGCGGTCGTCAGGCGGCGCTGGGCATTCGCGGCGGTGTCGGCGCGATCGAGCGCAGGCGCGCCGCGATGATCAGGATCGCGAGCGTCGCGACGTAGAACACGAGCTGCAGCGCCGACGGGCGTGCGCTGTACCCGACGAGCACATGGAGCAGTTGCCCGGGAAGACTGGTCTCGGTCAGCACACCGGACGTGTCCCACATCTGCGGGACGATCGCCGGCAACAAATTCGCCTGCTCGAGGAAGCGCGCAGCCTGCGAGGCGAGGCCCGAGGCGAGCGCGACGATCAGCCAGCCGGTCACGCGGAAGAAGTGGCGGATGGGAATGCGCACGAGCCCGAAATAGAGCAGCGTGCCGATGACGACGCCGCCGGCTGCGCCGAGCCCGACACCGATCAGGACGTTCTTCGTCGGCTCGGTCGTCGAGAGCCCCTGGACGAACAGCACCGTCTCGGCGCCTTCGCGCAGGACCGCGAGCCCGACGGCAACCGTCAAGGCGCCGAGCGTCTCGCCGCCCGCCCGCACGGACTCGGAGAGCGCCCGCAACTGTCCGGCGAGCGCGCGGCCGTGCTCGGCCATCCACAAGTGATGCCAGCCGAGCATCAGCACGGCGGCGAGCAGCACGCCGGCGTTGAAGAGCTCCTGTCCCATGCCTTCGAACGAGCCGGCGATGGCGCCGGCGGCGCCCGCGATAAGCGTCGCGCCGGCGAGGCCGGCGGCAATGCCGCCTCCCACCCACGTGCCGCGCCCTCGGATGCCGCGAGTGGCCGCGAGCACGATCGTCACGATCAACGCCGCTTCGAGCGTTTCCCTGAATACGATGACGGCGGTGCCGAGCATGGCGGTGAGTAGTTCGTAATGAGAATTGTTCGCATTATGAGCAGGAGCCGGCGCCGGTGTCAACAGGCAAGCCTTGCGCTGGATCAATCCGCGGTGCTGCGCGGTTATGATCGGCCGCAGCCATGGAGCCCGACGCCCTTCCTTCCGGCGCCACGGCGCCCGGCGCGCCGATCGCCGCGCGGTTCGCCACGCGTCTCATCGCCACGCGCGCACGGCGCTCGCTGATCGTCGTTACGCTGTGCGCGTTGCTCGCGGGCGCCGCTGCCTGGATGGATCGCGCCGTCGAGCGGTCGTTGCGCGAGCTGCGCGCACAGGGCTTGCCGGCGCTGCTCGAGGCGAAGACGAAGGCGCTCGAGAATTTCATCGCCGAGCGGCGAGCCGACGCCGAACGGATCGCGCGCGATCCGCGGCTCGCATCGCTGACGATCGATATCGCACGCCGCGCCGGCCACGCGCCCGGCGCGATCGCGGAGCTCTGCCACGGCGAGGACGCCGATGCGTGGCGCGCGCTGCTCGCACCGGCGCTGCGCGATGCGCGGATCGTCGCCGCGAACGCCGTCGTGCGCAGCGGCGAGATCGTCGCTTCGACGCTGTCGGAGAGCTGCGGCTCGCGCGCGCAGCCGCGCATCGCGGCACCCGCGCTCGAGCAGGTCTTCCGCGGCCGCACACAGTTCATCCGGCCCTTCGCGGCCGACCCGTTCCTCGTCGCCGCGCAGCCGTTCCTCGGGACGCGGCCGCTCGCGTGGGTCGAGACGCCGGTCGTCGACGCCTCGGGCGCCGTCGTCGCGGCGCTCGGTTTTGCCACCTACGTCGATGGCGACTTCCAGAGCATTCTGACCGCCGCGCGTCCCGGCGAGACCGGCGAAGCGTACGCGTTCGACGAGAACGGCGTGCTGCTGTCCGAAGTGCGCTTCACGCGCGGCCTGCGATCAGCCGGCTTGCTGCCGAGCGACGGCAAGGGTAGCGCCGTGTTCCAGCTCAAGGTCAAGGATCCCGGCAGCGAGCTCGCCGCGGGCGGGCCGCGAGCGAGCGAACCTGATGCGTGGCCGCTCACGCAGGCGGTCGCCGCGGCGTTGTCGGCTGCATCGGCCGCCGACAGCGGCGCGCCGCAGCGCGGCGTGCTGCTCGATCCGTATCGCAATTATCGTGGCGCACCGGTGATCGGCGCGTGGGCGTGGATGCCCGACGAGCGCATCGGCATCGTCGCCGAGATCGGCGAAGAAGAGGCGTATGCGCCGCTGCGCTACGTGCGGATGTCGATCGGCGTCACACTCGCGCTGCTCGTGCTCACCGCCGGCTGGGCCGCGTACTCGACGCTCGCGTGGTGGAGGCTTTCGCGCAAGCTCGGCTCGGGCCGGCGCATCGGCGCGTACAAGCTCGACCGCGAGCTCGCCGAAGGCGGCATGGCAACGATCCATCTCGCGCATCACGCGCTGCTCAAGCGTCCGACGGCAGTGAAGATCCTCAAGCGCCATCTCGCAACCGACGAGCTGCTCGCGCGCTTCGAGCGCGAGGTCCGGCTCGCGAGCGAGCTCGATCATCCGAACAACGTCGAGATCTACGACTTCGGCCACACGACGGATGGCCTCTTCTACTATGCGATGGAGTACATCGACGGCATCACGCTCGCCGATCTCGTCGCGCGCGAAGGTCCGCTGCCGATCGCGCGGATGCGCAGCGTCGTCCGCCAGATCTGCGCGGCGCTCGCCGAAGTGCACGCGAAAGGCATGGTCCATCGCGACGTCAAGCCCGACAACGTCATGTTGTGCGAGCGCGGCGGCGAGCCTGATTTCGTCAAGGTGCTCGACTTCGGCATCGTCAAGCGCGTCAATCACACCGGCGCGCACGCGCATCCCGACGATTCGCGTGTGCTCACGAAGCAGGTGAAGCTGCTCGGCACACCGGCGTACATGGCGCCCGAGCGTATCGGCGCGCCTGACGCCGTCGATCCACGCGCGGACATCTATGGCGTCGGCGCGATCATGTTCTTCCTCGCGAGCGGCCGGCCGCCGTTCGACGATGCGGACTCCGCGGCGCTGCTGCGGCGCGTGCTCGCGGAGCCGGCGCCGAAGCTCAGCGAGGTCGGTTCGGATGTGCCGCCAGCGTTGTCGGAGCTCGTCGACCGCTGCCTCGCGAAAGAGCTGGCGCAACGGCCGGCGAGCGTCGACGAAGTCGTCGCCGCGCTCGACGCGCTGCCGCTCGCGCCGTGGACGCTCGCCGATGCGCGCGCCTGGTGGGCCGAGTACCGCAAGAAGTAGGGTCAGACTCGACTTTTTTTCTCGCCCTAAAGCCTTGAATTCAGACGATTCGAAAAGTCGAGTCTGACCCTACTTTTTAGGCCATGACGTCCGGGTCGAGCGCGCGCTCGATGCGCGCGATCTGGTCCTTCAGCAGCAGCTTGCGACGCTTTAACCGCGTCAGTTGCAGCTGATCGACGTTGGCAGTCTCGGCGAGACGGTGGATCACCACGTCGAGATCGCGATGCTCAATCTTGAGCGCGACGAGCCGCTGTTGAAGATCGACGCGGCCGGAATCGCCGATGGAACCGATGATCGGCATGGCTCAGGTGTCCGCGCCCGCGACTGCGATCGCCGGACGCCGGCCGAAGCGGCTCGTGATCGCGATGCCGCTCACGATCAACGCGATGCCGGCGACGTGGAAGAGCTCGAGGCGCTCGCCGAGAAAGAGCCACGCGAGCACGATGCCGAATGCCGGCATCAGGTGAACGAACAAGCCGGCGACGTTCGCGCCGACCATCTCGACGCCACGGTTCCAGAAGATGTATGCGAGCACCGAGGAGAACAGGCCGACGGCGGCGAGCGCCGCGACATTGTCGAGCGTGAGCTGCATCCGCCGGCCGAATGCGAGCTCGCCGACGAGGAACGGCAGCACCGCAAGCTCGCCGATGCACGAGAGCACGAACAGGAACGTCAGCATGTGCAGTCCCGCCGGACGCCAGCGCAATCCGATCGTATAGGCGGACCACATCGCCATCGACAGGATGATCAGCAGGTCGCCGCCGTTCAGCCGGAATGCAACGAGCGACGCGACGCTTCCACCCGACAGGATCGCAAGCACGCCGGCCAGCGAAACGCCGACGCCACCAAGCTGCATCGGCGTGAGCCGCTCGCGCAGGAACAGCCACGAGAACGCGACGATCATCACGGGGATGAACGAGTTCAGGATCACGCCGTTGGTCGCCGTCGTGTAGTTCAGGCCGAGGTAAGCGAGCGCGTTGTGCGTGCCGATGCCGACCGATCCGAGCACCGCGAGCGCCTTCCAGTGACGGCGGACGAGCGGCCAATCGCGGCGCACGTGAGGCCATGCGAACGGCGCGAGAATCGCGACCGCGAACAACCAGCGCAGGAACGTCATCGCCATCGGCGGAATGTCGGATGCGAGCCCGCGTCCCACGATCCAGTTGCACGCCCAGAAGAGCGGCGCGAGCGTCAACATCACGTAGGGCGATGCGTCGAGCCGTGATGACGGTTGGGCAAGCACTCTCGCATTGTGCTACAAACCGGACCGCCGCCGAAGAGTGGGCCGGCCGCAACAAAAAGGCCGCGACGTTCGTCGCGGCCTCATGCGAACAGAAAGCAGCGTCAGGCAGCGCGCGGGCGGCGCAATGTCCAGCGCAGCCCTGCCAAACCAAGCGCGAGCAGCGCAAGCGACGCCGGCTCGGGAATCTGGCGATCGGTGCGCACTGGCGGGAACGCGAATATCAAGTCGTTGAAATCCTGATCGGATTGCGCGAGCGGGCGATCCTCGAACGCAACGACGACGACGGGACCGAGCGCTGCGAGATTGGTGAGCGCCGTGATCGCCGCGGGACTCAGAACGACACCCAGCGAGGCCATGATCGTGACGGGATTGCTGCTCGACAGATACGCGACGTTGGTCGACGCGACTCCGGTCGAATAGCTGCCGCCGAACGACAGGTCGTTCAGCGTGAACGTCAGCAGATCGCCGATGTTTGCCGCGAAGGTCGTCGTTGCGCCGATCGCGCTCGCGTTCGCCGACACGGCATTCGAGTTGCTGAACAGGAACGAGGCGGGACCGAGGTTGACCGATACGTCGAGGTCGCTGTCATCGGCTGCGCTCGCGAACAGGAATGCTGCGGTGATCGTCGTGCCACCGGCGATCAGGTCCTGCCCGACCGTCGTTGCCGGTGGCAGCGGGCCCGCCTGCGCGATCGGAACCAGGCTCGCAAGCGCAAACATCACGGTCGCGAATGCCGTCGAAACAGTTCTTCTCATGAGCGCCTCCCTGGCGTGTTTTTTGGGGCGGATATAGTGACTCCTGTCCGAGCTAATAATAACTCTTTGATTTTAAGTTATATATTTACATCAGCGGCGAGCTTTTCCTCCCAGCTGTAAAGTTATTCGACGGAACCGGCATGTGCGGCCGTTGCGCTTGCGCGCTTCGGCCGCATCTCCCATGAATGCCACGTCGGGCCGATCCGTCGGCGGGCCGTCCGTATAATCGGATGCCGCTTCGACCTCGCATCGCCCATCGCCTCGCTTCATTCGATCCCACCGCAAGCAATCGCGTCGTGCCCGTTTCCGTTTCCGAGCCTTCCTCGGCCGTCGCGCCAAGCCGTGTCGCGGCCGCGCTGCCTGCGTTGGTGCCGGAGCCTCCCAAAGTCGGGCAGAGATTGCGTTGTGTGCCGCTCGCCGGTTCTGCCGACGCGCTCGCGCTCGCACAGCTCGCGTCGCGTGCGGCGAGCGAGCGGCGCACGGTGACGATCGTCTGCGCCGATGCCCTCGCGATGCAGCGACTCGCCGAGGAAATCGCCTGGTTCGCGCCGTCGCTTCGCATCGCACAGCTGCCCGATTGGGAAACGCTGCCGTACGATCACTTCTCGCCGCATCACGACCTCGTCTCCGAACGTCTCGCGACGCTTTATCGCGTGTCGCGCGGTGAAGCCGACGTGCTGCTCGTCGCGGCGACCAGCGCGCTTTACCGCCTCGCGCCGCCGGCGTATCTCGCCGCGTACACGTTCTTCATCAAGCAGGGCGAGCGGCTCGACGCCGACCGGTTGCGCAGTCAGATGGCGCTCGCCGGCTATGCGCATGTGACGCAGGTCGTGTCGCCTGGCGAATTCAGCGTGCGCGGCGGCCTGATCGACCTCTTTCCGATGGGAAGCCCGCTGCCGTATCGGCTCGACCTCTTCGGCGACGAAGTCGAATCGATCAAGACGTTCGATGCCGACAGCCAGCGCACGCTCTATCCGGTGCCCGAAGTGCGCCTGCTTCCCGCGCGCGAGTTTCCGCTCGACGACGCAGCGCGTACGCGCTTTCGCGGCCGCTATCGCGAGACGTTCGAAGGCGATCCGTCGAAGTCGACGCTGTACAAGGACGTGAGCAACGGCATCGCACCGGGCGGCATCGAGTACTACCTGCCGCTGTTCTTCGATGCCACGGCCACGCTCACCGACTATCTGCCTGCTTCGACGGTGATCGTGCTGCACGGCGACGTCCAGGACGCGGTGCGCTGCTTCTGGCAGGACACCGAATCGCGCTACAAGCTGCTGCGCGGCGACAAGTCGCGGCCGCTGTTGGCGCCCTCCGAGCTTTTCCTGCCCGACGACGCGTTCTTCGGCATGGTGAAGCCGTTTGCGCGAGTCGACATGCCGGATGGCGACATCAGCGATGGGATGACGTCGCCGATTGCGCCCGTTCAAGTGGACCGCCGCGCGGCCGACCCGCTCGCCGCGCTGAAACGGCTGCTCGCGACGAGCGACGCACGCGTGCTCGTCTGCGCGGAAAGCGCGGGCCGGCGCGAGACGATGCAGCAGTACTTCGTCGAGTACGGGCTCAAGCTGCCGCTCGCCGACGACTGGGACGCGTTTCTCGCGAGCGACGCGAAAGCCGTGCTCGGCATCTCGCCGATGCACGCGGGCTTCGCATGGCCTGCGGCTGCGCTCGCCTTCGTCACCGAAGCGGAGCTCTACGCCGGCGTCGTTCGCCGCGGCAAGCGCGACGCCGGCCGTCGCACGAACGTCGATGCGATGTTGCGCGACCTCTCCGAGGTCCGCATCGGCGACCCCGTCGTGCACGAAGAGCACGGAATCGGCCGCTACCTCGGCCTGTCGACGATGGACCTGGGTGACGGGCCCACCGAATTCCTCCAGCTGATCTATGCGAACGACGCGAAGCTCTACGTTCCCGTCTCGAACCTGCACCTGATCGGCCGCTACAGCGGCGCGTCGCCGGAAGCGGCGCCGCTGCATGAACTGGGTAGCGGTCAATGGGACAAGGCGAAAAGACGCGCGGCGCGCCAAGCGCACGACACCGCGGCGGAATTATTGAACCTGTACGCACAACGCGCGGCACGCAAGGGTCACGCGTTCGCGTTCAGGCCGCACGACTACGAGGCGTTCGCCGACGGTTTCGGCTTCGAGGAGACGCCCGATCAGGGCGCCGCGATCGTGGCGGTGATCGACGACCTCAAATCCGGCAAGCCGATGGACCGGCTCGTCTGCGGCGACGTCGGATTCGGAAAAACGGAGGTCGCGCTTCGCGCCGCGTTCGTCGCGCTCGCCGACGGCAGGCAGGTCGCGGTACTGGTGCCGACAACGCTTCTCGCCGAGCAGCACTTCCAGGTTTTCTCCGACCGCTTCGCCGATACGCCGGTGAAGCTCGCCGAGCTGTCGCGCTTCCGTTCGCCGAAGGAAGCGAAGAGCGCGCTCGCGGGGCTCGCGGCCGGCACGGTCGATCTCGTCATCGGCACGCACAAGCTGCTGCAGGCCGACGTCAAGTTCAAGAATCTCGGACTCGTCATCATCGACGAGGAGCATCGCTTCGGCGTGCGGCAGAAGG
>Ga0137369_10008473_pt1 | contig 10250 bp, 14 predicted proteins | sample SagtaG_12_FD_104918 | JGI IMG/M metagenome (GOLD analysis project Ga0137369, IMG submission 104918) | Vadose zone soil microbial communities from Sagehorn Ranch, Mendocino, California, USA - Sage1_L_113_16 metaG | ecosystem: Environmental > Terrestrial > Soil > Vadose zone | place: USA... | reverse complement strand
GTTCGGTTGCGCGCAGCTCGAGCGCGCGCCCGAGCCCGCACCGCCGACGCCGGAACCGACTGTTCCGCCACCCCCGGCGCCGCCATCGTCTGGCGACACTGCGATAAGCACGCAACAACGCGGTCGTATTTCGATGTACGGCAATGATTTCGCGGGCAGGAAGACCGCAAGCGGCGAGCCGTTCGATCCCAAGGCGCTCACCATGGCGCACCGAACGCTGCCGTTCGGCACGCGCGTGCGCGTCACCAATCTCGAGAACCAACGCAGTGTGGAGGTCGTGGTGAACGATCGGGGCCCGTTCGTGTCCGGACGTATTGCCGACCTGTCCGAAGCGGCGGCTCGCCGCATCGGCATGGTTGCGGACGGCGTGGTGGAAGCGCTTCTAAATATTCTCCAGCCAGGGAAAAAGGCGCTCGGGGGACGAGTCGATTAGGCGAGCGCGTCCGCCCCTTGATGGTCGCAGTTCGACCCGAAGCGGACGGCTTGGCCTAGCTGAGACCGACAGAAGCAGGGTCAGAGGCTTGCTCAAAATTTCCTGATTGCTGTCGAATTCGGTCCGCCCCGTTCGACTACCGGGTGAAGGCGCCGGATGAACACCGGCCATCGAGATCGATGAACCACGCTGCTGCAATCTAAGGAGATAGCTATGCCCCGTAAGCTTATTGTCTCAATTCAACAAGGAGAGTGACCCATGCGGAAGATTATCGTCGGCGCCCAGGTTTCCATGGATGGCGTCATGCAGGCGCCCGGAGGGCTGTGGGAGGATCCGACCAAGGGCTTCAAGTTCGGCGGCTGGGCGATGCCCTATTTCAATCAAGAGTTTGGCGAAGAGCTCGACCGCGTCTTCAAGAACTTCGACCTCCTGCTCGGCCGCAAGACCTACGAGATTTTCGCCGCGTACTGGCCCTACTACGAAGAAGACGCTCCCCATGGCAGCATCGCCAAGCTGTTCAAGGACGTCAAGAAGTACGCGGTTTCGCGCTCAGGCGAGGTCGATACGAGCTGGGCGGGCTCAGTGCTCCTGCGCGACATCGCCGACGTGAAGCGCCTGAAGCAAGAAGACGGCCCGAACCTCGTCACTCAGGGCAGTACCGAACTCGTCCACGCGCTGCTCGCCAATGACCTGGTCGACGCTATGAGCATCTTCACAGTGCCGGTCGTGCTTGGCGGCGGCAAAAAGCTGTTCGCCGACGGCTCGGCGCCACATTCGTTCAAGCTGACTAGGTCCCGCGTCTCGCCAAATGGGCTGATCGTCGGCCATTACGAGCGAGAGGGTGAGATCAAGATTGGCGACACTGCGCTCGATGCTCCCAGCGAACGTGAGATTACCCGCCAGGAGCGCATGAAGCGCGAGGGCTAAAGGTTTGCCGACGCCGTCGATCCGGTGAGCACCCGAAGCGCGTCGAAACCGTGGATGGTGCGCACCAGTCGGCGTTGAGGCGTTATCGCTCTACGGCATCATGACCTTCGTCATTGTACCTATCTCGAACGCCGTTGTCCGCGGCCCTGCGATCGACCTCTGGACGTGCCTTGGCATCGCCGCGCATGTCTTCCTTGTGGGCATCCCGATAGCACTCGCAACCCAGCGAGCGCATATCGCTCGGTGAAGGTGACGGGGCGCCTTGTGGCAAGGCGCGATCAGCGGCCGCGTTCCGCGCGACTGCCGAGTGACCGATTCTGGCTGTTTGTTCAGATACCCCACTCAACAAGCTTGTCGATAGTCCAGTGTCTAAAATGAGACCGATGAAACGACTAGTCCATGGCAACCCGCCATTGGATGTATTGACTCTTACCGGAGAACCGAAATGGGTAACAAGAACACGATCTGCCTGTGGTACGACGGCACCGCCCTGGACGCCGCGCGGTTCTATGCCGAAACCTTCCCCGACAGCGCCGTCGGCGCGGTGATGCGCGCGCCTGGCGACTTTCCCGACGGCAAGCAGGGCGATGTCCTGACGGTGGACTTCACCGTGGCTGGCATTCCGTGCGTCGGGCTCAACGGCGGGCCGGCGTTCAAGCACAACGAGGCTTTCTCCTTCCAGATCGCGACCGACGACCAGGCCGAAACCGACCGCATGTGGAACGCGATCGTCGGAAACGGCGGCGAGGAGAGCGCGTGCGGCTGGTGCAAGGACAAGTGGGGCGTGTCGTGGCAGATCACGCCGCGCGCCCTTCTCGCTGCGATCACCGACCCAGATCGCGCGGCGGCCAAGCGTGCGTTCGACGCGATGATGACAATGAGAAAGATCGACATCGCGGCGATCGAGGCGGCGCGGCGGGGCTGACGTCATCTCCGCAATCTTGGAGAAGCGGTAGCTACCGCGTGCAACCGGAGCGCTGTCCGCTTCTGGCTGAATGTACCCGTTGACGAACTGCGGCTGAACGACTGGTCCCGCGGCGGAGCAGTCGTTAATCGCCGCGAAGCGATGGACCGTACCCGACCGTGAGCGGCCATAGCGGAAGTGGAAAGCAGACGCCCGAAATATCGAGCTAAACTGCGCACCGCAACGACGCTCGCCAAGTAGGAGACCCGAGTCGGCGCGTCCGGTTTACCGCGAGGTTAGGCCTCATTCTTGCACCAGTCGCCCATGCCTACGACCTCGAGTTTGCCTCGCCCAGCATAGGCCGTGGGTCGTAGTAGCCGCGAACGGACACGATCTGCTCGTCTACGACTTGAATGTGCTCGGCAAAGGGAATCGGACCAAAGACCGTGTCGATGTTGAGGATCGCGACACAGTGCTCTCCATCGACGACAAGACGAAGGACATTGATGTTCTTCACGATTCGAGAGAACGGTTCAAGGGCTCGGACGAAGGCTTCAGCGCCTTGATAGGTGTTCATAGGAAATACACCGATCACATCCGGATGAAGCGGAAGGTCCGTTGGGTCGTTGCGCCGGACTGCGTCGATGTATTTCTCGACAACGCCTATGACTTTGTCTCTCACGATTCCTCCATGTACCGACAATCTGGGATCTGAGCGGAAAGCAGGCTTCAAGCATGAGTCGTGCCGCTCGTGAGGCCTGACGAGTAAGATAACCGGCGCTCCGCACCGGCGCTCGCCAAGTACACGTCATGAATCGGCGCGTCCGGTTGACCGCAAGGTTAGGCCTCGCTCGCTAGCTTCTCAACCCTTGAGAACATATACGTCTGGTGTACCGACCACTCCGGAGTTCTGCATGGCTTCACGTAAATCATCCGACGTGAAGAACGCCTCTCCCCGCTTCAAGTCTTCCATCTCGAAGATCAGCGTAACAACACTTGAGTCATCGATATCCTGAAACAAGTGCTATTCTGAAACTCCCGCCGCCGTTCGACTCGATTTGCGGCGTCGTAAGTCGGCGGACTCCGCGATGACCGCTTCAGAGCAACTTGGGAGGTGAGGCTGGCCGGCCGGTTATGGCGGGTCGGAGACCGCCGAGTTGCGCGGTCGCGACCGGCCTGACGGGGCTACACCTCAGTTTGCTCCGCGATCTCCAACGCGTCATCGACCTCGATGCCGAGGTATCGGACGGTGCTCTCGAGCTTACTGTGACCGAGAAGGAGTTGAACCGCCCGCAGGTTCCGGGTCCGCCGATAGATGAGCGTCGGCTTGGTGCGGCGCATCGAATGGGTGCCGTAGGCCGCCGGGTCGAGCCCGATCGATTCGACCCAGGAGCTAACGATCCGCGAATACTGCCGGGTCGACAAGCGCGGTGAATCCGAGAGCCGGCTCGGAAAGAGGTAATGCTCAGGTTTCAGATGCGCCTCAGCGATCCACGCCGCGAGCGCATCGCGCGTCTGCTCGGTAATCTCGAACTGCACCGGCCGCTGGGTCTTCTTTTGCATCACGATCGCGCGCGCGGCGACGCGACTGCCCTGAACCACATCGTGGACGCGGAGCCCAACCAGATCGCACGCGCGCAGCTTGCTGTCGATGGCGAGGTTGAACAGGGCCAGTTCCCGGGTTCGATGATCGAGCTGCAGCCGAATGCGAATCGCCCAGATCTCTCTCAGCTTCAGCGGAGGCTTCTGGCCCAGCAGCTTGCCTTTGTTCCACGGCGTAACGCGTCCAGCGGTGTTCGTGGCGGTATCCATGAGTCCGCTCCTTCGTTTTGAGAAAGGAACTTCATGTTGATCCCGGCCAAGGGGCGGTCAACGACCCAAACGCGACCTTGTAGTGCCGCACAGATTGGTGGTACCAGCGCGCGTCACGGTTCGTGCTTGCCAAGGGCCCGCTCGATTCTTGGATCTGGAACAAGCCAGGCTAGCGCCACGGCAACGTAGACGATTTGTGCCACCCAGTGCGCGAGAAACGAAGCGCCGATCGCGACGACGTAGGCAATGACCGACAACTTGCCCTTCCAGTCGCGCCCGACGGCTCGCCGCAAGACGGAGTTCGGTCCGTCGGCACTCATGATTGCACGCTCCAGGATGAAGTACGAGATTGCGGACATCAGCAGGACGAGCCCGTACGCAGCGGAAGGAAGCGAAGCAAAGTGGTTCTCCCCCATCCACGCGGTTGCGAATGGGACGAGCGACAACCAGAAAAGTAGGTTGAGATTCGCCCACAGCACGCCGCCCGAAGTACGTGTGAGCGTCTGCAAGAGGTGGTGGTGGTTGTTCCAGTAGATGCCGACGTAGACGAAGCTGAGGACATAACTCAGCAAGCTCGGCATCAGCGGAAGCAAAGAGGCAAGGTCCTCGCCATGCGGAGCTCGCAGCTCCAGTACCATGATCGTGATGATGACCGCCAGTACGCCGTCGCTGAATGCTTCGAGCCTGTTCTTCGGCATGGGTATTCCTTTCTGCGCCTGGCGCACCGGTCTCGGGCTTTGGAGCGCAGGGCACATTTTAAGCGGCGCCGCGCCGAAAGAACGCCCGGAGTCCATACTGCACATGCGGCAGTCGCAGCCGCTCATCCAGGAGCTTTCGATGTCGAGCGAGTCACTGCGCGATCCCGTCGCCGACCATCTTCTCACCCCGGGCAATGCGGCCTTCCTGTTGATCGACTACCAACCTGTCCAGGTGAATTCCATCGTCTCGATGGAACGCCAGCGGATGGTCAGCAACATCGTGCGCGCCACGCGTGCAGCCATCGGTTTCGGCTTACCCGTCGTGCATTCGACGGTGAACGTGCAAAGCGGCCGCAACAAGCAAACGATTGCGCCGCTGCGAAAGCTGCTGCAAGGCTTGCCGGTCTATGACCGCACGTCGATCAACGCCTGGGAAGACCTGGAGTTCCGGGCCGCCGTGGAAGCGACAGGGCGCCGAAAACTGATCATCGCCGCCCTGTGGACGGAGGCTTGCCTCGCATTTCCTGCACTGGATGCGCTGCGCGCAGGTTATGAGGTGTATGCGTTAGCAGACGCTGTGGGCGGCACGTCACTGGCGGCGCACGACCTCGCGTTGCGCCGCATCGAGCAGGCTGGCGCGTCCATGCTCAGCGTTACGCAGCTCTTCTGCGAGCTCCAGCGCGACTGGCAACGGGTCGAGACGCTGCCCGCGTTCTTGCCCCTTTTCGTAGATATGAGCGGAAGCGCCGGTGTTGCGGCAGCCGAAGAGTAATGGCGGGCGCCATGAACGACTGGAACGCACTCGCGCGCGCGCTGCGCGACCTGCATGCACGCTGCTGCGGCGCGCGCGAACGGATCACGCGCGCGAGCATGGCATCGCGGAGGAGATCGGCCCCGGCGAATTGCTGATGCTCGTGACCCGCGAAGAGAGCTTCGCCTGGCTGCGCGTCCTGTCCGAACTGATGACGGACATCGATTACCCTGCGCGACGATCCCGCAACAGCGCAAGGCCCTGAGCTGCGCAGCGCCGTGCGAGGCGCCGTGGAGGAGTTGTTTGTGGCCGGCAGCGGCAACGCGGTCGCAGGCGCGTTCGGCGCGTGCTACTCGCAGTATGTTCAAGAAGACCCAGCCGTCGCCATGGCGCACGGAGCCGTGAGGCAGGCCATCGCAGCATGGCCGCAGCCGGAGGGGCGTGGCCGCGGTGACTTGACGCAGCACCGGCAGAGGGTGGCCACCCAAAGACGTTCCTGATCCGGGACGTTTTCTCGATGTCGCCGCTATTTCAAGTTCAGCTCGCACAGCAACAAGCAGTTTCCTCGTGCACGCACGCCGGCCTTTACTCATTAGAGTTCTCGCTATTCGTCACGACACAAAGCAGGTACGTCCATGGCCAAGGTTCTTGTCCTTATCACAGCTGCTGCGGGCACATCGAAGCGATGGCAAAGGCAATTGCCGAAGGAGCCCGCGAGGTAGCTGATGCAACCGTTGATGTGAACCGCGTGCCCGAGACGGTGCCGCCCGAAGTGTTGAAGAGCGCGGGCGGCAAGGCAGACCAAGCCGCTCCTATAGCGCAACCGGCAGAGCTCGCGAACTATGACGCGATCATTTTCCCTACACCGAAGAGCTTCGGGAACATCAGCGGGCAGATGCGAAACTTTCTGGACCAGACCGGTGGGCTGTGGATGAATGGGTCGCTCGTCGGCAAGGTCGGCTCCGTTTTCGCGTCGAGCGCCATGCAACATGGTGGCCACGAAATATCAAGGAAAGCACGTGGCAACGATGGCGACGAAGCTTTTGGCTGACGCGAGCGCGGTGAAGCTGTTTGTCCGTCCAAGGGAGCGCGTCGTGATTTCATTGCGTAAATCTGAAGACCGTGGGTTCGCGGACCACGGATGGCTCAAGTCCTATCACAGCTTCTCTTTCGCGGGCTACTACGATCCCGGGCATATGGGCTTCGGCAACCTGCGCGTGATCAACGAAGACCGCGTGGCCGCGGGGCAGGGTTTCGGCACCCATGGTCACCGCGACATGGAAATCATCAGCTACGTGCTGGAGGGGGAACTCGCCCACAAAGACACATTGGGCAACGTGAAGGGCATTCCGCCGGGCGATGTACAGCGCATGAGTGCCGGCACGGGTGTGATGCACAGCGAGTTCAACCACGCGAAGGATCGCGCCACGCACTTTCTCCAGATCTGGATCACACCGAACGTTCGGGGGATCGAGCCAAGCTACGAGCAAAAGAGCTTTCCCGTCGAGGAGAAGTCGGGCAGGCTGCGTCTGGTTGCATCGCCTGACGGCGCACAGGGGTCAGTGACGATTCATGCTGATACGCGCATGTACGCCGGGCTCTTCGACGGCGCGCAGTCCGCATCGTTGCACGTGGATACGGGGCGCAAGGTCTACGTTCACCTGGTGAAGGGCAAGCTCGAGGTGAACGGGCAAGAGCTGCACGGCGGCGACGCAGCTATGCTGGAAAATGAATCGACGATCAGCCTTGCCCAGGGGCGCGAGGCCGAAGTTTTGGTGTTCGACCTCGCTGCGTCAGCAAGTCAATAGACGACGATCTTCGCCGCGCGCCAGAATTCCACCATGCAACTCCAAACCATCTTCCGCCTTCTCGCCGCAGGCTCCCTCGCGACCCTCGTGGCCTGCGCGAACCAGTCAACTCCCCAAAGGACCCTGACCACTGCGCAGTCGCTCCTGCCCCTCATGGGGGCTTCTTCTTTGGAGGTACGGGATGTCAAACGACCTCGAACGCAACAAGCGGAACGTGCTCGCGTTTTATGAGCTGATGTTCAACGACTGCCGCCCCCGCGAGGCGATGAAGCGATATGCCGGAGCAACGTACATCCAGCACAACCCTGGTGTCGGCGACGGCAAGGAAGCTTTCGTGGCTTACTTCGAGCGGATGGCGCGCGAGTTCCCGGGCAAGCGCGTCCACTTCAAACGGGTGATCGCCGAAGGCAACTACGTGGTCCTGCATTGCCACCAGGAGTGGCCCGGCTACAAGGACAAGCACTGGGCAGGCATGGACATCTTCCGAGTCGACGACGACGGGAAGGTGGTGGAGCACTGGGACGCTCTGCAGGTGGTCCCGCCGGAGTCGTTGAACGGGAATTCGATGTTCTGAGCGTGTCGCAGGTCGGAGGGTGGGCCAGCCTGCTCAAGACTGCTTTTGGCAAACAACGTTCGATCAGATTGAAAGACACCCGACGGCGACCGAGTTCGACCCACTGCGGCCATACGCACGGCCCGGGAGCAGCCGTTCAACGGAACAACTTGGGCCTGCTTCGTCGAGTATCCCGACCGCCGCGAACCGCGTGTGACCACCCGTTACTGAATCACCTCCTCCGCGCGCTGCCGCAGCGACTGCGAGATCGTGAGGCCCAGCGCCTTTGCGGTTTTCAAGTTGATCACCAGCTCGAACTTGGTTGGCTGTTCGACGGCGATGTCGGCGGGCTTCGCACCCTTGAGAATCTTGTCAACGAACCTCGCTGCGCTGCGCCAATGCCACGCATTGGATGAAACATAGGACATCAAACCACCGGCAGCGACATATTCGCGGTCGCCGAAAATGGACGGCACCTGGGAGCGACGGGTCAGCTCGATGATGCGGACACGGTCCTGAAAAAAACTAGGGTCGTTTACGACTACGAGCGCGCCGCCTTTGGCATGCGAAATAGCCCCCTCCAGTTCGCCTTCCGCGACGACGATGCGATCAATACGCAGGCCAAGAGTCCTTGCGCGAAACGACATCGCGTCAAAGAAGAAGCCGTTGGCAGGATTGGCGCTGCTCATCAGCACGCTGACTCTTTTGAGTTGCGGTACGGCAGCCGACAGCAGCTCCACTTGTTTGGAAAGAACCTCTTCGCCCGCCGCCGAAGTGCCGGTCAGGTCGCCACCTGGCCGGGCCAGGCTCGCCACGAACCTCGAGCCCACCGGGTCTCCGGCGTTGACCATGACGACAGGAAGACCGGGAGCACCATCACGCGCCGCGCCTATGGCAGTCGTGCCGTACGCAAGAATCATCGTCACCCGAAGCGCCTCGAGTTCGGCGGCGAGTTCGCGCTGGCGCTGCGGATTCGCACCCGCCCAACGAATTTCGATCAAGAGGTTCTTTCCCTCGACCCAGCCCAAGTCCCGCAAACCCGTACGAAGACCTTCGATGTCGATCCGATCAGGTGTCGGTTCGGTATACGGAGCAAGCAATCCAATCCTGAAGACCTTGCCCCTCTGCTGTGCGCGAACCGCGAGCGGCTCGAGCAGGCATGTGCCGGCGACCACGGTGAGGAACGTCCGCCGGTCCATCACTGAATCACCTCGTCCGCGCGTAGCAGCAGCGGCTGCGGAATCGTCAGGCCGAGAGCCTTGGCGGTTTTCACGTTAATCACCAACTCGAATTTCGAGGGTTGTTCGACGGGAAGATCCGCGGGTTTGGCGCCCTTGAGGACCTTGTCCACGTACATGGCAGCTTGCCGGTACTGAGACACAAGGTTCGGCCCATAGGATATGAGGCCACCACCATCCACGTATTCGCGGAACGTATACATGGTCGGCAGCCGGTTCTTTGCTGCGAGCTCTGCGAGCCGCGTGCGATTTGCCTGGAACATCGCGTCTGCAACGACCAGAAGTGCGTCAACGTGGTCTTTAGCCATCACCGCGAAGACTTTGTCGAACTCGTCGGGCGCGCGCGCTTCCAGAAGGTGAAGCGACAGCCCTAGCGACTTCGCGTCGGCTTTCATTTTGTCTAGTATCAGCGCGTGGTCCGGATTGGTCGGGTTCACGAGAATCGCCACACTTGAGGCCCGGGGAAAGGCTTCTTTGAGTAGCTGCAGTTGCTTGCCGATAATGTCGATGCCAACGCTGAATGACCCGCCTGTAACGTTGCTGCCCGGACGCGCAAGGCTCGCGACAAGCCCGATCCCGACTGGATCGGTGACGCTGATCATGACTATGGGGATTGTCCCTGTGGCATTTTTCGCGGCGAAGGCTGCGGGTGTTGGCACGGCTACGATGAGATCCACCTTGAGTCGAACCAATTCGGCCGCAAGGTCGGGCAGCCGATCAAACCTGCCCTCCGCAAACCGAAATTCGATCATCACGTTCTGACCCTCAACCCAACCGAGATCACGAAGTCCAGCCCGAAATGCCCCGACAATAGGGGCTGCGACCGCGCTCGAACCGCCCGCGAGAAAACCTATCCGGCGAGTGTTCTCCGTCGACTGCGCATCGACCGACGGCGGGGTAGCGAGCAGCGAGGTTAGAAGGGCGCCTGCCACTGCGGCGACAAGAGTGCGCCCGTTCATTACGGATTCAACCCGGAGACCTTTGGAAGTCCCGACGATACTACGCCTCCAGGGAGCGTCCGCAATCAACGACCGCTATGGAGCGCAATGCGCTATGACTGCAGTTGGCCGTTGAGCGACCATCGAGTGTGAACGCGAGCGGCTTGATGGTCGACGGTCGTAGTTCG
>Ga0137369_10008469_pt1 | contig 10254 bp, 10 predicted proteins | sample SagtaG_12_FD_104918 | JGI IMG/M metagenome (GOLD analysis project Ga0137369, IMG submission 104918) | Vadose zone soil microbial communities from Sagehorn Ranch, Mendocino, California, USA - Sage1_L_113_16 metaG | ecosystem: Environmental > Terrestrial > Soil > Vadose zone | place: USA... | reverse complement strand
CTTGAGTGATAGGGATAGGCGCTGGCATTCAAGGTTGAGCGGGGGCGCCTTGAATTTACCGAACCTTGAAACTAACGACTGCCCCCTTCCCTACCTGCAAATTTACTCAACTTGAATTGTCCAGCGGCAACTGGAAATTCCTCAATGTCTTCACACAGTCTCTACTGCTAGGTGGTACGGGACCTCATGTCACTATGACTCGTGTGCGGCGTGACCTCAAAGAGAACTGTCAATTCCCACCCGCTGTCAGTGGGAGTATTCAAACGCTCTAATCAGACTCAACGAAGTCCCACGCGTCGCAGGAGATCGGTGAAACGCGGATCTGATCGCAGGTTGTCGATGAGCGGATCATAGTAAAGAGTGAGCATGTCCACCGTATGATCCCGGTAACTTTTTTCAAGTAGTGCGAACGCCTGGTCCTTCTCGCCGAGCCCCGCATAGACCAGTGCTAAGCTGTAATCAGCAACATAACGTTGTTTGGCAATCTCCTTCAGTTGCGCCAGCGTTCTGAGTGCCTCGTCTCTCCTGCCGGTCACGGCGTAGAGACGTGCCGTCAGGGCCACCACGTGGGGATCATACTCATTCAGTTGGTGGGCCTTCTGATATTCGGCCAGAGCCTCTGAAAAGGCGCCCTTCATCGCATAGGCCGATCCCAAATAATGATGGGCCACGAAAAAGCTCGGGTCGATCTCAACCGTCTTAAGCAGTTGCTGGATCGCCTCGTCATAGCGACGTGCGTTGAAGTAAGCCTTGCCATAGTTGGCATTGATAATCAACGAAAGCGGATCGAGCTCCTGCGCCCGGCGCATCTCAGCTAGAGCTCGGTCGAATTGCCCCATGATCGTCAGGTTCTCTCTGGCGTACCAGTGATGAGCATTCGCGTAGTTGGGATTGAGTTCGATGGCTCGTTCAAATTCTCTGTTTGAGTCCGGCAAATTCCAATCGTAATCCGCCAGCACGGCAGCCATGGCGGTGTGCGCTTCGGCGAGCGTGTCGTCGATCTCCAGCGCGCGCCGGGCGGCCGCTTTTGCCTTCGGGTAAGAGTCCTGCGCCGATCCCACCGAAAAATATGGAATCACGATGTAGGCATCGGCGAGCCCAACATACGCCAGTGCATAACTCGGATCCTTTTCTACTGCCTGATTGAAATAGTCGACGCTTTTCTTCAGCGCTTCGCCGGTGCGTTTGTTCCAGTAGAAGCGGCCCTTGAGGTAAAGCTCGTAGGCCTCGCCGCTCGACGTGTGCAGATTACTAACGCGTGTCTGTTCAGCGTTTGAAAGCTTCAGTTGCAGGCTGCGCGAGATTTCTGTGGCAATCTCCTGCTGCACTGCCATCAGATCTCTTCCGCTGCGATTGTACTGTGCTCCCCAGACTTGCGTTCTATCCCGGGCATCCATCAACTCGACGCTGATTTGCAGGTTGTCGCCGTACCGCAAGACTCTTCCAGTCAGGATGCTCTTCACGTTTAATGCGTGGGCCACCTCCTCAGCGTTAACGTCTTTGCCTTTGTATCGGAAAGCAGAACTGCGGGCGATCACCTTCAACCGCGGTAACTGCGAGAGATTGTTAATCAAGCTTTCGCTGAGACCATCAGAAAGATACTCCATCTCGGTGTCGCCGGTGTCGTTGGCAAACGGCAAGACCGCAAGCGAATCAATGCCTGTCTGATTGCTGGCGCCAGAATAGCGAGAGTAGGCAAACACCCCAAGGGTCACCAAACCAAGCAAAAGAACGAGAGTGGTTATTGCCCCGAGCTTGTGGCGCTTGATCTCATTGACGATGTACTCGGAACTCGAAGTTGTGTGGCGATCAGCTGCCCCGCTCGTCTCAACCGGGGCACCGCGGCCAGTCTGCCATGCCGGTTCCCTGCCGGCATGCTCCGGAAGAATGGATCCGCTCAGCTTTGAAGAAAACTCCAGCTCTTGTTTGCAGTCTTTCAGATCAATCAACAGATCCTTGATGTGTTGATAGCGATCCTCGCGGTTCTTGCGCAGAGCCTTGCTGACTATGTGTTCGAGCTCGCGGGGCACTGACGCCGCATAATGGACCAGCGGCGGGGGCTGTGTTTTCAGGATCGAGGCAATGACGTCGCTCTTCGTGTCGCCTGCAAACGGCACACTTCCAGTCACCAACTGATGAAGCACAACGCCCAGGCTCCAAATGTCGCTGCGCTCGTCCACATCGCTACCCCGCGTCTGTTCCGGCGACATGTACGCGGTGGTTCCCATTACGACTCCGGGAGTCGTTTTGAGCAATGCCCGCGTAACCGCTTCCTTGTGGAGGTCGGGGGCTTCCTGCTGGACCAGTTTGGCCAGGCCAAAGTCGAGGACTTTCACCAGACGGTCTTTTCGCACCATTATGTTTTCCGGCTTGATGTCGCGATGCACTATTCCCGTTTCATGCGCTGCGGCAAGAGCCGAGGCGATCTGGATGCCGATGTCCAGGAGCTCGGGCAATTCCATCGGGCCGCGCTTGATGCGATGGCGCAACGACTCGCCCTCAATAAGCTCGGTCGCAATGAAGTGCGCGCCGTCTGCCTCGCCGATTTCATAAACCGTCAGGATGTTTGGATGATTGAGGGCCGAAGCAGCGCGCGCTTCCCGTTCAAAACGCTGCAAGTGTTCCGGGTTCTCGGTCAGCTTGTGAGTGAGGACCTTGAGGGCCACACGGCGGCCGAGTTTCAGGTCTTCGGCCAGAAACACTTCACCCATTCCGCCGGCGCCGATTTTGGAGACGATGCGGTAATGCGAAATGGTTGAATTGGGAGCAAACGCTTCGTTCAATTCGCCGATTCCTTGCTTGATGCTCGAAGGTGTGCGACGAAAGCATTAACATCCACCTCGTTGCCGTAAAGCCGCTCGCATAGACGACGAATGATTTCGATTTCCGACAGCGCTACCGGGAATGAGGCGAGTACCATTGCGCGTGCGGCATCAAACATCCGGCTGCCCATCAGCACGCGCTCAGCCCCGGATCGAGCCAGCAATTTGGCGCGCACAATTTCAGCTACCGCGGGCGGAGTATCATTCATCTTGGGGCCAACACCTCTTTCAGTAGTTCTTCCGCACCCAAAGTTGGCGCGCGACCGTGCTAGTAGACCATATCACACCCAGGCGCAAGCAGGTTGCGGACATCACCTAATTGCATCTCTGACTTAGACAACGCAGGCTATCAAATTCCTCGGCTGGTAAGTAATGTGGGGGAAATGTACAACGTCTCAGAGTTGCCAGACAACATCACTATCGATGAGTGTTGGATTCACCCAGTAGAAGAGACGGGAGATGGGACAAACTATCAATTAAGATCCGTCGAGAGTGGGCTCTATCTTGACGCGACAAATGTCACGATTACCCGTAACGCAATTCAGGGCTTTACGGGAACGAATAAGTATTCCTATGGCGGTGGGCCGGGCAGTATTCGACTTGATGCCAAGGCTATTCTGATTACTGGGGGAACAGGACCGTATACGATTGCTAACAATCTTCTGGAAGGGTGGGGCAACAACCTTTTCATCGGGTCAAGTGGGTTCGCAACCAAGAGCGCGACGGCGTCAAGTATTAGAAACACAACGGCCACTCTCTCGAATGTCAGCGGAATCTCGGTCGGGACCATCCTCGCGGTTCAGACGGCAGCTATTCCCTGGTGTCAGGGAACCGTTGAGAGTATCAATGGAAACTCAGTCACCTTTACTCCATTAGGAGCAAGCTACGACGGTGGAAACTCAAACACGCCATGATGTTGAGTCTCATCTCGGCAAGATCACAGCCCCAACGCAGATAACGTTTGGCCGGTACGACATGGCCACGTCAACCCGCTTTGCCGATCGGATGCAGGCAAACATTCAGGGGGCTGTGTGCCACGTGAGCAGTTCATTGGCCCGGGGCCTTGGCTGGTCGGGTCGCCAGAGCTAAGGGCCCTCGCCGCGGCGGGGCTGGGTGAGGCGGCTTACGTCGCCGTTGACGACCCGCGCCACCTTTACCACAACGTGGTGGTCGTGCTCGATGCTGCCGGCGACATTAACAACGGGCAGCCGAGCGCTCTCGCGCGCTGGATCAACGCCCTCGACCTCGAGCCCGGCGCTCGTGTCTATCACCTGGGCTGCGGCGTAGGCTACTACACTGCAATCATGGCTGAAGTTGTCGGGCCGGGCGGCTGCGTGGTGGGGAGTGAAGTGAACTCCAACTTAGCGGCCCGTGCGCGGGAAAACCTCTCGGCTTACGCAAACGTGCAAGTGCACTCGGCCGACGGCGCGGAGATGGATCCGGGTGAGTGCGATGCCATGCTGATCAACGCCGGAGTCACACACCCGCACCCGCTGTGGCTCGACCGGCTGCGGGAAGGGGGACGCCTCGTGGTGCCGATCACCACAGCGACCAGTCCAACTTTGGGCGCGGGGCTTATGATAAGGGTTGTACGTAGGCGTGGCGGCTTCTCCGCACGCAGCCTTCCGGTCGGCATCTATTCCTGCACGGGCATGCGCGACGCGATGCTGGAACCAATCCTGCGAAAAGCTCTGGCTACGCAGGCGCTGCTTCAAGTGAAGTCGTTACGGCGCGAGCCGCACGAGGAAGACGAGACGTGCCTGGTGCACGGAGCCGGTGTGTGCCTAAGCAGTGCTGAGTCGGCCTCTGGCAGCGAACCTTAACGGGCGAAGGGCCGGCTCTCACATTTTCGCGCTGTTGGCGCTGGGACCAACGGGTCCATGGCTTGCTTTGGCAATTGCCGCTGCTCCAGTCCAGCCGCTGTCCCGAAAGAGGCAGACATCAACGCACCTGCAATACTCACGCGCTGTTCCCCTAATAGCAAGGCTTGTGAGCGCTTATCTGCTGAATCGCGAGCGAGTAAGAGCCGAGCATAGTTCTAGCCTCCTTGCGGTGAAGTCACTGGCTGGTTCCGGCTAGGCTTGGGTTCTACACTCGCGCTACTGGTACTAGCTGAACTTCGGATTCTAAAACGCCCACGAACAGCTCAATTGCCAACTTAAAGACCATTCGCTGTTTATTAAGTTTTGATTGCCTCCAGGCGGCCGTCTGCCTTGATCAATTCCCAGGAGGTAAGTGATGTTGTTAAAAAGTTACAGGTTTTCCTCGGTTCTTAACGATAGCTCGACCATGCGTTCCAGGAGTTGGTCTGGTGGTGAGCCGACGAAGTTCTTCAGCACAAGCTCCTTACAATATAATCGGACCAGGTAACGAAGCTTGAGCGACTTGTTGCGCGCGGCGTACACAAAATCGCGGTGACCGTTGTTTACGACAATTATATTCCGCGTTGAATCGAATTTGGATCGCCACGAATCGCCCGGCGCGCTTTCAAAGGTGTAGCCCGGCAAACCCGACGATTCGACCATTGTTGTTCCCACTTGTGGAAGTAGTTCGTGTGTCACCGTTATTAGCGCCTCGCCCGACCGCTCAATGTCACCTTGGCAAACCGTGACCCTCACGCGCGCCAGGCCAGGTTCAGCAGGGGCAAGGAAGTTTGCCACTTGATCGTAACGACGATCGAGGGCGCCACTGCCTTCGACTACTTCCCAGCTGAATGTTAGGCCCGTTTCGACGCGGCGACGGGATCGATCATAGGGCAACGCGCGCAGCGACCTCTGCTCGCCAACCCGCACGACACTCGAGGCGGGTGAGACTGCAACACTGAAAAGCGGACCAGCGAACTCAAAAAACTGCCGCTGTCTTCCGTTTCCGGTCTCAGGCTCCGTAGCGCCCCCAGTCGCAAGTTGTTCCCCAGAGTCGAACTCACGATTACTACTTACCGAACCGCGTTGTGCGCGGGAACGAATATCGAACCAGTCGTACTCTTCGGCTGGCAGCGCCAGGAATGCCTCGCGAAAAGCGCGCTGGATTGTTTGCAATAGTTCTCGACTGGCTTGCTCTTCCTCAGCTCGACGCTGCGCTTCGAACATCTCGATCAGCTTTTCTTCCAATGGGACCAACGCATCCAAGAGCGAGGAATAAGCTTCATCCTGGATAATACCGCTGCGCGTGCCGGGCGTTAGATTGATGAAAGGCGCATCGATGTGGCCTTGCAGGTATCGTGTTGTCCACGGCGGCTTCGCCAGTTCATCCACCACGGAAATGTCTTCGAACACACGCGTGCCGTGTCGAAACAGCGCGACTCGATTCGTTTCAACGGGCTCGTTCATGTAAAGCTCAACGTAAACGTCGCCGAGCGTAGCGCGAATGGTTGGCAATTGATGCAGCAATCGTCCTTCATATTGCCGTGGTTCCACCGCGTACTGCTTGCGAGCGATCTTATCGAGCACCGTAATCCGCACGCCGGTGTGACGGATACGGTCTCGCAATTCCGCTGCCAGGTACCACTGGATCTTCTCTCCCGAGAGCGAACGAATTCCGTCGAGCAGTCTGGCGATTCGCAATTGCGTTCCGGGCTCCGTAAAAAGCAAGCGCTTTGCCTTGACTGCATAACTGGGATCGCCTTTTCGCATCACCATCTGCCATGCGCGCTCGTCTGTCCCCGTTGATGTTAGCGTCAGTTCCTCTCCCAGCGTCCAAAAAGAAAGCAGGCCTATGCCAAACTCACCCTGAAGTCCTGCGACTCCTTCTGTCTTGAGTCGTCGCTTCACCGAGTCGCAGATGTGAGTGGCGACATAACGAAAGTCCGGCCGGCCGGCCGCATCGCGAGGAATGCCTTGTCCATTGTCACGAACCTCCAGGTAGTGGCTGCCTTCGCTGCGACCGCGAAGAATCGTGACATTCGTTGCGCGGGCATCGATGGAGTTCTCGACCAACTCGGCGATGGCCTTCAGGGGATTCGATTGCGACAGCGCGATGATCGTTATGGCATTCCAGTCGTTGCCAATGCGTAGTTTGCCCCGCTGACCAGAGCGGTCTCGCAAGTCTAATTTCTGAGACATATGATGATTGGTACGGCAGTTGTCCAATTCTCTGAATGCCTGCCGCGATTCAAGTAGGGCACTAACATCTATTTTAGACCAGGTTTCTCGACGTCAACGCGGCGTCTAAAGCGCCACCTTTATCGTAGTAGAGTCATGCACCGACACAGTTGTACGCCGGGTCCAGAGTTTCGGAAAAGAGTCGACACCGCGCATCTTTGTCATCACATCAACTCTCATTCCGAGGGCTTCGGCGTGATGACATCTAAAATGGACCGCGTGGCCTTTGCGGAGATACCTTGCCTCGAATGGCGGCACGGCGATCACCCCCGCCTGTAGATGCTTCAAGGCCTTGTTGAGCTTGGCCAGATTCTCCGAATTGGCAAGTATGGCGAGATCCGTGTCACGTTTAAACTCGGCTGCGCCGTAGAACACGCATGCCTGGCCGCCCATCAGCAGTGCGCGTACCCGATGCGCTCGAAGAAAGGACTTTGAGTATCGGGTTGCGGGTCAAGCGAGCCACCAAGGTGGAAGTAAATTTGCCAGAGCTGCTCCGATTCGCGCCAGCGCTCAAGCGGTGAAAGGCGATACCACGCAGCCCATTCCTCACCGACAAGTTCTTCGGGTGAGATCATCAGATACAGTCTACACGCTCAGCCAGGCGTCTGCATCTATAGTCACGGCCTGGCGCCCGGATTCACATCGCAAGCGGAGAGGATAGAATCGCGCTTCGCGCGATCATGGGTTTTGACAAGCTTCGAGGAGGAACTCACAAGGCGCAACGTAAGCACATTCACTAGATAATTGGTGCCCCCGCAGGGATTCGAACCCCGAACCGACAGATTTGAGACGATTTGAGGGGCATCAATGAAGTTGGACCAAGCAAGATGTAACAGTATTGATCGGCGGGCTGCGGGCGAGCTACAAGCAGACCGCAACGAGAATGAGAAATAGGCGAAAGGTTTTCACCGTTACCTCCTGATAGAATTGGCTGAAGTCATATACTAGAAACATGAGCGGGGAAGACACCCGGTGCGTATTGCAGAGAGCGAGAGTTTAAACCCGAACTCATAATTCGCGGCTTAGGCGTTAGATTTTTTGGCTATACCCTCATCCCGTTTCGTCCAGAAACCCCCATCCGACTCCACCTTGACCATTCCGGACCCCGGGTCGGAGCCGCGCTTGCCGACGAGGGGGACGAGCATAGGCACGGCTCGGCGATACTCTTCGTAGGCTTCCCCGTGCTCACGAACCAGGTCTCGTTCCTCGAACTGAATTGCCAACAGGATGTAAGCTGTGGTAGCGATCGAGAAGAGCAGGTGCGCGAGCGTCATCACCGGCGTCATCCAGAATGCGAAGAGCCAGCCGACGTAGAGCGGGTGTCGCACCAGCCGGTATGGCCCAGGAGTCGCAAACCGCAGGGTGTTATAGGGTTGGCCCAGCAGGTACCGCCAGACCTGACGCAAGCCGAACAGGTCGAAATGGTTGATCAGGAAGGTAGAGACCAGAACCAGTCCCCAGCCGAAAGCAAACAGCCCCCGCAGCACGAACCGCCCGGCGGGATCGTCGACAGACCAGATCACACCGCCCAATGGCCGCCATTGTGTGAACAACAGGATGAGGGCGAGGCTTGAGAAGAGGACATAAGTGGAGCGTTCGACCGGCCTCGGCACGATCCGGGTCCACCAATCCTTGAACCATTTGCGGGCCATGACACTGTGCTGCACCGCGAAGAGCGACAGCAGCCCTGCGTCAATCGCGAAAGTGACGCCCAGGAGCCCGCTCGCGGGACCGTCGAGTGTCCTGGGGACGCCGAAATTACCGATGAAGCCGACGGCGTACAGAAAAGTTGCCAGAAAGATCAGGTAGCTGAGACTTCCGTACGCAAAGAATAGGATTCGCTTGAGCATTGCATTGCCTCCATCTCTGCTGATTTTCGCATAGGATGAGGCTTTCGCCGCTGTCAGGCTATGGGAGTTTTGTCCCGGTTTGGGTATACTCCGGGGCTTTGCTCCGGGACTTTTGTCTCAAAAGGGGCGAGCGAAGTGACGTTCGATGATCAAGAGGGCCTCCCAGCGAATTCGGTATGTGCGCACTGCGGACGGAGTACAACTCGCATGGGCCGAGGCGGGTACGGGATCAGTGCTGATCAAGGCCGCGAACTGGATGACCCACCTCGAGTACGAATGGGAAAGCCCGGTCTGGCGGCACTGGATCCGCTTCTTCAGCGACCACTTCCGCTTTGTGCGTCACGATGAACGGGGGTGCGGGATGACCGACTGGAATGTCGGCGACCTCTCCTTCGAGCGATGGGTCGAGGATTTGGAGACCGTGGTTGCGGCGGCCGACCCTAGTGAGCCGTTCGCCCTGCTAGGAATTTCTCAGGGCGCGGCGACGTGCCTCGCCTATGCCGTGAGGCATCCGGAGCGCGTCTCGCAACTCGTGCTTTACGGCGGCTACGCCCGGGGAACGTTTCGCCGTGGCGACCCGGACAAAGAGCGAATGTATCGAGCACTCATCGATCTCACTCGGCTTGGATGGGGCAAGGACAATCCCGCCTTTCGCCAGGTGTTCACTTCGCGATTCATCCCTGGGGCGAACGATGAACAGGTGGGCTGGTTCAATGATCTCTGTCGGAAAACAACGTCGCCGGAGGTCGCCGCCCGACTCCTTGAAACGCGGGCTACGGTCGACGTCGTGGACCTCCTCGGGAGAGTGAGGGCGCCGACCTTGGTGCTGCACTCGCGGGACGATGACGTTATCCCGATTTCAGAAGGGCATATTCTTGCTGCCGGGATCCCGCGTGCTCAGTTCATTGAGCTTGATTCGAAGAACCACATCCTGCTTGAGACCGAGCCAGCCTGGGAACGCTTCTGCGGTGAAGTGCTGGATTTCGTAGGACTCAAGGGTTCGAGTCACGAGGAGGACCCGGCATTCAGCTCACTATCGCCGCGGGAGCGAGAAGTGCTGGCGCTGATTACAGAAGGTCTTGGTAACGCTCAGATTGCGGAGCGCCTTTCGATTAGCGAAAAGACCGTGCGCAACCACGTCTCCCATCTCTTCGACAAGCTCGGCGTTTGGACGCGCGCTCAGGCGATGGTATTTGCACACGATCACGGTTTCCGGGCTACATAGAATTCAAGTGTGGTCTTACGTCAAGAGTCATCGCTTCAAATCCTCAGTCCAGTTCACCACCACGCTAATTGGCGTAGATGTTTCTTCAAGACCTGAATTAATTAAGAAGCGTTGACCATCGCCCGTGACCACGTAGTGATTTCTGAAAGTTGTCAGTACAAGGATGCGGGTTTCGAAGAGTGCTTTGGGAACGCCAGCCTCGAACACAGTTCCTAGCTTCGTGTCGACTGCCATCAATTTTTTGTCAGGGGCAAGGT